>JFJP01032263.1_pt1 | contig 10583 bp, 8 predicted proteins | sample 431651 | NCBI WGS metagenome assembly JFJP01 (sample SAMN02602958, study PRJNA72255) | Microbial mat metagenome, whole genome shotgun sequencing project. | biome: fresh water; feature: sink hole; material: water; isolation source: purple microbial (photo- and chemosynthetic) mats found in...
ACGAAAAAACACTTTGGCAAAAATTTGGGAGTTCCATTGAACTTAAAATTCCCTTCGGGCTCGGCTCGATAGACATTAAAAAATTAGTCGGCACGATGTTTCAGAAAAAATATAAATATCAATGAGTTCGCGTAGGATGTATAAGTGAAGCGTCATACACCTTTTTGAATTTGAACACTTTGGTGTATGACACTGCGTTGATGCACCCTACGTTCTCATTTATAACTGTAGAATATCTTTCACTTTTTCCAATTCCTGCATCGTCATATCCAGTGCTTCCCAAAATTCCTTTACTTCTGCCTCGCCATCGTTATCCGTTTGCAACCAACATAAATCTAACCTATCGTTTTGTAACGCAAAATCCTCGCGTTTAAAGCATTTCCAGCGTCCCGTGGAATCTTCTCGACGAGGGGACAATCCGCTGGGGTCTTCGCCATAAACTTGTTCAAATTCAACCAGATGTTCACGAGATAATTGAACGTGATAGCCCAAACTCGGCAAATCGCTACGCAAATCGTAAATCCAAGTGCGATGCGTTCCCTCGCCGCGAGTGAAAAAGAGAATGTGCACCGGGATACTGTGGGGGTAAAAAATCCCATGCGGTAGCCGTAAAATGGTGTGCACGTTGCAAGTATTTAATAATTCACGCCGAATTTGTTGCGCCGGTCCCATCGTTCGCAAGACCTTGTCGGGCAATACCACTGCGGCACGTCCGCCCATTTTCAGCGTTTGATAACTGTGTCGCAATAACGCAAGTGACGTGTTAGAAATCGCTTGTTGTTCATTGGCAAACACCAACATGCTGAAAATCACATCGGCGGGTGGCAGGGTATGACGATTGGCTAACAGGCTGTCTTCCCACAATACTGGCAAACTTCCCTTCGCATCGACTTGATTTAAAAAGCAATGAAGCAGTGCAATGCGTTGCCATGTCAAATTGTGTTCCATGCCGATGAAATTGTGGGCGGGAATCGGGGCGCGTGCATCCAGTAATTCATCTGAGGTAATTTTGACATAATGCTCCGCTGCGACCAGAAAATTGCCAGCACCCACCAGCGGATCATGAATCAATTCACCAGCTTGCGGTTGCATCACGAACATAATCACATCGACTAAGGCAGCGGGCGGAATCACATAAGTGCTCTGGTTATCACTGCGCGCATAACGTTGCAACAGTTTTTCGTATAATTCGCCCCATTCTTCCGGCGCGACCGCTCCCACGTCCTCCAGCGCGTAAATGAGCTGAGTTAAATGTTTAGTTTGCGTCAGTTGCGTTTGGGCTTGGGCAAAAATTCCGGCGGTGTAACTGTCATAAGTTTGACTCAAGGTCGTCAGCAAGGTTTGATAAAATTGCAATTGTTCCTTGCCTGTCTTTTCTTGCAAGGTTTGCCAATTCATCCCTTCGGGCAAATAGGGCAGCCAAGTATAACCGGGAATCAATTTGATCCAAAGTAACCAACTTAATTCAGTCAGATAGGTTGGGTAATTGATCCCTTCTTGGGCGAATTGCTTTGCAGGTTGCCAGAGTCGTTTTGCGAGCGCGTCAATTGTATTCATAATTTAAAGCATGGTACTAAAACTGGAGCAAGGTGACAAGTGTGATTGATTCGTGACTTCAAGAAAATCAGTCTGCAATTTTTTGGTATAATTTACGCATTTTAGACATTTATTGTTCACAATGTTGTTGGTCATCACGTATTTTTTTATTTACTTCGCCCCCACCCCCCGCCAGTTTTTGCCCAGCCAATATTTCAATGGAGATTTTTCATGATTACAGTTCAGGAATTGATGAACGAGACGTTATACACCCTGAGTGCACATGATACCATTCACACCGCTAGAGAATTAATGCTCGAAAAACGGATTCGTCATGTTCCCATCGTCGATAATCACGGCAATTTGGTTGGACTGTTGACCAAGCATGATGTGTTGGCGGTGTCGATTTCTACGTTAGCGGAAGTGGAAAATACGGTGCGCGATGAATTGGAGGAAGGCATTCCCATTGGCGAAGTGATGATCACTGATTTGATGGTTGGTTATCTCACCACCAGTTTACGTGAAGCAGCGCAATTTATGTTGGAACAAAAACATGGTTGCTTACCGATTTTATCCGCAGATCAAAAATTAGCCGGTATTTTAACTGAATCGGATTTCGTCAAATTGGCATTGCATCTGATGGAACGTTTAGAATCTTGATGTTTTGAAAGTCTCAATGGGTTTTCATGTCACGCCCTCCTCTCTTTTATTCCCCATAAGGAAATTCAATGAAAAAACTTGTATGGTTGCTCTGTTGCTGTACTTTGATACTGACAGCTTGTAACGGTGATGATTACAGCTACGATGCGACAGTTCAATCTGGAGTGGTGGTGGTTAATGATGTCGATGGTGATGGCAAGACCGATACCGATTCCAACACTGAAGATAGTGCGATCACCATTATCAATCCCAACACGATCACGCCAGATACTGCCAAAGTTTTTGCTTTCAATGATTTGGGAATGCACTGTATCGACAAAGAATATTCGGTCTTTTCCATCTTGCCACCGTACAACGTGGTCAATGCCCAAGTGGTGCGTCCCGGTAAAAATAACATCGTTGACCTGCTGAATGGCGATCAGATTGAATTGCGTTATTCTCCCGTTGCCGATAAACAAGGTTCAATCAACAGTAGCAGTGTGCGTAAAACTGATTTCTGGCAACATGCCAATGCGTTGTTTGGAGTCAATTTATCCAACGGTCAAGGTTTGAAAGGATTGTACATGCCTGATGACCATCCCACGGCACCGGGGGCGCAAGCCTTCAGTTACGACACGCAAATGAATTGGTTCAGTGCCTCGGGAATTCCCATCACACCGACCGATGATGCGGGGCAAAATAATCCCTATCCGTTGTTAAAAGTCAGTGCGTATGACAAAAAAACCAATCAATTGCTCGGTTCAACCGATGTGGTCGTTCCTGTGTCTAATGAAACAGATTGTCAAACCTGTCATCTTTCTGGAAAAATGGGGGCGCAACGCAATGATGTGACATGGGCGACCGATGCAAACGCGGAAGTACAGGCAAAGAAAAATATTCTTCTGTTGCACGATAAACGTCATCGCACCGATTTGATAAATTCCACGCCGGTATTGTGTGCCCAATGTCATTATTCTCCCGCGTTAGATTTGGATAAAAAAGGCGCGCAAGGCGTTCAGCAACAATTATCCACATTATCCCAAGTGATGCACCGCTATCATGGCGAATTGCAAGATGCGAATGGGCAAAAAGTTTTTCCAGACAATGCGTCGCTGGAGCAAAGTTGTTATCAATGTCATCCCGGTAAAAATACCCAATGTCAACGTGATGTGATGCGTCAAGCGGGAATTCAATGTTATGAATGTCATGGCAATTTAGCGGCGGTGGCGGGCACCCATCCATTGCAAGCGGGGGGAAGTTTGGAAGGCAGCGCGGACGGTAAAACTCGTCGTCCTTGGGTCGATTTACCCCGTTGTCAATCCTGTCATACCGGCGATACGACCAATTTTCTGAAAGATTCCAACATGGTACTTGCCGCGGATGGTTTCCGGTTACGTCAAGCCCATCGCACTGGCGACCTTTCTGCTTCCCCGATTTTGGCGGCAAATAAACGTTTCGCTGAAAATGACAACACCTTGTTTCGCAACAGTAAGGGACATGGCGGGGTTGCCTGTGAAGCGTGTCATGGCAGTACCCATGCAACTTGGGAAACGACCAATCCCGATGACAATGATAATGTCGCAGCGCAACAATTACAAGGACATCGCGGGACGATGATGGAATGTGGTACTTGTCATGCGTCAGGCACCTTGCCCTTAACTATCAGTGGTCCTCATGGAATGCACAATGTGAATGATGCCCGCTGGATCAGTGGCAGTCACAGCATTTATTACCGTCGCAGTGCAGATGAATGTAAAGCCTGTCACGGGGCGAATTTGCAAGGCACGGCATTATCTCAAGTTTCAGTGTTGCGAGATTGGAATGTGGAAGGCAAGACAATTAAATTGCAAGCGGGAGACACGGTAGGATGTGGTTTATGTCACGATAATCCGCTGTAATGAGCATAGTCTAAACCCACGTTTTTTTGACTCACCTCTCTTGTGATGCACAACATGATAAGAGAGGTTTATTGTCTGAGTGCGTTCATTTGAGAATCAAAATTTCTTGAAGCAAATGATTTATTTTGATAATTATTTAATACTTGGAATTGTTCTGCGGAACGAATCAAAAAATAAGTGGGCATCAAACCCTTGCCTTTAACCTCAATCAAACCACGAGGTTCAAAGACGAAATCTCGTTGTAATAACTGATAAAAATATTCTGTACATTGAATTTTTCCTTCAATTCCATGCGATTCCATCCGCGCTGCAATATTCACCGTATCGCCCCATAAGTCATAAGAAAACTTACGTTTACCGATAATGCCCGCAATGACCTCGCCTGTCGCAATCCCAATGCGTACCGCAATATCAAGCTGAAAAATATGGTTCAATTCTAACAATTTATCGCACATTTCCAATGCCATCAATGCGATACGTCGGGCATGGTCGATTTGCGCCAGTGGCACTCCAGAAACCACCATGTAAGCATCGCCAATCGTTTTTATCTTTTCTAACCCATACTTATCTGCAATAGCGTCGTATTCAGAAAAAATCATGTTTAATAACTTCACCAATTCTTGCGGTTCAGTGCGCGCCGATAATTTGGTGAATCCAACAATATCACTAAATAAAACAGTCACTTCCTTAAAATGCTCTGCAATCATTAATTCCCCCATCCGCATTCGATTGGCAATGACACTGGGCAAAATATTGTTGAGCAACTCATCAGAACGTTCTTTTTCCGCCACCAAATTGCATCTTTCTTCATTTAATGCAGTATCCAAGGATGTCAACATCGTATTGATTTCATGGCTTAATAAACCAAGTTCATCCGCGCCCAATTCTCGTACCCGATTTTTAATATCTCCGCTGCGAGTAATAATCTGCACATCTTTCAAAAGTACAAAAAGTGGGGAAAGCACCCAATGACGCAGTGATAATAAAGTGATAACAAGGAAAAAACAGCCCAAAATTACCAAGATATACAACGCATTACGGATAAGCTGTTTTCCCTGTAAATAAATTTCGCGCACCTTGTGCACTTCCAACAGAAAAATCGGTTTTTGGTAAACATCCCGAATCAGACTAAATCCTGAAACACGCTGTTCATTCTGTGGAATCACCCAAGTAGGACGACTTGGACGCAATGCACCGATAATTTTTTGCAAGGGGTGTTCTAGCGTAAGCGATTGAATTAAATGAAAATAAGCTCCGATTTGTTGCCGTTTCAGCAGTTGTTCAATGTATTCTTGACAAAATATGCGAAAAAAGACAATCGTCCCAGCGATACGTGGGCTGAGATTCGTGGGAATGATGGGTTCGGAAGCAAGAAATGCAACCGTATTGGAATTTCCATCAGGAAAACTGATCAAGCCTGAAATTTGACTACTTGCCGAAGTATGCGTAATTAATTCAGGATGTTGAGAAATATATTTTAACAAATTATCTGTTTTCCACGCCATCACTTGATTGTTCTCAAGTTTATAAGAACGCGAAACTAACAATTTGTTTTTTTTATCAAAAATCAGAATCGCGTTGACTCGGATGGATACCAATGCTTCTTGCGTGAGATTGGTATCAATAAACAATTTATTCGGTTTGAGTGCAAATTGATAACTGTCATCCCATTTTGACCAGTCTGCCAATTTTTCTTCAAGTATTTGCATTTCTTGTTGTAAATTGTTATGAATAATTTGTACATCGCGCTTGATATCTTGCTGTTCTAAATTCTCATAATTTTCAAACAACGCCTTGCTAATGAAAAAATGAGTGGCTAATAGCGTGAGCAGCAGGGTAATGCTGATGATTGCGACCGTTTTTGGCAACAAATTCATTTTAATCATCGAGTTGTCTCTTTATGATTATTCATTTATTGCGGCATCAATGGATCGACATTCGTCATCATAACTTGGCATAATGGGCAACACAGCATCGTTATCGAAGCAAACTTGGAGTATGAAATGAATCTCTGTTACTTGCATTGACATCATGTACGAATAATCGCTTATCATCAACGATTTATTTTGATTATTGATTTGTTTTGAAATCAACCCAAGTTTGCATTCTAGCATACTATTTCGCACCTTAACATCTCGCTATTAGACTAACATTTCTATTATAAACAAAGCCATACCAAATTTATTCAGTGGGAGTGATGCCGTTCAAATTTTATCCCAATGGCGGGTTCGTGACCGTCTGAACCTAATTGTCTTGATTAATATGACTTCGATGGTCATATTATACGTTAAGGCTCAGATAATTTGATTTACATAAATGTAGATACGCAATTGAAAAGTAATTTACTGTACAATTTCAAGAAGTTGCTCTAAAGTTTTCAAACCATGCAAGGTGGCGGGACGGCTGGCATTGATCAACATCGCACCAGATGGACTGGTATTGTCAATCACCGCCAAACAACAGACATTACTTTCTTCATTGGTATCGAGTTCAACGGTGCTGTTTTGCCCTGCCTGATCGGTGATGGTCAATTGCACGTCGCTGTCTTTAAAACGTGCTTTTCCGCCCACTTTGACGCGATTGTAGTCCCAACACAGCAACCAAACATATTTCATCTCGTTCAACTTGGCAATGGTGAGCATTTCTTGTTTATTTCCAGCACTATCGCCCACACCTTCATCTTTGTTCAATGCCATGAAGGGAAAATTATCAAGGCTGCCCAAATCTCCAAAATAGATTAAACCGGTGGCATCACTCTTGGTTTTATACAAGGCTGCGAGGTCAAAATCAGCTGCCGTCGTCCAGTTCATGGTGACGGTGAGATTTTTGAGTGAAATGAAGGATTCTTCACCTTTTTGCTTTAAACGCATTATTTTCTCCTAATAAACTTGCTGTCCGAATCTCAGTTGTTCGATAATCTGCGGCAAAACGGCTGATCAGCATGGCGCGATTGTTCAACTTTAATGATCAATTTAACGAATATTCGCTGAGTTCAACCAGATTAACTGTCGATTATCGCGTCAATGGCAACACATCCGCAGTAATATTGTTCTCATCCAATTGATTTACAAGCTGATTATACTGCCCAATGTTTGAAATGGGCCCAATTCGCACCCGATGCCAAACCTCACTGCCATTCATGGTTTGTTCGACATACGCACGCACTCCCAATGAGGATAAATGGGTTTTCAAGCCCTGTGCCACCTGCTCGTCTCGAAATGCCCCCACTTGAAAAATTGCCGGCAACACCACCGTCCCCGTTTTTTCCGACAAAGTTGTCGCCGATGGTTGCGGTTTATCGTCAGGATTGGGGAGCGTTTCGTAAAATTCAAATTTGCTATTGGTATCAACCGGTTTCACCGATTTTGGCACTTCAATTTGTTTATTTTCACCCGTAGGTGGCGGCGCGGGTTGAGTGACCACTGGATTCACATTGGCTTGAACTACAGTGGGCACCAGTGCCGGAGCTTGACTCGTTTCAGTCGGATGATGCGGCACAATTTCTTGTAAATAAATGAGAAATGAAATAAACATACCGATCAATACTCCAGACAAAAACCACACCCACCCCGGCGGACAAGTGGCTGGCGGTTGTTTTTCTGTTCTCAGCCGACGCGGACGTTCTAATTCAGTCATTTACATTACCTCTGGCGCAGACACACCAATAATGGTCAGACCATTGTACAAAACTTGCTGCACGGCTGCAATCAAACTGAGACGGACATGGCGCAAAGATTCGTCTTCAATCAAGATTTTGTGTGCATTGTAGAAAACGTGAAAATCCTGTGCCAATTCACGCAGATAATAAGTAATTTGGTGCGGTTCACACGCGGTCGCTGCCATTTCCAACATTTCCGGATAACGTGACAAAGTACGCAATAAAGTATGTTCTTGTGGCGTTTCCAACCGGCTGAAATCGAGTTGTTCCGCTTGCCATCCAATTGAATTTGCAATTAATCCCTTGTCACGCGCTTCACGAAACACGCTGGAAATCCGAGCATGGGCATATTGCACGTAATACACGGGATTATCACTGGTCTGCGACTTGGCTAATTCTAAATCAAAATCAAGATGTTGCTCACTTTTGCGTTGCACGTAGAAAAATCGTGCTGCATCCGCCCCCACTTCTTCCCGCAATTCTCGCAAGGTGACAAATTCGCCGCTACGAGTGGACATTTGCAGCCGTTCCTTGCCACGATACAGCGTTGCAAATTGTACCAGTAATACATTCAGTCGGTTAGCATCGTGATTTAACGCGGTCAACGCCGCTTTAACTCTAGGGACATAGCCGTGATGATCCGCGCCCCAAATGTTGATCATCATGTCAAAGCCGCGATTTAACTTATTCAAATGATAGGCGATATCCGAGGTGAAATAAGTAACCTGCCCATTTTCACGCACCAAGACCCGATCTTTTTCATCGCCAAAGCTGCTCGAACGAAACCATAATGCACCGTCTTTTTCATAGGTGTACTCATTTGCTTTGAGCTGTTCTAAGGTGGCGGTCAAATCTGTCGATAAACTGCGTTCAGAGAACCAATGGTCATAAGAAACTTTAAATTGCAACAAATCTTGGCGAATATCGTCTAAAATCAGGTTTAAACCGCGATTAAAGACCACCAAATAGTTTTGTTCGCCCAACAATAATTTTGCTCGTGTAATCAGGGCATCAATGTAATCTTCCTTGTCACCGCCATCATCGACATCGGGGGGAATTTGGTTGAAAACGTCGTTTTGGGCATGATGAAACGCAGTCGCATATTCCCGGTGCAAACTCGCAGCAATATCCCAAACATAATCACCACGATAGCCATTTGCTGGAAACTTAAATTGTTCACCACACAGTTCTAAATACCGTAGCCATACGCTGGTTGCCAAAATATCCATCTGTCGCCCTGCGTCATTGACGTAATATTCGTTGTGAACGCGATAGCCCGCCGCCGCCAATAAATTCGCCAAAGCCGCACCGTAAGCCGCTCCCCGCCCGTGTCCCACATGCAAAGGACCGGTGGGATTGGCAGAAACGAATTCGAGAATCACCGATTTGCCCGCGCCAGAATTTCCCGTGCCATAACGTTGTTGTTCGGTCAAAATGTTTTTAATGACCGCATGATAAGCGTGATGCGCCAAAGTGATATTGATAAATCCTGCACCGGCGATGTCAACTTTCGCCACAAAATCGGCTTGAGGAAGGGCGGCAACAATTTTTTCAGCGATGTCGCGGGGACGTTGTTTTAATTGCTTTGCCAACATCATGGCGAGATTACAAGCAAAATCACCGTGTTGCGCCTCGCGCGGACGTTCTAAATGAATTTCTGCGGTCACATCGGTCGGAATGATGGCTTGTTGTTTTAGAGCATCAATTGCTTGAATAAATAAATGATGTAAATCTTGCTTCAGGTTCATAGGAAATGGGATGTGTTGCGAAATGGATAGCGTTTAGCTGTTGTGAATAAATTATAGCATAAACAAAAAGCCTCATATTTTTCAATCCAACAAATGCAAATTGATTTTTGGAGGATCAATGAGGGCGTGTCATCAATTGAGCTATCAGTTTGAAATAAATCGACTTATTTTCATGAGATGTAACCCCCTTTGCAAAGAGGAAACGTCTTCATTCCGTATCCACAGACCTGAATATCTATGAATGTGTTGTGGACTCTTTGGATAAATCCGAATCTTCTTTGATCTGACGACTGTACTTTTTAAATCCGTGCAATCGATAAGAGAAGACGTGAATGATTGAAAGCAAGTCATTGACAAGTTCGGCTTGTGGTGACAATCTGCTTTCGTCGAGAACCACGATATTGCAATGGTGTTTTTTGGCAATAGATTCAATGAGTTCAAATCCGAACCGACATAAGCGGTCTTTGTGCACGACAACAATTTCAGAGACATGTCCAGACATGACGAGTTCCAATAAAGCATTAAATCCTTTTCGCTTGAAGTTCAGCCCACTGCCGGTGTCTTCGATAAGTTCATGATTTGGATACCGAGTTTTCAGATGCTCGATTTGTGAATTGAGATCATCTTTTTGATTTCGTGAAGAAACCCTGACATAAATGAATTTTCGTCTTTCCGATTCAAGTGAAGCCAAATCGTAGAGACGAATCCCGCCGGGCGTACGCATCGTCTTGATTTTGCCATCCCTATCCCAATTCCTTAACGTATTGGGATGTACGCCCAGTTGATTACACGCAGTTCGAGTATTGACGTAAGCCATGTTGTTTCAGTATGTTGTTTAGAAGTAACTATTATAGATCATTATTTGCCATTGTGAAGCATTTTGATTATAGGAACGAACTCGCAATCGAGTTGCTGGTCAAATATAATAAATAATAATGGGGTGTGTCGTCAATTGAGCTATCAGTTTGAAATGAATTGACTTAGTTTCATGAGAACTTCCTTTGCAAAGGGGGCGAGGGATTTCGTATGGAACGACGTGAGCTTTCCGCAGAAATATTTCAATTTAAATAGTGAAATTTAAACGTTTTCATGTAGTTGCGGGGA
>JFJP01024681.1_pt1 | contig 10582 bp, 10 predicted proteins | sample 431651 | NCBI WGS metagenome assembly JFJP01 (sample SAMN02602958, study PRJNA72255) | Microbial mat metagenome, whole genome shotgun sequencing project. | biome: fresh water; feature: sink hole; material: water; isolation source: purple microbial (photo- and chemosynthetic) mats found in...
CCGATTATACAAACGGCAGTTTATACTCTCTTATGAGTCTTCGACTCGACTCGCTCGACTAGACGCTGCCCGGTCCCTCAGTGGACAGGCTGGTCGACCCTGCACTCCATAGACCGCGAGCAGATGCAGGCGAACCCCAAACACCCGACCAGGACATGGTTGCGTCTTTTGCTAGCAAGAACGATTCGGACCTGGTCTGAATCTCAATTCACTCAGAGAGAGTCTATCATTAAAAGAGAACATTCTGCGAAGATGCCGTCCATCACTCCATCGAGTCTTCCTGCCACCATCCCTCAAACCACACCTGCACCTCGAAGAACCACTCCAAACCGATAGACCTGCTCCACCAGAACTGCTGGACTTCCTCTTTCTACTGCGACTCCAGTCTCGGCAGTCTTCACCGACAGACCGAGTTCGGCCTGCCATCCACTATTTGCACAAAATCGCGATAATAGAAATAGCTAATCCGAAGGCGAGCCAATGACCGACCGCGAGGACACGGACCACCTGAACACTTTCCTGAGCTTCAACCAGCGCTACGAGAAGGCAGGCTTCGCTCGGCAGGTGTGGATCTTGCTGAAGAAGAACTTCAAGGTGACGCTGCTGAAGTGGAACTTCATAATCGCGCACCTGCTGACGCTGACGCTGGTCTGTCTGGTGATCATGTTCATCAACTACCTGACGCGCTACTCCTACGAGAACGAGCCGTCGCGCATCTACGACGTCGAGCCTGTGGGCAACATCAAGAAGTGCGACTTCGACCCCTCCTGCCGCTCCTTCGGCTACGTGCTCATCGGCGAAAAGTCTCCCTGGGTCGACTACGTGATCACAGACATCGCCAACAAGACCGGCCTGGACTCCCAGAAAGACCTCGTCAACCTGTACACCGGCCTGAACATCACCGAAGCCCTCACCGACATCAAGAAGAAGAACAGCTTCGCCTTCAGCACCATCGTGATCTTCTGCACGGCCGAGTTCGTCATCGCGAACCAGTCGATCCCCTGCGACGTGGCCGGCACGAAGACCTACTGGCTGCTCTACAACCAGACGCTCGTCAAGCAGAACTTCCTCGACAACATGAACGCGCCTCTGAAGCTCTCGATGCACGCGCTGCGAGCCGCGCGGATGGTCGAGAACGCGCTGACGAACTACATCTTGCGCGAAGAGAACGGCATGACCGAGGTGAACATCGAGCACAACTACACCGCGCAGGACTACCCCAAAGTGCAGAGCCGCATGCTCATCGACTTCGACACCTCTTCTTCGCAGGGCTCCTTCTGGTTCTTCATCCCCGTGATGGTCAGCTTCCTCAACTTCAACACCGAGATCATCGCGGAGAAAGAGCGCAAGCTGCGGCAGGGCCTGATGCTCTTCGGCGTCTCTTCGGGCGCCTACTGGCTGGCCTGGATCCTCTTCATCGTGGCCTTCGACCTGCTCTACGCGCTCTTCATCACGGCTTCGGGGTACGTCTGCGGCTTCTCGTTCTTCGTGAACTGCCCCTTCGTGCTGCTGTACGCGCCCTTCTTCCTGACGCTGCTCGCGAACCACTTCATGGGCCTCATGCTGGTAGTCTCGACTCACCCAGTGCACGCTCGTCGCGGACAACAAGTCCGGCAGCAAGTACGGCTACTCGATCATGCTCATCTCGATCTTCTACCAGATCTTCTTCTCGAACGGCCTCTTCCTCGAGCTCATCTACACGAAAGACAAGCCCTTCGGCATCGACCTGCTCTTCTACTTCATGTACATCAACCCCTCCTTCCACTTCGCGAACGTGCTGGTCAACATCATCTCCGTGGCCGGCAACCACTTCAACAACCAGACGACCATGTGGGACAAAGGCCAGCCCTACACCTACAGCAACTTCGCCAAAGTCATCGAAGGCTCGCTCTTCGGCCGCAAGTACACCAAGCCCTCGCCGCTCCAGTCGCTCTACGGCGTCCTCGTCAACGCAGGCATCTACCTGCTCGGCCTCTGGCTCTTCGACAACCTGGTCGCCTCGAACCGCGGCTTCTCGCGCAACCCGCTGCTGGACCTCTTCGTCTGCAGGCGCAAGTCGAAGCAAGACGAGACGCAGCTGGTCGTGCTGCAGCAGCAGAACGGACCCATGGACCACAAGTCGGTAGACATCCGCCGGCAGATCGTCGTGGAAGACGAGAAGTGCCTCAACGGCATCATCATGAAAGACCTCTGGAAGAGCTACAAGATGAGCTGCTCGCGCGGCAAAGACGAGCGCAGCGACTGGGCCCTCCGAAACATCAACCTGCAGATCAAGCAGGGCGAGCTCCTGGCCCTCCTCGGCCCCAACGGCGCAGGCAAGACCACCATGATCGGCATCATCGCAGGCATCCTCAACCCCACCAACGGCAAGTTCTTCTCCAACGGCCTCGACTCCGAAACCAGCCAGGAAGAAATCCGCAAAGTCACCAACGTCTGTCCCCAGTTCGACATCCTCTGGGACGAGCTCACGGCCGAAGACCACATCCGCATGGTCGGGCAGATCAAAGGCGTCTCCGAGCGCGACATCCAGGAGCTGGCCAAGGCCGTCCTCGGCATCGTGAACCTCGAGTCTTCGCTCCACGAGAAGATCGGCAACCTGTCTGGAGGCATGAAGCGCAGGATCTCCATCGCGCTCGCGACCATCGGCAACCCGGCCATCCTCATCTTCGACGAGCCGACCACAGGCCTCGACCCCGAGAACCGACGCATCATCTGGAAGTTCATCAACAAGCTCAAAGAGAGCAAGCGGACCATCCTGCTCACCACGCACCTGCTCGAAGAAGCAGACATCCTCAGCGACCGCATCAGCATCATGTCCCGCGGACAGATCAAAGTCCTGGGCACCAGCAGCGAGCTCAAGCGCAAGCTCGGCTCGGGCTTCAAGCTGAACGTCATCATCAAAGAAACCAGCGATGAAGCCAAAGACCTAGACTTCGTCCAGCAGTTTGTCGCCCAGCGCGTCCCCGAAGCCAGGGTGCTGGACAAGTCTGCAGGGTCGCTCTTCTACTCGATCCCTTTCCAGTGCACCGAGCAGATCACCCAGTTCCTCTCGGACTACGAAGACGACCTCGAGCAGATCAAGGCGCACATCGAAGACCTCTCCATCTCCAACTCGACGCTCGAAGAAGTCTTCATCAACGTCACCAGCGAAGATGGCGCAGATGGCCCCGAAGTGCTCCGAGAAGAGCAGCGGCAGGCTCGAGAGACTCCCAACGATGATGAGTAATTAATTATCGTCCGATGCTCGCTGTCGGCCATGCCTGCTCTGACCTGTCTGCCTCGACTCGACCTGACTATCTCCTCTGCCTCGGTTTCGGTTGAGTCGGGTTCTTTCTTCCCCTGCTGCAGCAGCGATTAATAAGGGGACAGAATCAGAAGCGGGAAAACGAGGTTGGAGGGAATAAAGTAATTTTAGAATGGATTCCCAGCTGGACGTCTTGATCATCTTCCACGCAGTCACGTCTGGGCCGATCCACCCGGGCACGCTGCTGCCGCACGACCTGCACCGCTCGAGCGTCGAAGGCTTGCTGGAAGAGCACGGTCCGATAATCGAGATAGACTGGTACGCCTTCGACATCCGCCAGCAGATCGTGCTGAGCGAGGGGCAGGGCCAGTGCCAGTACTTCGTGAAGCCTTCGGAGTGGTACCAGGTTTCGCGCGAGACCGAGAAGCGCACCGGCATCACGAACGAGCAGCTGGTTTCGGGGGCCTCGCTCAAAGACGTGCTCTGCAAGTTCAACGAGTACTGCTTCTTCAACTACACGCAGAAGAACAAGTCTTTCTGTCTCGTGACCTTCGGCGACGACCTGCTCACCTCCGTGCTGCCGAACCAAATCAAAGACCTGCACCTGAAGCTGCCGCAGCACTACTTCCAGTACTTCGACCTGCTGCACGAGTTCAAGAAGTTCTACCCCCAAACCTCGGGCGTGAAGACCGTGGCAGACATGCTGCACTACCTGCAGCTCAAAGAAATCCCCATCAAACACCTCGGCCAGTTCGAGTGCAAGAACATGGTCCGCGTGGTCAACAAGCTCGTCAAAGACAGCCACCGCTTCATCAGCCCCAAGATCCTCAACCAGAAGTTCCAGGTGATCTCGGGCGCGCAGGAGGTCACTGCGCACAAGCGGCAGAACTACAAGAAGTGGAGCGCCTACATCCGCGGCCGCAGCCCCGAAGCCTTCCGCAACCCGAGCCGCAAGTACATCGTGCGTCTCCGCGGCCTGCCCTACAACTCGCGCGAGTTCGAGATCATGGAGTTCCTCCGGGGCCTGCGCGTGCGCAAAGAACACATCGCCTTCCTCTACGACTCCGACGGCAAGTTCACCGGCGAGGTCTTCGTCAAGCTGCTCAACGAGTCCGACTACAAAGAAGCCCTCTCCTTCCACCTCGGAGACCTCGACAAGCGCTACATCGAAGTCTACGAGTCCACCGAGGAAGACTTCAAGCGCGCCATGGACAGCCAGTTCCCCGACAAGCGCGAGTACTACTTCTCCGCCTCAGACATCACCTCCGAAGTCGAGAAAGACACCGGCATCGTCAAAATCCGCGGCCTGCCCCTCTCCGCGACCGAAGAAGACATCCGCAACTTCTTCGCAGGCTTCCAGATCAAGGCGGACGGCATCAAGCGCTCGATCATCAACGGCCGGCCGTCCGGCGAAGCCTTCGTGCTCTTCCAGTCGGTGGCCGAGGCGCAGAAGGCCCTCGCGCTGAACAACGAGAAGATCAGCAACCGCTTCATCGAGATCACGCTGTCCAGCGCGCGCGAGTACGAGAGCTTCCTGAGCCACAACTTCATCAACTGCGCCCCGGCCTACTCGCGCGACCGCATGCCGAACATCCCGCTGGAGAAGCGCAAGAACACCCTGCTGATGACCGGCCTGCCCTTCGACATCACCAAAGACGAGCTGATCGCCTTCTTCAAAACCTTCAACATGCTGCAAGACGACGTGCACATGATCAGCAACCACAACGGCAAGTTCTCCGGCAACGCCCTGGTCTCCTTCGAAGACGAGATGGACGCGCAGAAAGCGCTCAAGACCAAGAACCTCACCTACATCCGCAACCGCTACGTGGAGCTCTTCGAGTACCGCTAGTCTCTCCCAATTAACTAACGATTTGTTGAACTGCCCAAGTGGTCCGGCCGCTCTTTTTATAATCCAAATTTGCCGGTGCACCTTTTTCTCGGGATCCTTCGGATTCGCCTTTTTTCCTCGCCTGTCATCAGACGCTCGTAGACCTAGACGGCGGCAACTTTGACAGTAGTGTAGAAAGCGCCCTCTAATATCCTTGCCTAGAGGAAGCTCTAAAACTAACCCGACTCCGCAGCCCCCTTTCGCATCTCTTCGGCCATGCCACTTTCGCGGTTCGGGCCGATCGGCATTACCTGCAGCCCGGCCGCCGATAATTAGATGGAAAGGCTCGGCAAGCGCAACAGAGAAGGCAGCAGCGCAGGACTCAGCATCGACCTGGACCCGACCAAACGCGTCAAGCTCGGCATCACGAACACGCGCAAGAAGTCCCAAGAGATCGAACTCAAAAACCTCACGGCCAACGGCCAGAGCGAACCAGAAGACGAACCGGTGGACCGTGTCGTCTCCGAAGGCGACTTCGAGCACTTCCGCATCACGCCCAAAACGATCGCCCTGCTGCAGAAGAAAGGCATCTTGCACCTCTTCCCGATCCAGGCCAAGACCTTCGACATCGCCTTCGACGGCCTCGACATCATCGGCCGCGACCGCACGGGCTCGGGCAAGACGCTGGCCTACGCGCTGCCGCTGATCGAGAAGTTCCGGGCAGATGGCGTCTTCCACAAGAGCGACGGCTTGCCGAAGCTGCTGGTCCTGGTGCCCACGCGCGAGCTCTGCGTTCAAGGTACGCTCTGCTGAGCAGTCACCCGCGAGATCACCGACCTCAAGCACTCCGCGAGCGAGTTCCGCGTGCTCAGCGTCTACGGAGGCACAGACATCCGCTCGCAGATGGACACCGTCCGAAACGGCCTCGAAGTCATCGTCGCCGCGCCAGGCAGGATCTGGGACCTCATCGAGCGCAACGCGGTCAACCTCACCGGCCTCAGAGTACGCCTCGCTCACCAGGCCATCATCCTCGACGAGACCGACCAGATGCTCGACATCGGCTTCCAAGAGATCATCGACAACATCATCAACTTCATCGTCAAAGGCCTCACCAGCGCGAAGAAGCTCCAGTTCCTCCTCTTCTCCGCCACGCTGCCCAGGTGGGTCCGCGAGATCGCAGACCGCTTCCTCTCCCGCGAAACGAAAACCATCGACCTCATCAAGAACAGCGACAACAAGACCTCGGTCGGCGTCGAGCACCTCGCGATCTGCATCCCCATGACCCAGCAGAAGGTCGAAACCATCGCAGACATCGTCACGGTCTACGGCGGCCAGCACTCCCGCACGATCATCTTCACCGAGACCAAGCAAGAAGCCAACGACGTGCTGCTCAAGGCGAACCTCAAGACCGACGCGCAGGTGCTCCACGGAGACATCGTCCAGAAGCAGCGCGAGATCACCTTCCAGGGCTTCCGCGACGGCCAGTTCAAGTGCCTCATCGCGACCAACGTCGCAGCCCGTGGCCTCGACATCCCCCAAGTCGACCTCATCGTCCAGCTCGGCGTGCCCAAAGACTGCGACACCTACATCCACCGGGCAGGCCGCACGGCGCGCGCAGGCAAGAACGGCGTCTGCATCACCATCTACACGAAGAAGCAGCAGATGCTCATCGACCGCATCGAGCGCTTCGCCAAAATCAAGTTCAAGAAGATAGGCGTCCCCCAGCCCCACGAGATCATCGCGGTAGCCCCCGCTGACCCAGGCCTCCGCCAAAGACATCGGCTGCTCCTTCGGCAACGTCTCCGAAGACGTCCTCGACCCCTTCAAGTCCACAGCGACCGAGCTCGTGGAGAAGTTCGGCACCGAAGGCGCCCTCTGCCGCGCGCTGGCCATCATCTCGGGCCACACCAAAAAGATCAACCAGCGCTCGCTGCTCTGGGCCGTCGAAGGCTACATCACGGTCGTCATGCGCGTGAAGACCGAGATCACCGCGATGAGCTACATCTGGAACATCCTGCGCAGGCAGTTCTCGCAGAACCTCGTCGACGGAGTCAAAGGCATCAAGCTGCTCAAAGACAGGCACGGCGCAGCCTTCGACATCCCCGAAAGCCTCCGTCCGGAGATGGCCGAGAGCGCGGACGCCAACAGCCAGACCCGCTCCTTCACCATCGAGTTCCCGAAAGAGCTCCCCGACCTCGTGGAGGAAGAGCGCTCGATGGCGCGGCCCGGCCAGCAGCCCTACTACGGCCGCGGAGGCTACGGCCAGTCCAGCGGCTACGACCGACGAGGCGGCTCCACGCAGCGCGGCAGCTACGGCCGCGGACAGAGCCAAGACGCCGGCGACCAGGGCCAGCGCCGCCGCTACGGCGACAAAGGCAGCAGCCAGAACAAGCTCTTCGTGGGCAACCTCAGCTACAACACCGACGACGTGGCGCTCAAAGACACCTTCTCCGACGCAGGCTTCAACGTGGTCGACAGCTTCGTCATCCGAGGTACGCTCAGCTCAGCAGACGCGGCCACCAAGAACAGCAGAGGCTTCGGGTACGTCTTGTTCCGCAGCCCCGACGAAGTGCAGAAGGCGCTGCAAATGGGTTCGATCATGATCGATGGCAGGCCGGCCAGGCTCAACCAGGCCACCAACTCCAACTAATTAACTGCTTTCTTAACACCCCGCGATGGCGCTCGCCTCCTGCGCAGAGAACAGCTGCGCGTACGCCCCCAGGCCCTGCGCCTGCAGCACCAGCACGGCCAGCCGCAGCAGGTCGACCGCGTCCCTCGCGCACTCCTCGTCGAAGAGCAGTCTGCGGCCGAACTCCGCGAGGGCGACCAGCAGGTCGGGGTCGGTCGCGCGGTTCAGACGCAGGTGCTTTTTGCGCAGGGCGGCGGCCAGCAGGACGAGCATCGCGCGGGCCTCGAAGCGCACCTGGCAGTCTTCCACGTCCCGCAGCCACTGCCGCTGCCGGTCGAAGGGGTCTGCGTGGAAGCGGTGGCTCGCTCCGAAGACCAGCGCGGCGTCTCTGAACTTCCTGTACCGGTACGCAGACCGGCCCGACTCCGGGAATGGAGGCGCGCCTCTGCAGCAGGAAACGGCCAGCTGGACCTTGCGCAGCTGCGACAGGTGCGGCAGGTGTCTGGTGAGGCCGGCCTACGGGATCGCGTGCAGCAGCGGCAGCCTGTCCGGCAGAGTCGCCTGCACCGACTGCGCGAGGCTCTTCAGCTCGGGGTACCGAGAGAGCACCTCGGCGTGCTCGGGGCCAGCCTTCAACCCGATCTGGTCCAGCAGCGTCTTCGTCTGGATGCACTGCATCTTCGCCAGTGCGCTGTACGCGTCCGTCAGCAGGTGGCGAGACCAGTCTGAGGGCAGCGACCTGGTCACTCCGGCCTACATGTCCACCGCCGTCGACAACAGCTTGTGGTAGTCCGGTATCTTCGTCGCACTGCTTCCGACGAGGTCTTCTTTGTACAGCAGCACCAGGGCCACCAGGTTCGGGTCTGTTCTTCAGAGGCGTCTACCGGTGATGTACTCGCTGATAGCATGTTGCTGATGACGGTCATCTTGCGCTGTTCTTTCAAGAAGTGCTCTGCGAAGTAGCCGTGCAGTCGGATGAGTTCATTTCTGCCGCCGTTGAGCACCAAGTCCTCTGCCAGCATCACTGCGCCACTGTTGAACAGCCGTTCTTCGGTTGCTGCTTTCGGAGCAGGTGCTTTGTGGCCTCTGCCTTGGAGGATCGCATCGATGTCTCCGTTCAAGTGGTTGAGCTCTTGGAAGCGACGGTTGGCTCGTCGCTGTCTTTCGGCCTCTGCGATTTCTTCCGAGTCAGACTCGTCTTCGTCGTCGGTCGCGAAATCGACTGTCACTGGCTGGGAAGGCTGGTTGATGCCTCTGAAGTCTCTGAGATAAGTCTTGCGTACTCTCGAGCTGCTTGCACTGGCTGTCGAGTGGCTGAGGTTTCTTTCTTATCTCTCGAGGCAGACTTGGGCTGCTTGAGGCTGCTCTTCTTGGGTGGAGAGTTTCGGGCAGGCGAAGAGCTGGTTTTTCTGTCGAGTCTCGTGAGTTGTTCTTTGGTTTTCTTCGAGACCTGGACAACTGGCTGCAGCTGGAGACCTTTTTGTTTGTGTTGCACAGAAGGTTTCGCTGGGTGGTTGCCGTTGGTCGGTTCTTCTTCGTCATCGCTGTACTGGAACTCGTCTTCTTCAGGCTGTTCCCCAAGCAGCTGTTCGATGCCGAAGATGTAGTCTTCGATGTCTTCGCAGGGCGCGAGCGGACAGAGCTTGTCCCAGACGCCTTTGGTTTCGATCAGTTCTTTGGCTCCTTTCTCGACCAGCTTGCCCACCACGTCCATCACGTCCTGTCGGATGCTGGTGGCGTGCTCGAGGATTTTCTTGCGCACTAGCTTTTCGACGCTGCGTTTGGTCTTGTTGTCTTTGCTGAGCAGCACGCAGACGTTCAGGAGACTGCAGGGCGAAGGGTACTGGATGCAGATGTTCGGGAAGACTTCGCGCAGCGCTGCGTTGATCGAGGCGAGCACTGCGGGGCTGATCGACAGCAGCGCGAGGTACAGGTACATCAAGAGTCGGTACTTGGTCAGCTCGCACTTGGGCTGAGAGAGGATGGCTTGTGTCAGCGGCAGGATGACTTCTTTGGAGGAGGATAGGAAAAACAGGTGCGACAGACACACGTGCACTGCTTTCGTCAGACTGAAGTCTGCGTTCTGCATCAGCTTTATGATCGACACCTGGTGAGCGGGGTCTACTCCCGTGAGCACTTTCGAGAAAAGCAGAGATGATCTGGTGCCCAGCGCAGCGATCAGAGAAGTCAGCACTGCGTAGAGTCGCTGCTTCTTGCTCTGGTCTTCGCCATCCAGCACTTCGGTCACGAAGTTGGCCAGTTCCGCGGTTTTCCGTTCCACTGCTGCGTTCGATTCTGTCAGTCTGCTGTAGTAGGCCTCGAGGCCGTCCAAGATCTCCCAGCACGCTTCGTCTTGGGCCACTTCGCTCACAGGAGAGTACGTATCGCCTTAGACTTGTCGATCAGTGACTCCAACACTTCGATTCCGAGCTTCGCCATCGGTTGATAATTATTACTCCTCGCTGTCCCAGTCCAACGCATCCGGTGGAGCGAACTACGAGCCCTGCACAGACACTAACAGTGCATACAAGCAACCACGAGCTTTGCTCGCCGACCATTCGTTCGGCAGATAGCTCGGATGCGAAGATCGTCGAAGCGATCGATGACATCGGATGATCTATAACAGACAGATGGAGACGAGCAGCAGCGACATGAGACATGAGCGTATTCTTAGAGTTGTGAGCGCAGATTACTTAGACTTGGTGCCCTTTTCGGTTCTGAGCTGCTCAAAGTCCTCTCGCTTGATGAACTGAACGAGAGTGTAGAAGCTGTTTCCGGTCTCGTCTTGGTCGTCTTTCTTCCTGACCAGTCTGACTCTGATCCTGGTGGGGATGTTTCTGATTCCTCCTTTCCAGATGTACTGGTTGAGCTTGACGTCGAT
>JFJP01041516.1_pt1 | contig 10582 bp, 9 predicted proteins | sample 431651 | NCBI WGS metagenome assembly JFJP01 (sample SAMN02602958, study PRJNA72255) | Microbial mat metagenome, whole genome shotgun sequencing project. | biome: fresh water; feature: sink hole; material: water; isolation source: purple microbial (photo- and chemosynthetic) mats found in...
TCCCTGTGGCAAGTATTTTCGCAACAAGCCGAACTTACCCTGAACTGCTCGATAAAATCGGTAAGCGGCTTAAAATTCAGGTAAAGAACCAGCAAAAACAACGCTATGCGAAAAACTTGTTTCATACCGCAAAAGTATGCTTTTTTTTATTGGTTGAAAAGAATTAACAGAGTTTTATGATTATTTGAATGATGAATTTTGAATTTTGAATGATGAATTTCGAATTTTGAATGATTAAATAAGTAAATGAGTAAATAGATTCGTACCTTAAATGAAAAAGCGGTTTAAATTAAACAGTTTTGTTGCAAGGTTGCTTTCGAGCAGAAAAACTAATTTTTCAATTTTAAACTTTTCTAAAAACAATTTTTTATCTTAGCCTCAAATTCTAAACACGAATAAAATGGATACAATAAGTTTGGTTTTTAAAACCATGGAAGCGCAGGACAAACCGCTAAAAGCCGGTGAAATTGCCGAAATAGCCGGAATTGATAAGGTAGAAGTGGATAAGGCGATAAAAAAATTGAAGAAGGATGAAAAAATTCATTCGCCAAAAGTTTGCTACTACGCCGTTAAAAAGTAGTTTGACATAAGTTGTTGAAATCTTAGTTTCGAACTCCAACCAACATAGCTACGCAGCCTTGCTTCATTTCTTCGAGCCCTGCGTACGGTATAAGCATACCAATGGTAAGCTCTAAGTTTTCCGAAGGGGTAACGTCCCAAATTACGGCTTTACCTTTATAAACTTTGTTCATAATTCGGCGTTTTTCCGAATCTTTAACCAAAATGCCAATGGTTTGAATATTTTCGTCGGCAATAAATACAATTCGGTAGCTTAGCCCTTTATATAGTGGTCGGTGCATGTTTATTTCTTCACCTTCCGACATGGTAAGTGTGTTTAAGTGTCCGTCGGAAACATAACCGTCGGAATTTACCAACGGAAGCCCTTTTTCCTTTGCAAAATCGGTACATTGAGCATATATTCCCATTGGGAATAAGAAAATCAATGCTAATAGAATTCGAAAATGGTTTCTCATGTGCTTTTTTTCTCAAAAATAAAAGAAATTCTTTATTTCGTATAATTAATTTTGGCTGATTTCAAGGAAAGAATTCCTGAATTTTTCAATAGCCTTTGTTAACTCGTTGTATGCTGAAGTTTTATGCAAATTGTCGTCCGATGAAATTTTATTTAATTCAATAAATTTTTCGTTTAATTTAACTAAATCACCGTGCATTTTATTTACATAAGGAGTATTTCGGTAGTCTTCGCAATAGGAAAGCAATGAATTCATGGATATGGATTGACCTGCTATTCGTTCTGCCAATTTTTCATTTACCGTATCCGACTGTTCGGCAATTTTTATGGCCAGATACAAGCCTTCAATCCAGCCTCCGGCAAGTAAAATGGCAACTTGCTCGCCGCGTTCATTTTCTTTCAAAAAGTTTTCCAAGGTCATGTAGTTTTCAGAAAACAATTTAAGCATGTCTTCTTTATTAATCATTCCTTTTTCCAATTTTCTGAGCAGCGAATCGGCTATTGGTTCATTTACTCCCAAATTGTCCGAAATTCGTACCACCGCATCCAAATAATTAAGGCTGGTTTGGTTTTGTTTGTACAAACCGGCAAAATTCATATCGGTACTAAGTACACCCAGTAAAAATGCTTTGTCGCCCGAAGTTATATAGGCATCAATTCTATTAAGCGGAAACAAAAACGATTCGGAAAACTTTGCACCGGCTTGTTCCGTTAGTAGTAAGGTTACTTCATGCGGCGACGGAAATGAGTAAATAACTTTCTTCACTTTTCCGATACCAAATTGGGCAGAGTCGGCTGCTTCTTGCAACAAATAGGCTTCTTTTGTTTGGCTATTTTCGCCGGTACAGGCACCAATGAGTGCTACCGGCAGCACAATAAATAAAAGTTTGTATAAACCTTTCATAAGATGTAATTTAATAAATGTCGCTAAACTTTGTTTTTTAAATCAAAAATGATACCCAATTACCCGGCTTAAACTATTTTTTATCTAATTTATTTGTCGGAATAAAGATAATAAAAAAAACGGCAATTACACCGGCATATACCGAATAATTATAAACAGATTTTAGGCCGGAAAAATCGCTGATAAATCCAATTATCGGTAACATTAACGCAGTACTTACAAAATTTATTGTCATATAAATACCATTAACAAATGCTTTTCGCTTCGAATTTAGTTCTTGTGTAAGCACCAATAAAATAGAGCCCGACGAAAGTATAACAAACCCGGTAGCGGTAAGAAACACAAAACCGAGCATTGAATCGGAAAAAAACAGGAACAATTGCATAAAAACCGGCGACAATATTCCGATGGCAAACAGCATTCTTTTTCTTCCAATATAATCGGAAAGTGCTCCTACCACCAACGAACCGCCTGCACCTGCCAACTGGTACACAGCTATTGCACTTCCGCCAAAAACAAGGCTTTTGCCTTGTTCGTGCAGGTAGGTGGGCAGAAATGTCGAAAGTGAAGCTCTAATTGCAGCATTAAAAAATAAGAATCCCAACATTGTTAAAAAGAAGGTTTTATGATTATTTAATTCTTCAAGAACGCCGGTGGTATTTATAGTTGGTTGAATTTTGCCTTTAAGTATATTTTTTGTATTGAACAGAAAAAATAAATAGAGCGAAAGTACGACTGAAAATGGTATAAGTCGCCAAGTACCTTCGAAACCCCAAAGCGAAATGGCGGCAACTATTACAAACGGGCCGGCAGTGCGCGCCAATTCGCCGGCGGCAGCATAAAAACTCATACCTAAACCAATTTTGGTGCCCGAAAATTCGTGTATCATAACCGGCGATGGCAAATGAAACAACGCCGAACTTATACCGGTAACCAACATAAGCAGCAAAAGTATGGTATAGTTTGGCGAAAGCCCAATAAGGCTCATGGCAGTAGCAGTTAAAACCGGTGCTATAACCACAAATATTCGCATACCGGGCTTGTCGGCAGCTAGGCCCAAAAAAGGATTTAATATGGTTGGCAAATTTTGTGCTACCGAAAGTAAACTTGCCGAGGTATAGGAAATATTCAGTTTCTGGATAATAACCGGCAAAACAGGCGCCAGAAAAGCCGCATACAAATCGTGCAAGAAGTGAGCAAATGAAATGCTTACTACTTGCACCGTTTTAAAAGTTTTATTCATCTGTTAGGTTGAAGTTCCAACCGTTGGTTTATCAATTATTTACAACTACCAGTTTTTTAAATTCAATGGCATTGTCGGTTTTTATTATAACAGAGTAAATGCCATGCGAAAAGCCTTCAAGTTGTGCAATTGAACCTTCATAATTTCTATTTAGCACTTCCATACCTGCCGAATTTATAACGCGTATTGCAATTTCGCGGTTCGAATTGTCGGTTTGCACGGTAAACGAACCGGTAGAAGGGTTAGGGAAGATAGTTAAAAGTGTTTCAACCTTAGGTTTTTCAATAATAGTAGTGGTTACTGTCCAAATTTTATCGACCAATTCAGGTTTATCGATAAACGGATTGCGATTTTTTTGGTATTTCGAATAAATTACATCGTTTCGGTTGCGTTCAAAATCGTCGGGCGGGTCTTGTCGGTTCCATTCCAACAGGGTTGCCAACTTTGCATGTACAGGCTCGTTCGTGTAATAATCGGTCGGAAAATAATCGATAACCTTTAAATCAATTTCGCCGTTGGTGCCTTCATATCGTACATCCATATAAAAGATTATTCGTGCCACATCGCCTTTTACTGCATCGCGCGGTTCCCAAGTATGATTGGTTGTATTAAAGTAATTACCTGTTGGCAAACCATTAATATCGTATGAAGTGCTGCAGTAATCGAACCAATAGTTCGAGCGTTTGGAATTTGTATTATCATCTTCGGGACGCAAATTATGAACATCGGTTCCCGGTCCCGGGGTATCAGTGCTTAAATTTCCGCGCGATTTTGCCCACACGTGTTCTCTAGTCCAACCGTTTGCGTTATTATATTCTTGAGCAGCATTAACCGATACACCCGAATAAATAAGAATAACGTTCGCTGCATTTTTAGGATCGCGGTCAGTTTCTTTTAAAATGTCCCATACATCGGTAGTGCTTGACGTGTATGGGAATTTTATATGGTTTTTAATGATATTGTGTAAAGCTGCTTTTAGTTCGGCACCGGTTAAATTATCGGCACTGGAGTAATAGCCATCCGGTACTTGCGCATTAAGGTTTATCCCTATGCAAATTGCTAATGCAAAAAGCGTTGTTTTAAATCTATGTGTTCTGTTTTTTTTCACGTGTAATAGCATTTGAAAATTAAAGCGCAAAAGTAATAAATTTTTTATTTGACCCATACCTTGTTTTGTTTTTATACGAAATAAAAAAAGTAAAGTTTGGTCGGTATTTAAAAAAATGAATTTAATGCTGCAATTCTTCAATTAATTGCTCAATAAGATTAGTGGTTTTACTACCGCTCCAATTGGCAGCTCCTACTTGGTTTACGGCAACTTTTCCGGTTTTCGAAATAATAAAAGTAACCGGAATGGTATTCGAACCAAAAGCTTGCGGCAAACTGCTTACCAGCATATAAACCGGCATTTTGTATTCACGTTTTTCAATAAACGGTTTAATTGCACTTAAACTTTCCGAACTTACAATTACAAACGCTACCTTTGGATTGTCCTTGAATTTTACATATAATTTTTCGATATCGGGCATTTCGCCAACACACGGCGGACACCAAGTTGCCCAGAAATTAAGAAACACAACTTTCCCTTTCAAACTCGAAAAATTGATTTTGTTTCCTTGCAAATCGGCAATTTCGAAATCGTAATCGGCGACTGATAAGGTTGGTGCGTTTTCCAAATCAACCGTAGGCTGCCAAATATAGGTACGAATTCTGCCGCCTATACCTAAAATTTCGGTTCTGGTGTACGGAACTATTACACCAATTATAAGTAATACAAATATTGCATCGGAAAGGTTTGCCCAAATGGTTTGTTTTTTAAATCGTTCTTTTAATTTGTCAATTATTTTCATGGTTTTATTTTTTTAGGTTGAACGTGAAGTTACGCATTACATATTAGCAGATACTTTGGGTGCGCACGAAACATTCTCAATAATGATTTAACGTTTTTCCGATTATTATACTATAATAATAGCAATTCAGAAAAAATAAAAAATCCGAGCTAAAAACTCGGATTTTTATAAATATATTAAACTGAATTAAATTTTCTTTGAATCTTCGATAAGTTTAAATTTACCGGTTGAAATACATTGAAACTTAATTTTGTAATATGCAGACGATAAATCGTTTTCATAAGTATAAAATGTAACTTCATAATTTACATCAATACCATCGGCTTGCGGCACGGCTGCAGGAAATTTAGCCTCCAATAAAATATTAACAGCTTCGGGTAGGCGTTTCCACATAAGTTTAATAGCATCGGCATCCGATAATCCATCGAAACCTGCAATAACAACAGGGGCTTTGCGTGTACTTACTCGAAGGTCGAAATTTGAATACCGTGAAGCTGCTCCATAATAAAACTCGCGCGATTTGTCCGTATATCCCCATGTAGGGTCAATAGCCAATACATGATTTACTATAATTTGATAATCGGCAGCTACCATGGTAAACTTAACAGTTGGGTCAAAGAACCAAGCTTCGCCGTTATGAATAAATTGATTAGTATAGGTTACTACCGGACTAACTACAGTCCAAATTCCACCTTTTAATATGTATTCATCGGCAATGCGCACGGCTTTGCTGCCGTTATAGTAAGCGTATGTAATTGCTTTTTTTGTATTTTCAACAGCAAACGGATACATAGTTTTAAAGTAATTATTTAAGTAGTCTGCCGGTTTAACAGTTGCAGAAAAATTGTCATATTGTCCCGGACCCGGATTACCCATGGCATCATACTCAAAAGGTTGAATTGCATTTACTGAAGTTACAAGTTTCCATGCTGTACCATCGAACTGATAGAATTTGTTGTATTTTACAACATCTTCGGTTACAGTTTTCTTTTTTGCATAGGTAATACCTTTAACCATAACATTATCTACCTGGTAAGTAGTTGTTTCGGTAGCCGGTGCTACATCGTTTCCGGTATATTTGAATGCAATTCTAATTTTACCTGTATAACCGGTAAGCTTCATGGTACCGGCAGTTGCAAATGTACCATATCCACTGGTAGGTATTTGAGGAAATGTAAAATTAGCTGTAACATTATCCCAAGTTGCAGTTGCATAGTTTGTACCATCGTAATCTTTAGAAATCATTACTTGCAAACCGTCGTGTTTCCAATAACCTACATTAACATCGAACGACAAAGTAGGCTCTTCATAACCGGTTAAATCTATTTCTTGAGTAATAATTACTGCCTCAGCTTCTTCGGCAGGAGTTCCATTTGCCGACATTTGTGCGTAATAATTTCCGCTGTACAATTTCGGAATCCAAGTTTTACCGGCAGTTCCTTTAATTAACTCATTAGTCCAACCGTTCAAATTAATAATTGTACCTGTTGTAGTAGGAAATGTCGAAAAATCTTCGGTATAAATAATTGCATCTTGCGGACCGGTTGAGGGCTGTACCGAAGAATATTTATAAGCTACCAATTTTAACTCGTCTTTAACTGCGGTAGGGTATTTTGCTTTAAGAAAAATAGGCAAACCTGCTTCGGGTAAGGTAGTAGGAATAAAGTATTTAACTGCCCCAACAATACCACCTAAAGAAGTATAATCGGCATCTTTTAGTTCATAGAATGCGGCTGCTTCATAAGGTAGCAAATAAGTTGCTTTTCCATCGTAATTATTGTACGTAATTTTTGCAACAGACGATTTATTAAACGCCGGAAAATTTTTAGCAAGAATACTGTTCATTAATTTAGTGGCACCATACGTGCTATTGAAAGCATTATTTGTTTTAATGCTATTTGCTGCAGCTTTTTCTTCATCGGTTTGCGCTAATTTAAGCGCTGCGGTGCTTGCGGTTGCATAATCGGCAGTACCAAGCGAATAAGAAAAATTTTCGGAATATGGAAGTTTAGTCTCCTCTAATTCACTGTAAACGTCTTCCATCGGGTCGCAAGAGCCCATAATCAATAGAGCCGATGCCAGATATAATAATTGCTTTTTCATTTTTTCTACTTATTGAAATTAAAATTTAATGCGTAATGCAACTGACCAAGTTCTGCCAAACGCATAGAAAACTCTTGAGGTGTTAATATCATGTGCGGAACCATCGTCGCCGTCAATAATGTATTCGGTATTTAAAATATTATCAACGTTTCCGTAAACAGTTGCATCTAAACCTGCCATTTTGAAATGATAGTTAGCATTCATGTTAAGTTCCCAAGAATCGGGTAATTGCCATGACTGTATACCTGAAGCAGCTTCGTTTGTACGAGTAGTTGGGTCAAATTCAGCATAATTTTTTCCCCAATAATTGAAATCGCCACCCAATTTAAATTTTGGGAGAATTTCGTAATCTATACCCAAATAGCCGGTTAATTGAGCAGCATTGCCAACTTTAGCACCTGCCATATAAGCTTTAAAGGTTCCCTGTAATTCATTATCCAAATTATAGGCATCAAAAACAATGTCATCAGTCCAAGTCCAATCGCCAAGCGAGAACATACCGGTAACAGTAAGTTTTTTGGAAGGTTTATATTTCATTTCTAATTCTACACCTTGGTGCAAAGCATTAATGCCGGGAATATTAGCTACAACATCACCAATGGTTCGCACTAAGCCTTTGTCTTTCCAGCTGGTTCTGTATACGTTAAGTTTTGCATTAAATGTTTTCGATTGAAAACCGTAACCTAGTTCGTAAGTCAATATTTTCTCATTCTTAGCATCCGGATTGGCTACGTTTGTATTACCAATATAAGAGTTGCGGAAATAAGGTGCACGACTAATATAGCCACCGTTTGCAAAAATATTATGATTTGCACTAATATTGTAATTTACACCACCTTTGTAAGTAGTTGTCCAAAACTGAGACCAATCGGTAATTTGTTCGCCCGGTAAATAGGCAAAATAATCTATTCGTCGGTAGCTGTTATTTGCAACTGATGACGAAACAAATGCTGAAAATTGTTCAACAGAATATTCAACTTGTCCGAATAAACCTGCCCAAAGAACTTCACCAATATTATGATAATTTACATAATCGCCTTTTGTATAGGTTGTGCCAACGGGTGCATTCTTGTTGTTCGTATTCAAGAAATACTTTCCGCCTAATAAATCTTCTATTTCATAGGCATGAATACCTTGGTAAAAACGACCATCGAATCCACCGGTAATTACTAAATTGTCTAATTCTTTAGTATAAGTAGAAAGCGCACCGTACCAATTGTGCGAATTAATGCTGTTTGCCATAACAGAAACCGATCCGTTGGCCGATTGTTGATTTCGAAGAATCATAGCGTCCCAATCTATTAAGCCTTGTGCATTGGTTAGTTGTGCTGCACCAAAAACACGACGACCACCACCGCTAGAAACAGAAGCATAGGCCGAGGTTGCTAATTTTGAAGTTTCACTAATATTCCAGTAATGGTTCAACGAAATTTGCGGTTTATGATAATAATTATACGCCGCATTGTATTTTTCGCCGTTTTTATACCCCCAATCAAGGTTGCTTTTGCTTCCGGCGGCAGAGGCTTGGTAAGCAGGTATGGTTTGTTTATAATAGCGTTGGTTGTGCCACTGTGGTGCACCAAATGCAGTAAACGATAATTTATGTTTTTCGTTTAATACTTTCGATATATTAACAAAATACGACCAGCCTTCAAACGAAGTAGCATCAATATAACCATCGCCTTTTGTGTGCGCACCGGAAAGCGTTACGGCCCAGCCATTTGAAAGCATACCTGTGGAAGTAGTAAACGACTCTTTGCGCATACCATCATTTCCGTAGCCTACATAAACAGAACCACCTTGTTTTACATCGGTAGATTTGGTTATAATATTAATAGTACCACCAACCGACGAAAGCGCTAATTTAGAGGCACCTAATCCTCGTTGTACTTGTTTACTCGATGTAACATCGGATAAACCTGCCCAGTTACTCCAGTAAACTTTACCACTTTCCATGTCGTTTACCGGAATACCGTTAATAAGCACACCAATATTATTTGAATCGAAACCACGCAATGTTATTCGACTATCGCCAAAACCGCCGCTACTCTTTGTGGCATAAACAGAAGGCGTAGATTTTAAAATTTCGGGAAACTCTTTTGTTCCCAATTTTTCAAGAATAAGCAATGGGTCAATTGTAGAAACTGCTACGGGTGTTTGTCGGTCTTTTACCACTGAAGCAATAATAACAATTTCTTCAATACCTACCGAATTCGATTCAAGTTCAATAGATCCGGCACTGGTATTACCGTCTAGTGTAAATGAAATTTCTTTGTCGGTGTAGCCAACAAAACTAACAAGGATTTTAACCTCCGAAGATTTCAAATTTAATGAGAATTTACCATCTAAATCGGTAATGGTTCCAATAGAGGTACCTACAACAGAAACACTTGCTCCAGGAAGCGTTTCTTTAGAAGATGCATCGACAACAATACCACTAAGAGTATTTTGTGCCAATGCGGCTGTAGATAGAAGAAAAATTCCTACAGCAGTGAGTAATTGAGTAATTTTGGTCATAATTGTTAAATGTTAAAATAAAAGCTTGCCCAAATATTTGGGTTACAAAGATAGTTTCTTTTTTTTGAATAAAAAAAATCGAAACTCGCAATCTTAACCATTTATTAACATGCGTTTTAATCTAGTTACTGTTAAAGCAATACTTACAACAATTATAACTGAATGCTAATTATTCAATTTCATTAACACAAATGCAAACAATATATTTACGGTACCTGACAAATTGTAAAAAAAGTACGAGCTATTATTTATGAAAGAAATTTAATAATTCCTGAAGACTATGCATAATTAGTTGCAAAATAGAACTGCGGTTTTTTCTTGATGTCATCCAACGCGACAATCGGCCTGCCAAGCTACTGTTTTCCTGCTCTTCAACCGTTCTTTTGCGCAAAGTAGCTTCAACGAAAGTTTTCAAAAACTCTAAATGTTACGGGTGCTCCTAAAGAAAGATAATAGGTTGCTTTACCCAACGATTCTGCACAAAACGGTATTGCTTCATTCAGCACGCTATTTTAACCACAATGTACACAAACAAACTTAACTACCTCTTCCAGACTTTGGTCATTAGCAAAGTGTGTTTATAGCTTGCTTTTTGCGTGCCGGGCATTGCACCCAAGTATCTAGTTTGTAAAAATCGTATAAGCGCTTCGAATAAGCACCTTTCAAGCGATTCATGGTTTCAATTTTAATAAATAAAAAAGCGAATTCACGAAAAAAACTACTTTTATTCATGAATTCGCAATAAGTTTTTGGTTTATGTGCTAGTTTGCGTCTTTACCGTGGCACGATTTGTATTTTTTGCCGCTACCGCAAGGACAAGGATCGTTTCGTCCAATTTTAGGCTCTTCGCGGCGAATGGTTTGCACTTTTTGCGGGGCTTGCTGTCCGCGTGCTTCTTGCTGCGCAGCTGCACTTTCGCCGCCGGAAAGTAT
>JFJP01034888.1_pt1 | contig 10579 bp, 9 predicted proteins | sample 431651 | NCBI WGS metagenome assembly JFJP01 (sample SAMN02602958, study PRJNA72255) | Microbial mat metagenome, whole genome shotgun sequencing project. | biome: fresh water; feature: sink hole; material: water; isolation source: purple microbial (photo- and chemosynthetic) mats found in...
GCCCAAGCCGTCCACCAGCCGACGCTGCAGCTCTAGGCCTCGCATCCAGGACCAGCCGCCATGAAAGTCTACCACCTGCCGCACACCATAGAGGCTATCCTCTTCGATATCGACGGGACCTTGTACACTGACAGGGCCTATATCGATTTTCAGCTCGATGTCCTGGTCGACGAGCTGGCACGGCAACGTGGCGAACCGCGTGAAGCAGCCGCGGCGGCCATCGAGAAGGCGCGCATTTCACTTTCAGCTGCCAACGGCGGGAAAATCACCAGTCTTGGCAATGCCATGGCCGCACTCGGTGTTGACATCGCGACAAGTGTCGAATGGCGCAGCCGCCTGATAGACCCGTCACGATTCCTGGGCGCCGACGCCTGCTTACGATCGGCACTTGAAAGACTGCACCCTTTACTCATGGTCGCCGTCACGAACAACCCGCGCTCAGTCGGCGAGGCGACCCTCAAGGCGCTTGGCGTGTCGGACCTTTTCATCCGCGTCGTCGGACTGGACGACACCATGAAGAGCAAACCCGCGTCCGAACCCTACCTGGTAGCCGCACAGGCGGCGGGAACTGCCCCGGCAGCCTGCGTATCCATCGGTGACCGCTACGACGTGGACCTGGCCGTCCCGCTCGAGCTTGGCATGGGGGCCATCCTCGTCTCTGGCGTCGAGGATGTGTACAAATTGCCCGATATACTCAAGCCAGCCGCCAGAAGCTCTTGAGAGATGGCTGCGGGAAGGTTCGTGTCTGGTTGCAGCAGGCTCGGGCGGGCTATACTCTTGCCATGAAGTTTCCGCTTTTCACCGCGTGCTCCATAGTGCTGTTCACCGTATTGACGGCGGCTCCCGTCACCGCCGCGCCGGCATCGTCATTCCTGCCGCCGGGGCTGGAAGCCGGGCTCCGTGCCGGGGAAGACATCAGGACCGCGAGCACGGGAAAAGACGTCGCGCTCAAACTGGCACCGACCCATCAAGCGGTCGCCGACATCCGCCGCTTGATCACCGCGGAGTCCCCCGACATCATCGTCGAGGCACTATTCCTCTGGAAGAAGCCCCATGCCATCGCTGATGCTTCGCAGATTCTGACGGTCTACAACACGCTCAGAGCAATCGGCAGCCTGCAGGGCATTGAATATTTTTCGGCAAGCAGGGGCCAGATGCGGCTCTTCTATGAATATTCGAGCCTCATCAAAGCCCCGGACGAAGCGGCTCCACTGCCGGACACACCATTGTCAGCCGTACCGGCCATGCCGGAGACCCTCTTCGCCAGGCAGAAAGATCTGTCATTCGGTGACAACCGTTACCGCATCACGATGTCCTCCGGCCGGGACTTCGTGTGGCAATCTTCTGTAAACCTGACACCGATGTATTACAAGACGGTAGTACCTGTTGCCGGGGCGGAAGCTTTGAATGTCAGGGTTCTCGTGATCGCAGCAGATGACAGCATGATTTTTTATGCTGTATCGAGCGCGAAGGCTACAGTGATTCCCGGCGTACGGTCAAAGCTGGAAGCTTCGTTTGGAAACAGGGCGGCAGCGGTCTACACCTGGTTCGCCAAGCGGCTAGCCAGGGATTGGCCGGGACGATAGCCCCGTTTCAGGCGATAGGTTCCGCATCGACGGCTTCTCCGTCATCGGGCACATCCAGCGGAGCGGCAGCTGTCGAAGGCACGGAGCCGGGTGCGGGCGAGCTGCCTGAAGCTCCCGGCGCCGAGCCGACGGGCTTGTTCTTGATGTATGCAAAGTTCTTCATGATCCTCACGAAGGTTTCCGACTTCTTCCTGCTCTCGCCTATGCTCGCTATCAGTTCCTTGTTCCGGACCCCTCCGAGACTCCTGATATTGGTGACGAGATCGGGGCTGGGTTTCTTGTAGTCTGCCAGCAATTCGCCGAGGATATCAGAGAGCATGCCGAACAAGCCGGCTTCGTCTTCGCAAATTTCACGAGCCCTGTAATTGATTTCGTCGACGATCTTGTTGAGGAAGGGCATAATGTCTTTCCCGTGCCTCATCTCCTCCACATAGCGCTTGACCGACGAGATGCTCACCCGTCCGTTTCCCTTGAGCCCTTCCTCGAACGAATCGATACGCCCACCCGTCCTGTCGCACTGGAACAGGATGTTCGCCAGGCTGTTCTGGAAGCTCTTGTTGTCGAAGTATCCCTCGACCAGGATCTTCTTGACGGTCTCCTTGATCTGGGTGTCGAAAAGACCCCTCACAAAGGTCTTCAATATGCCCATAGGCTTCACATGGGTGAATCCGTTGGGGCTCTCCCTCCTGAGAAAAGAGTCATTGTCTTCATTGTAGCCGTCGAGCACCAGCACCTCGGTACCCCCGAACAAATCGTGGATATCCTGCGAGACCGCGCTCTCGTGCCGCTCCCGGAGGTAGCGTTCCCTGTCCCGTTCGTACTGGGTGACGATTCGCTTCCTGTATTCGTCAACATAGTCGACACGGTCGCGTCGAAGGTCGGGCTCGTAGATAGGATCGCGTTTGGCAAGGCGTATCATTACCAGGAGATTGTCGCTCGAGAGCCGGTAATTCACTATCTTGTTGAGCGTGGCGAAGAGCTTGGAAATCTTGCCGGCCTGGCTGGCCGCGGTCGCCGGAGCGTGCTTCTCGAATATCCTCATCACCTTGGCGAGCAGTATGTCGGAAAAGGTAAAACCCGACACAAGATAATACGCATCGATAAGTTCGGGTACAATCTGCTCCCCGGCACAGGGCTGGAAATCCGGGCGGTATCGCGGGTCGTCGATGCTCGCACCTGGATCGAAGAAGCCGAGGGTTCGCTCCCAGTCGTGCCTGCAGATTTCGATAAAACGTTGTACCTCGGCCAGTTCGAAATTGAGGGTTCCGAGCGAGAGGTCGTCGACGCTCTTTAGAAATCGCTGAAAATCAAGTCCGATGGCTTTCTGTTCCTCGGTATCAATGACGGCATTCTCGATCCTTGCCTTCATTCCCTCGTAGACAAAGCTGTCTTTTTTTGCGAGGTCCTGCTCCGGCAGGCGGAGATCGACAAGATAATCGAAAAAGCGCCTGGAAACCCGGAGGTCCGGATGGGCAAGTGTCCTGTCCGCAAGGTCCATCAAAGGCTTCAATGCCTGGCAGAACAGGTACAAGTCCTGGGCAAAACCCGTGAGGATCATATTGCTCTTGAACCGGTAATATGGCGGCTTTATGTGAGATATTGCCGCATGGAGACGCTTGAGATCTCCGTTGGAACCAAAATCCAGACTGAAAAGATTCCGGAGGAACGCGATAAACTTCCCGATGATGCCCATGGTGTCACATTCTAAGGCAGGAAACCGATAGGGTCAAACCCTGTGATTGCCGACGAACCAGTAGTCATCCCTGACCGGGACGACAGAATCATGGTCCAGGTTCTGACTTGAGCGGAGTACCAGCGACTGGTGTGCATACACAGGCGCATGAACCGCTACGGCCAGGGCAAGCGCGTCCGAAGGGCGAACGTCGCGGGTCCATGTGCGCCAGGCGCGGCGATACTCCATTCTTGCAAGAAAACCATCTTCCCCGGCTCCGTACAATCCGTACAGTTCGATGCGGCGGATGCAAATTCCCTGTTCCTTGAACATCTGGGCGAACAGATCGTGTGTCAGGGGGCGCGGCATGGATACGCCCTCCAGCTCCATGAGGATTGCGCCTGCTTCAGCGGCTCCAACGGTCACGCAAATCTCGTGCTCGCCCTGCTCGTCCACGAGGATGACGACAGGAGAAGCGTCCGTTGACGGCATCGCCACACCTTTCACATGCATCCTCAACATTACTTCATCCATGATGCTATAGTATAATGCGAATATCCAATTTTTCAGGTTCATCCAATCGCTTCCTTGACTATAGCGCAAGCGCACGAGTATGCTTTGGCTAGATCATGAGACGAAAACCACTGTACTTCGCGTTCGCAGGCCTTGAACTCTTGCGCTATTTCATACTCGCCTACATGGCGAGACCATTGCTTGCGTCGTCTTTGTCATCCGCTCCTGTCCTCCGCCTTCTGACCGCACCCAATATTCTATTCGCGGCGGGGTTTTTCTTCATGGGCCTGGATCGCGAGCGTTATTCCGTGTACCAGCCGCTTCTGGTCGTTGGTAAAGCTGTGACAATTTTTTCCGCCGCCCTGGCACTTCCGGGGATTCTCGGCACACTCTTCACCGGGGCTTCCCTCGGTTTTTCAACCTGGGCAATCATCCCCATCATCCTCTGGGACATTGCTGCGGTGCTCGTTCTCATGCTCTGGAAGGATACGGAGACAGAGCGAAGCCTGCCAGCAGCGCCGGAACCCGAACTGGTGGAGACCGAATAGAATGAGGATACTCCCCATTGCCAGCGGCAAGGGCGGCGTGGGCAAGTCGCTCATCTCCACCAACCTATCCATCGCGCTGGCGCAGGCTGGCAAGAAGGTGGTGCTGGCAGACCTGGATCTGGGGGCATCGAACCTGCACCTGATGCTTGGCTTCAACGTTCCCAAACACGGGCTGGGCACCTGGCTTTCAGGAGCCAAGGTCCATTTCGAAGACATACTCTACGATACTGAATATCCCAACCTGCGCTTCATCCCCGGCGACGCGGAAATTCCAGGGCTAGCAAATATCGCGTACCGGCAGAAAACCCATCTCGCAAGGAAGCTCCTCGCGATAGAGGACGCCGACTACCTGGTGCTCGACCTCGGCGCCGGCACGGGTTCCAACATCCTCGACTTCTTCCTGCTCTCGGGGCGGGGACTCGTGATCACGGCGCCTACATTGACAGCAACCCTGAATGCCTACCTGTTCCTCAAAAACGCTGTGTTCCGGCTGATGTGGGACAGTTTCAAGCCGAAATCACGGGCCCGCGCCATGCTCGAATCACTGAAGAAAGACGGCGCCTCGCTGCAGAGGGCGTACATACCGGAAATCCTCGCGCGCATCGCCGAAGTTGACCCCTCAAGCAAGGCAGCGTTCGACCTCCGCATGTCGCGCTTTTCTCCCCGGCTCGTCATGAACATGCTTGAAGATCCAAAAGACGCCGAGAAAGCGCAGAAAATCCGCCGTTCGTGCAGGGAATACCTCGGCATGGACCTCGAACACCTCGGCGTCATCTACCGGGACGACCTTCAGGATGTAGCGCTCGCCGGGCGCATCCCGATAATACGCTACAAGCCCCAATCCGTGCTGTCCCAGGCCGTCTACAGGATCGCCGACAAGCTCGTGTCATCCGAGGGCGACGACGAATCGTTCCTCGATCCGGAATACCTCGACGACAGCTACGACGCCGCCGACTCCGAAGCCTCGATGGACTTCGACGCGAAGATGGAATACGTCGAGGAACTTCTCTCATCGGGTGCCTTGACCCAGGGCGACCTGATCGAGACGGTCCGCATGCAGCAATACGAGATCAGCCAGCTCCGGAAGGAAAACCAGTTTCTCAAAGTCAAGATAGCCAAAGCCCTTTCGCAGGGATTCAAGGTCTAAGCCAATGGCGGGAACCATAGTCCGAGGCGAGTTGCGCCTCTCCGTCGACCTTTCGGGGCTTGAAGCCCGCCTGCACTTCACCCCTGCTCCGGATGGCGCGGAGTGGGGCGCAGACGGTGTGCTGAAACTGATAGCGGAAGAACGGATCGTTGGCGTTACGGCAAAGAGGCCGGAGGAGATACTGCAGGCTTTTGCCAAATCAAAGGCAGCGGTCAGCGAACTTCTGGTCCGCGGGCAGATACCGGACCAGGGCTCCCCGGAACTTGCAGAATGGTCTGAAATCACCACCCCGCCGGAGTACCAGCCGTTCGAAGCCTCCAAGGTAGCGGAAGCCAAGCCGCCGGAGTTGTTCAGGATCCGCATCGACCGCGTAGCGAAAGAACGCATCGTCAAGAAACCCGGTGCCCTGCCATTCCTTCCATCAAAAGAAGTAAAGGTCACGGAGTACGAAAAGATCGAAGTACGCGAAGCTCTGGCCGTCGACACGCGCGTGTTACGGACATTCTGGACTTCGAAGGGCTCTCTGGTCGCCAGGACCCATCCGCCGAAGCCCGGCAAACCCGGCAAGGATGTGTACGGAAAACCGGTCATGCCGGAGAGGCTCGAGGATTCGAATTTTGCACTTGGCAAGGGACTGGCGCGGGACAAAGGCAACATAATCGCCGAACTCTCCGGGTTTGTCAGGGTCGGTGCGCGGTGGGCGGACCTCGTGCCATTCCAGGCCGGAGAGTATTCCATAAAGCTCTCCGCGGACAGCGCCACCGCCCTGCTGAGTTATACCCCAGGCGACACGCGCCTCCCGCCCCCGGATGCCGCCGTCCTTCTGCAGGAAGCCGTGGCATTGGGGCTTGCCGCCGAAACATTGCTCTCCGTCGAAGAAACGGAAGCCGCCCTGCTCCGTGCTACCCGGAGCGGTCAGACGCTCACCGGCTTCAGCCTGTCGGGAGACCGCGATGCGATCGCGCGTGTCGACATTTCGCAAGACAAACTTGCAGCCACCCTGACAGTGATCAAGGGCAGGGGAAAAGGCAAACCGCTGGAGCTTCAGATGGTCAGCGCAGCGCTCGCCGGGCAGAAACTCAAGGGCGTAAAGGTCGACAAACTCAAAGCCGACGTTGTATCCTTCTACAAAGGAAAACAGACCGAACTTCTTGATTACCCCCTGGCGGAAGGTAAAAATCCCGTTAAAGGCAAAGATCGCGAGTTGCTGTTCGGCGTAGCATTCCTGACGGATGATCAGGTCAAAAACTATCTCGCGGTAGCCTCTGCTGCACCGGGATTATCCAGGGCAGCGGAAAATCTTGCCGAGTTTCCATTGTCCGAGGCAAGCCGGGTAGCATTGGTCGAAAAAGACCAGGAAGTGGCGCATTTTAGTCCGCCTTCGGTCGGGCAAGCCGGCCTCGATGTGTACGGTGAATCGATACCAGCCCCGCAGGGCAACGATCCTGCAATAAAAGCCTATGGCAAGCTGAGGATTTCCCGCGAGTCAATTGAAAGCGAGGAGGAGGGCCTCCTCCTCGTCGCGGAGCGCGAAGGAACAACCCTCGTACGTGTCCTGCCCTACCGCGACGCCCGCGTGTCTGTCAGTGTTAGCGACGATGGCATGACCGCCAGCGTCTCCATCATCCGCAGCTACGGCCTGGGCAAGGAATTAAGCGTCGAAATAGCCCAGGAGGCGCTCAGGCAGGCCGGCGTGGTCAACGGCCAGGACATCAAGGAACTGTCTTCTGCCCTGGCGGAAGCAAGGGATAACCGTCCGGTTTCCGGGCATATCGTCGCCAGAGGAAAGTTGCCCGTCGCTGCGGGCGGATTCCGGCTCAACTGGATAGTGCGCATGGCCAGCGGTGCCGCATTGACGATGCGTGCAGACGGTTCCGCCGACTTCAAGAACCAGGACAAGTCAACAATAGTAGTCAAAGGCCAGCCTTTGCTTGAACTGCTTGCCATCGGTGTCGAGGGTCAGGATGGTGTAGACGTCCTGGGAAGCACCATCCCTGCGCCGAAGGATCCTTCGGTTTCCGATCCTCCCGGCTTCGATTCATCAATCGTGGAAGAAAAACGGGAAACCGGAGACCGCCTGCTGACAGCCGGCATGAACGGCGAGCTGCGCTTTGAAAACAACATGCTCTCCATCGATCCAACGCAAAAAATTGCCGGCGACATAGGCCCGGCAAGCGGCAACGTACGCTTCCCGGGCCCTGTCGCGGTGGCGGGTACCGTACTCACCGGGTATGCAGTATTCGCCGGCGGGGATGTTCTCATAACCGGCGCCGTCGAAGCGGCCCTGGTATCTTCCGATGGTTCGGTGAAAATAACCGAGGGCATCAAAGGAGCCAGAAAAGGCACCATCCGTGCCCGCAAGTCGATAGAGGCAGCGTTCGCAGAGCAAGCCCAGCTGCTCGCCGTGGAAGACATCGTGCTCAAAAACTCCGCGCTTATGTGCAACATCAAGACGAACGGCAAACTGACCCTCCAGGGCGACCGCGGACACTTGATAGGCGGCGTCTGCAGGGTTCGCAAGGGCATGGAAATACAGAACCTCGGGTCCGCGAACAGCTCCCGCACCCAGGTATCCTTTGGCCAGGATTATCTGGTAAAGGACGCGATCGAAGCCGAGGAACAGGAAATAGAACGAACAAAATCGATGATTCTGGAAACGGACAAAAAGATGAGGGAAATGGAAAGCAGCGGCGCGAACCTCGATGCCATCCGCCAGAACAAACTGAAACTGATAAAACTCCTTGAAAAACGTTCATTGCGGATATTCGAGCTGCGAGAAAAATTCGAGGAACATTTTCCCGGAGAAATCGTAGTCCGGGGATCCGTCTTCGCCGGTGTCGTCATCGAGAGTCACAACCGTTTTCATGAAGTCAGACAGACAAAGCAGAAAGTAGCGTTTTCTTTTGACCCGCAGCTAGGCAGGGTCGTCGAGCGACCGCTCAAATAAGCAACCCGCCCTACCTGGAGGTAATCATGCTCGCCGCAATTCAGTTCCCTTCCTGGATCCACCCGGAAATACTGCCGTTCTTTCCACAGTTCCCCCTGCGCTGGTACGGCCTGATGTACCTGGTAGCCTTCGGCATCACGTACCTCCTGTTCAAATACCAGGCAAGAAAGCGCAAGCTCGGTTTCACCGATGACGACATCTCCGGATTCTTCCTGTCCGGCATCCTCGGCCTGATAATCGGCGCACGGCTTTTCGGCACGCTGCTCTACGATCCGACCGGTGTCTACTGGAGCAAACCCTGGCTGATATTCTGGCCGTTCGGCGAAGGCGGGCAGTTCACCGGTTTCATGGGCATGTCGTTTCACGGCGGGATGGTAGGCGCGATCGCCGGTTTCGCCCTCAACGCCAGGCTGCACAAGCTGGATTTCCTCGAGTGGGGGGACATGATCGCGGTCTCCGTCCCGCTCGGCTACACATTCGGCCGGCTGGGAAACTTCATCAATGCCGAGCTGTGGGGCAAGGTGAGCGCGGCGCCGTGGGCTATGGTCTTCCCCGGAGCCAGACGCTTCCCGACAAGCATCACCTGGGTCAGGGACATCGCCGATCGCGCGGGCATTGCCATCGAAGGTACAATGATCAACCTTCCGAGGCATCCTTCACAGCTCTACGAAGCGCTCTTCGAAGGCATTGTGCTGTGGCTTGTCATGTGGTTCATCGTCAGACGGCACAACCCGTTCAAGGGTTTTGCAATCGGAGCGTATCTCCTGGGATACGGGCTGATACGCTTCATCATCGAATACTTCAGGGAACCGGACGCCGATCTGGGCTACATACTCAAACTGGGCGACCCGGACGCATCGATACATCTTTTCACGACGCCGCTCAACTTCTCGATGGGACAGATACTGTGTTTTCTGATGATCCTCGGCGGGCTCGGATTCATCGCGCTCCGCGGCTCGATTGCAAAGAAGCAAGCATCCCTGCTCGCGGCCGCCACAGCCGAACGCGAAAAAATACGGAGCATGAAGAAGAAGCTACGGAAAAAAAACTAGTCGTCACCGAAACAGGTGCCTACGAGCCGGGCTGTGTCGATCATGTGATGGTCGGCGGGAATCGTCTTGGTGCGGTCTGCAACCTCGGACAATGGTATCGACGAGACGCAGGCGTCCTTCATGCAGACCATGCGGCCAAACCTGCCGCGTGACATCAGTTCGGCGGCAGCCGTGCCAAACGCTGTCGCGAGCACCCTGTCGTAGGGGCTGGGCGTGCCGCCCCGCTGCAGGTACCCGAGCACCGTCACGCGCGTTTCCATGCCGGTCATGGACTGGATCTCGGCGGCCACACGGTACCCGATACTGGGGTAGATCATCTTTTCCCGCAGGCGCTTCCGCTCTTTTTTGGGGAGTGCTGCTTCTTCTTTCGACATGGCACCCTCCGCCACGACTACAATTGAGAACTGCTTGCCCTCCGCCCTGCGCCTTTCGATATTTCGCGCTACCGAAGCCGCATCGTACGGTATCTCTGGTATCAGGATGATGTCGCCGCCGCCGGCCACACCCGCGTACAGGGACAGCCAGCCTGCTTTATGGCCCATGAGTTCTATCACCATCACGCGGTTGTGCGAATGGGCCGTCGAGTGCAGGCGGTCTATCGACTCGGTGGCTATGTCGACCGCAGAGTGGAATCCGAAGGTGACGTCGGTGCCCCAGATGTCGTTGTCGATGGTCTTAGGAAGGCCGATGACGTTCAGGCCTTCTTTTGACAGAAGGTGGGCTGTCGTATTCGTTCCGTTGCCTCCGAGCACGACGAGGGCGTCCAGGCGCAGGCGGGCGACGTTGTCCTTGATCGCCTCCGGCTTGTCCATGCCGACTTCAGCGTCAGATACAGCGCCGTCATCGCGGCCCTTGAACGGCTTTTCCCGCGACGAACCGAGAATAGTACCGCCGCGTGTCAGGATCCCGGAGAAGTCTTCCGGGGACAATTCCCTCGCGTCACCCTCTATGAGTCCGCGGTATCCATTGGAAATGCCGACTATTTCCATGCCGTACACGCCCGCGGCCGCCTTGGCGACGCCCCGGATGGCAGCGTTCAGTCCGGGGCAATCGCCACCGCTCGTCAAAATGCCGAATCGCTTGATCGCGCTCGCGGACATATTCGCCTCCTGGT
>JFJP01029819.1_pt1 | contig 10578 bp, 7 predicted proteins | sample 431651 | NCBI WGS metagenome assembly JFJP01 (sample SAMN02602958, study PRJNA72255) | Microbial mat metagenome, whole genome shotgun sequencing project. | biome: fresh water; feature: sink hole; material: water; isolation source: purple microbial (photo- and chemosynthetic) mats found in...
CCAGAGAAGAGTTCGACTGGCCGGAGATTCTTCGCGACGCGGACTGGTTCCATTTCACAGGCATCACGCCCGCTCTCGGGGACAATGTGGCGGAGATCTGCCTGGACGCCTGCAAAACGGCACGGCGTATGAACATCCCCGTCAGCTGCGACCTGAATTATCGAAAAAAGCTGTGGAGTCGGGAAAAGGCCGGACGTGTGATGGCGGGTTTCATGCCCTATGTCCATCTGCTCATCGCAAATGAAGAAGACGCGTCCGATGTATTTGACATTCATGCGGAGGGGTCGGACATCACCGACGGGCAGCTGTCCGAAGCAGGATACCGTACAGTGGCCCGGCAGCTTGTGGATCGTTATGGATTGAGGCAGGTCGCATTTACCTTGCGGGAAAGCCGTTCCGCATCCGACAACGGCTGGTCCGGCCTGTTGTATGACGGGACGGATTTCTATCGTTCCGCCCATTACGACATTCATCTGGTCGACCGGGTCGGAGGAGGGGATTCCTTCGGTGCGGGCCTCATTCACAGTCTTCTCAAGAAATCGGGCAAGCAGGAAGCACTCGAATTCGCCGTGGCCGCCTCCGCGCTGAAGCAGACGGTGGAGGGAGACTTCAACATGGTGGGTGAGAAGGATGTGACGCTGCTTGCCGGTGGAAACGCCTCGGGCAGGGTTCAGCGCTGAAATGGGGTCAGGAACTGTTATAATGCCCGGACATCACGTGCTGCCGGCATTGCAGAACCGCTACATTGCTTCGGTGCAGCATTGTACCAGAGATGGATATGACCGGTGGTGCAGGAGCCGGCAATCCCGGAATGAGACCGCCAAAGACCGCTAAAGACCACCAAAGACCGGTGAAACCAGTGATGATCGGAGGAAACCCGCATGAAAGCATTGAAAATCCGGAGTCTGGAACTTTTCAAGGTGGCACCCCGCTGGTTGTTTCTCAAGATGACGACGGAAGACGGCCTGACCGGCTGGGGAGAACCCATCGTGGAAGGACGCGCGGACACGGTGGCTGCCGCCGTGCTGGAAATGAAGGACTACCTCATCGGACGCAGTGCCGGCGACATTGAGGACATGTTTCAGGTGCTCTATCGGGGCGGTTTTTACCGGGGTGGCCCGGTGCTGACCTCCGCCATCTCCGGCATCGAGCAGGCGATGTGGGACATCAAGGGAAAGGCCCTTGGCGTGCCGGTTTACGAACTGCTCGGCGGTGCCTGCCGGGATAAGGTGAAGGTATACAGCTGGACGGGCGGGGACCGTCCGGATGATGTGGCGAAGGGTGCGCAGGAAAAATACGACCAGGGGTATCGCGCCGTCAAGATGAACGCGACCTCGGAACTTGCGTGGATAGACAGCTTCAAGCTGGTGGAAGAGGTCTGTGCGCGGGTGGCTGCAATCCGGGCGCAACTTGGATACGACCTCGATATCGCGCTGGACTTCCATGGTCGGGTGCACAAGGGCATGGCCCGCGTCCTCATGCAGGAACTCGCACAATACAAGCTGATGTTCATCGAGGAACCAGTGCTTTGCGAAAACGAGGAAGCCTTCGCGGAACTCCGCAGGCATACGGCCACACCCATTGCAACCGGAGAGCGGAACTTCACGCGCTGGGGCTTCAAGAACCTCATCACGGGAGGCGGCGTGGATATCATCCAGCCGGACGTGTCCCATGCGGGCGGGATTCTGGAACTCCGGAAAATCGCCGCCATGGCGGAAGCCTGGGATGTCGCCGTGGCGCCGCACTGCCCGCTCGGCCCCATCGCGCTGGCCGCCTGTCTGCAATTGGACTTCTGCACGCCCAATGCCTTCATCCAGGAACAGAGCCTTGGCATCCATTACAATCAGGGGTCCGATCTGCTGGATTACCTGGCGGACAAGTCCGTCTTCGCCTACAAGGACGGCCATGTGGGAAAACTGACTGCGCCGGGTCTCGGCATTGAAATCAACGAAGAAAAAGTGCGGGAAATGGCAAAAAACGGACACAATTGGAAAAACCCTGTATGGCGCACGGAAGACGGAGCCGTGACGGAGTGGTGATGGTGCGGCAGCGGAAAGCCATCCAGCAGTTCAGAATGCTTGTCTTCCGGCCAGATCAGATAATCCGCGTAGGACAGCTGTTTCTGACTGAAATGTCATGTCACGCTTTGCCTCCTGTCCGTTTCACGGCCCTGTCCGCCGCCAGCTTGCCTGTCAGAATGGAAATGGGAAGTCCGGAGGGGCTGTAGGCCCATTGACCGGCCTGACTGACATCCGGCAGTACCGTATGAACGGACCTCGTCACGCTGACGATGCTGGAGATGGCCGGTATCCCGTCGTTGGTGAAGGCCCAGCCCGTGATGGCACCTTGTGAGCTGCCGGTGACCCGTTCGATGGAAAGCGGAGAATAGGAGAACCTGTCCAGAATGGAATCCTGCAGACGCGGGTAGATCGTTTCAGTCAGGGCCTGGATCATGCAATTCTCACACAGGGTTTTGCTTGCTTCATACCAGCCCATATCCCTGATAATCCGGAACACCTCATATTCCATCAGCACACTGACCATGATCCCCGTCTTGCCCGCTGGGGCGAGCGCATCGTCGCGAAGAACCGGAATGGCGATTTCATAGGTGGTGCGGGCAAAATATCGTTGAAGCCATGACTGGATTTTTTCCCGATAGCCAGATGGCGCAAGGGTTCCCGCCTTGAAGTCTTTCTCTCCGGCCAGGAGTGTGTCCAGATCTTCGTGAAAAATCGACCCCATCCCCTTGGAACTTGGCGTATAGAAAAAATGACCATTGGATATGGCTCTGAAATAGGAAGGATCCAGATCCAGCGACAAATACATCGCAAAGATGCTGTCCCCACCCTTTTTGTCCCGGAGAAGCGTCCGGCGTGCCAGCACACGGTTTCTGAGGGCATCGCGCTGTATCCCATCCACGTTCACGACATCGTACAGCGCTTTTTGATCCGCTGTCCAGATGAGCTGGCGATAGGAAATGGGCGCGTCCGTCCCGGCATGTGCAAGGTGCTGTTCCGGGTGAATTTCTGTAACGGCTGTTTTCGTATGAATGTTGACCCCATGCGCTTCGCAGTATTTCGCGAGCGCGGCTGGCAACGCACCGGTACCCCCTCGTGGATACAGGTAGTCCAGATACAGGCTGAAGTAGCTCATGGCGAAAAAGGCGGGTGTTCTGCGGAAAAAATGCTGGGAGATGATGTCAATCAAAGACCGGTTCTGTGTGAATTTCCTCAGATGCGCCTCTGCAGGCTCATTCATCCGGTTGATTTTTCCGATTGTGAACAGGAAACGACCGAGCCAGGGGAAAAGGGTCTTGAACAGAAAATCCGTATCACGGGGCAGGTCCTTGAAGATCGGGTTTTCAATGCCATACAGCACGTCCATATATTTCATGACCATGCGGATGTCTTCGAGAATCGGTTCCACATCGGCCTTGCTGCCCGGATAAAGATCTTCGAGCATCTGTCCGTATACCAGCAGGTCTTCAGGCGTCTGGATGGAAATGACCCGGTCGCCGACCCCCAGCGAGACATAACTTTTGATGAAATCCACCTCGAGACCCAGACTTTTCAGCATGGGCAGCACAATGCCGGAATCCTCAATGGCCCGAATACCCGTATCGAAGGTGAATCCGTTGCGGGTGAAAGAATTGATCAACCCGCCGGTGGTTTCGCTCTTTTCACAGAGAAGCACCGATTTTCCCGCCTGGGCGCAGAAAGCCGCCGCGCTCAATCCGGCTATGCCCCCGCCCACTACCAGCACATCATACGTCATAAATCGTACACGCTCCTGCTTCTTGCGGTTTTGTCCTTATACTGAGGTCCTGGCTGATCGTCCATATCAAGCGACCGAGTTCCCGATCTCTTGCATGCGGCGCGGGAGTTTCAGGCATTGTCAGATTGAAGTATTGACCCGTTACCCCGTCAAGCTCAGGCGAGGTGGCCAGATAATGGATGGCCAGGCCGGAAATGTGCGGGTCTTTCAGGCTCCTGTCAACGAAATGATGTTTGTACCAGCGGTACAGTCGCCCGTTTTCCTCTCCGATGGCACTTCGCACGGCACCCGGATGCATGGCGTTGCAGGTGACCCCGCTGCCGGCCAGACGATCGGCGAATTCCCAGGTGCAGAGCAGCTGGGCGGTTTTTGCGGCACCATAGCCACGCATGCCCGTATAGTGTCGGCGGGAAAAATGAACATCGTCCGGACGAAGACCGTTGAAGCGATGCCCCTGGGAATTTACCTGGATAATGCGCGCACCAGGGGTCTTCCGAAGCTTCGGCAGCAAGGTTTCGGTCAGGATGAAGGAGGCGAGATGATTGACGCAGAAGACCAGTTCGAGATTTTCCGCAGTCAGAACACGTCTGGTGGAAAAAGTGCCTGCATTGTTGATCAGGACATCAACCGGCTCCGGTCGATGAAGCAGGGTGTTTGCCACTGCATGCACTTCTGCGGGTCTGGTGAAGTCTGCGATGAGAAAGCTGCAGTCAACCCCATATTTCTCGCGAAGCAGGCTGCAGGCTTTCTCCGATTTTTCCGCATTGCGATTGACCAGGGTAAGGGCGGCGCCGAAGGATGCGAGAACCTGCGCCGCCTCCCACCCCACGCCGGATGTGCAGCCGGTGATGACACACTGCCTGCCGGCCATGGACACGGAACTTGTTTTCTGCACCGCTCGATCATTGGCAAGGATTTGCTGCATGTCGGACCATTTGTACTCCCGCAGGTATTTGAACATCCTGGCACTCCCTGTTGGCTCATCCATTTACGTTTGTGCGGTCGGAATTCTGTTCAAGAATATCACCCGAATTTTCTGCTCATGAATCTTCTGTATGGTTTCACAAACCAAGGGATGTTGTTGAATATGTCACCCCAGAGATCGTAATAGTCGCGTTGAACAGCGATCCGGCCATCTTCCGCCAGCGTAAGCTTGGTGGCACCATAGATGGTGGAGCTGGGATATTTTTTGAAGATCATGGTCATTTCCCACTGCATGAAAATGTCCGGCCCTTCCTTGACCAGGGACGGGATGTTCATGGAGAGCTGCTCACAGCGATCTGTCAAGCGTTTGCACAAAGCCTTGAAAGACGCGATGCCCTGCACTTTCTGAATGGAATCCTGAAAGAGGATGTTTTCATGATAGTAGGGATAGATGCCGGACCAGTCCGGTTTCCCTTCCCGGTTGTAGGTATGGGACCAGAGACTGCGTATGGTTTCCGTGTCCAGTTCTGCCAGAGAGAATGTGTTTTCCATGGGCCTCCTGAAAAAACGGCTTTGATGGTGTGGCGCAAGTTGTAGACAACATGTTTTGGACGAAACGAAAAATGTGTTTCCAGGCCATATGCCCATCATACCAAAAGAACGTTGATTTGTGAAAAGAAGATTGATGATGGGCATATTCACAGACCTGTTTCATTCCAGGGCTTTGGGCCTGGAAGAAAAAACCTCTATGAATTCCCGAAAACAATGGCCAAACCTGCCATTCTTTTCGGGAGAAGAGCAGGTAATTTTCAACCGGCGCCTTTGACAGACAGGAAAAGACCGGTCTGGAACCAACTTGCATTGATTTCAGACCGGTCTTCATTGAATCGGACTGTCGGATGTCCCAATGATTCCTGTCCGGTTGGCAGGTGTGTCGGTTATGTCGTGGGAGGATTATTTCGCGACGTACGCGTCCAGGTCAGCCTGAAGGGCAGCCTTGACTTCGTCCAGACCGGCAGCCTTCATCTTGTCCATGAATTCCTTGTATGTGGCGTCGAAGTCTTTTACAGCACCAGTTGCGAGTACTCTGTCATATTCGGCCATGACGTTGGAGAGCGCTGCATACTGCGGCTGGTAATCGGCCTTCTTGGTGAAACGGTAACCAAGAGAGATATGTGATTTGGACTGGGTCTTGGACAATTGGAACATTTCATGCTTGTTTTCGGGTTCGTTGCTGCCCAGCCAGTGGATATAGACGGAACCGAGGGTCCAAGGCAGGGAGGCAGAGGTCCAGGCGTTGTCAGGAAGCGCTTCCACGATTTTTTCGCCGATGCCGGATGTGCCGACTGCTTTGTGATGGGTACCTTCGATACCCCAGACAAGCAGGTTGGCGATGTCAGGATCGGTGTGCATCAGGTTGATGAACATCATGGCGCGGGCCGGGTCACCGGAGGTCTGCGGGATGGCGAGCATGGAGCCGCCTGCGTGCATGGAAACCGCCACGTAGGGGGTCCAGTCGTATTCATCCAGCTTGAACTTGTTGCCGGCAGCGGCCATCAGCTCTGTGGATTTGCCCTTGCCGGGCTTGAGGGGCTGCTCGGTCACGAAGAAGTCTCCGGCCAGCAGGTGATCGCCCGCCTTGGCGTTGTCGGTCGGTGCATCCTTGGAAATATAGCCGGCGTCCATGAATTTCTTGTTGGTCTTTGCCTTCTCAATCATGACCGGCATTTCCCAGACATGCTTCATGGTCTTGTCGGTGATATCCGCATAGTCGACACCGATGTTGGCTCCGCCGGAAAGGTCGGTGAAGGGATTGATGAAACCCTGGCCATCGATCAGGTAGGGAATGATGTTGGGTTCTTTTTCCTTGATGGTCTTGAGCATCGGTTCGAGGTCCGCGATGGTCTTGACCTTCGTCATGTCGAAACCATACTTGTCAGCCAGGTCCTTGTTCCAGACCAGACCGGAGTTGACGGCGAATTCCTTGTCGGTCGGCACGGCATAGTTCATGCCGCCGATCCGGGAACCCTTGATGAAGCCTTCGCCGAGGGCGGCGACTGTTTCGGGTGCATACTGTTCAAGCAGGTTGTCTGCCGGATCGTTCAGGGCCAGGAAGTAGCCGTTGGCAACTGAATCCAGGTATCCGTACCAGTCGGCCGTGAACGCGATGTCCATTTTTTCGCCGGCATTGATGCCGGTGTTGAACTTGTCGGTCCATGTACCCCAGTCGAGCATGACGATGTTGACGGTGGCGTTGATTTTCGCCTTGGTCATTTCGTTGAGCTTTTCCACGATCATGTCCCGGTCTTTGGAGATGGTGTTGGCAAGCATGTAGTACACGATTTCATATTCTTCGAGGGCGGGGGCTTCCGAAGGGGCAGCTTCGGTGGATTCAACGGCGGCCGAGGATTCCTCGACGGCAGCGCTGCTGGATTCCGCAGGCGCGGAGGAAGACTCCGTGGCGGCAGGCGCTGTGCCACAGCCGCCAAAGGCGGACATGACCATCAGCAATACGAGAAGCAGGGCAAGAAGGGATTTTGTGTTCCGTTTCATTTTCCATCCTCCTGTTCGTTATTGAAATCATCTATCTTCAGGTTCCGGAGAAGGTCCGACAACCAGCCCCGTTTCCTGTTGATCGGGTTCAAGGTCTGCACACGTGCCTATCTGTGTTGACATAGCCAAGACCGGAGGGGAAGGCGGATCTCAACCCTTGATGGCGCCGACGGAAAGACCGCGGATGAAGTACTTCTGGAAGAAGGGGTAGGCAAGGATGATGGGTCCGATGGAGATGACGCAGAGCGCCATGCGGAAGGTCTCATTCGGCAGCTTGGAAACGTCCGAACCAAGATCGACGGATTGCCCCATCTTCGAAACGATGTCACGAAGCATCTGCACGGAGCGGAGCGCCCGGTAAATCATGGTCTGCAGGTTGATCATGTCGCTGTTGATGAAAAGTACACAGTTGAACCAGTCATTCCAGACGTTCAATGTGGTGAAGAGGGCGACCGTGGCCAGACCAGGCAGTGAAAGCGGCAGAACAATCTGCATCAGGGTGCGCCACTCACCGGCACCGTCGATGCGGGCGGACTCGATGACGGATTCGGGAATCTGGTTTTTGTAGAAGGTCCGCATGACAATGACCCAGAATGCGTTGAAGCTGTAGGGAACGATCATGGCCAGGATATTGTCGCGCATGCCGAATACGCCGGTCATGACGATGTAGTAGGCGACAAGGCCACCGCCGAACAGCATCGTGAAGAACATGAAGAACGTCACTTCGTTCTGGAACTTGAAGTCCTTGCGGCTGATGGGATAGGCGAACAACGAACAGTTGATGAGTCCTGTGATGGTTGCCACCACGGTTGTGAATATGGTGACATAGTAGGCATTGAAAACAACGCTCGGATCCTTGAACAGGAATTTGTACGTGTCCAGGGACCATGAGGTGGGAAACAGTTTATATCCGTCCTTCAGGATGTTGGCCTCGCTTGTGAAGGAGACGGAGATAATCAGAAGAACGGGCGCGATGCACACGATGACACCCAGTATGAAGATGATGTTGAGGATGATGACTGCGGTCGGACTCATACGGTTCGGATCCAGGTTTTTTCTGCGTGGGCCGGGTATAATCCCGGTACTTGTTGCGCTGCTCATTGCTTACCTCCGGGGACTCATTTCATTGACGGCTCTTGCGAAATGCTGCGGGTGCCTGTTCCTTAGAACAAGGCGTTGTCCGGGCTCATTTTGCGGGTAATCGCGTTTGTGGTCAGAACCAGGACGAAACCGACAACAGCCTGGAAGAGGGCGGCAGCTCCGGGAATGCCGATGTTGGTACCACCGCGGAGGGCGTTGAACACATACAGGTCGATGACGTTCGAGACGGAGCGAAGCGTGCCGGAACCCATCGGGAGGGAGAAGAACAGACCGAGGTCCGCGCTGAAGATGCGGCCGATGCCGAGAATGGTCAGCAGGATCATCATCGGGATGAGCATCGGAATGGTGAGCAGGGTGATCTGGCGCCATTTGTTCGCGCCGTCTATGGAGGCGGCTTCGTAGATTTCCGTGTCGAAGCCGGTGATGGTCGCGATATAGATGATGGACCCATTGCCCGTGTACTTCCAGAGGTTTGAAACGACAAAGATGAATGGCCAGTACTTCGGTTCCTGATACCAGTTGACGGGCTCAAAACCCATTCCCGTGAGCATGTTGTTCATGACACCGAGGTCGTAGTTGAGCATGGCGAACACCAGATAGGCCACAACCATCCAGGAGAGGAAATATGGCAGGAAATAGGCGGTCTGATAAATCTTCGCCATTCTGCGGCTTGGAAGCTCTGTGATGGCGATCGCAAGACCAACGCTGAACACAAGGCCGATGAGCATGAAGCCGACATTGTAAAGGATGGTGTTCCGTGTGATTTCCCATGCATCCGGTGTGGAGAAGAGGAAGCGGAAGTTGTCGAAACCCACCCATTTGCTTTTGAAGAAATTTTCGAAGACATTCGTGCCCGACACCATGTATTTCTTGAAGGCAAGCAGGATGCCCGGCATCGGGAGGTAACTGAAGCCAAGCAGATAAATCATACCGGGTATGAGCATGGAGAAGAGGGCCAGATGACTGGTAAGATCGCCTGTTTTCGAATTGACCCGCTTCAGGATGACAGCCAGCAGTGTGAGGATGATGATGAGTGCTTCGAAAACGATGAGTGCCTGAATCCCGAAGAGGAGCTCGCCGCCCTTCTTGACGAGCCAGGTGACCATGCTGGTTGCGATGAGGGCTTCCACCAGGCCGCACAGGGCAAGCGGAAATGTCCAGATGCCTGCCCTGTTGAAGCGGATGAACGCAAAGGCAGCTGTGGCAACCAGAAACACGACGGCCATGACCATGGTGCCGGTGGCATCGAGATTCACCTTGTCCAGCTGGGCATTCAGCCCGTGCGTACCGGTCAGAATCTGGAATCCGGTCAGGACAAGATTTGTCTTTCCTGCGATCGAAGCGATGCGGACCATCGGCAGGAACAGGCTGCCAAGCGCAAGGATGGAGAGGATCTGGACAATGCGCCAGCAGAATTTGCTGGATAGATAGAACGAACTTTTACTTTTGACTTCGGGAGCAGGGGTTGTCCGGGTGATGTCCGTCACAGCGTGATTCCTCCTGTTTTGTTCTCTTGCGGTGCTTCATTCCTTCTGATTTCAGGACTGAAAGGGCCGATTGCTTGGACAGGTGGCTTAGCCGCTAATCCGGATCATAACATACCGCCAAACTGAATGAAAGGTCTGAGGCAAAAACAAAGATGAAAACAGGCGGTGATAATAAAACATAACACAAACAACAAACCCTTGCGACAAAGGGTTCTCTTCGTTACAATGAAATCCTACAGGAGAATAGTGACGATTTACATGGCCATATGCGGAATGGATTTGGCCATTTCCACTATATTGGGAACGGAATGGGTGATTTATGGACTTGGAAGAACTGACGGGAAATGAGAAAATCACATTCATGCCGGAACAAACCACCTTTTTCAATCTCCATTGTTCCTTCGAGATTTTCTCCTGTCACATTACCACTGTACCTGTCGGTTGGCAGTTCTCGAAGCAGACGCACAGGCAGTTCGAATTGAACTACATCCGCAGGGGACTGATGGAAGTGGAGCTTGGCGACCGTGTCCTGCGACTGAATCAGGGAGATGTCTTTCTCATCAACCCGGGGGAAGATCACACAAGCAGAAATGCAGGAGACGACAAGCTGAGTTTCCTGTGTTTCCACTTTGACCTGGATTATCCGCTGTTCAAGGAAAGGTTGAGTCTACACAACACCGGATACCACCCGGCCGACACCGATCTTGCGAAGCATCTCCATCCCAAACTGGAGCAGACA
>JFJP01023664.1_pt1 | contig 10577 bp, 14 predicted proteins | sample 431651 | NCBI WGS metagenome assembly JFJP01 (sample SAMN02602958, study PRJNA72255) | Microbial mat metagenome, whole genome shotgun sequencing project. | biome: fresh water; feature: sink hole; material: water; isolation source: purple microbial (photo- and chemosynthetic) mats found in...
GGGCCTCTTGGACGAAGTGCAGGACCTAAGCCGCATCACCGTGGAGGTCCACTCCTGTCCATGTCCGGCGGAAGAGCACGGCCATCCCTGCGCGGAGCCAGGCCATGCATGATCTTGAACGCCTCAGCGACCTGACCATCGAATTCTACGAAAAGCTGTCCTCCTGGGAGCAGGCCGTGGTGCGGGACTGCTCCATCACCCTGCCGCAGATGCACACCCTGGAGATCCTGGGGCAGCAGTCCCCGCTGCGCATGAAGGAGCTGGCGGCAAAGATGGGCGTGACCACCGGGACCCTGACCGTGGGCGTGGACCGCCTGGAAAAACAGGGGCTGGTGACCCGCATCCCCCACGAAACGGATCGCCGCTCCATCCTCGTGGCCCTGACCGAGGCAGGGCAGGAGCTGTACCGCGAACATCATGCCCACCACCTGCACCTGACCCGGGAGATCCAGGCCGCCCTGACCCCGGAGGAAACGGAGCAATTCGCATCCATCCTGACCAAGCTGACCCAGGCCTTGTGAAACCCCGGCCGCCGGAGGAGAGCCATCGAAAAACATCTGGAAGCCGGGGGGCTCTTGAGCTAACGTGCGCGGGCACGAAACACGAAGGGGCAGGCGTGCGGCGACCCCTCAAACCCCCATCCCGGTAGTCTTTGCATGAACATCAAGCCTCTCAGCGATCCATATCATACCCCTGAAATTCAGATCGACCCGTTTTCACGGCTTTTTCCCAGCGCGGCCTTTTACGCGCGGATATTGTCCATCGTCTGCGAGGCGGCGTGGCGAACCAGGGGCGGCGGTTATTCCATGGCGAAATGGGCCGAGGACAGCCTGACCGTCATGCGCAGAGCAGAAGCCAGCGGCCTGCGCTTTCATATCGAAAACGCCTCCTCCGTCACGGACCTTCCCGGACCCTGCGTGGTCGTGGCCAACCACATGTCCACTCTGGAAACATTCTGCATGCCAGGCATTCTGGCCACCCACCGGCCCATCGCCTTTGTGATCAAGCGCAGCCTGACTACCTATCCAATCTTCAGACGGATCGTAAACGCCGTCGAACCCATCGCCGTCGACCGCGTCAATGCCCGGGACGACTTTAAGATCGTCATGGAGCAGGGGCAGGAACGCCTTGCGCGCGGCATTTCCGTCATCGTCTTTCCCCAAACGACGCGCACGTTAAATTTGGACCGCCAGGCCTTCAACTCTATCGGTATCAAGCTGGCCAAGAAGGCGGGGGTACCGGTCGTGCCTCTGGCTCTCAAGACCGATGCCTGGGGCCTTGGCAAGCTGAGCAAGGATTATGGATGCATCCGGCCGGAAATTCCGGCCCGCTTCTGTTTTGGCGACCCCATGATGATCCGGGGCGCAGGCAAGAACGAACACGAGGAGATCATGGAATTCATCCATTGGAAGCTCACGGCCTGGAGCGCCATGTGAAGAAAAGAGTCTGCATCCTCTACACTGGCGGAACCATCGGCATGAAACCCACTCCCCAAGGTTATGCGCCGGAAGCCGGATACCTAGGCCGGGTTATGGCCTCCATGCCCGATTTTTCCAGCCCCGAAATGCCGCGCTACGAAATTTGTGAGTACACGCCCCTGCTCGACTCGTCCAACATGGGGCCCCGTCACTGGCTGGCCATCGCGGGCGATATTGCCGACAAATACCACGAATTCGACGGATTCATCGTCATTCACGGCACGGATACCATGGCCTATACGGCCTCAGCCCTCCCGTTCATGCTGGAGGGCCTGGCCAAGCCCGTGGTTCTGACGGGCTCCCAGATCCCCCTGTGCAAAGTCAGAAGCGACGGCCGGGACAATCTGGTCACTGCGCTCATGGTCATCGCCCTGGCCCCGGTGCCCGAGGTATGCCTGTGCTTCGGCAACCGTCTCCTGCGCGGCTGCCGTACGACCAAGGTCGATGCCGCCGGGTTCCAGGCCTTCGATTCCCCCAACTACCCTGACCTGGGACACATCGGCGTGACCATTCGCCCTCATCCTGAACTGCTGCTCCCAAAACGGCCGATCAACGGACTGACCGTGCATCCCCTGTCCAATGCCAAGGTTGGAGCGCTCAGACTTTTCCCGGGAATCTCGGCCGAACTCGTGGCCAACGTGCTGCGTTCTCCCCTGCAGGGTCTGGTGCTTGAAACCTACGGTCTGGGCAACGGCCCTTCCAATGACTCCGAGCTCATGGATGTCCTGGCCGAAGCCTGCGCGCGTGGCGTGGTCATCGTCAACTGCACCCAATGCCTGCGAGGCACCGTGGATCAAAGCGGATATCAGGCAGGATCGGCCCTGGCCCGCGCCGGGGTTGTCTCGGGCGCGGACATGACGGCCGAGGCGGCCCTGACCAAAATGATCTATCTCTTCAGCCTGGGACTGTCTCCCGAAGACATCCGGCAAACCATGCCCAGGAACCTGCGCGGCGAGTTGACAGAACTTCATGACCGTCCCTGAAATCGAGGTTCTGCACCGCGATCAGCATCTGGTCGCGGTACACAAACCGGCCGGTCTGCTCGTGCATCGCAACGCCCATGCCGGGCGCGAACCCTTCCTCCTGCAGATGCTGCGCGATCAGCTCGGGCAGCATCTCTATCCGGTGCATCGCCTGGACCGCCCCACCTCCGGCCTCATGGTCATGGCCCTCTCGCCGCAGGCTGCGCACGCGCTGGCCCTCCAGTTCGCGGGGCAAGGCGTGGACAAGAGCTACCTTGCCGTGGTGCGAGGCTTTGCGCCCCAAGAGGATGTCATTGAAGACCCGCTCAAGGCCGAGTCCGGTGCATGGCAAGAGGCCAGGACCGAGTTCACGCGTTTGGCCACGGCGGAGATAGCCGAGCCAGTGGGCCCGCATGCCTCCGTCCGCTACAGCCTGGTCCGGGTCCGGCCCAAGACCGGCCGCACCCATCAGATCCGTCGCCATTTCGCCCACATCCGCCACCCGCTGATCGGCGACGTGCTGCGTGGAGACGGTCGGCAGAACCGCTTCTTCCGCGAATATTTCGGTCTGCATCGGCTTCTGCTGGCAAGCACCGAGCTCACCTTCCGCCAGCCTGAAGACAACCGTCCAATGACCCTGATCTGCCCTCCGGCCCCAGAGCTCCTCGATCTTTTCGACCAACTGGGCTGGAGCGTCGCCATCGACGCTTTCAACGTCCAAACCAGCACACGCTGACTCCCGAGCCTCCGCATGAGGCCTAGCGGTTCGGCCCGCTGGCTACCTCTCGAATGCCTGGATTCACCCTGGCGGGTACAAGCCCGCCTTCGCGGGAATGACTATCATATGCCTGACGACTTTCTAAAAAAATTCTTCTTCGCTCAAGCCTCCGCACGAGGCTTGGCGGTTTGGCCCGCAGGCAGGCTCTCGACTGTCTGACTGAGACTTGGCATCGTTTGGTGAATCATTGCCCACCGCACGAAGAGAAGGCCTGTGTTCGAAGGGGCAATGATTCACCTTTACGAAGCCCGCGAAGGAGTTTCGAGAGGCTACCTGCAGACCAAACCGCCAAGCCGTCGCAGACCCTCAGCCCCAAAGTCTTATTTTACAAGACCGATCAACAATCAAACCAGGAGCGGACAATGGCAGCCCCCGAAGAAATCTACCAGTGCCAGACAGTTAATTGCGGGTACATGTATAATCCGGACAAAGGCGACAGAAAGGGCAAGATCCCGGCGGGAGTGAAATTCGCGGATTTGCCTGATGATTGGCGGTGTCCCATTTGCGGAGGCACGAAGAGATGCTTCCGCCCCCTGACCGGGCCAGGTTCGACCAAGGACGCAGGGTGTGAACTGCCCACCAGGGCGTAAGGCGTTCCAGCATCAAAAAAAAGCGCGCCCCTGCCATCGACTGGCGGGACGCGCTTGTTTCTGCTTCGAGCTCTTTCTCCTGCAACGCCACATCATCAGGCGTTCAGACAACGCAGCTTTTATCCAGCCTGAATTTCTATGCGGCGAGGCTTGAAACGAGCCGCCTTGGGCAGGAAGACTTCAAGCAGACCCTTCTTCAGACTGGCGCGGATGCCTTCCCTGTCCACTCCGTCGGAAATAGTGAAGGTGCGCACGTACTCTCCGTCCCCGAACTCCACATGCAGGGCTTTCGCGTTTTCCTCACGCGGATATAACGCTTTGCCGCGAATCTCCAATTCATTCTCGCGCAGATCGATGGACAATCCGTCCTTGCCCACTCCGGGCATGTCCACGAAAATATGAAATCCATCTTCCCGTTCAAGCACGTCGGTGTTGGGACGGAACCTAGGCAGGGCCGGGGCTGATTTTTTCTCCATATCGTTTGTCATGGGCTCGTCTCCTCCTGAAAAAACTTACTGCGCATCAATGGCGATGGTCAGGGGATGGCTGTCCTTGGCCTTGGGTAGCACCACACGCAGCACCCCATCCTTCATGGACGCCTTGATCGCGTCCGCCCGAACAGGAACATTCAAATTTATGATCCGTTGAAAACTCCCCGTTGGACGCTCCTGCCTGTAGTAATTGCCGATCTCGTTCTTCTTTGTGCCTCTGATGACCAGACTTTTCTCATTCAAAGTCAGCTCGACATCTCCCGTATCCATTCCAGGAATCTCCGACGTCACGACTATCTCTTCCTCCCCTTCGCTGATATTGACGGGTGGGTAGGATATGCGTCTTTGACTCAAGGTGCTTGGCCGCCACATTTCCTCAAAAAAACTGTCCATGTTGCGCGGTAAATCATAGTATGTACTGAAATCAATAACCATACTTCATACCTCCATGCTTTTCGATGGCAAAAACGTAAACACGATTACCCGGACGTCAAGACCGGGTCTCGCGCCTGTTCTCGCAGACGGGCGCTCCCTGCTCCCCTAGGAAGAGATATCTCTTTATCAGGAATAAATCTTATTAATTTGACAGGCACCATCTCCACTGCTAGAGGCAGGACACATTTCAACCACGGAGGATTCATGTCGAAATCTTTGAAAGGCACCCAGACCGAAAAAAATATTCTGACCGCATTTGCCGGAGAGTCACAAGCGCGCAATCGCTATTCTTTCTTTGCCAAGCAGGCCCGTAAGGAAGGCTTTGTTCAGATCTCCGAAATCTTTGCCGAAACCTCGGAGCAGGAGATGGCCCATGCCAAGACCCTGTTCAAGCTGCTTGAAGGCGGAGAGGTCGAAATCACCGCAGCCTTTCCGGCCGGCCGCATCGGAACGACCCTGGAGAATCTGCGGGAGGCCGCTGCGGGCGAAAACCACGAATGGGGACACATGTATCCGGATTTTGTCAAAACCGCCAAAGAGGAAGGATTTCCCGAGGCCGCCGCGATCATGACTGCCATCGGCGTGGCCGAAAAGGAGCATGAGCGCCGCTATCTGGCCTTGGCCAGAAACATCGAGGAAGGCCGTGTCTTCAAGCGCGAAAAGAAAATCACCTGGCGCTGCCGCAACTGCGGTTATGTGCACACCGGAACAAAGGCCGCCGAGTGCTGTCCGGCCTGCGCCCATCCTCAGGCTCATTTCGAGGAATTGGCCGAAAACTGGTAAGCTGGCCCTCGCACCCCGAGCGTCAAGGAGCCTTCACGGCTCCTTTTCTATTGCGGAAGCGTATGAATGTGACGGGACCTAAAGTGGCGAGGACGACAGAATCAGGAGCGCTTGCCCGGAACAAATGTGGAACGCAGAAATCTGGGATGGAAGAAGATGAAAGGGTTGGCCACGATAGCGTCGGGTAGAATGTGATACCAACGATATCCGAGTTCCCGGAACACATTCCGGGCCTGCGCGCGGCAGCCTGTCTCGCGGGCGGCCAGGAGTGCGGCGTCGCGCTGACAGCGGGACGCCGCCACCAATCGGAAAATTCCGGGCCTGAACCCGTAGCGGCGCAACAGGCGGCGCAGCCTCTTGAATTCGCGGTAACGCGAAAAGGCGTCCGCCTGGCACAGGATCACGCCCCAGGCAAAAAGCCCGGTCAGCATCACCCAGGCCAAGGCTATCCATGAAAACTCGGGCTGCTCGAGAAAGAACCACGCTTCGCATCCGGAAACAAAAGTCAGCGCCGCCACCTTGACCGTGGTCAGGTGGGGAAAGGGCGCCACCCGCAGATAGCGGAGGAGTTCACTCAACACTGATCGCAACATTTTGTGAAAGTGGCGATTCGCATGCCTTTCGTCAAGATCCGTAAATTTTCCATTCTCCCTGGCCTCATGCGCTATCGGACAACGTCGGGATCAAGAATCCAATTTTCATCCGCAATCTGGGTCTGCTTCAATTTGTCTTCAGGAGGCACGCACGGTCGTTGACGCGAAAAACAAGGGCTTCCTAGCGCCTCGTTCCCCGGACCATGCGCGGATGGGTCATTTTCATGGGATCGAGGGCGTCTTCCAGCTCCTCCTGAGTCATAAGCCCCTTTTCCAACACCAGATCGTACACGGTCTTCCCGCTCGTCGCCGATTCCTTGGCGATGGCGGCGGCCTCGTCGTAGCCGAGATACGGCACCAGCACAGTCACGATGCCGGCGGAGATGCGCACCAGATGGGCGCAGCGCTCACGGTTGGCGGTGATGCCGACAATGCAGCGGTCTTTCAAGATACGCATGGCCCGCAGCAGCATGTCCATGGTCTGGAAGAGGTTGAAGGCGATGATGGGCTCGAAGACGTTGAGCTCCAACTGCCCGGCCTCGGCGGCCATGGTCACGGTCAGGTCGTTGCCGATGGCCTGGAAGCAGACCTGGTTGACCATCTCCGGGATGACCGGATTGACCTTGCCGGGCATGATGGAAGAACCCGGCTGCCGTGGCGGCAGGTTGATCTCGCCGAATCCGGTGTACGGACCGGAGGAGAGCAGACGCAGGTCGTTGCATATCTTGGAAAGCTTGACCGCAACGCGCTTGAACACTCCCGACAGATGCACGAAAGCGCCCGTGTCGGAGGTGGCCTCGACCAGGTTGGGCGACTTGGACAGGGGCAGGCCCGTGATGTGGGCCAGCTTCTCGCACACAAAGGTGGCATAGGCCGGAACGGTGTTAATGCCCGTGCCAATGGCTGTCGCGCCCATGTTGATCTCCATCAGGAGCTTGCGGCACTCCTGCACGCGGTCGATATCCTCGCCTACGGTCACTGCCCAGGCCGTGAACTCCTGGCCAAGGGTCATGGGCACGGCGTCCTGAAGCTGGGTGCGGCCCATTTTGAGTACATCGGCGAACTCCTCGCCCTTGCAGGCCAGGGCGTCGACGAGTTCCCCCATGCTGTGCACAAGCTCGCGAATCTTCCAGATGGCCGTGATCCGAAGCGACGTGGGATAGACGTCATTGGTGGACTGGGACAGATTGACGTGGTTGTTGGGATGACAGAACCCGTACTCTCCCTTGGCGTGGCCCATCAGCTCCAGGGCCCGATTGGCAATGACCTCGTTGGCGTTCATGTTGACCGAGGTCCCGGCCCCGCCCTGGATCACGTCGACCACGAACTGGTCACTGAATTTCCCTTCGCGCACTTCCCGGCAGGCCGCCATGATGGCCTGGGCGATGTCAGGATCGAGAAGCCCCAGCTCCAGATTGGCCAGGGCAGCTGCCTGCTTGATGCAGGCCAGGGCCTCGATGTGCAGCGGATAATGCGAAATGGGGATGCCCGTGACCTGAAAGTTCTCCATGCCCCGCACGGTTTGAACCCCGTAGTAGGCGTGTTCCGGCACCTTGCGCTCACCCAGCGAATCCTTCTCGACGCGGTAGTTCATATTGTCCCCTTTACTCGTGGCTGTCTTGAAGCCTACAATACTTTGAAACTCAACTAGACGGAGATGGCACGATGCGAAAGAAATTTTTTCTGCTTGTAGTGCTGCTTTTTTCGGCAACCCTGAGCTCGGCTGCGGATCTGCGCTGTCAGGGAGACCTGATGACTCCTGGCACCATCATTACCAAGGTCCGTCATAAATGCGGCGACCCTCTTTGGGAAGACCGCATCGGAGAAGTCAAGAGCACCACCCGAAGCGGCGGTGAACGCCTCCTCTACATTACCCAGCTGACCTATGAGGCAAGCGGTGGCTATTACGTCCTGACATTCGAAGGCGGAGAACTCAACCATACGGAATTCTATCCGAAATGAGCATGACAACACCGTGGGAGGACACGATGCAGGTGCAGATCATCTACTGCTGCATGTGAATGGGCTATGAAAAACGCGCCGCAAGTCTTGCGGAGAAATTACGCGTCGACGCAGGAGCCTCTGTGTCTCTCAAACAGGGAAGCAAAGGCGACTTCGAGATTTTCCTCGACGGCACGCTTGTATTCTCCAAGCATCAAACCAAACGCATGCCCAGTCCCGACCAGATCCTGGCCCTGCTCCGCGAAGCCTGACCTGCGAGAAATTTTTGCTTCAAGAACCCCTTGCCAGGCAAATATCGCTTTCAAGATTTTCACCCGTGTCGTATGGTGCGCCATAATCCCGGAATCCTTTTCTGGAAGCTCCGGCGAGTTCAGCCCGGACAGATTCAACGTATCGCACAAGCAAGGGGATGCCATGAACCACCTCATCATTTTCTGCCACCCCAACACCTCAAGCTTCAACCGTGCCATTGCCGATTCGGTGGAAGCTGTTTCCGGAGCCCTTGGACATGACACTCGTTGCCGCGACCTGTACGGAATCGCCTTCAACCCGATACTCTCCAAGACAGACCTGGACAGTCCTGGGGGGAGGGTTACGCCGGATGTCCGGCAGGAGCAGGAGTTCATCTCCTGGGCCGACATGCTGACCTTTGTCTATCCGGTATGGTGGACGGGCATGCCAGCCATGCTCAAAGGCTACGTCGACCGCGTATTTTGCCAGGGCTTTGCCTACTGCCTATACGATGACAGGGCGGAAGGGCTCTTGGACGGCAAAAAGGTTCTGATCTTCAACACCACGGCATTGCCCAGTTCCGTCTACACGTCCCAGGGCATGCACGACGCCATGTCCATGACCACGGATACTGGCATTTTTGAACTTTGCGGGATGGAGGTCCTACACCATGCTTTTTTCGGCAGCGTGGACAAAGCCACCGACGAGGTCCGCAAATCCTATCTCAGTGAAGCTGTGTCCATAACATCACGATATCTCTAAAAATCGGAGCCCTCTTCCATGGATTTCCTGTTCGAGCGATTCACCTACATATTTGATCCTCTGCATCATTTCTGGGAGCACGAGCGCATGCACAGGCGTTTTGCCCTGGGGCTCATAGTCGTCTTCCTGGCCGCCCTGATCGGCATCGAGCTGAACCGACAGGGCCTGCTCCCGGACACACTGGCGGCGCATACGCCCACCAACCATTTTCATGCCGTGAACCTGGCCTTTACTCTGGTGCTGATCCTCGAGGTCGTGAGTCTCATCTTCACGCTGCCCTGTTCCTTTTCCAAGTCCGTGGGCAAACAGTTCGAGATCCTTTCGCTCATTCTGTTGCGGGACGCCTTCAAGGAGCTTTCCTCCTTTGCCGAGCCCATCACCCTGGGATCGAAATTGACTCCCGTCTACCACATTTTGGGATACGGTTTCGGAGCGCTGGCCATTTTTGCCCTGCTCGGCGTGTATTACCGCATCCAGCCGGCAAAAAAACAGGACATGGGTCTGCCTCACGACCTGTTCCGGTTCGTGGCCGCGAAGAAGGGCATCGCCCTTTTGATCCTCTTCACCTTTATCGTTCTGGGCGCAAGCAACCTCTACAACATGCTGACTGGCCTGCCCCACATCGACTTTTTTCCGGTCTTCTACACCCTGCTCATCTTCACCGATATCCTGGTCGTGCTCATCTCCCAGTGCTTTCGGCCCTCGTTTCACTCTGTGTTCCGCAATTCGGGCTATGCCCTGTCAACGCTCTTCATCCGCCTGGCCCTGGCCGCTCCGCCCATGTACGACGTGGCGCTGGGGATAGTCGCCGCCCTCTTCTCCATCGCCTTGACCCTGGCCTGGACTCGGGTTTTCACCAGCACCAAACCATGAGCAGTTCCATACTCATGTCCGCATTGTTTGTCGGCCACGGCAACCCCATGAACGCCATCAATGACAGCGAGTTCAGTCGGACCTGGGCAGAGCTTGGCAGATCACTGCCACGACCCAAAGGCGTTGTCTGCATTTCCGCGCACTGGGAAACGGACGGCACCTGCGTGACGGCCATGGAGCATCCCGCGACCATCCACGACTTCTCCGGCTTCCCGGCGGCCCTTGAAAACATGAGTTATCCGGCTCCGGGCTCGCCTGAACTGGCGGACAGGGTGATGTCCGCGGTACGCTCGACCCGCATCAGGCCAGACCGCTCCTGGGGTTTGGACCACGGCGCATGGTCCGTGCTCTGCCGCATGTACCCGCAGGCGGACATCCCCGTGGTGCAGCTCAGCCTGGACGCAGGCGCGCCGCCGGACTTTCACTACGCTTTGGGTAAAGAACTGGGGGCGCTGCGCAAGGAGGGGGTGCTGATCCTGGGCAGCGGCAACGTGGTCCATAATCTGAGGGTCATGGCCTGGCAGGACGGAGGCTTCGACTGGGCCGTGGAAAGCGACAGGGCCATGGCCGACTTGATCAGCGCCGCAGACCACAATGCGCTGGTGACTTACGAAAAATTACCCCACGCCCGGCAAGCCA
>JFJP01011493.1_pt1 | contig 10576 bp, 6 predicted proteins | sample 431651 | NCBI WGS metagenome assembly JFJP01 (sample SAMN02602958, study PRJNA72255) | Microbial mat metagenome, whole genome shotgun sequencing project. | biome: fresh water; feature: sink hole; material: water; isolation source: purple microbial (photo- and chemosynthetic) mats found in...
CCCTCACCCCTGCCCTCTCCCAAAGGGCGAGGGAGTATCTTGTCTCCCCTCGCCCTTTGGGAGAGGGCAGGGGTGAGGGTGATTTAGTTATTGCGCCCAAATCTTGAAATACTGATTCTTGTCTGATTTATTGGGGCTTTATTATGCAAACACCTCACCCCTGCCCTCTCCTACGTAGAAGAGGGAGTAAAGTCTCCCCCCGATGTCGGGGGGATTAAGGGGGGTAGGCTTTGCTTTTGCGTAAGCCCTATAAATAACATACAAGGGCTTACGCATGAGTACGAAAATCTCATTTCCGTCTGTCAAAATAAAATTTTGACACTCCTGTTTGCTGCCAAATTGTATTTACTTTTATCATACCTCCTTGCGGCCATCAAAAATCAAATAATAACAGTTACACCTAAACAATCATTAACTTTATTCGGTTTGAGTAGAGTCTCTATGATGGGATGAACTCGGTTGGGAATAACGTGGGGAATCAGGTTGGAGATGTTTAACTTGTGGCATGGTTGCCACAGTGCTGGCTTCTTGGGTGGTTAGCTGTAGAGCTAAACCTTGATACGCGACGGTATAGTGGTAAATAACCGCGACAGGTCGGCCTAGCCGTTGCTCTAACTCGGCTAAAAATTGGGTGCGTTGAGCGGTATCAAGGGGCTGATGAAATTGAATGATATAAATCACAACTTTACCTGATGAGGTGGGAGGAGTTGGCTTAGAATGATGGCTTAAAAATGGGGTTGATTTTAATACTGTGGCTGTTGCGGACGCAACACCCACAAAGAGTGGGGTTGTTGTGGGGGGATATTGGGGAGACAAAGAGGTCATTAACTGGTTAGATGAGGTAACGGGAGTTTGATATTCTGAGGCACAACCCGTTAATAAAGTGGCTAAAATTGCTGCTAAAGCAATCAACATAAGGACTTCCATAGCCTGTTTGAAACGGGCTGATAAGGATTGGGTTGAGTGAAGTAGACTTAATTGCGCTCATTATAAACGTCTTAAAAAAATTGTCAAACTCAGTTGAGAGCATCACTAGGATTAATGGGCTATCAATAAAACAAAAAGAGTGGGTTTTGAGACCCACTCTTGACCAAATAGCTAGAATTGCGTTAAGTAACTTATTTAATTGACCCGAATGAAGGTGTTATGATAAGCATCAAACCATTGGGCGAGGCTTTTCACTTGGTCTTCAACTTCTTTTTGTCTCGCTTTGGTTTTAACATCATCCATCTGCTTGAAAATCTCGTTTTGCACCTCACGGGGATTAGGGACCCGACGGAAAATAATGGGGCTACCGCCAGGCATTTCTATCTTCACATCACCAATCTTAAACAAGGTATCAATAAAGCCGATTTGGGTAAAGCTAATGCTTTGAATTTTACTCAATTCAACCTGGTCACGCTTTTCGGCAAAATAGAGGGGCTTCTTCTCTATATCAATCAATTGCTTATCAGTTAGAATGTAGAGGTCATTACTCCAATCAGCCAATTCCCACCAAAAACGGAGTGAAATAATGATATAAATCGCAATAACCACGAAATCAAGGTAAGGCATCACGTCATTTAATGAGGCTAGGCTCGGCACAAAACGCAAATAGACATGTAAACCCGCAAAGTAGATGACCACGAAAACGGTCACAACAATAAAACTGAGCATAGAATCAACCACATGCCATAAGAGGTTAAGCCAATGTTTATGCCAAATTTTTTTGGCATTGCCAGGCACACCATGCAACCGCCAGGGTAACACCCCATCCCAAAAAGTTTTATTGGTATCGTTGAAACTTTTTCGAAACACCCCCCAACGACTTAGCTTAGGCGGCGGTGGGCTATCTACCGGGGCCGACATCCAAGCATCACTTTTACCCGTACTCATCTGTTTACGCAAAATAGTTTGCAAGCCACCCAAACCACTTTCCATCATCATCACTTTTCTGTGTTCCGCTTGTTCCTTAAGAATAGTTTCAATGATATTATGAGCAAATATCTTATTAGGCGGAGGCACAAACCGCCCCACGAAAGGCAGCGTTGTAAGCCAGTTATATAACTGCGATGTTTGAGGAGCTTTGTCTAACAAAATATGACCATCAGGGGCAGCAGTTTCAATCATTAAATCGCAATATCCTAACATATTCCCCATGAAGCCCGCCTTAGTAACAACCTTTTCTACTTTGACAAGTTCAGATTGGGCCTGGTCTTCATGCAACAAGACTAATTTTTCCCGTCTAACGACTCGTTTAGTCGTAACCACAAGGTAATCATTCCGCCAGTCCACCCAATTCCATAACACCCACAAGATAAGAACCACCAGCAAAACCGCAAATAAGGACATGGTCATGGGCGACGGGGAGAGCGCAAGCATAGAATTGTAATAAAAACGATTTACCACTTGCATCAAGTAAGACCATGAAAGCCACAATAAGGCCACCACACCCATAAATATCAGCACAAAAGTCTCACGAGTAGGCCATATAGTTTGCGTTACGGGAACGCGGACTAAGCCTGGCGAAGGTGGAGTCACTAAACTTAAGGCAAAAGAAATCCAGTGGCGATGACAAGCATAAATCACCTCCTCCTCCTCCCGTTTATCATCAAATTTGAAATCAGCAAATTGTAATTTTTGCCGAATATTCGCATCAGGGTTAAGACATGCCCCAAAATCGGTGTTATTTTTTCGTAAGTAGGTAAAGGTACTTTGATTGATGAAAAGTAGCTCCGTCCGCCCCATAGCCCATAACCCTTTGCCAGAGGGTAAGCCAAAAAAGAGTTCATTCTCTCCATAACTATATTGTGGCAATTGTTTATATCCCTCAGAGACCGAACCTTCAGCTTCAGGCGAAACTATTTCATACCGTTCAGGGTTGCCAGGGGGTCGTTTGCCATCTTTATTTAAGACCCGCACCTCAATTTTGCCGTTATAAACCATATAATACCGTAGGCCTGGGTCGCCTTGACGATAGATATACCGATTCGCGTCAAACACCGCCTGCGCCACCGTCCAGGCCAACAAGGCTAAATCTGCGCCAGTGACTTCACCAAAAAGCGTCGTTTTTTGTAAATGTGACATGACAAGGCTACGGTCTAAAAAGGATTTTAAGACCGTACCATGAGTCTCATTTAACAAATAATCATCTAAAATATCTTGGTTGACCGTAAAACAAACCAGCGGGGCCACCACCTTAAAACTCACCTCTTTTGGCTCAGACAATAACGTCAAATAGTTACCACGTGTCATAGTGATTTTTTGCAATCTACCGTTACCTTCACACGTCACCTGTAACTCGCCAAAGTCAATCACCAGTAAATCACCCGCTTGATAACGCGCCTGTAAATTGGCTTCATCAGGAAATAACTCAACATTAACATGGGGCAAGATGTTGGCTAACTGCTCAATCGTTAAGATATTAAAAAATGATAAGGGTCGAATACGGTCAGCAAAATCACTATCCCGAATGACTCGGCTACTAAAAAGTGCGGCAAAATCAGGGTGTTGGTTATAAAGTTGCACAAATTTATCTTTAGGTATTTTGAACAAATAGAGCGTTTCCATGGCAATAATAGACAGGCCATGAGGCACACGATAAATTAACGAAAAATGCCCAAAGAACTCCCCTGATTTTAACACCCCCGTAGCGGCATCTGCCCCAAAAGCATGACTAATTTGCTTTTTAGCATGACCTTGGCTAATAATGAAAAAATCATTGGCAACATCATCAGGCTTGATGATTTGGTCACCAACCCCAAAGGTAACTTCCTGCACACTTTGCGCGATTTGCTTCACTATCCCCACATCTAGGGGACGAAAAAAGGGGTTTTCCTGTAAACGAATTATTAATTCCGCGATACGTGGATCCATAAAATGATTGTCCTCCCTGAAAGTCTACACAGTTTACATAATCCTATTATAACATCACTTTTAAAATCTGTGAACCTCTCACCTTAAAAATAAGCAAGTCAGCAAATCAGCGTTCAGCGTTCAGCAAAAACGGAGTGCAACGGGCTGTAGCCCATTGCACTCCGCCTCAAAGCCTACGGCTTTGGACTCCGCATTTGCTGATTGCTGACTCACTAACCGACTGACTAGTACAGCTAGGCGTAAATAAGTGCGTAGTTCGCCCAGCCATTATAAGGTTTTGAACCTTATAATGGCTTGAAACTTATTTAAGCCAAGGTCACCTGATGACTCAACAAATCACACTTGACAGGACACTAGCTACTCCAAATCAAACAACACATCCAACAACTCTTCCGATAATTCATCCAATTTATCTTGCGTTTCAGCCTCATTCAAACCATCTATCAACGTTTTTAACTGAATAGCTTGCGTTTTCGTCAGCGCGCCACCATCCAACAACCCTTGCGCTCGTTGCAGCAACGCAGCAGTTTCCGCATCCATTTCAGGCGAGACCTCCTCTAATTCAACCTCACTTTCCTCATCATCAAAATCATCGTCGTCCTCAAAATCCTCATATGTATTCAACTCCGCCAATTGTCGGCGCGCCTCGGCCAATTCATTTAAAGTTAAAGTCGCTTGCGTGGCCTCAACCGTAATGGCCTCCTGGCTGCCCGTCACATGGTTGGTCGCCTTAACATTCAACATACCATTCACATCAAAATCAAAACGCACATGCACCGAGGGGTTTTCGCCTGGCTTCGTTGATTTTAAGTTTTTTATCATAAACTCGCCCAACAACGTATTCGCTGAGGCCTGGGGCGACTCCCCTTGATAAACCTTAATTTCTACCGTATCTTGATTAGGGTGTAAGGTGTAAAAAATTTCCTCTTTGGTCACGGGAATCGTTGTATTGCGATGAATTAAGACAGTAAAAATGTCAGGAATCACTTGCCCATTCATAATCGTGGCCGACTCAATCCCTAAAGAATAGGGTGTAAGGTCAACTAAAATAGAGTCAACAGGTTGCCCCGCAATAATCGCCGCTTGCACCGCCGCGCCCAAAGCCACCACCTCATCAGGGTTAATTTCCGCATCTGGCTCAATCCCCGTAAATTCCTGCACCAAATTCCACACCGCCGGCATGCGGGTGGAGCCGCCCACCAACAGCACGCGGCTCAAATCCCCCACCTCCAGTTTAGCATCAGCCAACACTTTTTTAAGCGACTCCGTCGTTCGATTGAGCAAATCTTCGGTTAACTCTTCAAACTCCCGCCGTAAGAGCAGCTCATCCAAATGCAACGGTGTACCGTTATGTTCCGCCAGATACTCTTCCCGCAAATGGGTTTCAGGAAAAGTTGAGAGTTCAATTTTCGCCATTTCTGCCGCATGGCGTAAACGGGCTAAAGCCAAGCGATTGCCATGCAAAGAGGTTTTATGTTTAGCCTCAAACAATTTATGAGCATGTTCAGCCAACTTATAATCAAAATCATCACCACCCAAACAAGTATCGCCGTGGCTAGCACGCACCTCCACCACCCCGCCCATCATCTCCACCAACGACACATCAAATGTCCCACCGCCCAAATCATACACCAACGCCATCTGGTCATCATCTTCATTCAAACCGTAGGCCAAAGCTGCCGCCGTTGGCTCATTAATAATTCGCACCACCTCCAGCCCCGCAATTGTCCCCGCCTCTTTGGTCGCTTGGCGTTGGGCGTTAGTAAAATAAGCAGGCACCGTAATGACCGCTTTGGTTACGGGCTGCCCCAAACTTTCCTCGGCAATCGTTTTTAGTTCACGCAAAATAAAAGCCGAAATTTCCTGCGGCGAAAATTCGCGATCGCCTAACTTTATCCGTTCATCAGAACCCATCTTACGTTTAATTGACCGCACCGTATTGTCAGGGTCTAATACATATTGATTGAGCGCAGGCCGCCCCACCAACCAACCCACCTGTTTCGAATAGGCAACCACCGAGGGAATAATCTTCTGGTCACCCTTCGCCAACAAACGCGGCTGACCGTCTTGCACAATCGCCACCGCCGAGTTGGTCGTCCCTAAATCAATCCCTACTATTATTTCGCTCATGTTACTCAATTCCAAATTAGGAATTAGGAATTAGGAATTAAAAACTTCCTCCATTCCTAACTCCTAATTCCTAATTAGCTCTCGCTACCACAACGGCAGCCTCACGTAAAACCTTTGCGGGGGCCGCATAGCCGCGACGCTCTTCACTCACAATAATACCCTCCGCCGCGCGCCCCGTTGTATCTACACCCACCGCCACATGGCGATGTGGGTCAAACATTTCACCAACTGTAACAATCGGCTTCACCTCATACCCCCCCAACACATCCAACAACCGCAGCCGCGCCAACCGAATCCCATCTAGCCAGGCAACAACGGGTTTCTTAACTTCCATCGGCATGGGCAACGTCACCACCTGCCGCTTCCCAATTTCAAACGCCGCATCCAAACTATCCATGACGGGCAACAAGTTTTTTAACAACTCCAATCGCGTGGCCTCAATCGCCTGCACGTGCTGTTGGGCTAATTGTTTTTCCTGTTGCGCCAGGATATTCTTCAGGTTATCCAAACTCTCCTGAGATTGGCTCAATTGTGATTCTTGCAAGGTGTTGGCCTTAAATTGGGTCTTCGCCAATTTTCGCACCTGCTCACTCAAATCATCCAATTTAGCCTCAAACGGCGCGGGCGGCACCGTCGGAGAAGCCTCAAAATGTTGACCTACTAGCTCTAGCTTTTGATTCAAATTTTGAATCATCTCTAGCTCATGTTGCGTCAACACGGGCATGGGTTCAGTAAAAAATGCCGTTAAATTACGCAAAAAACCTTTATTCTCGCTCACAGGTTAATCTCTTTAAAATCCTCGCTAAAATCAGTTCGGCCTAAATCACCCCAACATTGCAACACTAAAATAATATCTTGCGGCTGCAACCTTGAGTCAAAAAAACCTTTATACATGGTCAAATCAATGGTCGGCGGCGGTTGCGGCAGAAAAATATCTGTTTCCTTACGCCGTTCCGCATCCTTAATTTTCTCGTAAGCGGCTCGAATCAACTTGAAAGTATCACCCTCAGTCTCAGGCGGATATTTGCGAATTAAGGCAAAATAAGCCTGCTTAATCTCCGCTTGAGTCACGCTACGCGAAAGTCCTAACACCCGATAAGGGTCATTAGAGTTAAAATCTGACTCAAAGGTCGCCAAATCGGTGGCACTATTTGCACTATTAGCCATAAATATCACCCTCATTCAATCCCGCCATGTCGCCAAGCAACGTTTTTAACATTTCGGGATTATTTTTTATCATCTTAACCACCTCTGGCGGCGCATTTTTGAGCAACTCATCCAATAAACCAGGTGGCATTTGCGTAATAAAATCAAACATGTTTTTCGGAGCGCGCCGCCCATGTAGATAATGGTCGCGGGTTGTCTTAATCTCATACAACATCATCTGATTATTCTGTTGCCGTGCCTGTGCTTCCGCCAAATCCCAATGACGTTTTGCCAAGCGTGTCTGCTTCATCTCAAAATAAAGCACGCCCAAACGAATATGTGCCTCAATATGGCTAGGATTGCGCTCTAATACGAGACGCAACAAATTAACCCCCCGCGCCTCACGGTCATTCCCACTATAACACATCGCCAAATCCATCATGGCCTGGTCATCTTGAGCATATTTCTCTTCCAAAAACGCCATCAAATCTTCGGCCACCACTTTATTTTCAAACTCTAACGCCTTCTCAATCAGGTCAACGAAAAACGCCCCTGGCGGGTTCGCCAGTGCCTTCATGCGAACAATCAACTCAGCTAATTCAGCCTGGCGTTTATGACGCAACCAAGTGTTATAGACATTAATATAGGCATTGAGGTTTTTAGGAGCAAAGGCTAAAAGCCGCTCAAAGGTTGCTTTTGCTTGGTCAAATTGTTTCAACTGGGCGTAGCAAATCCCAATATGTAAATGCAAGTTCACATTTTCAGGCGCATAAGTCAACCCTTTTTGAAAAAACTCCATGCCCTGTTTCAAACCGCCCCCCCAATTAATGCTAAGTTGGCCTTGCTGTTCATAATAGGCTGCCAATTGCTGCCGCGCCATCAGGTTTTGGGGTTCAAGTTGTAATACACGTTCTAATAAAGCTACGGTTTGGCCTGCATGCAGGCCAAAATGGTCATCACTATAACTCTCCGCCAACAACAACATGGCTGGCACATAGTCAGGTTTTTCCACCAAAATACGGTTCAATTCATTAATCGCCGCCTGCCACCGCCCATTGGTTTGATACATTTCCACCAATTTAATCCGCAACTCCACATTCGCGGGCTGCCATTTAATCGCATTTTTATAGGTTTTTATGGCCTCTTCATCATCACCTGCTTGGCTAAACTGCTCCGCCGCAGTTTGCCAAATGCGCGCCACTTGCTCCTGACTCAAAGCATCCTCATGGTCAGCCTTACGAGGTCGCCGCCGCAAAAGCTCCCGCCAACTCTGGGCAGATTCTAAATGACGGTCATTTTTTTGATAAGCTAAAGCTAAATTAAACAACAATTTACGGCTATCATCACCCAGCTTAAGTACCGTTTCCCAACATTCCAACGCCTCCGCCCACTCACTCCGTTGCGCCGCCGCATAACCCGCCGTCCAATACAATTGCCGCTTAAACTCAGCATAACCGATGACGTAATAAAGTGAAGAAACCTGTTTAAAAAAAGCCAAGCCTTGTTGCAACACACCCGATTTTAAGGTGCGAATCGCCAGTTGGTAATACAGCGACGATAAATTGCCTTCAAAATATTTCGGATTAAAGCCCTGAGCTTGAGCCGTTTGCCACTGTGTTAAAGCCGGTTCAAGCCCCCCCGCCTCCGCCATCAACAAACCGCCGTAATAATGCGCCACCACTTGCGCCCCACTCGACTCGCTTTGCACCACCTCGGCAAATTTTTGTTGCGCTACGTCAGGTTGCTTTAAGGCAAAAGCCAATAACCCATGCCACATCGGATTTAAGGTGGGTAGCTCAATCAATTTTTGTAAGGTTGAGCGCGCCTTCTGCTTAATTAAGGCATCGGCCACAGCCAATTGCTGTTGCTCAATCGGTGAAAGAAGTTTCCACACCATGTCTTTTTGTAAGGATTTTTTCTGCTCCAGCAACAATTGTGCCAATGGCAACGCAGCGCGTGGATATGGCGGAGTCTGACTTAATAATTGGCGATAAATCGATTCAGCCTGAGCCAAATTATGCTGACGATGATAGGCTAAAGCTAAATGATAATGATAACGCGCCTCAGTCGGAGCGAGTTTAACCGCTTCTTGCAAATGATTAATAGCATTACCTGGCGCAGCTAAAGCCCAACGAAAATAGGCTTCAGCCAAAGCCGTAGGCAAAGTTTTAGGCGCGTCGGCTTTATTTTCAGCTAATTGCCATAAATTAATGGCCTTGCGATAATCACCCAAAGTAAAGGCTTGTAAGCCTTGTTGGGTTAAAATAGCGGCAGTTAATTTTTGTTCATGTTTTTTTTGTTGTTCGTGTCGTTTCACACGGCTACTAGTTTTAGACATAAAGGTTATTCTCTTAATGCAAAAACGCAGAAACATGAGGTCATAAACCTGGTGCTTCCGCGTCCTTAAGTCAGGATAAAGAGTAAAAAACAGCTTTACTATAAACTAAAAGTTAAAAAATTGCAAATTGTTTTTGCAGTAGAAAATCTAGGCGAGTAATTTAACTAATTTTTCCGCTAGATGGCCCACATGCGGTTCTTGTTCCAAATTATGTGCGCCAGGAATGTCATAAACCACCAGCCCTTGCTCCGCGAGTTTTGACCAACCCCGCTGACGGTGCTGTTGATTTTCGACAAGGGCTAAAAAAGTCTCCGTTGCCCGAAATAAGACGATTGCCCCAGGATAAGGTTGTGGCTTATAATTACTGAGGGCTTGGCGAATAGTCTCCCGCACTTCTGTATAACGAAATTGATGGGGAACAGGTTGCCCCACATAACGGTAAAATTGTTGCACGGTTCTCGCCGTCCATAAGCCTACTTTATTACGCAACCTAAATACAATCGTGCCATGAATTCTATCAGCCAAGTAATGAACGTGAAATTTATAGAGATTTTGCAAATGAAACATGACTCTGGCTTGTAAGGGCAACCGATTGGCTGAAATAGCGGTAGGTTCGTAAGTATCGATAAGAGCCAATAGTGCCACCGTTTCTCCTTGAGCCACCAACTGTTGGGCCATTTCAAAAGCCACCAACCCCCCTGACGATTGCCCTAAAATGTAATACGGGCCATGCGGTTGAACGGTACGAATTTCTTCCAGATAAGACGCAGCCATATCCTCCAACCGTTTAGGTACGCTTTGTTTACCGTCTAAGCCCTGCGATTGTAAGGCATAGAAAGGTTGGTTTGCTCCCAAATGGTGGGCTAAATCATGCAAACTTAACACATTTCCGCCAATCGCATGGACGCAAAAAATGGGCGTTTTAGAGCCTTTCGGTTGCAATGGCACTAAAGATGACCATGAGGGGGCCCAGCCTTCATCCCGTAATAAATTGACCAATTGCTCCACTGTTGGGGCTTGAAACAAGGTGGCTAAAGGCATATTACGCCCAAAAACGCGCTCAATTTCGGTGAACAACCGCACCGCTAAGAGGGAATGGCCGCCTAA
>JFJP01041114.1_pt1 | contig 10576 bp, 11 predicted proteins | sample 431651 | NCBI WGS metagenome assembly JFJP01 (sample SAMN02602958, study PRJNA72255) | Microbial mat metagenome, whole genome shotgun sequencing project. | biome: fresh water; feature: sink hole; material: water; isolation source: purple microbial (photo- and chemosynthetic) mats found in...
TTAATGATACTCCAATTATAGAATCATTTTTTCCGGAAAAAAATTATTTAGAACTAACTAAAGGCGACCATATTCAATTTGAAACAAATACTACCGACATAGATTCCGAAATTAATCAAGTATGGTATTTTAACAACAAAAAAATCGCAAACACTACAAATTTATATCAACAATATTTTGATTCATTAGGTATTTTTGAATTAAAAACAATCGCTTTCGATTCGGAATATGAAGTTTCAAAATTATGGACAATTGAAGTTAAACCTAAAAAGGATCCCATTATTGAAGAAAAAGACGAAATGCTAGAAGTCATTCTTTTTCAAAATAATCCTAATCCATTTATAAACAATACATTGATTCAATTTTATTTGCCGTCTGAAAATATTGTAAATTTAAGCATATTCAATTTAGCAGGAATCAAAGTAAAACAACTAATTAACAATGAGTTGCTTCAGCATTCTAATTACGCAATAGAGTGGAATGGAACCAATGAAGAAGGAAATAATTTGGAAGCTGGAGTTTACTTTTTAAAGTTGCAAATGGTAGAGTAACTTAATAGCGACCGAAATTTTAAGAAAAGCAAAACTATGCAATTTTCCCCAAATTCTAATAACAAATTGTTACATTGTTAAATTGTTAAATTGTTATTTTATTACGATAAATTGGAAAATTTAGAATTTTAGCTAATTTTTTCAAAAAGGCACCATTTTTTTACGCTACCAACAATTTAACAATTTAACAATTTTATTGTTTTCGTTTTATTAAAAAATTGTATCTATCTTTGTAACCGGAAAAATTTATTTTTTTTGAATTTGTTTGCACGTAACAATAAAACATAAAGCGTTGTAAATAAGTGAAATAAATCCAAGTGAATTTGTTCTAATTTAAGCAAACCTACCAACAAGGGTATGTTTCTATAATAAAATAAATAGTGTTTGAAAGAAAATAAGATATGGCTTTAGAAATAATATTAACACTTTTTTTGGTGTTGTTGAATGGTTTTTTTGTGGCAGCAGAGTTTTCAATAGTCAAAGTTCGTTATTCGCAAATACATTTAAAAGCCGAACAAGGTAACCGCTTTGCAAAGAAATCGCGCCACATAATCAACCATTTAGATACTTACCTATCCGCCACACAGTTGGGAATTACTTTGGCTAGCTTGGGCTTAGGTTGGATGGGCGAACCGGTGGTAGCAAAAATTATTGCTTCAACCTTGTCGGTAATGAATATTGAAGTATCAAAAGAATTGCTGCACACTATTTCTATTCCTATTGGTTTTCTGGTTATCACTATTTTGCACATTGTTTTTGGCGAATTGGCTCCCAAATCAATTGCAATTCGAAAAGCTGAACCTACCACACTCTCTATTGCTTATCCGCTTTATGTGTTTTTTGTCGTTTTCCGTCCTTTTATTTGGTTGATGAACTCTATTTCAAACATGTTTTTGAATTTAATAGGTATCAAACCCATAGGCGAACACGAAATACATAGCACAGAAGAGCTTAAACTGCTTGTAGAACAAAGCAAAGACGGAGGCGAAATTCAAAAAGAAAACTACGAACTCATCAAAAATGCCTTTGAATTTACCGACCATAGCGCAAAGCAAATTATGATACCACGCTCGCAGATATTTTCGTTAGATATTGAAATGTCCACACACGAAATTATTGAGCAAATTCTCGAAAATGGATATTCTCGTGTGCCTATTTATCAAAGTTCTATTGACAATATCGTGGGCATAGTGTATGCAAAAGATTTGTACAAAGAGCATTTCAAAAATCCCAATTTCAACATCAAAGATCATTTACAAACGGTTCATTTTATATACGAAAACAAACAAATCAGCGATATTCTTTCCGATTTTCAAAAACAACACGTTCATTTGGGCGTAGTGATAGATGAATTTGGTGGCACTCAAGGCATTGTTACTTTAGAAGATATTTTAGAAGAATTGGTGGGCGAAATTCAAGACGAAGACGACGATGAAAAACCAATTGTTGATAAAAAAGATGAGACTACATACATTGTGCAATCGACACAACCTTTAGATGATATTAATGAGTTTTTGCCGCGCCCGTTCTTACTCAACGACCATTACACAACCTTGTCGGGTTTGTTATTTTATCATTTCAATAAAATACCAAAGGTGAACGAACGAATTAATGTGCTGGGCTACGAAATAACCATTACCAAAATACAACATCGCACCATACAAACAGTTATGCTAAAAGATACTTCTCAAACCTTGGAGCAAAGTTGATGTGATGATGTGTTAATGTGTGGATTCATTTATTTTCAATGATTAAATTTTCTATTTGAGTGCAGACTATTACCTTAAAAAATTTAAAAGAACTTCTATAAATCAGATTCATCGAGTTATTGAAGCCTGTTGGAGTATTTACATTTAACACATGTTTTTATGTTATCAAAAAAACAAATTACTTTTTTTACAATTGGTCTTTTTGTCGTTATTGGTACAATTATGTTTATTTTCGTACTACGAAAAGTAGATTTTCTGCAAGAAATCGGAAAAGCCAGCCCAAAGCAAATCAAAGACCTACGTTTTTACAAAGATTATTTGCGCGATAATGGCGACTTGGACTTGCCTGTAAAAGAACAAACAGATTTAACTGAGTTTACAGCTGCTCTGAAAACAATAAAATCTTCCGACATTTTGGTCAAGTCATTGAACAATAAAACATGGTTCAAACTTAGACTCAAAATAATATTTGATAAAGAATATTTCTACACTATAACAATAATCTCAAGTGAAGATATTGGCGATTTAGGAGTTGTAGCAATTACCCAAGGGCAAACAATAGAAACCAACGTTGGTACTTATCAGTCGAAAGAAATACTTAAATGGGCTGAAGGTATGCAGAAAAAAGAAGGTTTTGAAGAAATAAAAGGAAAATGGTAACAGATAATTGATAACTAAATACATAAGAAAGTTATGCCAAGTTTAGAAACGGAATATTTAGGATTAAAATTAAAGAATCCAATTATTGTAAGTAGCTCTGGATTAACAAATTCGGTAGAGCGAATTGTTGAATTGGAAAAAGCTGGAGCTGGAGCTGTTATTTTAAAATCGATGTTTGAAGAACAGATTTTGAACGAAACCTCCGATTTGCTTCAGCACAATGACTATCCCGAAGCGGCAGATTATTTATTGGCTTATGCGCGTGAAAATTCACTCAAAACTTATACGCAGTTGATAAAAACCGCAAAAGAAAAGGTTCGGATTCCTATTATCGCCAGCATCAATTGCGTGTCGGATTCGGATTGGGAAACATTCGCAGTCGATTTGCAAGAAGCAGGAGCTGACGCTATTGAGTTGAATATTTATCCTATCCCAACGGATAAAAATAAAAGCTCAGCCTATTACGAAAGCATTTATTTTGACATAGTGAAAAATATAACCGCCAAAATAGGCATTCCGGTAACTGTAAAAATAGGCAAAACATTTGCAAATCTGATATATGTAGCTGACCAGTTGCACGCACATGGCGCCGATGCTTTGACCTTGTTCAATCGCTTCTTTGAGCCAGACATTGATATTGACGATTTGAAACTAACTTCGGCTGAGATATTTAGCTCAAGCTCCGATATGCATTCCAATTTGCGTTGGGTGGCAATGATTTCGGCTAAAACCGATATTCCTATTTCGGCATCTACCGGCATTCACACAGGCGAAGATGCTGTTAAAATGCTACTTGCAGGCGCAACTACCGTGCAACTTTGCTCGGTAATTTATAAAAATGGTAACAAAACAATAGCCGAAATACTCGATTTCATTGACAGTTGGATGAAGAAAAAGAATTTTAAAAATATAGAACAATTCAGAGGAAAGATGAATTATGAAAGTATAAAAAATCCTTCGGCTTACGAGCGTTCTCAATTTATGAAATATTTTTCGTCGATAGAATAGAAGTACTCCTTATTATAAGGTGTATTTTTGAGCGTTTGAAACTCTTTTGTGAAGTTTTTTTATTCCAATTTCAAAAAAGGAAATGTATTTTGGGTGTTTTGTATTATTTTAAAATTCTCATTTACAAGAAGTAAACGAAGGTTTTGGTGCTAAAAAATGCGTATAAAATTCTAAATTTTAGCAACTTTCTTAATTTTTTCGATGTTTTATTTTTAGGAATAAAAAATATGCATTATTTTTGTTGTAACGAATAAGTGAATTTATTGGAAAATAAATTATTTTTAGTTGAACTTTTTTCAAATAAATATTTTATAATAACTTGAATTGTATGCAATTATTATTTATAAGCGGTTCTGAAATTTTTTTAGTTCTTTTTGTATTTGTGCTACTTTTTGGTGCCAAAGGAATTCCCGACCTTGCAAGAGGTTTGGGCAAAGGAATGGCTGAATTCAAAAAAGTAACCGACGAAATAAAGCGAGAAGTAAGTGAAAACGATACATTTAAAGAGGTGAAAGGTGTTGCAAATGAAATAAAAGAATCTGTAAATGCAAATACTCATCAAATTATAGAAGAAGTGGGAGATATTACAAAAGAAGTAAATAAAATTAAAAGATAATTGTAACAAAATTTAGTATAAAACGTATCAATATAAAAAAAGAGAAACAAGGTTTTCTTTTTTAATTTTTGAGTCAATTTCAACTGTTTGCGACCAAAATAAGTTTGTAATTCTTTCAAGAAAAACAATTGTAAATTTGGAATTTCATTTCAAAGTTTCAAGTTTATAAGAAAAAATAACTTACAAAATGCGTAATATAAATATAGAAATTAAATCGAAATTTGACAATCATGACAAAGTCCGAAACATTCTCAAAAAGCAGAATGCTGACTATATTGGCATTGATTTTCAAACGGATACATATTTTAATGTACGTAACGGGAGCTTAAAATTGCGCGAAGGAAATGTTGAAAGTAAATTGGTGTATGAGGAAAGCGAAGCCTCTGAAGTTAAGAATATTTTGCTGTATCATACACAAAAAAATTCTACGTTGAAGGAAATTCTTCTCAAAACGTATGGTATTCAAGAAATTATAGAAAAACACAGAGAAGTGTATGTAATTCAAAATGTACGGTTTTATATAGATTATGTAAGTAGTTTGGGCAATTTTATCGGCATAGAAGCCCAAGGCAGAAACAATTCGCACACAAAAGAGGAGTTGATAGAACAATGCAATCATTATATTAGCTTGTTTGAGCTTTCGGAGTGGGAATACATTCAAAATCCATATACCGGAAAGGTGGATCAATTAACACAAGATAACAATTTAGATGCTGCATAAAAAGCAGCATTTTTTTATAAAAGAAATTGGGACTCAATGTCGCCAAAGTTAAGTTTATTTACAAGCCCTCAAAAATCAATTCATATATAATAAGGAATAAAATGTACTTTATTGATACTCACACGCATTTGTTTTTGGAAGAATTTGATGCAGATAGAGAAGAAACCATACAACGCGCTATAAATGCGGGCGTTGCCAAAATGATATTGCCCAATGTAGATAGCCAAAAGGCAGACTTACTAATTGAAATGGCGCAAAAAAATCCGAATCATTTGTTTCCATTGATGGGCTTGCACCCTTCGTCGGTTAAGGAGGATTATCTTAGCGAGCTTCAAAAAGTAGAAGAGCAACTGAAAAAGCATAAATTTTATGCCATTGGCGAGATAGGAATTGATTTGTATTGGGACAAAACGTTTATTCAAGAACAAATAATCGCTTTTCGCCATCAAATTTCGTTGGCTCGCAACTTGAATTTGCCTATTGTGATTCATGTTCGCAACTCGTTTGATGAGGTTTTTGAAACCTTAGAAACCGAACTTCGCGAGAATGGAACGTTACCCAAAGGCGTCTTTCATTGCTTTTCGGGCAATTCAGAGCAAGCACAAAAAGCCGTTGGCTTAGGTTTTTTGCTAGGAATAGGTGGCGTACTGACCTTTAAAAACTCAGGTTTGGAAAGCGCAATTCAAGGCATACCGCTTTCGCAATTGGTTTTAGAAACCGATTCGCCCTATTTAGCTCCTACACCGCACAGGGGAAAGCGCAACGAAAGTGCTTATATTCCTATTGTTGCCGAAAAATTAGCAACTATTTATGCTACTACTTTGCTGCACGTAGCCCAAGTTACAAGTAAAAATGCAGAACTTCTTTTTGGCATTTAAAGTGGCGTTTATTTGAATTGATAATCATAAACTTACAACTATAAAATCTCGATAAAACGTGCAAAAAACAAGAATACTATTAATATATACAGGAGGCACTATTGGCATGATGCAAAATCCCGAAACCAATACGCTAGTGCCTTTCGATTTTAGTCAAATAGCAATTCATGTGCCTGAATTGCAGAAATTTGATTACCAATTGGAAACCATTTCCTTTGAATCGCCTGTCGATTCGTCTGATGTGAACCAAGAGCTTTGGGTAAAATTGGTTGATATTATTTATGCTAATTATGATGCTTGCGATGGCTTTGTTATTTTACATGGCACTGATACAATGGCATATACATCGTCGGCACTTAGTTTTATGTTAGAAAACTTAGACAAGCCCGTAATTTTGACCGGTTCGCAGCTACCTATCGGAGTTCTTAGAACCGATGGCAAAGAAAATATTATAACCTCAATAGAAATAGCAGCCTCTAAACGTTTAGGAAAAGCAACTGTTCCTGAGGTTTGTGTGTATTTTGAAAATAATTTATACCGAGGCAATCGGGTAACCAAAAGCAGCACCGAAGGTTTTAATGCTTTTCAATCGAACAATTATCCGCCTTTAGCTACTGTGGGCGTGCACATTAACTTCAATTATTCGCACATTAACTATTCCAAGCAAAGCCGACATTTGAAAGTATATAAACGACTGGACAACAACGTGGCAATCTTGAAAATATTTCCTGGAATCAGCTTAGATGTAATGAATGCAATTTTTAATATTAAAGGTTTAAAAGCGGTTGTATTGGAGACTTTTGGAGCAGGAAATGCACCAAGTAATAAGTTGTTTTTGGACACTATTAAAAGTGCAATAAATAAAGGACTCATTGTTTTGAATGTAACACAGTGTAAATCAGGCAGTGTAAACATGGGACAGTACGAAACAAGCCGCGATATGCTTACAATAGGAGTTCTGAGTGGTTTTGACATAACGCCCGAAGCTGCCATCACAAAATTGATGCATTTATTGGGCGAAAAAAGCGAAATTAAGGACATAATTTACGAGTTAAAAAACTCTATATCAGGAGAGTTAACCAACATTGTTTATTAGCAATGGTTAGAAGGCAAAAAAGGCATAAAAACCACAAAACTTAATCTTTGTTAAAAAAAACAGTTAATTTTTTTAGTTTTTTTTGCAATTGATTTTTTTTTTGTACTTTCGACCCCTGAATTATGGTTGTAAGGTATTTTACAAAATAAAGGAGAGATGGCCGAGTGGACGAAGGCGCACGCCTGGAAAGTGTGTATTCGGCTTGAAACCGGATCGTGGGTTCGAATCCCACTCTCTCCGCAACTAGAATATAAAGCAATCAATAAGAGACAATTAAAATCAAATTAAAATAGTTCAATTCAAAATTTTAGTTACATTAAAATTTCAAACAGGTTATGAAAAGATTATTATCATTTATTGCAATTTTCGGTATGCTTACTTTAGGTATGTCGTTCAATGCTTTAGCACAAGACAAAAAAACAGAAGCTACTCCAGACTCTGCTGTAGTTGAAGAAGCTACTGACTCTGCAGCTGTTGAAGAAGCTGTTGAAGAAGTTGAAACTGTTGCTGAAGAAGAAGTTACAGCTCACCAGATTCTTAAAATTAAATTTATTGAGGGTGGTGCCGGATTTATGGGCGTTATTTTGTTAAGTTTTATTATTGGATTGGCTGTGGCTATTGAAAAAATAATTTACCTTAACTTAGCTGATGGAAATAATAAAAAATTATTAGAAAAAATCGAAACTGCATTGAAAGATGGTGGTATCGAAGCTGCAAAAGAAGTTTGTCGTTCTACACGTGGACCTGTAGCTAGTATTTTTTACCAAGGCTTAGACCGTTACGATGAAGGAATTGACATGGTTGAAAAATCAGTAGTTGCTTATGGTGGTGTGCAAGTGGGTAGATTAGAAAGTGGAATGCCTTGGCTTTCTCTTATGATTTTGATAGCTCCTATGTTAGGTTTCTTGGGAACAGTAGTAGGTATGATTCAAGCATTCGATGCTATTCAAGTAGCAGGTGATATTACACCTACCCTTGTAGCGGGCGGTATCAAAGTGGCTCTTATTACTACCGTAGGTGGTCTTATTGTTGCTATGTTACTTCAAATTTTCTACAACTACATTATTTCAAAAATTGATGCTATTGTAAATAAAATGGACGATGCGTCTATTTCGTTAGTTGATATTTTAGTAAAAAACCAATCTAAATAATACTATATTATGAACAATACATTATCAAAAGTTTTAAAGTTTTTCTTAGGTGGACTTCTTTTGGTAGCTTTGTTACTTACTATTGTATTTTTTAATGAAGTTAAAAACATACATCCAGAAGCAACATTTGCTCAGCAAGATGAACAATTAGGTAGTTTGCTTGACTATTTTTTCTATTATGCTTATCTTTTAACCGTAATTGCAGTTCTTGCAACTTTGGGCTTCTCGTTGGTGAATATGATTATGTCGCCAAAATCGGGAGTTAAAAGTTTGATTTCTATTGCAGTACTAGTTATAATTGGTATAATTAGTTGGAGTTTGTCAAGTGGTGAATTATTAAATATTCCGGGCTATACAGGAACAGACAATGAGGAATCAATATTGAAGTGGTCTGATATGATTATATACACGACTTATGCTACTTTTGCAATTTCTTTCATTGCATTGATTTACTCAGAAGTGTCAAAATTATTCAAATAATTTGACTTATTCATATAGATACTTTCCGGAGTTTAAATGCCGGAAAGTTTTTTTGAAATTACTAAAACATACATGTTATGTCAAATAGAAAAGTTCCTGAAATAAATTCAACATCTACTGCTGATATTGCGTTTATACTTTTGATTTTCTTTATCGTTTCTACTACCATGAATATAGATGCAGGTATTAATAGAAAATTACCTCCTATTTCTGACGAAGAAATTAAAGATGCGCCTGAAGTTAAAGAAAGAAATGTTTTTATTGTTCTTTTGAATAGAAACAATGCTTTGTTTGTTGAAGCGGGTCCTCTGGATATTAGCGAATTAAAAGAAAAAACACAAGAATTTATTTTAAATCCTTTGCGAAAAGATAATTTACCTGAAATGGTTTTGCTTTCTGAAAAAAGAGACAAAGCATTAGCAGCTAAAGATTTATCAAAAGCGAAAGAAATTCAACGCGCAATTGATATTTTTGGTGATAAATGGGTTTCAAAAGGTGTTGTTTCGTTGCAAAATGATAGAAGCACTAAATACGAGGCTTACATTAAAGTGCAAGATGAATTGATGCGTGCTTTTAACGAGTTACAAAATAGTTTAGCCAAAGAAGCTTTTGGAAAACCGATGGACGATTTAACCGAACAGGAGCAAGACCTAGTGAGGGTTGTTTATCCTTTATCTATTTCTGAGGCTGAACCTGCAAAAATAGGAGGAAAGTAATATGTCAAAGTTTAAGAAAAAAGGTGACTCCGAAGTTCCTGCAATATCAACTTCGTCTCTACCGGATATTGTGTTTATGCTTTTGTTCTTTTTTATGGCAGCTACTTCTATGCGTGAAGTTTCACTTAAAATTATAGTGAAAATGCCGGAAGCTTCTGAAATTAAGAAACTCGAAAAAAAATCATTGGTTAGTTATATATATGTAGGTAAACCAACTGAAATTTATCAGAAAAAATTTGGTTCTGAGCCACGTATCCAGTTAAACGATGCCTTGAAAGACATTTCGGATATTGGACAGTACTTAGTTTCGGAAAGAGAAAAACAAAATGAGGCTGACATTCCATTTATGACCACATCGCTTAAAGTTGATGGGGAAACTAAAATGGGTGTTATTACTGATATTAAACAAGAATTGAGACGAAGCGATGCTTTGAAGATTAATTATTCTACACGCAAGCTGATTCGATAGTTTTGTTGATTGTATAAAATCTAAAAAGACTGAACATTTATTGTTCGGTCTTTTTTTTATTCTTAAATCTTTGATTGCGTAACTTGATAGTAACCCAAAATTCTAATAACAAATTGTTACATTGTTCAATTGTTCAATTGTTACATTGTTCAATTGTTACATTGTTAAATTGTTATTTTATCACGAAGAATTGGAAAATTTATTATTTTAGCTAACTTTTTCAAAAAGTTACCATTTTTGGGCTTTAGCCCAAATTTGGGGTGCATGTGTTTTGGGCTAAAGCCCGATTTTCGGTGGTTTTCATTTCCCCGACCTGAAGGTCGTGGCTAATTAATTTTTTTTTAACAACATCTAAATAAAATACCAGCTTATTTTTTGTGTGTTGGGGGTCTGTTTTTGTTGGTTGGGTAGGAAAAATGGCTGATTTTAGGGCAAATAATGCTTTGGGAGAATGATTTTTGGCGAATCCGATTGCTTTTTTGTTGAATCCGATGAGGTTTTTTTTGTGTACGATGAGCATT
>JFJP01044406.1_pt1 | contig 10576 bp, 10 predicted proteins | sample 431651 | NCBI WGS metagenome assembly JFJP01 (sample SAMN02602958, study PRJNA72255) | Microbial mat metagenome, whole genome shotgun sequencing project. | biome: fresh water; feature: sink hole; material: water; isolation source: purple microbial (photo- and chemosynthetic) mats found in...
GACGAGGTCGGCATCCGCGCCACGGTACGCGGCGGAACAATGGAACTCTACCTGTGCTGGCCCTACGAGAAGCAGGCCGGATGGTCGCACCGGGACGCCGCCGTCCATGCGTGCAACCTCTTCGGCGCCCTCCGTGCCGAGATCGCCGCCCGCATGGGCACTGCCGGCCGGCCATCCAACGCACGACGCGCCTGGAAGGCGCCAAGCCTACGCCCCGCCAATGACGAGGACGCCGCCTGCTGGGAAGCGTCCATCACCTTCACCTGGAACTAATCCATGACCGCCATTCCGCTCTACGACGCCTCGTCACTCCTGGTCAACGCCACCACGCTGCCCGGCATCCTGGCCACCGCCTACAGTCCGGGCGCGCGCCGGTCTGTGCTGAGCCACAGCGGCCGGCAGACGCCGACCCTCGCCGGCATCACGCAGTATGACCCACGCGTGTCGGTGTCCTGCGTGGCGATCAAGTCGGCGTTCGACCTGTTCGGGGCGCAGGGCTCCAACGTCGTCCCATGGCTCGGCCTGACCGCGCTGCAGTGGACCGCCAGGAAGCTCAAGATCGACGGCCCCGACCCTGAGGCTGGCAGCGTTCACGAGCGTGGCGCAGCCACCGCCGGCACGCTGGTATTCGCTGGGCTGGAAGCGCCCGCCAACAGTGACGCCACCATGGCGATGATGGCACACCTCGTCAGCAGCACCGGCATTGCCGACCCGGTGACCTGGACGCAGCAGGCGGCGCCAGCCGACCCCGAAACTGCCATCCCATACATCCTCGACTCCGTATCCCTGGACGGCCTGGAGCTGGACTCGGTCATCGGCGCCTCGGTTACCTGCGGCGTGGCAGTTGAGCGTGGTTTTGGCATGAAGCCCTACCCCCGCATGGCGCGCATCGGCACCGTTGATTGGTCCATGACCATCCGGCACCAGGACGCTACCCTCTTCCGCGCCAAGCCCGACCGCGACGCCTCGGCATCCATCGTCCTGAAGGATCGGATCAACGGCGGCGGCAACGCGCGCGGCACGTCCACGGTGAGCATCACCGTAACCGGCCTGGTCGAGCACGGCGACGGCGAGTTGCGCCACGGCGACCGCGCCGGCTACACGACCACGATCACCGGCCGCAGCGTCAGCGGCAGCGCTCCGGCGAGCTGGGCTACGGCATGATCCAGATCCACGCCAGCACGCTCTACTACTGCCCAGACGGCGTCGCCAGGCCGTCACATATCCGCGCCGTGGCCCCCACCCGCGTCCTGCCGGGATTTGGTCTCGACGGCAAGGGCGGAACGGTCTACGGCGGCGCCTGGCGCCAGGACCGCACCTGGATTGACAGCAAGCAGGGACGGTCTACGGCGGCGCCTGGCGCCAGGACCGCACCTGGATTGACAGCAAGCAGGGCTGGCACGTCAGCCTGGACGGCGTTGTCCCTGGCGACCTCATGCGTGCCAGCGCCATTCCCGGCCATGCGGTCGGCGACTGGCTTGCCCCGGCCATCTTGCGTCACGATGGGACTGCCTACGTCGGCTACTGGACCGCAGACGGGTTCCAGGTCCCACCGCACCTTGCCGGCATCGTGGACCGCCTACGTGCCACGCTGAGGCTCTACCAGGCTGAGCCGGGGTACGCGAACGCTGATACGGCCCAGCTCGCCGCCGATCTCCTGGCGATCAACTACCACGTCAGCATGGTCGAACTCGGCGCCCTGGCCGTCCTGACCCCGCAGGTGGTCAAGTCTGTGTTCTTCGCCGCCTGGGGCATCGCGACAGAGATCCTCGGAGACGTGGAGCGTATGATGCGCGAGGCGGGCGCGTGATCGACCTGCGGACGGCACCGCTGTCGGCGCTCTCTAGCATGGTCAACGACCTTGATCAGGGCTTCCTGGCCACACGCCTCAAAGCGAGCCAGCGCAAGGCGTGGGTCCGATACCGCGACAACCAGGCCTACCCAGGCGTGGCGTTCCGCTTTACCTTCCCGTCCCAGCCAGTCATGGGGTTCAGCTACCGGCTCCGCTCCTGGGGCAAGGGCAAGCGCCAGACGCCGCCGTACGTCCGCACCGGTGCGTTTCGTGAATCGCTGGCTAAGCGCAAGCCACGACTCAAGCGCGACGGCACGACCGACCTGGCTACATCGTTCAGCATCTTCGGTGGTGCCATGAACCTGCTTGGCCATGACAACCAGCGCGGACTCAAGCTCGCCCCGCCTGAGCGGTTCAGCAAAGGCAAGGTGCTCCGAGCAGCGCATCGGCGCAGCTGCCCATCTGGCACCGTGGCGAGCGTGCGCGCCTACAGCCAGGTCGGCTACGACTTCGCCGAACGACGGAAGACATCCGGCATAAGCGACAAGACTTACGCCCAGGAATGGGCATTCCAGCAAGGCGAAATCGCCGTCGTGCAGGAGTGGGCTGACACGTTCTTCCTGGAGGACTTCCGCCGCCTGGGCGTGAACAGCAAGACCGGCCAGCTCAAGGAGCGAGCTACCCGCGATGACATCCGTACCCGGAGGGCAGCATGAGCGCACAGTTTGAAGCCGAGATACGCAACAGCATCCAGGCCCTCAACGGCGCCGTGGCTCGGTTGAGCGCGGAGACTGAGCGAGCCAACGCCGGCATGCGCAATCTGGGTTCCGCAACCAAGGTCGCAGCGGCCGGAGCCGAGGACGTTGGCCGCAAGGGCGCCATGTCACTGGAGACGATGGCCAAGGGCGCCACGCGGGCCGGTGGGGAAATGGGCAAGATGTTCGGGGCTGCTGGTGCGGCGCTGGGGGGGCTCAACCCCATCGCGCTGGCGACTGGCATGGGCATTGGGTTCATCACCGGCAAGGTATTTGAACTGATCCAGGCGCTGGGGCAGGCCGGCGAAGCAGCTGCGCGCGTCGAGTCCGCTGTTGCTGATTCGACCGGCGACCGTCGTGCAGCTGATCGCAAGGCTGTGCTCGGCTTCGACACCAAGGCTGCCCGCGATCGGTTCACGCCCAAGGCCATCGACGGCCTGACCGACAAGCAGCAGCAGATCGTCAACGACATGCTCAAACAGGACCGCAGCGCGGACGACATCGAGGCTGCGGCCCTGGCAGCCGGACCACAGGGGGCCTTTGGCCGCGCCCTATCGTCCGAGGCGCGAGCCAGCATCAGGGATGCGGCGGTCCGCAATCGTGCCAGCAACGAATTGGACGTGACCCGCTTTGCCGAGAAGCAGCAGCGCATCGAAGCCCAGAATAGCAGCGAGTCTGAATATCGCGCGGCTAGTCGCGGATCAGGAATCGTCGGACCCAGAACGACATCGGGAGACCTGACCTCCGCTTCATCGGCCCTGGCGTCCGAGGTTGATCGCGCTGCCAAGGCGGTTGAAGAGGCGCGTCGTGGGTTAGAGGCACAGAACGCGCGTGGTGGTCGCTGGTCCTGGGAGATCGGCGCTGAACGGGAATACCGGCGCGCGGAACAATCGCGTGATGAACTTCGCGTGATGAACTCAATGCACGAATCGAACGCCGCGCGGCGCAGGATTACTAATGCCATCCATCGGACCATGGAACTTTACCAGCATGTCCGGCCGGCTCCTGTCGGCCGCATCTGGCGCGCGCATCACTGAACGCGGCATCAAGCCGGGTACGCTGACGCCATACCCGTCCGAAGTGGTGACGGTCGAATCGCCGGCGTCCTTCGTAGACGCTTGGGCGCGTGCGGTTGCCTACCGTCGTGCGGTTGGCGCCTGCGCACGGGTGACAGACGACGGCGGCATAGTCTGCGATGGTGCCTTGATCGCAGACTGCCGCGTGTCTATCTATGCAGGTAGCGGCGGCGCCACCCTGAGAACGATGTGGACCGCAGTAGCTCCTTCGTGGTACGGTCGCTTCGGGTTCAGCGCCACGCCGTCCGTGGCCTCGCTGGATGAATGGCGACTGAACCCTGGCGGCGTATCCGCCGTGCAGTCCTCCGGTGTTGGCATCACCGTCCGGACGCTTGGCGTGGCGCTGACCTACCAGGCCGGACTTGTTGACATACAGCCGCCGCTCTCGCCGGGCGCGCGCGCCGCGGTGCAGCAGGCAACCAGCGTTGTCGGTGGGTCCGGCGGCATGACCCCCAGCCCATCGGGCGGGAAGCTCAGTGTCCAGGTAGCGGTAGCCGATGAGGCCGCAGCCGCACGCCTCGTCGCCCTGGCCCGGTCTCAGATCGGATCATGGGCGTCGGTGGAGATCGGCGGCGCGGTCAAGATAGCGCCATGCGCCATCGCCGGAGCCACAGGCACGTGGGCGCCCAGCGTAGGCCTTCCAGCGGGGACGCCCATCCTGGTATCGATCGAATATGAGTGCCAAGTTGAAGATGACGACTCCGACAGCGGCGAGCAGCCTGATGCCAGCGTGGCAGTTGTGCAGGTCGCGTCGATCTGGGGCGAGTGGGAGGACGTAGACGGAGCCTTCTGCACCGAGGCCACCGATGGACTGGCCGGCAACGTCGGCTCGTCTTCGTTCTCCATTGATCTCGGTAGCACCATGCGCGCCGGTAGCACGGTCACCCACGAGCCGTCCGAGCACAGCGGCAAGTGGATGCGCATCCAGGTCCGGACCGATGATCGCAAGCGCCCGCACCCGCGCGGGAGCAACCGCGTCACGGTGTGGCATGGCATCGTCGGATCGGCGAGCATCGACGGCGGCTCGTCTGAGGGCGGCGCGGTGGAGAGGTATTCGGCCAGCGGACTGGGCGCCGTGCTGGACAATGTCTATCTGCATCGGTGGTATGAGGTCGGGCAGGGGGCACTCATCACTGACCCCGGCGAGGCGCTGTCGGTCAATGATGAAGTCGGCGGCGACCAGGGTGCAGAGATGGGCGGCGAAGTCACTGGAGCACAGGGCGTCTCCATGGTCGACGGATCAGCCCCGCAGCGTGCGCATGATCGGGTTGTTGTACCGGCAGCGCGGTGGACGATCAAGCCATATGCAACCGCAGTCGTGGCTGCCATCCAGGTGCAGTACCCAGGCGGGCCAGCATGGAAGATAGGTGGTCAGACGGGCGCGCTAGGCCAGGTGATCAACCGCTTTGAGCCCAACGGCCGGAGTGCGCTTGAACTGCTGTCCGACCTGATCAACCCGAAGTACGGCATTACTTTTCGCGTCGATGTGGATGACGCCACAGCTATCATCCGCGTGTGCTCGACGCTTGGGGCAGACTTCGCACCAGCTGCGCTTCCAGCTATCCCGAAAAACGACAAGCAGGGCATCATCGACCTGACTGGCGCAGCGACAAACACACTGGGGCCTCGCGCTCTGGGGCTCGATAAGCCCGAGCGTTCGGCTCGCCATCGCCGATGGACCATGCGTCGTCAGCACGAGCACCAGGTTGACGCCCTGCGCGTGGAGCTGGATCGGCCGGTATTCGTCTTCACGGCTCGCATCCACACCAAGGATACGGCGCGCACGTCGCAGTTCGTGAACGACTGGACCAGCGTGCAATCCACGGCATGGGACGCAGCTGGGGAACCAGATCGTAGCGAACCTCCGCTGGATGCGGTGCATCGACGCTTTGTCTTCGCCCCCGACTGGAACGGAAAGCCCTACACGACAACGGGTGGGCTCAACAACGTGCTGCCGATGACACGGGATACCGTCAGCGATGCCACCCACGGCGTTGCCGGCGAGAACGGCAGTTTGTCTGTTGCCGGCGTCCTACCACAGCCGCGCCTGGTTAAGATGCTGCGCACCATTCCGATCCCAGGCAACGTGCCCTGGTCAGACGCCGACTCGTACTGGTCGCCGTCAGGCGGCTTCTATGAACTCAAGACAACACATGCATTTGGCGACCGCCAGCCGGTCATTCTTGGAGAGAAGTCCGGTGGCGGATACGAGTCGTTGAATCTTGATGTCACCGTCGATCGCAACGGCGGAGCCGTGATCCTGGGCCGAACGCCAAAAGATGCGGCGACAATCAAGGACTACCTTGCTGCCGGAAACTCCATCCTGTTGACCGTCGCAATTGAGGGCGTCCTTCCGTGGCGCGTAGGGTGGAATCGCGCCGACGCCGAGCGCCCACGCGACATGTCACGCAGCGTTATCCTGCGCCGACCGGGATCTAGCTACACCATCGTCCTCAAGGACACCATCGAGGGCATGGACGGATCGACGCTCAAGAAGTCCGAGAATGACGGCCGGTCTGGGTGGATGATCGACGGCGCAAACCCAGGCGCCGGTTCGGTAGCCGACTACTACCTAAAACTGGCGCTCGCGTGGCACAAGGATCGCCACCTTGCCCTGACCTGGGACGAGGCCGGCCGCCTCGATCTGGATGCTTCCACCGCCATCACGCCGGGCCACTACGTTTCCAAGGCCCTGCTACCAATCGACCCAGTCAAGCCATCGCGCGTCCACCAGGCGCAGGACCTCGGCATCATTACCAGCCGCGCATGGTCGTTCGCCGTGGACAGCATCGGAATGAGCTGGTCAACGGATCGCGTTGCCATCGACATCGGCGGCAGAACAGACACAACTGCTGCCGCGCCGCCGCGGGCGATGGGTGGCGGCGGAAGAGGTAAGGCCTATGAACACTGAGCTTCGCCAACGTCTCAACCGCATCGAGCGCGACCTGGACCGCATTCCATCGCGCCTCGCCGCTGGAAGTACGGTAGCGCCTGCGGTCCTTCCGCTATGCTGGACACTTGGCGGGAACACGCTCGTCGCATCACCCGCCGAGTATGGGGTAAAGCGAATCACTGGGCTTGGTGTCGCGGCTAGGTGGTTCCACCTGCCGACCGAGGCCCGCGCCACCGCTACACTCGGGAGCGGTACGACCGCCGGCAGGGTAACAGGTCTCACCCTGACATTCAGCGGCGACGAATACGGCAGCGGAATCGCAATCACTCTGAGCGCCCCGCCATCGGGCGGCACCCAGGCGACCGCGAGTGTGACCCGTGGCTCGGGCGGCAGCATCCTCGCGATCAACGTGACCAACTGCGGCAGCGGGTACACGTCGGCGTCGGTAGCGATCACGGGGACCGGCAGCGGCGCGACCGCGACCGCGACGGTGCGCAACGGGAAGGTGGTCGCGATCACGGTAGGAAACCCAGGCATCGGCTACACCGGCACCCCAACGGTCGCGATCACTGGCGACGGGTCCAGCGCAGCCGGGGTTGCGGTCATGCCCAACAACGGTGCGCTGACTGTCGCAGTCGTGAATCAAGGCGCGGGATATGTCACCGCACCGACCGTGACGATTAGCGGGCTGGACACCGTTATTGACGGACTACCGACAACCCCGTGGACGGACGGATTCGGCGCGGTGAAGGTGTTCAAGGTCGGCCAATCCTCAACCTGGGAATACGGTCGGGTGGTGAATGACGACCACTCGCTGATGCCGTGGGCGTTATCGGCGCAGATGCCCGACAGCTTTCTGTCATGGTGGCAGATCAACGTCAAGACGACGGCGACCGCTGCCGACGCGGACGGGTTCATGCCGTGCTGGGTGCCGATGGGCGGCGGGGTTTAACCCGTGGCTGCGGACAACCAGGCGGGGCAGATCGTCACTTTCCTTTGGCGCTTCGGGCCGGTCGGGGACCATGCCGGAAAATCGCGGGCGCACTTGCTGCATGCGTGCGCTCGGTGGAATCTTCAGAACGAATTGCAGACCGCGCCGGGACCGCAAGACTACCTGTATTCTATCGACGCGCCCAACGTGGACCGCCGTATATCGTTCCCGGCTGCGGTCTGCCATGCGTTCATTCCGTGGAACAAACTTCCAGAGCCGTATTGCAGCCTCATCGAAAAGCCCAACTATGGCACGCACTGGCGAGCCATGGGTAGGAGCGGGGCCGGTCCTCTAACGTGGCGCGAGTATCGCGTTGTTCCATTCGACCGGCGCGATGGGACCGGCACGCTTGATTGGGGGAACATTCCGACGCTTCCCGCAGTCAGTGCGACAACGCTTGTCGTGCCGTGTCTGACCTCCAAGGGCATCGCCTTTGTGGACGGCGATGCCACCGTGACAAATAGAACGGAGGATACCTACGAGCTACCGCGCAGTCAGAAGCCTATCATCCAAGATAATTCCTATGGCGGGTGGGTCGGCTCCGGTTTTTATTCTTCCGCGACATTCGACAACAGCTCGCCAGGACCATGCCCGCCAGGGGTTCGCCCGATCATCACGGCACAGATCAGCGATGCCGGGGCATATACCGGCTTCACCATTGCTGACGCTGGATCTGGGTTGCTCGGAGAGAAAGCCTTCGGCTGGATTGAAAGGAGCTTTTACGGGTATCCGGTGAAGCCGGTACGCTTTGAAATGACGATCACGGATGGGTCGGTATCGGCGGTTGTCGCTACCGACCTCGGCGGCGGTGCGCGGTTCGACAGTCCCGGCACGGCTTGGAGCATCACGATTCCCATTTCATGGTGCGACTCTGTTCCCAGCAACCTCGGCGGCATGCCGATGGTCTATCAATATTCGACGGGCGGATTGCTCACGGGTCGCGGGGAAGCCGTGCACGGCATACCCGTGATAGACCTAGTTTCCGGCGTCGAGGAGCGGATCGCGCCGCCATGCGATTACCGTGTGGATGCCACCTACGCCAGCGGGCTAAACATCTGCGCCTTTGGTACGACATGGCGAGCGATTCGCGGGAATCAACTCTGGGCACGGGCGGCGAAGCGTGAAATGACCCCGGCAGGGTATCGCGTCAAGGCGTGGTGGCGGCTCATCGCTGGCCGGGAAAGCTTGCTACTAGGTCCCGACATCGATACCGGCATGGACGACCCAGACCTTCAGCAATCGTGGCTACCTAGTGAAATCCAAACGTGCATCGGGCAAGGCGAGGCACTGGCGGCACGATGGACGATGGAGGGCGACACGCTCGACACGACGACCCAGGCGCGGCACGACGCCAACCTCGCGGAATGGGGGTGGTACGAATTGACAGCACTGGAAAGCGTGGCCGAGACCGGCGCGTGGGTCAACATCTCGTCGCAGCCTGCGGACGGGGATCGCGTCATCATCATGTTAGCGGCGTGCGCCTACACCTCGGCGGTAGACCCTCTGTTCCCCGACGATCCGTCGGTTGAGACTCGCGTGCCAGTTGAAAGCTCGTGGATCTTTTGCCCGACACCGGCACCGCTTGGGTACGGCGTGCCGAGTAAAGATACAATCGTCAAAGGGTTGAAGGCTTAGCGGACAAGTGCACTGCCGATTGCACGTAGCAAAACCTTGCAAGCTAGACCCTCGCGTCTAGTTTGCGGCGATGGACATGACCCTGGCAGAGTTCCGGCGCCTGGGCGGTCTTGCCCGCGCCGCTTCGCTGACCCCCGAGCGGCGCAAACAGATTGCGACAAATGCGGCAAAAGCAGCGAAAAAAGCACGCATGCAGAAAGCCATTGACCATGCAAGCAAGGTTGGCAATGTGCGCGCATGACCAGAGACGAATACAAAACCCAACTGCGCCACCGCGCCGCGTCGGTGGCCGCCCGCAACGCCGAGGTGCGCTGGCAGCGGGCCAGCGAGGCTGAGCGGGGCGCGATGGTATCGCTGGCGGCCGTTACGGCGTCGGCCGTCGGCGCCGCCCTGGATGAACTGGACCGCGAGCAGGGGCGCTCATGAAACGCACCCACCTCGCCGGCTTCGACGCGGGCGAGCTGCGCCCGCTCTCGCCCGCGCAGCTCGCCCGCCGCGAGCAGATCCGCCGCATCATGGCCGCCGCCCGTGAAGGCGCGCGGGCGACCGGCGAGATTCTACTGGCCTGCACGATCGCCGCGCCCGTGGCGTTTGGCTACGTCATCTGGCTCGCTCTCGCTTAACCACCACCCCGCGCTCAGGAGGCGCACCATGTCGAAACCCAAGACCACCAAGCGGAAGGCCAAGGCCGCCCCATCCACCCCGAAGCAGGGCGACACCGTCCTGGTGCTGCGCCTGTGCGCGGCGGACATGTCCAGCCACGGTGGCTTCACCTGGCCCAAGATGGGCCACGTCGAGGCGCCAGACTGGAAGCCGACTGTCGAATGCGGCAACGGTTTGCATGGCTGGCTATGGGGCGATGGCGACTACTCGGCCGCCCACTGGACTAGCGACAGCAAGTGGCTGATAGTCGAAGTCCTGGCAAAAGACGTGGTCTACCTGGGCGGCAAGGTGAAGTTCCCGGCCGGCGAGGTCGTGCATTGCGGCGACCAGAAGAGCGCCACCAAGTACCTGCGCGCCAACCTGCCGCCCGAGAAGCGCGACGTCAAGATCATCGGCGGCACCGCCATCGCCGGGTACAGAGGCACCGCCACAGCCGGGGACAGAGGCACCGCCACAGCCGGGGACAGAGGCACCGCCACAGCCGGGGACAGCGGCACCGCCACAGCCGGTGACAGCGGCACCGCCATCGCCGGGCACAGCGGCACCGCCACCGCCTGGTACAGAGGCACCGCCACAGCCGGGGACAGAGGCACCGCCATCGCCGGGGACAGAGGCACCGCCATCGCCGGGTTCAGAGGCACCGCCACAGCCGGTGACAGCGGCACCGCCATCGCCGGTGACAGCGGCACCGCCATCGCCGGTGACAGCGGCACCGCCACCGCCGGTGACAGAGGCACCGCCATCGCCGGGTTCAGAGGCACCGCCATCGCC
>JFJP01040844.1_pt1 | contig 10575 bp, 6 predicted proteins | sample 431651 | NCBI WGS metagenome assembly JFJP01 (sample SAMN02602958, study PRJNA72255) | Microbial mat metagenome, whole genome shotgun sequencing project. | biome: fresh water; feature: sink hole; material: water; isolation source: purple microbial (photo- and chemosynthetic) mats found in...
GCAAAATGAGAAAAATTGAAGGACTGCCAAAAATTACGGTAAAAGGACAAGGTGGGTTACTCGACGTAGTTGTACATCCCAAATTCAAAACAAATAGGTTGATTTATATTTCGTATGCCGAGGCCGAAGCAGATAATCAGATAAATACGTCGATAGCCAAAGCCGAACTACGTGATGGGAAACTTGTAAATCTGAAACGCATTGTACATGCGCTGCCCAATTCCAATTCGGGTGTGCATTTTGGTTGTCGCCTGTTTTTGGACAAAAGCGGTTATATGTTCTTTTCGATTGGCGAGCGCGGCACAAAAAACAATGCGCAGGATTTGACAAATTATTGTGGAAAAATTCATCGTATTCACGACGATGGACGAATTCCTTCCGATAATCCGTTTTTGAAAACTGACGGTGCTATTGGAAGTATTTGGAGCTACGGACACCGGAATCCGCAAGGGCTTTGGTACGACAGAAAAAATGATGTGATTTGGGAAAATGAGCATGGGCCAAAAGGTGGCGACGAACTAAATATTATACAAAAAGGGAAAAATTACGGTTGGCCGGTTATTACATTTGGAGTGAATTACGACGGTACCATTCTTTCGCCCGACACGGCAAAAGTGGGTATGGAACAGCCTGTATACTATTGGATTCCATCCATTGGCCCAAGTTCGTTAACCAGAGTTACCAGCCCGATATACAAAGGCTGGCAGGGCGATTTTTTGAGCGGTTCGCTGAGTTTCGACTCCCTCGACCGATTGATAATGAAAGGCGACAAGGCTGTAGGGCGCGAAAAGCTATTGCCAAAAATCGGACGTGTGCGTAATGTGGTGCAAGGGCCTGATGGTTATATTTACATTGCGGTCGAAAAATCGGGTAAGATTTACAAACTCGTTCCTGTCACCAATTAGACTTAAAAAAAGTGATTGTCCGAACTTCCCTGATTTTAGTTGTAATACTTGGTTTTTCGATGTGTGTATCTGTTCATGCATCTCAATTGGATAACACAGACACACTTCGTAGCGACAGCTCCATCTTGCAAAAAGTAGATTTGGATGAGCTCACTGTTACCTCCTTTCGATACAATTCGAACGTACGCAATATTTCTGCTCCATTTCAACTAATCGGGAAGAGCAAAATTGAAAACAACGCTCTTGGCGAATTGGCAGCCGTTCTGAACACCGTGCCGGGCTTGCAGATGCAAACGGGAACTTTCCAAACCACCAAAATCACCATTCGGGGAATAGGCTCACGCAGTCAGTATAGCACCAACCGAACCCGCGCTTTTTTAGACGATATTCCTTTAACAACGGGCGATGGAACTACAGTTTTGGATGACATTGAACTTACTTTTATCGACAAAATTGAAATCACCAAAGGTCCGCATTCGGCGTGGTATGGCTCGGGAATGGGCGGCTCGTTGCGATTTGTGAGTTTACGCCAAGCCGATAAGCCTTTTATGGCCGAAGCGGCTGTGAGTTTGGGCTCATTTGGTTTGCAAAAATACAGTGGGAATGTGCGTGCAGCTAATTCGAGTGGTTTTGTTAATGTTGGTCTTGCTCGTATTTCGGGCGATGGCTACCGGCAAAATAGCAACTTCGAGCGAAATTCAGTTCTCCTCTCGGGCGAACTTCGCAAACGTAACAAACTGAATTATTTATTTTTGTACAGTGGTGTAAATTCTCAAACGCCAAGTTCGATTGATGAGCAGACCTTTATAAACACACCCTGGATGGCCGCAGCCAATTGGCTCAATGCGAAAGGCAGCAAGGATTACGAACGATTTTTGGGAGGTGCGAGGCTCGAATCGCCTATCGGAAAACGATTCAGAAACATAGCCACTTTGTCGGGGAGCAGTTACGACCAGTACGAAGTGCGGCCATTTAATGTATTGGACGACAAAGCCATATCGTTCACTTTTCAGGAAAATATTAAGTATAGTCGTGAAAAATTTCGGTGTCGGCGGGCTTCGAGTGGCTGCACGAAAACTACTTTTGGCGCATTTTACAAAATAACACTTTGCTCGAAAGTCAAAAATCGGAAGAAAATCGAAACCAGCTTAATGCCTACCTGAGTTTCGAAACCAAGTTGCTTACAAAACTACATTTATCCGCTTCGGGCAATATTAACTCAACCCGTTACGCGGTTTCCGATTTGTTTCCGGCAGATGAAGTTGATTATTCAGGAAATTATTTTAATAAACTTATTTTTTCGCCCAAAATAGGATTTAACTACCAGCATAGTCCAACTTTAAGCCTATATGCTTCGGCAGGTCATGGTTTTTCGAACCCGACAGCAGAGGAAAGTCTCACTTCGCAGGGATACCTGAACAGCACTTTGCGACCCGAACAAGGCTGGACTTTTGATGTTGGTGCGCGCGGAACCGCTTTAGCCAATACGCTATCGTACGAAGTGTCGGCCTATTCCATTTTACTGAACGATTTATTAGTTACCAAACGTATTTCGGAAGAAGTGTTTTATGGCGAAAATGCCGGCAAAAGTCTGCTCAAAGGCGTCGAACTGCAATTGACTTACAAGCCTATCTCCTATTTTCAAACCACGGCCATGTATGCCACATCCCACAATCGGTTTAAGCAGTTTGTAAGCGATAATGTAGATTATGCAAACAAGCAACTGCCGGGCATTCCGGCCTCGAACGCAAGTATCGACCTGCAAACAATTTTACTGCAACATTTGCAGCTGAATGCTACGTATACCTATAGCGGAAGGCAGTTTATGACCGACGACAATTCCATGCAAACCAAAGCCTGGCAAACCGTACATATTCGTGCAGGCTACTCGCTTCCGATTTTCAGAAAACACAAGCTACAATTGATATTTACAGTTAATAATCTTTTCGACGAAAAATACGCTTCTATGATACTCGTCAATGCCCCAAGTTTTGGCAGCCGACCACCACGCTATTTTTACCCAGCAACGCCACGCAATTTTTTGGTGACATTGAAATTTAAATAATTATTCGATATTCTTTACTAAATTCTCTAAAATAGTGTATATTTGCAGGTCGAAACAGATTGATAAATTTATTGAATAAAATATTGGATTTTCACTTCATAAAATCCACAAAAAATTGGAGAGCGATAGCCGAAAAGCTTTACGAGTAGGCAAATATTTAAATTAACTATTTAACATTTTAAACAACAAAAAAAAGAAATGAAAAAGAATGTATTATTTGTATTGTTTGGAGCAACCATACTCTTAACAATGAATGCGTGTAAATCGGAACTTGATTTAGACAAAGAACTAAAATTCTCGAAACTATCTGTTGAAGAACAGAAAGCAAGTATTGAACAAAACGGGTTGGATTTTGTAGCTGCTATGGAAGGCATGCAAAACACAAAAGCCATGACTGCTGTAATGAACATGCTGGAAATGGATGGTGGCGAAGTATATTATGCCCCTCTACAAAAGTTGACAGCTGACATTAAAAACGGACGTAAAAGCGCATTCAGCAATTTCGACCAACAAATGCGTATAAGCTATGTAAAAAGCGAAGACGAAGTTTGGGGCGAATATGCGTACAATTTCGAATCGGATGAAATAGAGTTAGTAAAAAGCCTTACAAACAAACTTATTGTAAGTTTCCCTGCTTCGCAGACTGCACTCGACAACAAGAATAACAACGCAAGTATAACAGTAACCTACGAAGAATCGACTGTAGCAATTCCGGATGCAGAAGAAATGGAATTGACAGAAGTAGGTATTGATAAATATCCTTCGAAAATTACTTTTTCGATGAAAGTAGATGGTGCCGAAGTAATGAGTGCGAACTTTAGTGGTAAATATTATTCGGATGGTTCACCGAAAGAAGTTACACAATCGCTTACAATGGATACTTATGAATGGTCAGCCGAAATTAAAAACGACCAGAAAACTGCTTCCGAATCGTATGAATTTAAAAACGGTAAAACTACGTTGCTTAAATCGCTTGCTGAAGTAAAAGGTACACTTACCGAAACTGCTCTTACAGATGCCATGGAAGATGACGAACCCGAAGAAGCAATTAAAGAATTTGCTGTATTTTTTCAGGTAATGGATGTGGCTGTAAAAGGTGGAACTACTGATTTTAAAGGTTTTGCCACAGAAGCCAAAGCTGTTGATTTCGAAAAACTTACCGACAAACAAACTGCCGAAAAACAAGTTGAAATTATCAATAAATATATGGTTTGTACGGCCTATTTTGTTGATGCTAACCGTAAATTTGCTGATGTGGAATTTTATGTAGTTGAATATAATGATTACACTTACGAATATATTTATAACAGCTCTATCCAACAGTATGAATATGTTCAAACACCAATTATAAGGTACGATATTGCTCCTCGCTTCATTTTAAGCGATGGTTCGAAAGTGGCTGTTGAAGATTATGTAATGGATGGTTTTGATAAAATAATTGATGAAATTGAGGATATGGAAAACGATTTTGATTTCTAAAATCGTATATCAATTCTCATTATAAACAGATAGTCTTGCTTCCTCCAAAGCAAGACTATTTTTTTTCGACTCCCTGAATAAAAATTCACCTCACTACACAGCGATAGTAACGCACGCCGCTGCCGTACCAAATTCCAAATCCAGGTTCTGATATATTCGACTTCAGGGCTTTTACTTCGCTCGTAAAAATATTTCCGGCTATACTCGAATACAGGCTTAAATCTTTGAAAAATAGTGTAGTTGTACTGTCTAATGCACAAACCTTTATATCGATTGTATCGCCAGTGGCAAAATATTTACCTTCGCTATACGAAGAATCCGTCTTTTCGGGTGTTGGACTTAAATTGAACTGCTGCAAGCCTGAAAGTGATAAATCGGCATTGAATACTACCGGAGTTTCGACAAAACGTTTATCGCGTGGTTTTTTACTATAAATTTTAAAACCTGTATTATACAATTGATTAATATCGAGCGTAATGGTTATAATTTTCAGTGTGTCGGAAGTAGGCGATGGGGTACTCTCAACATGTTGGATAGGCGTACCTACCGGCAAATAAGTTGTACTAAAAAGTGTGTACCCACTATATTCAACTTTCAAGCTATAATTTCGACCTTCTACACCTTTCATTTGGGTGGCTGTGTACATGTATGGCGGGAAATGGCTCTTATCCCATTTCGAAGTAAGAATCTCAGTTGTAGTACCATCCGAAACAGATACTTTAGCATACCGAATTACGTGGTCGAGTATGGTTGCCGAATCGAGCGTTTTCCAAAGCGGCACGTTGAGCGATAAATAAACACGCGGATATTCATCGGTTTCGACAACACCTTCCACTATAATTTTTTGCGAATATCCATGTACCGAATAATCCAAATCGGGATTACAGGCAGTAAAAATTGCCAAAACGCTAAGACAAATGTATATAACAATGCCGTTGCGGCTTCGAACCTTAGCGTTTAAAAAAAATGAAGTAAGTGTATGCTTTAAAGATGAAATGTCCATGATATTGAAGGTAAAACAGGTAATAAGTACGACATTTTTATTTTGAAATCGACACTATTCGAAACATTGAACGTATTAAAATAAACCTGAAAAGGATTAGCACGATTATAAACATTAAAAACCGAAAAATTGAGTTCCGATTGTATATTCCAAAACGACTTAAGTTTGTAATTGGCCGAAACATCCAAGCGATGATAATCCGGCATTTTGAATGCATTGTAATTCGAATACTCGAGCACTACCTTATTGTCGATTACAAACCAGCTACGGGGCAAATTTAACCTGCTGCCGGTGGCGTACGAATAGGTTGCGCTTACATTCCATCTACTATTGAGCTGATACATAAGCACTGCCGTTAAGTCGTGCCGACGGTCGGTTGTGGCTGCAAACGGTTTACCTTCGTTAATTTCATCGAATTGCCTGATATTCCAGCCTAAGGTGTAATTAATCCAACCCGTTAGGCTTCCAACATTCTTTTTTGCCATAAATTCGGCGCCATAAGCCCAACCTTTGCCCTGATACAAAGATTCGTATAATTTTTCGGAAGCAAATAAATCATTCAAATTTCCTCCAAACTCAATCAGATTTCGAAACGATTTGTAATAAAGCTCGGCACTACATTCGTAGCTGTTTTTATTAAAATTACGAAAATATCCACCCGAAAAATGCCAAACCGAAGCCGGTTTAATAGAGGCTGATGCCGGTACAAAAATTTCGAGAGGGACTCCAAAATTCAGCACCGGCACTCTGTTGAAATACTGAACATGACGACTTGCTGACAATTTTACCGACGATTGTTGATTTATAAGCCAGCGACTAAACAAACGAGGTTCAAATCCGAAATGTATTGGATTTTCGTTAGTTATTTCGTTTATAAGCAGCTCGTTCTGAATAGTTTGTTGTATTCCGGTTCGCAACCCTACATTAACCAACAAACTTTTGTATTCGAACTCATCCCGCACATAAATAGCCAATTCTGTTGATTTATGAACTTGGGTAGGAATGTCCGACGAATTATCTACCATCGACAAACGAATAATTGCAGGCAAAGTTTCATTAAACGATGCCTCCAATCCACCTTTAAAAGTGTGATTCTTTAATTGATATAAAAAATCGGACTTATAACTCAATACACTATTGTTCGACCGAAGCGAATAGCTATTTGTCAGCCAGTTAACTCCCGATTGCATATAAAACTCGCTACTATTAAGCGCATGAGTCATGCTCAGTTTTTCGGAAAAAATGTGTTGAAGTTGAATGCCCGCCACTCGGTTTCCCCATTTGCTATTGTTGTTTTCGAGGGCATATTTTGCACTTTCGGATATCGAAATACGGTCGTTGCCACTGTAGAAATGTCCTGATAATTTTGTACGTGAAGTAATCCGATAATTAAAACCGGCATTGGTATCCGAAAACTCAAAATCGTTTTGTGCCAATTTTTCGTTAATGCCCGCTTTCACAAGCATCGGAACCACAAATACACCGATATAACTACCTCGCTGCGAGGCATAAAACGAAAATTTATCGGAAAGCGGAATTTTCAGCGCTAAACGCGAGGAGATAAGCCCCACACTACCATCAACATGCATATTTTCGGGAATATTCGAAAAGTTTTTAATGTCGATAACCGACGAAAGCCGTCCACCATATTCAGCAGGAATGCCCGTTTTATAGAAGCGCATTTGATCAATTAAATCGGGGTTGAAAACCGAAAACAAGCCCAATACATGTGTAGGGTTTTGAATGTAACTGCCATTTAACAGCACCAAATTCTGGTCGTTATTACCTCCACGCACATTCATATTGGCACTGGCATCGCCCGCTTGCGAAATTCCACCCATAAATTGCAAAGCCTTATAAGGGTCGGCATCGCCCACAATATTTGGTAACTTTCGAAGTTCGGCAACGTCGATTACAAGTCCACCTGAGCCCGATTTGATATTCGCAGCAGCCATTTTGGAGCGAACTTCAAGTTCCTGTATGGTTTGAATTTTATTTACAATTGAATTGCTGTCTGTGGTGTCTTTTACCAATACCTGTTTTTGTTGCGCAAAACAAATATTGAAAAACAAAAAAAAACCAAGAAAAAAACTCAATATTTTCATAATCAAACTTTCAAGCCTCAAATTTTCAAACACTTAAAGTAAAACCTCTTCGCAGCTCACCATTTCCCAGCCGCAATAAATCACGCGGAGCAGATGCAGCGTAGTTTTGCCCACCGATGCCAATATGCGAGGGTCAGTAGCATAGCGATGCAGTTGCGCTTCGGCTTCGGAATTTATTTTTTGTACCAATGCCGATTCGGGATTTTTGGCTTCGGCTTCCTGAGTGCGTGGTACGTATTTGAGTTCCACAATATAGCAGTGCTTCATGTTGGGGCGCACTATAAAGTTGGGCTGCAACCACAAATCCACAAATCCCTTACCCATTTCGGCTTCGGAATGTACCACATAATAATTCAGCATATTTAAATATACTAAATGAAACATCTGCACCGTTTTTTCGCCGTCCATAAAGTCGCGAACTGATGTTTGTTTATAAATTTGCTCCGCAAAGTAATCGAAAAACGGTCGCCACTCACCGCTATATGCCATTTTTTCAGCCATTTCCGACAGGTACATATTTTCCAAATTGAAAATTTCAGCTTCACTAAATCCTTCCACCAAATAAGAAAATAAAACAGTACGAATTGCTAAATTAGGCACATGAAGTACAAGGTTATCATTTTCAATGCGATCGATAGTCAGTATTCCAAAATAATAAAGTAGCGATACAAAATTCTCTTTGGCAATAAGTTTTTCAGCAGGGAATGATGTTACAATGGAAGTGCGGATTTCGCCTTCCTCGGCAATGCGTTTAATGGTAGAAAAATTGCCATTAATTTTTTTATCTAAAATAATCAAATGCCGAAGTTTGCCATAGTCGATTTTTACATTATTGTCAACCAGCACTTTGGGGACGGAACCGATTTCTAAATAATTTTTCACAAAATACAAAACCATATCCGAATTGTACATTTTTTGGTCTACACGATCTTCGGCAAAGCAGTAATTATTGTACCACTCACGCATTACATCGAGCAGGTTTTCTATCGGCTCGTTAATTAATCCTTCGCCCTTGTAATAATTGAGCATGGTAATTACTTCCGATTCGGTAAAGCCAATTATGGCATTGAATCTTGGATTGGCACAAATATTATCAGCAATATTAAATCCACTCGTTACATCGTCCAAGGTTACAGGCGAAACTCCAGTGATAAAAATCTTTTTGATAGAAGCTCCAACTTCGGTTGTTCCTGCTTTTAGCTTATTGAAAAATAAGCGCAAAAATCCGTTGCCATGTGTAATTTCAGTGTATGTTCGTTCGCCATGCTGACTAAGGATAGTATTGGTGAAATTATCGTATTCGTCGATAAATAAATAGATTGAAAGACCTTTTCGCTGACAATAACGAGTGATGAATTCAATTTTTGATTCAGCAGAGTGAGTTTTTGGATATAAATTGAGATACTCCTCTCCTAATAAGTCAGCATAATAATCATTAAAAGTATCAAAAGATTTACTACAATGTTCTTCGAACGAAGATTTCACTGTACCCAAATCAGCATCCACCGACGAAAAATTGAAACTCATTATCAAATAGCTATTTTTCTCCTCAGTTGGGTGCTTGCCAATGTAAGTTTCTCCAAACAAATCGTTGAACTGATTAGCTAAATTCACATCGTAATAAGCCTTCATAGTATTCAACCACAACGATTTACCAAACCTTCGTGGGCGAATCAAAAATAAGAATGGTGCCGACATTTCTATCTCTGTAATAAAACTCGTTTTGTCGACATAATAGTAGTTCTTGGTGCTTATTCGAGCATAATCGCTAATGCCGTAAGGAATTTTCTTGGCCATAATGGTAGATTTATAGAGTAAAGACTCGAAATAAAGACTATGAAAATGAATCAACAATTGTCTGTTGTCTGTTGTCAGTTGTCTGTCGTCTTCTTGATTTGCAAAGATACAAATATTTTATGTGAATTAGAAAAATGAAATACTATGCCATTTATTTCAAAAAAAATATTTTTTGAAGTATAAAATGTATTATTCTAACACTTTATAGCCGAGAGTTTATTGGGCTTTTTTCCATATTCGAAATAAGATTTGTATTTTTGCATGAAACTCACAGACTTCAAACTCTCAAACATTCAAACTCTCAAACAGATTATGAACTGGCATAAACTACTTTCCACCAAACGCTTCGGACAGGAAGCCTACCATGCGCAGCGCAACGATGACCGCAGCGAATTTCAGCGCGACTACGACCGATTGATTTTTTCGGCTCCTTTCCGACGTATGCAAAATAAAACGCAGGTTTTTCCGCTACCGGGAAGTGTATTTGTGCACAACCGCCTCACACACAGCTTAGAAGTGGCTTGTGTTGGTCGGTCGTTGGGAAATTCGGTGGTTCAAAAACTACAACACAATCATCCCGAAAATCCGTATTTGGGTGAAATTGGCTCCATCGTTTCGGCAGCATGTTTGGCGCACGATATGGGGAATCCGCCTTTCGGACATTCGGGCGAAAAAGCCATTGCCACTTATTTTTCGGAAGGAAACGGACGCGTTCTCGAAACGCAAATGACTGCCGAGCAGTGGAAAGACCTGATTTGCTTCGAAGGAAATGCCAATACATTCCGACTACTTACGCATCAGTTCAATGGCAGGCGCGAAGGTGGTTTTGTGCTAACATACAGCACATTGGCTTCGGTTATAAAATATCCCTATTCTTCTATTTTTTCGGATATAAAAAAGCAAAAGTTTGGTTTTTTTGTTGCCGAAAAAGCCGATTTTGAGAAAATTGCTGCCGAATTGGGCATAGTACGTAGTGCCGAAAATCCAAATCGATACGCCCGTCATCCGCTCGTTTATTTGGTGGAAGCTGCCGACGATATTTGCTATCAGATAATGGATATTGAGGACGCACACAAATTACGCATTCTTTCGACCGACGAAACGGTTGAATTGTTTATGGGCTTTTTCGACGAAGCGCGCCAAAAACGACGCCGCGAAACCATGCTAATGGTAAGCGACCGCAACGAACAAATAGCCTACCTGCGTTCGTCGGTAATTGGC
>JFJP01051245.1_pt1 | contig 10575 bp, 11 predicted proteins | sample 431651 | NCBI WGS metagenome assembly JFJP01 (sample SAMN02602958, study PRJNA72255) | Microbial mat metagenome, whole genome shotgun sequencing project. | biome: fresh water; feature: sink hole; material: water; isolation source: purple microbial (photo- and chemosynthetic) mats found in...
AGCCGGATTCTTCGGCATTGCAGTTCACCCTGGGCAATCTCTATGCCCGCCAGAGCCGCTGGAGCGAGGCGCAGCAGGCCTACTTCAAGGCTTATTCGAGTGACCCGGAGAATGCGGATTTCATCTTCAATCTGGCGGTCAGCCTCGATCACCTGCATCAGAACCCGCTGGCCGTACAGTACTACCAGATGGCCCTGAAAACGGCAGAAACAAAACCCACCGCGTTTGACAAGAACCAGGTCAAAGCCCGCGTTCTTGAACTGCAGCCGTGATTCCGGCACGCTTTTACCGTCTTCCATCGCGTTCGCTACAATCCCTCCGATGAACGCACCCGTACGCCACCAGCGACAATTAGGCCAGGTTCTGATCGCCAAGGGCATTCTCAGCGAGGATCAGCTGCGTATTGCCCTGCTCGAGCAGATGAAGTCCAACCAGCCGGTCGGCAAACTGCTGGTTTCGCTCGGCTTCGTTTCCGAAGCCACCTTGCGCGACGCACTCTCCGAGAGTCTCGGCAAGCAGAGCATCGACCTCTCCAACGCCATCATCGACCCTTCGGCGCTGGCGCTGGTGCCGCGCGAGCTGGCCAAGCGCCACCACCTGCTGCCCCTCGATTATGATGCCGAGCATCAACGGCTGACGGTTGCGCTGTCCGACGTCAACGACATCGTCGCCCTTGACAAGATCCGCGGCCTGGCCGGCGATGCCCTCGAGATCGACACCCTGCTCGCCGGCGAAACCGAAATCGACCGGGCCATTGATCAGTCCTATGGTTACGAACTGTCGATCGACGGCATCCTGCACGAGATCGAAACCGGTGAAATCGATTTCCGCGGCCTGCAATCTTCCGCCGACGAGTACAGCCAGCCGGTCGTCCGGCTGATCGACTCGATTCTGACCGACGCCGTAAAACGCGAATCCTCCGATATCCACTTCGAGCCGGAAACCGGCTTCCTGCGCATCCGTTACCGCATCGACGGCATGTTGCGCCAGGTGCGTTCGCTGCACCAGTCCTACTGGCCGGCGATGGCCGTGCGCATCAAGGTCATGAGCGGCATGAACATTGCCGAAACGCGGGCACCGCAGGACGGCCGTATCTCGCTCAACATGCGCGGCCGGCCGATCGATTTCCGCGTATCGGCACAGCCGACGATTCACGGCGAAAACATCGTCCTGCGCATTCTCGACCGCCAGAAAGGCCTCGTTCCGCTCGAAGGTCTGGGGCTGACCGAAAAGCAGCTCGACCAGCTCAAGCTGATGATCGCCCGCCCGGAAGGCATCATCCTGGTCACCGGCCCGACCGGCAGCGGCAAGACGACAACGCTCTATTCGGTACTTAACCACATCAACTCCGAGGGTCTGAACATCATGACCCTGGAAGATCCGGTCGAGTACCCGATGACTCTGGTCCGGCAGACGTCGGTGGCCGAAGCCGCCAAGCTCGACTTCGCCAACGGTATCCGCTCGATGATGCGCCAGGATCCGGATGTCATCCTGGTCGGCGAAATCCGTGACGAGGACACCGCCGAAATGGCTCTGCGCGCGGCCATGACCGGCCACCAGGTCTATTCCACCCTGCACACCAATTCGGCCATCGGCGCCATCCCGCGCCTGCTCGACATCGGCATCCTGCCCGACATCATGGCCGGCAACATCATCGGCGTCATTGCCCAGCGCCTGGTTCGCCGCCTGTGCCTGCACTGCAAGACGCCCTACCAGGCCGAAGCCCACGAAGCGCGGCTGCTGGGCGGAGCCGCGGAAACGCCGCGCCCGGTCATTTTCCGACCTTGCGGCTGCGAACGCTGCGATTTTCAGGGCTATCGCGGCCGCCTGGCGATCATGGAAATCCTGCGCATGAACGCCGACATGGACGAACTGGTCGCCCGTCGCTGCACGGTAAGGGAAATCCGCCATCTGGCCGATCGCCAGGGCTTCGTCTCGCTCGCCGACGACGGTTTGCGGCGTGTTCTCGACGGCTCCACCTCGATCGAGGAACTCGGTCGCGTCGTCGACCTGACCGACCGGATGTAAGCCATGTCGCTCTACACCTACAAGGCAGTCGGTCCCGATGGACGCACGGTTCTTGGCCGCATCGACGCGCTGAACATCGTCGATCTCGAAATGCGCCTGCGGCGCATGGAACTCGACCTGATCAACGGCGATCTGGTCAGCAACCGCAGCCTGTTTGGCGCCGGTGGCGTGCCGCGCCGCGAAATCATCCACTTCTGTTTTCACCTCGAACTCCTGGTACGCGCCGGCGTACCCATTCTGGAAGGCCTGTCAGACCTGCGCGACAGCCTTGAACACCCGCGCTTTCGTGAAGTGGTGGCCAGCATGATCGAGTCCATCGAGGGCGGCCAGCGGCTATCACAGGCCATGTCAGGCCAGCCCAAAGTTTTCAACAAGGTCTTTGTCAGCCTGATCAGCGCCGGCGAAGCCACCGGCCGGCTGCCCGAGGTGCTGCAGAATCTGACCGAATCGCTGAAGTGGGAAGACGAACTGGCCTCACAGACCAAGAAACTCATCATGTACCCGGCCTTTGTCGGCACCATCGTTCTCTCGGCCACCTTCTTTCTGATGATCTACATGGTGCCGCAGCTCAAGCAGTTCGTAAAGAACATGGGGCAGGTTCTGCCGCTGCAGACCCAGGTGCTGTTCTTTGTTTCCGACCTGCTGGTAGCCTACTGGTATGTCGCCCTGCTGCTGCCTGTCGTACTCGGCTTCGCACTGAAAGTCCTGCTCCATATCAACCCGCTGGCGCGCGTCCGCTTCGACGGGGTCAAGCTGAAAATCCCGCTCATCGGCGACATCCTGCGCAAGATCATCCTGTCGCGCTTCGCCAATACCTTCGCCCTGCTCTACTCTTCCGGCATCCCGATCATCGAATCGATCCGCACGACGCAGGACGTCGTCGGCAACCGCGTGGTACGGCGCGGACTCGAACGCGTCGAACAACTGATCGGCGAGGGACAGAACGTCACCGCCGCCTTCCACAGCATCGGGTTTTTCCCGCCGCTGGTGATCCGCATGCTGCGCGTCGGCGAAAACACGGGCTCGCTGGATGTCGCGCTGAGGAACGTCAGTTACTTCTATAATCGTGACGTCAAGGAATCGGTCGAAAAGGTGCAGCAACTGATCGAACCCATGCTCACCGTCGTCCTCGGCTGCCTGCTCGGATGGATCATGCTGGCTGTCCTGGGGCCGGTCTACGACGTCATCAGCAAGATAAAAACCTAGCCGGGCATCACCAATGAAAACCAGCCGCCTGCTCTACCTCAGCGCCTACCAGATGACTGCCTACCGCTGGCATTCCGGCAAACTGACGAGCGAAGGAGTGTTCGCGGCGAGCGAAGGCGGTCATCAGCAGTTTGCCGCCTACCTCGGGCAGCATCGCAAGAGCGTTTTTGCCATTCTGGCCAACGTCTCTGAAGAAGGTTTCCAGATCGAGACCATCCCGTTTCTGCAGGGTGCAGATCGCCAGTCCATCATCCGCCGTAAACTCGGGCAACTGTTCTTCAGCGCCGGACTGACCGCCTCGCTGTCTCTGGGCTACGAAAAGAGCCAGCGCAAGGACGAGCGCATCATGCTCGCCGCACTGACCAATAACGACTTTTTCGCTCCCTGGCTGAAGGCCATCGCTGGCGCCGGAGTGGCCCTTTCCGGCATTTACTCGCTGCCTCTGCTGGCGCCGTCGCTGCTGAAAAAGCTCCAGTTTGTCGAAGATCAGTGCCTGTTGCTCACCGTCCAGGATCAAAGCATCCGGCAAAGCTATTTTGAAAAGGGCGAACTGCATTTCAGCCGGCTCACGCCATTGCAAAACAGCAGTATTGTCGGCATTGCGCAAACCTTTGCCAGCGAAACATACAAGCTCCAGCAATACCTCGCCAGCCAGCGTCTGATCGGGCGCAGCCAGCCGATCACGGCGCACATTCTGGCGCACCCCGGCGCACTGAAAACCGTCCAGGGCAGTTGCGTGAGTACCGAAACGATCCATTTCAACATTCTCAGCATCGAGGACTGCGCAAAAAAAACGGGGCTCAAGACCCTGCCGCTGGACACCCATTGCGAACAACTCTTTCTCAATTTACTGGTCAGGTCGCCACCGCGCATCCAGTTTGCCAACGACGACCAGCGCGTGGCCTTGGTGCGCTCGCCCTGCTCGGCTGCCTGCTGTTCTCCGGCAAGCTTCTGTTCGAAACCTACTCCGTCACGCAGGAAACCGACAAATTCAGAAGCGAAGCCGGCATATCGCGACAACGCTACAACGATATTGTCAAAACCTTCCCGCCCATCCCGACCAATAACGAGACCCTGCGCCGGGTCATCGACCGCTTTGTCGAACTGGACCGGAACAGCGCCACCCCCAACGGCCTCTACCACGAGATCAGCCGCGCCCTGCAGGCGGCTCCGTCGGCAGAGCTGGAGAGCATTGACTGGAAAGTGGGTGGCGTCGACACCGGCGCCGTCAAATCCGTCGGACAGTTGTCCATGGCCATCGCCGTACCCAGCGACAGCGAATCGGTCGTCGTCCGCGGCACCTTGAAGCTCGGCCTCAATGCCAATCCACGGCAGATGCTGGGCGCCTTCAATTATCTCGTCGAAGCGCTGAAGGCCAACCCGAAACTCAAGGTCGATGTCCTGCAACGGCCATTTGACATCGAATCCGGAAAATCACTCAAGGGCGGCGACACCACCGTCGAGGACAACAAGCCGCGCTCTTTCAGCCTGCAGATCACCAGAAAGCTCGGATCATGAAGCTCGGCACCGCTGATCTCCCAAAACTGCAGTTCAGCCTGCTGGCGGCAGTGCTGATGATTGCCATCGGTGCCGGCAGTGTCTTTATCGCGCTGGGCTCGACCAAGGCTGCCAAACGCGACATGGCGGCCGCACAAAGCGAACGCAACGAATTTGACGGGAAACTGAAGCGCGTACGCAGCGAAGAAAACGAAATCAAGCAGAAATCAGCCTTGTTCAACACGCTGCAGACGCGTGGTGTGATCGGCGAAGAACAGCGGCTCGAATGGGTCGAATTGCTCAAGGAGATCCGTGACAAGCGGCGCCTGATCGACCTGCAATACGAAATCGCGCCGCAACGCCCGCTCGATTCGGTAGCCGGAAGCGGTTTCGCCTATTTCGCCAGTACCATGAAAGTGCAGCTGAAACTCTTGCACGAGGAAGATCTGATGCGACTCATTGACGACCTGCGGCAACAGGCCCACGCCCTGATCCAGGTCAAGAGCTGTAACGTCTCCCGCCTGCCACGCGGCAGTGCCGACGGCGGAACCAACGCCCAGTTGCTTGCCGACTGCCAGATTGACTGGGTTACAGTGCACGAAGTCACCAAAAAATAGGAGGGGATCCATCCGATGAACACGTTCCTGCTCCCGACCCGAAATGGCGCACGCTTTGCCGGGCTGCTGTGCACCTTCGCCGTGTTGGCTTCGCTATCACCGAAACTGGTTGCCGAAGAAGAACTCGGGCGCCTGTTTTTCACCCCCGAACGCCGGCAGATCCTCGACCGCCAGCGGCTGCTCAATATTCAGGAAAAGCAGGAAATCCCCGAAGAGCCGACATTCACCATCAATGGCCTGGTCACGCGCAGCAGTGGCAAGCGTACGGCGTGGATCAACGGCGTCGCGCAGAACGAAAACGAAACGCAGAGCGGCGTCAGCATCACCCCAAAGCGCAGGGAACCGGGCAAGGTCGTTGTTCAGGCCAGCGAATCGCCAACGGCTAATGCCAGCGTCGGCGATACGGTTAACCGGAACACCGGTGAATCGATAGATCTGCTTAAAGGCGGCTCAATCTCGCTGACCCCTCCGCGCAAAGCAAGCGGAAGGTAAAAATCGGCATGCGGCAGCAGGCCCTCTTACACAGGCGCTCACAGCGCGGTTCTGCGCTCCTGATTTTTGCTCTCGTTTTGATCAGTGTCCTGCTCGGCACATTTCTCAGCCGCCTCAATTCGGCAACGCAGGACACTCAACGCGACCAGATCACGAGCGACGCCATGGCAGAAGCCAAGGATGCATTGATCGGTTTCGCAGTAACCTATCGCGACACACACCCGACGGAGGTCTTTGGTTACCTTCCCTGCCCTGACACCGACAATGACGGCATTTCCGATAGCTGCGGAGCCACAGACGTTTCTCTGATCGGACGTTTACCGTGGAAAACACTCGGTCTCCCGCCTTTACGCGACGGCAGCACGGAATGCCTGTGGTACGCCGTATCCGGCCATGCCAAAGACAGCCCGAAGACCGCCGCCATGAACTGGGATACCTTGGGGCAATTCGTCATTCAGGACGCCGCTGGAACAGTGCTCGCCGGCGCAACGGACCATGATCGACCCTTCGCCGTAATCCTGGCTCCGCGCTCGGCACTCAATGCGCAGTCTCGTGCTCCGGTGGGCGCCTCGGAATGCGGCGGCAGCAACACACCTGCTGACTATCTTGAGAATATTGGAGCGCTTGGCACCGGCAACACCACACTCGTCATAGCCAACGCCGACAGTGTGCGCAACGGAACCAATAATGACCGCGCCTTGTGGATTACCGGCAAAGAAATATTTGACCGCGTAAAAATTCGCACCGACTTCAAGACCGACATTGACTCGCTCGTAAACGACCTGACAAGCTATTTGAACAATCTGGCACCCGCCAGTCTGCCTCTGGCCCCTCTTGGCAGCGACAAAGGGATCGACGACACATTCATTAACAATTATCTTGCCACCCTAACAGAGCAAAAGAAAAATGTGCTTAAAAACTGGCGAGACAATCTCCTTTATGCAGGAGGCCCAGCGGGCAGTTTTACCATTAACGGTAGCTCAACAATTTGCCGCGCGATACTGTTTTTTGGCGGGGAACGTACCACCCGAACAGTTGCGCCTTTGATCGCCCAAACCCGCACCACCATTACCGAGAAAGGCGATAGTGTAAATTACGGTGACGCCACGATGTATCTTGAAGGAACCAACGCAAACATCTTTCCGATCAATGCAGCGTACACCGGCATCACTGAGTACGACAAGACAAACGCGGGCTCCAATATCGTACGTTGTATCAACGGACTTGGTGCTGGATCTGCTTCCTTCGATAGCCTCATCGTTGACCCCGCCAGTTTTGTAACTAAAGGCGCCGGTGTAACTACCGACACGACGACCACGCCCCTACCGACACGACGACCACGCCCGCCATCCCCACCGTCAGCATCGTCAGTGCGGCTGGAACAAGTGGCGGCTGTTTCTGGTCGCCCAATCTGGTTCCACTGGCCGGGAAAACCATGCGAGCGTATTACGAGTTCAAGTTTACCTACGGAGATACTTTTGCGCTGGGTGATCCGGTTCTTGACCGTGGCAACGGCTTCACATTTCAGCTACTAAGCGGTGACTTTGCCCCTACCATTTGTGGTAAAGAAACGAATATGGGGGTACTCAAGCCTCTGGACGGTTGGCTATATTCTTTCATTGTTGAAACGGATGTTCATAGAGACATGTCCGGCATTTCCGACCCTGTCGGAAACCATACCGCCATCATGGCAAATGGAACACTTGACCACACCGTTTTTGGAATACCAAGCTCAGCTTGTAACGGCACAGCAAACGGGTGTATCCATAGCCCCACTAATACCTTTGAAGAATCGCCAATACCCCAAACTCACAATCAACGCATCGAAATTCATACGGGATGTAACCTTGGGTGCACTGTTTGTAACCCGGCCGCCCATGTAGCACCAAACACCTATTCCAGAATCTCAGCCTGGGTTGACTGCATTGACTGCAAAGATGTTGTAGCCGATTTAAATCGAGCTCCGGCCACTGGAGGGCAGGTTCCGATCGTGTTTCTTTGCAAGGATCTCAATACGCCTTCTCCCAACCTTAATGTACTAAATTCGGTCTATGTCGGCTTCACCGGCGGTTTCCGTTCCGGCACATCGGCGGGCGTTGCACCCGACCAGGGCGTCATCATCAAGAATTTTACCTTGCGCAGCGACTAAGCGAGTATACCAAGGGCAGGCAGTAAAACTGTATCATTGCTTATGCCATCGACGACCACAAAATCATACGAACAACTTTCCATGAACCGCCCGGCACAGCGCCAGCACGGTTTCACTCTAGTTGAACTGGCGATTGTCCTGATCATCTTTTCTTTGCTCGTCGGCGGCATGCTGATGACATTGAGCTCCCAGCAGGACACGTCCAACATCAAGGAAACAGAAAAACGCCTCAACGACATACGCGATGCCCTGCTCGGCTTTGCGGCAAGCAATGGCCGGCTGCCCTGCCCGGCTATTGCAGGCGCTACCGGCATTGAGAGCCCGGCGGGTGGGGGAGCCTGCACAACCAGTTATGCTGGCTTTCTTCCGGCCATCACCCTGGGCATCACACCAACAAACACACAAGGATACGCTGTTGACTCCTGGGGAAATCCAATCAGGTACGCGGTTTCCAACATCACTGTCAATCTTGCCACCAACGTCATCACGACAACCGGCGGACTGAAGACAGCTTGGGCATTCAATCCGGCGCTTATCCTTCCAGATCTGCGCGTGTGCAATACGTCTTTGGGCATCGCCGGAGCCGGTGCCACTGCAACATGCGCGGTTGGAGCCGATCTTTCCAATAGCGCAGTTGCCGTCATTTTTTCTGCAGGAAAAAACGGGGGCGTCGCACCCATCGGCGCGGACGAACTGGCGAATAGCGGCGCCAACCGCACCTTTGTCAGCCACACGCAAAGCCCCACGGGCGCGGCTCAAGGCGAATTCGATGATATTGTTACTTGGATTTCCCCCAACATTCTCTTCAACCGCATGATCTCCGCCGGTAGCCTTCCTTGAGACCCTGACCGCCATCATTTAATGCGGGTGCGATTCAAACTGATGTGGTCAAGCGGCTTCACGAAGGCCATCATGCCAGTAGGTGTGCCAGCGATGATTAGCGCGGTTCAAGCGTAGAGCCAACATGTGCTCGGCGTTATAGTCACGCCACCAGGCGCCGGGACGTTTGAGGCGCTGTTGCACGAGATAGCGATGCGCGCTCTCGATCTCACCGGAGCCGATGGGGAGGTTCTGGCGCAAGGCCTCATCGTAGTGGAGTTGATCCAGACGCTCGCTGAGGTAGCGATGACAGACCCGAACGGGGGCTTGATCATCCTCGACCTGAGGGTTCTCCTGATGCGGGTTGAGGGCGTTCAGAACGGATCGGGAGTCCCCGTCTTTCAAGCGCGTTTTTTGCTCCTCCATCCACGCCTTGGCCGCTTCCTCCGTCGGGGTGAGTGCCTTGGCCGCGGCGGCGAGGTAATCGCAGACGTGCCAGAAATCTACGAGATAACGTCCGTTCCTTCCAAACCGTTCGTCGACCTGGTCAGCAATCCAGGGCGCCCCGTCGCCAACGGCATGCAACTGGCTAGTGCAACCCAGGCCCGCCCGGCGCGCGCAGTCGAAGAGAATACGTCCCGCGTGCTGGGCATTGCCCTTCACAGTGCCGCCGTAGGCCAGGGTTTGGCTGCCTTGGGGGTGTGCCAAGGCGATCTTGGCTTCCTTCCAGCGCAGGTGTTTGCCCTTGCGCTGGTCGGTTTGGGCCGTGTCCGGTTCCATGATCGGTACCATGCCGCCATCGACCTCGGCAATGATCTGCTCCGCGCCGGGCGCTTCTGGCCACGCGTCTTGCAGCACGTCAGTCTCGAATATGGCCTGGGCGTGCGTGAGGGTGATGCGTCGAATGACGCTTTCGCTGAGGAGCACGCCGTAGTGTTCGACGAGTTTGTCCATGGCTTGGGCAAAAGGGACGTCGGCCGCCAAGTCGGTCACCGCCCGTTGCAGCGGGCGTGAAACACCCCGGTGGTGGACGCGCGCTCCGGCAACGAACGGGCGGACGCGATGCGTGCCAACGCGCAGTTGGATTTCTTCGACGCTTATCTCGCCGAAGGTGGTGTGCCAGCAGAGTTTTTTTTACCTTCTCGCCAGACGCCCGCGCCGGTTTGCCGACGTTCGGCTTCCCGTTCCGCCTTGCGCTGCGCCCAGGCGCTCAGCGAGGCGTGACCCAGGCGCCGCATTTCGTCGATCAACCTCATCTCCACCGCGTCTGCATCTCCCAACTCGCCTTGCTCGTCCGCTACAGCCAGCAGCGTCGATTCTAGCCTCTCCCGAATTTCAGGAGTGCCTTCCAGCCTCCTCAGCAGCTCTTCATCATCCATTCGTTGTGGCATCACCTTCCTCCTCAGTACAAAACTCTTCCCCTGTACATTACGCCACATCAGTTTGAATCGCACCCTACGAAAACAACTACGCAGCGAGAACTGAACAGGTAAAATGCCGTCATGGTTAAAGATCCCATCCCGCTCGGTGAAGTTCACCGAGCGCTCGTCGTCAAGCTCAAACACCACGGCGACGTACTACTCAGCTCTCCCGTCTTTTCGGTACTGAAAGCGCACGCGCCGCACATCGAAATCGACACGCTCGTTTATGCGGATACGGCTGAAATGTTGTCGCTGCATCCGACGATCAGCCAATTGCATACAATAGACCGCCAATGGAAGAAACTCGGCACGCTGATGCAGGCCAAGGGCGAATGGCAACTCCTGA
>JFJP01042933.1_pt1 | contig 10574 bp, 8 predicted proteins | sample 431651 | NCBI WGS metagenome assembly JFJP01 (sample SAMN02602958, study PRJNA72255) | Microbial mat metagenome, whole genome shotgun sequencing project. | biome: fresh water; feature: sink hole; material: water; isolation source: purple microbial (photo- and chemosynthetic) mats found in...
GTCAGGTGCGGTTGGTTGAGGTCAAGCACGATAATGTCTGCCTTTTTACCGACGGTCAGAGTCCCAATTTCAGATTCTGCCTGCAGACAGGTTGCCCCGCCCAGAGTGGCCATGTGGAGAGTGGTCTCGGCGTTCATGGCAGTGGGATTCATATTGATGACCTTGTGAAGTTTGGCTGCTGAATTCATTTCGCCGAACATATCCACATCATTGTTGCTGGCGCTGCCATCTGTGCCTAGACCCAGCGTGACCCCGGCGTTTAAGAGCTGTACCGCCGGTGCTTTTCCAGAGGCCAGTTTCATGTTCGATTCCGGGCAGTGGGCAACCTTGACTCCATGAGCCGCCAGGATCTCGATCTCTTTGTCATCCAGGATGACGCAATGCACAGCCAGCGTCCGGTTATTGAGCAGACCCAGTTTTTCCAAATGTTCAACCGGAGTGCATCCATAACGCTCCCGGCAGACGGCTACCTCCGCCGCATTCTCAGAGAGGTGGATCACATAAGGGCAGTTGTGTTCCGTTGCCATTATGCCCAGTCGCACCAAAAGATCTGGTGAGCAGGTATACACGCCATGAGGGTCGGCTGTGATGGTGATCAGCGGATGATCCTGGTATTGCTTGAACATGTCTGCCATATAGGCAAATCCGTTTTCAAGCTTTCCGTAATTAGGCGACGGAAAGTCATATAATACCTCGCCAATCCAAGCCCGCATTCCAGATTGTTCAGTAGCGCGGGCCACCTCTTTGGCAAAGAGATACATATCACAAAAGCTGGTGGTGCCGGATTTAATCATCTCGGCCAGGGAGAGCAGGGTAGAGTGGTAGACGATCTCAGGGCTGAGCTTGGCTTCGGCGGGAAAGATATGCTCTTCCAGCCAGGTCATGAGTGGCAGATCATCGGCCAACCCCCGAAAACACGCCATGGGGGCGTGGGTGTGGGTATTGATCAGTCCCGGCATAATCAGGCCGTGTTCTTCATGGAGCTGCTGGGCTTCAGGGTAATGGGCAACAAGCTCATCAGCGTGACCGATGGCGATGATGCGATCTCCGTGCACAGCAACGCCACCACCGTCGATGGCGTCCTGCTGGTGGGAGGTGGGCAGGAGCCAGCGTCCAGTGATCAGCAGGTCAGCATGTTGAGTTTGCGGCATTATCATCGTGCAGGGTGGTGCTATTTTTTCCAGCATGAATTCTCCTGATAATTTCAACAATAAGACGTTCTAGTTGTGGCTGTACGGCGATGGCGGCGGCGATGATTTCTTCCAGGATGATCGGTTGCATCCGGTCGGGATCATTGACATTGGAGATCACTGACAGTGCCAGGATATTCATGCCGGCATGCCGGGCGACAATGATCTCCGGGATGGACGACATGCCGACGGCATCGGCACCACAGGCGCGCAGCCAGCGGGTTTCCGCCGGAGTCTCAAGGCTTGGGCCGGGGATGCAGGCATAGACGCCGGTGATCACCTTGTCGAGTTTGCAGGTTTGGGCGCTTTCCTGGGCAAGGGCAATCAGATCTGGAAGATAGGGTATCGAAAAATCAGGGAAGCGGGGCCCCCAGGCATCGACATTGGAACCGCGAAGGGGGTTGTCACCCAGCAGGTTCAGGTGGTCGCGGAAGATCATGATCGAGCCGGGGGCAATGGCCGGGTTGAGCCCCCCCGCCGCATTGGTCAGGATCAGGGTGTGAACCCCGAGCAGGGAGAGGACGCGGATGGGAAAGGCCACTTCCTTGCTGGAGTAGCCTTCATAGCAGTGAAAACGTCCCTGCAGGATGATAACCGGGGTTCCGTGGAGATGGCCGACAATCAGATTGCCCTGATGGCTGCTCACCGTCGATGTGGGAAAGTTAGGGATATCGCTGTATGATAAAACTAGTGCGGTCTTTACCTGCCCGGCAAGGTTCCCCAGTCCTGTGCCCAGTTGGATGACAATAGCCGGGATGAATGGCAACCGATCTTTTAGAAAGACGACGCATTCTTCCACCTGTTTCAGATGAGTATTCTTTTCTGTCATTTTTGTATGTCACTCAATTCGCTGCTGATTAAGGCGTTTTAATCATGGAAATTTGTTTCGATCACCAAGAGCGGTCATGATCACAAAGCTACCCCGTCTGTTCTCTGTAACGTCGTGTTCAGCGTTCCGCAATTATTAATAAATATTTAATGGGTTATAAGGCCCAATGCCAATTAAATCAAACAACAAAGGCCCTTCTTGCGAAGAGCCTTTGTTGGAGGTGGTTTAGAATAATGAATTATACCAGTTCCAGCGCGCTGAAGAAGTAAGGAATCTCGAAAGCAGCGGTTTCCGGAGCGTCGGAGCCGTGTGAGGAGTTCTCCTCGATATTAAGGGCAAAATCCTTACGAATGGTACCCGGTTCAGCATTGGCTGGATTTGTCGCGCCCATCAGGGTGCGCCAGTCGGCGATGGCATTTTCCTTCTCCAGGCAGAGTACGATCACCGGGCTGCGGGACATAAAGGCACACAGGTCGTTGAAGAAGGGGCGTTCTTTATGAACAGCGTAGAAGCCTTCAGCCTGGGTTCTACTCAGCTTGATCTTCTTCATGCCAACAATGTTGAAACCATTTGATTCAATGCGGTCCAGAATTTTACCAGTCAGTTTACGTTCGACTGCGTCCGGCTTGATGATTGCGAATGTACGTTCCATGTGATCCTCCGATGAGTGTTTGTAGAAATCCTGTATTCAGGTTGACTTAATAATGAGAAAGTTCTTGATAGCATTCCGGTTCGAAGGTTGTCAAGTTTTTTGGACGGCTGGACATTTATGGATTGATTGAACCCTTCAATCTTATCAAGTCTTTCGCCATACCAAGAAATTTTCCAACAGTGAACGGCTCATTTCTTTCAGTAGCCTTTATTTTAAGGGAAGTAGCTGCCTGCTTTTTGCTGCACCATGCATTTTTTGTTTGGTGACGTATAGCCACGTTAGTTTGAAATTTCATGATTTATATATAGTTTTGCCGGATTTTGTGAAATTGATGTAATAATCATAAAAAAATCAAACTATTAGTGAAGATTGATCGCAATCAATAAGGTCGAGTCTGTTTCACTATCTCAATCTGCGCAGGCGGATATCCGTTCCATGCAGGAGAGTCTAGGCCGGTTGGGGCTCAGCTCTCTCGGCCGTCTGGAGGGCCATGTCCTTGTGTCGTTGCTGGCGGTAATTCGGGCGTTAACCCGGCTTAGCGGCCGGCGCTGGCGCGATAATCCACTGGTTGCCAAAGTGCCGGTGAATTTTACTGATGGAGCCTATAATCTGCTCCAAATAAGGGCTGACGAGTTGCTGGGAGCAACAGAGCGAAGAGCTGTCCGGATCATGGTGACCATGCCATCGGAGGCGGCAACGAATTATGAGCTGGTGTATGATCTGGTTGCAGCCGGTATGGATATCATGCGCATTAACTGCGCTCATGATAGTCTAGAACAATGGCAGGACCTGATTGAAAATCTCAGTCGGTCTGAGATGGCGCTGGGGAAAAAATGTCGTGTCTATGCGGACCTGCCTGGACCGAAGATGCGCACCTGGAGCTTGCAACCGGTGGGCCGGATACTCACATTAGGGGTTAGGCACAACGAAAGAGGGGGTGATGATCGAGCCGGCACGTATGTGGTTGCAGGCCGGCGAAGATCAAGAACAGCCGTTAGTTGACGGCCCGGACAAGGTGTTGCCGTTGATCCGGGGAATTCTAATCCATGCCGTTGCTGGTGATGATTTGCGGGTCCGGGATTGCCGGGGAATGACCAGGCATTTGAAGCTGGTTGAACATAAGGACGGCCGCTGGCTGGCGGAGGCGGTGAAACGGGTTTTTCTGGAGAGCGGAGCCGAAGCGGGCTTGTATCGTGACAAAAAACTTGTGGCCGGGGGCAAGATCGGGATGCTACCGGAAATCGCTGTTCCACTGACCCTTGTCAGTGGCGATATCCTGGTTTTGACGCGCTCACAGGCCCCCGGGTCGCATGAGCGTCGTGATCATCATGGGTGTATTGTGAAGCCGGATTCCATTCCCTGTTCCCTGGAAGAGGCCTTTGAGCAGGTCAAACCCGGTGAGCGTGTCTGTTTTGATGACGGCAAAATAGGTGGTACTGTGGAGGCTAATGATGGAAATCGGATTAAAGTGCGCATTACCACCAGTGGTTCCGCCAAGGGACAACGACTGGCCGAGGGCAAGGGGATCAATTTTCCCGATGCCCGTTTTGTCATGCCGTCTCTGACCGAGAAGGATCTTGCTGATCTCGACTTTGTTGTCAATCTTGTTGATATGGTTGGTCTTTCTTTTGTTCGTGGGCCGGAGGATGTGCTGGCGCTGCATGAGCGGCTTATCGCCTATGGAAAACCTGATATGGGAGTGGTGCTCAAGATCGAGAATTGCCAGGCTTTTGCCAATCTGCCGCAAATCCTGCTTGCCGGCCTGCGGACAGCGCATCTCGGGGTGATGGTTGCTCGCGGGGATCTAGCCGCCGAGATGGGTTTTGATCGGCTGGCCGAAGTCCAGGAGGAAATTCTCTGGTTGTGCGAGGCGGCGCATGTTCCTGTTATCTGGGCAACCCAGGTGCTGGAAGGGATGGCTCAGAAACATCTGCCGTCCCGGGCCGAAATCACCGACGCGGCCATGAGCGGCCGCGCCGAGTGTGTCATGCTGAACAAAGGGCCCTTTATTGTGGACACGGTTGCATTTCTTGGGAATATTCTTGAACGGAGCAGGCTCATCAGAATAAAAAATGTTCCATGTTGAGGCGTTTGTCTGTGTCTGATACTGTCGTGTAGTTTTCTGTGGTCAAAGCTTTTCAGTCATATTCCAACCTGGCCAAAACGGGCGTTGGTTGACCGTACTGTGCACATATCATTATGATCCTCATTCATTTTCCGCTGCATTCAGGCTGTTTTACGGATCTTGTTCTGAGTGCAGCAATGTAATAACTTGAGTGAAAATCCCCCTGATTAGTTCTCTTCACTACTGATAAAACGATAGGTCACAGCACCAAGCATGCCGCCGATGATTGGCGCCAGCCAGAACAGCCAGAGCTGGGCAATCGCCCAGTCGCCGACAAATAGAGCCACACCTGTGCTGCGGGCAGGATTCACCGAGGTGTTGGTTACCGGAATGCTGATCAGATGAATAAGGGTCAGGCACAGGCCAATGGAAATAGGTGCGAAACCCTGCGGCGCTCGTTTGTCAGTGCTGCCCATGATGACGATGAGAAACATCATGGTCATGACGACTTCAGTTATCAGGGCCGCAACCAGACTATAGCCGCCCGGCGAATGGGCTCCATAGCCGTTTGACGCAAAACCTGCGGAGAGTTCAAAACCGGCCTTGCCGCTGGCGATAAGGTACAGAACCCCACCTGCAACAACGCCGCCTAAAACCTGGGCAACGATGTAGGGCAGCAGTTCATTTGCCGGGAAACGACCGCCGGCCCAAAGGCCAAAGGAGACGGCTGGGTTGAGATGACATCCCGATATATGGCCGATGGCGAAGGCCATTGTGAGGACGGTCAGGCCAAATGCCAGTGACACGCCTAACAATCCGATGCCGACATTGGGAAATGCCGCTGCTAAAACAGCACTCCCGCATCCACCAAGGACTAACCAGAAGGTTCCAAAAAATTCCGCACCATACTTTTTCATACGTTCCTCCTTTGCTATCTTGATTATGATATGCAACGGAGATTCAGGTTCTGACGCCGCTGCGCTTGCTGGATAAAAGGGAGATTCCTGTATCGATTAAGATGGGTTTTGTATTGGCCAACCGTATCCTCAACATTTCGCGGGATAGTCACCTTGCTGATGTCAACTACAGGCCCTTGTGAAAGGGTGCAGCAGGCTGTAGTTGACATCGCCTAAGGAAACCAAGTTGATGAGTGGGCCTATTTTTTTTCTTGCGGAATTGCTGAGGCCTCAAGTCCATAAGCACGCAGTATCTTTTGCCCTTCGGGAGACAAAATATACATGGCCAGTCTCCATGCCTCAGTCGATGCTCCATTCCTGACTAAAAGACCGTAATCAGCTCCCACCGAAAGATTTTCAGGGATCGAAATGATTGTAAGAGATTGGAGTTCTTTTTGAGCCAGGACAGCGTTGGTGCAATAGGTGAGGAAAATGTCTGCCTTCTTCTCGGCCATTACCCATCCATACTGGTTATGTCCTTCGGGTGCCTTGACACTATCTGGCCAGCCAGTGAGCTGGAGTGCCTTTTCAGAAAGCGATGTGAAGTTTCCTGCCTTAATTGTGTCAGCCTTTTTAAAGAGTTCCCAGGCATAGTCGCCGCTAGGGTCTGCTTTTGGGGTTGCCGTTCCCAGTCGAATATCTTTATCCAAAAGGGTGTTCAGAAAATTCTCTGATGTGACTTGCACATTAGACTGAACCACGGCGAAAAGCTGGTTTCTGGTAAACAGAACAACTGGGCTGCCCTATTTCCCGGTGGCAAGTGCCTTTGGGTGATCCATATCTGCAGAAGCAAACACATCGGGGGTCTCCCCTCCTTCAATGGCCTTTCTCAACAGGCCGCTGGGGCCGAATTTTGTGGAAACTTTTGTCGCATAAGTCTTTTCATAGGAGGCAGCCACTTCGCCAATGGCTTATTTCAAACTTCAAGCCGCATAAATTGTCAGAGACTCAGCCGATACCGACCAAGGCGATGAAAGTACTAAAAGAGCTGCCAGTACCAAAAACTTTATACAGATTTTCATGGTTTTCTCCAAATTGGTTGTAATGGATTGTGTAAGAGGGAGTATCAGCCAAAATGGCTCATGGTTCATTTTACCCTATGATTTTTTGCGTACCCTACGTTTCTGAGACGATGGCTTGGCATTCCTTCTTTCTTTAACAAAAAAAGCCCATTCCCTGAAAGCATATCTGTTGTGACCAATAAATACAATGTTGTCAGTGGAAAAATACTTACTCCGCTGACCAGTCGATATAAAATATGCAGACACGGCAGGATAGGTTTTGTTAAATCCCATCGTTGTCTGTATTGGTCAGTAATGGTTCGTTCTTGGCTTTTTCGTTGACACCTAAAAAGGATCGTTTATAAAGTTACCCATACACTGTTATTTAAACATGGCGATACTTTTTTCCTGCCATAAACTATTTGTAGTTTTTAAGTATTTTTGCACCTTTTTACAGAGCGTTACCCCTCTCAACCCCCTCGCCACATTCTCTTTGCGTAAGCTTTCTCCTTACACGAATATCAGAAAACTCCTTACATGAAAAAAAGGAATCTGCTGATGTATTTTCCATCTTCCTGAGATATATAATTTTTCTAGATTCTGATTAGAAATTCATTCCCTTGCTGTCTGCAAGGTGATGCTTCTTTTTATTTTCGTGTCATGGATACAGTCCGTTTATCTGCATCCATGACAAGGTCATGCGTTCCTGTATCCTTATATCTGGAAAGAAAGGGATTGGAAGGCGTGACGAGATATGGGATACGGTCCGGTATAGTTGTGTTGTGCCGGGCTTCACACTTCTTACCTCACTTGTGATACACAAGAAAGGAGTCATCAATGGGAGTATCAAGGCGGGATTTTCTAAAACTGTCAGGCGGCACCGTGCTGGTCGCTTCGCTTGGCGTCAACCTCAACCCTGCAAAGGCCTATGCCCAGGAATTGAGGATCAAGAACGCCAAGCAGACGACGACTGTATGTCCTTACTGTTCCGTAGGGTGCGGCATCATCGTCTACCAGGAAAATGGCAAGATCATCAACACCGAGGGTGATCCTGATCATCCAATCAGTGAAGGCACACTCTGCGCCAAGGGTTCTTCGGTGATTCAGCTTGTCAATAACGAGACGCGTGTACCTAAACCGTTATATCGCGAGCCCGGTGGAACGGCCTGGAAACAAGTGGAGTGGGATTGGGCGCTGGACAGAATCGCCCGTCTGGTCAAAGACTCCCGGGATAAGAACTTCATGACGGTCAAGAAAGCCAAGGTGAAGGAAAAGCAACCTGACGGCACTGAAATTATGGTGGATAAGGAATTTGTAGTCAACCGGATGGACAGTATCGCCCACATCGGCAGTGCCGCCCTTGACAATGAGGAATGTTACCTGCTGCAAAAACTTGTCCGGTCCTGGGGCCTGGTGTATGTAGAACACCAGGCGCGTATCTGACACAGCGCAACTGTTGCGGCTCTGGCAGAGTCGTTCGGACGCGGTGCAAAAAAACGCCAACGTTATCCTTGCAATGGGAAGTAATCCTGCCTCTAATCATCCGGTTTCAATGAAGTGGATTAAGCGCGCCCAGGATAAAGGGGCGAAGCTCATCTGTGTAGACCCACGTTTCACACAGACTGCTGCAAAAGCAGATCTTTACGCTCCCCTTCGTTCCGGAACAGACCTCGCCTTCCTTGGCGGGATGATCAAATACATTCTAGATAACAACCTCTATTTCAAAGAATACGTTGTCAACTACACCAATGCCTCCTTCCTGGTCAACCCTGACTTTAAAGGCCCGGCGGAACTGGACGGACTGTTCTCCGGGTTCGACGAGAAGACTAAAAAATATGACAAGGCAACCTGGTCCTTCCAGAAGGACGAGGCGGGCCTAGCCCTGAAAGATCCCACCCTGGAAGACCCGAACTGCGTGTTCCAGCTTCTGAAAAAACAATACGCCCGTTACACCCCGGAAAAAGTTGTTAACATCACCGGAACCCCCATGGATAAACTGATGGCGGTGTACAAGCTCTTCGGATCCACCGGCAAGCCAAACCAGGCCGGTACCGAGTGCTATGCCATGGGCTGGACCCAGCACACCGTCGGAACCCAGAATATCAGGGCCATGACTATTATCCAGCAACTGCTCGGCAACATGGGGATCGCCGGCGGTGGTATCAACGCCCTGCGTGGCGAGGCCAACGTACAAGGATCCACCGATCAGGGTCTGCTGTTCCATATTCTTCCCGGCTACAACCCGGTGCCAAACGCAGCTCAGGTTGACCTTGCAACCTACATCAAGGAAAATACTCCTACCACCAAAGAACCAAAAAGTGTCAACTGGTGGGGAAATCGTAATAAATATATCACCAGTTACCTTAAGGCGAATTACGGTGCCGCAGGAACGAAAGAGAACGATTTCGGATACTCCTGGATGCCGAAGCTGGACGTGGGCATGAACGCCTCGTGGCTGACAATTTTCGACAAGATGTACAAGGGAGATTTTGAGGGCTTCTTTGCCTGGGGTCAGAATCCCGCTTGTTCCGGGGCAAACTCCAACAAGACCCGCCAGGCCATGACCAAGCTCAAATGGCTGGTGAACGTCAACCTGTTCGACAACGAGACCGGCTCTTTCTGGCGTGGACCTGGCATGGTTCCCAAGGATATCCAGACCGAGGTTTTCATGCTGCCGTGCTGCTCGTCCATGGAAAAAGAAGGAAGTATTTCCAATTCCGGACGCTGGGCTCAGTGGCGGTACAAAGCCGTAGAGCCCATCGGACAATCCCTGCCCGATGCTGAAATCATTAACGAGCTCTTTTTCAAGGTCAAGGAGCTTTACAAGAAAGAAGGCGGTGCCTACGCCGATCCGATCATGAACCTGACCTGGAACTACGGGGAAAAGGACGCTGCCGGCAAGATCAAGCATGTCGATATTCATAGCATCGCCAAAGAGATTAATGGCTACTGGCTTGAAGATGTCTATGACACCAAAGTTGATCCACCAAAACTCATCGGCAAGAAAGGGGATCTGGTCACCAGCTTCCCTTCACTGCAGGCCGATGGTACTACTGCTTGCGGTAACTGGATCTACTGCAATTCCTATATCATGAAGGACGGCAAACCCTTTAACATGATGGCGCGACGTGGCAAAGAAGACCCCACCGGTCTAGGCCTCTACTCGGGATGGACCTGGGCATGGCCGGTAAACCGGCGGATCATCTATAACCGCGCCTCGGTAGACCCGCAGGGTAAACCGTGGGATTCAACCCGCCCGCTCCTCAAATGGAATACAACGAAGCTCGGTCTAACCGGCAAGCCAGGAGCCTGGGAAGGAGATGTTCCCGATGGACCAGCACCTCCAATGGCCGAAGCTGGGGGTAAATTTCCTTTCATCATGAAGCCAGACGGAGTTGCCTCAATCTTCGGGCCCGGCCTCGTGGAGGGTCCGTTCCCGGAACATTATGAGGCCTTGGAGTGTCCGCTCGAAGAGAACGCCATGTCCAAGCAGCGGGTTAATCCGACTATCAAGATCTTTGGTGATAAGATTGATGCCTCATTTTCCTGCGACGCACGTTTTCCATATGTTTGCAGCACCTATCGGGTAGCAGAACACTGGCAGACCGGATTAATGACGCGACACTGTTCTTGGCTGCTGGAGATGCAGCCCCAGAACTTCGTGGAAGTCAGTATTGAACTGGCGAAGGAGTTGCAGCTCACCAATGGTGACCTGGTTGTCGTCTCTTCAGGCCGTGGCGAGGTCAAGGCAGTTGCCATGGTCTCCGAACGTCTCAAGCCCTTCAAGATTATGAACTCCACCGTTCATCAGGTCGGTCTTCCGTGGCATTTTGGCTGGCAGTTTCCCGAGGATGGCAGTGGCTATGACAGCGCCAACCTGC
>JFJP01000367.1_pt1 | contig 10573 bp, 9 predicted proteins | sample 431651 | NCBI WGS metagenome assembly JFJP01 (sample SAMN02602958, study PRJNA72255) | Microbial mat metagenome, whole genome shotgun sequencing project. | biome: fresh water; feature: sink hole; material: water; isolation source: purple microbial (photo- and chemosynthetic) mats found in...
GTTCCTACTTTGCCAATCCTCGGCTGAAGAACGGGGCGGCCTACACGTTCACGCGACTGGTGCTGCAGCTTCTGGAAAAGCACAAACCCACCCATCTGGCCTGTGTGTTCGATGTGTCGGGGCCCACCTTTCGGCATGAGCTGTATCCCGAGTACAAGGCCAACCGGGCGGAGATGCCGGAGGAACTTCGGCCCCAGATTCCACTGATCCGCCAACTGGTGGAGGCCCTCTCCATCCCCATCGTGGAGCTGCAGGGCTACGAGGCGGATGACGTGATGGCCACCCTGGCGCGGGAGGCTGCGGAACAGGGTTTGCCTGCGGTGATCGTGAGTCCGGACAAGGATCTGCTGCAGCTCGTGGATGACGCCCGGGGGATCCAGGTGCTCAACACCAAGGATGGCGAGGTCTGGCATGACCGGGCGGGGGTGCGGGAGCGTATGGGCGTGTGGCCCGAGCAGGTAGTGGACTACTTGACCATCGTGGGGGATGCCTCGGACAACGTGAAGGGCGTGCCGGGTATCGGCGAGAAGGGCGCCGCGCAGCTCCTGGAAACCTTCGGCAGTTTGGCGGCGATCCTCGGTGCCAAGGAACAGCTCAAGCCCCGCCAGAAGGCGGGCCTCGATGAGGCAGCATCCTGGCTGGAACTCACCCAGCGCCTCGTGACCGTGGTGCAGGACCTGGAGTTGCCCCTTCATGCCCAGGATCTCCGCTATGGCGGCGTGGACGAGGCTAAGGCGCGGGCCACCTTCAAGGAACTGGGGTTCCAGACCCTCACCAAGGAATTCACCCAGGCCTCCTCGGCATCCTCGGTGGCGCGGAGCTACCGCGCTGCGGCCACTGCGAAGGATCTGGAGGAAGCGGTCTCCGCCTGTCGCGTAGCCGGGCGCTGCGGGCTCGATACGGAAACCACCAGTATCGAAGCCACCCGGGGTCACCTGGTGGGCCTGAGCCTGGCCTGGGCACCCAACGAAGGCCTCTACGTGCCCTTGGCCCACCTCAAGCCCTCTTCTGAAGACGTGGAAGGCTCCCTGCCGGGCCTGCTGGAGGGCTCCGGCTTGCCGGAATCTCTGTTGGATCTAAGAGGCGATGCGTCGTTGTTCTGGGATGAACTCGCGCCCTACCTGGATTCCCGAAACATCGGGTTCGCGGACGTGAAACGGATCCTGGGACCGCTTCTGGCGGACCCGACCGTGGCCAAAGTGGGCCAGAATCTCAAGTACGATCTCATCGTGCTCACCCGTCATGGGTTCAACGTGCAAGGGCTGGCGGATGACTCCATGGTGCAGAGCTTCCTGGCGGAGCCGGGACTGCGCCACAACCTGGACGATCTCAGCGCCCGTCACCTGGACATCCGGCCCATCCCCTTCGAGAGCCTCGTGGGCAAGGGCAAGGGGCAGAAGCGCTTCGACGAGGCCGAGTTCGAAGCGGCGGTGCAGTATGCCGCCGAGGATGCGGATCTGGCCCTGCAGCTTTGTGATCGCCTGGGCCAGAAACTTTCTGATCCCATGCTTCAGCGCCTCTACCGCGAGGTGGATCTGCCCCTGGTGGAAGTGCTGGCGGGGATGGAACGCACGGGGGTGCGGCTCGATCTCGACGAACTGGCCCGTCTTTCGGTGCAGATGGAAGGCGACCGCAAGCGGGCCGAGGCCCGGGTGCTGGAGCTGGCGGGGGAGCCCTTCAACCTCAACAGCCCCACCCAGCTGGGTCGCATTCTCTTTGGCAAGCTGGGCTACAAGCCCGTGAAGTTCACGGGCAAGACCAAGGCGCCCTCCACAGATGAAGAAGTGCTGGAGGAACTGGCCACCAAGGAAAACGCCGAGATCGCCCGGGAGCTGCTGCGCCATCGGGAGTTGGCCAAGCTGCTGGGCACGTACGTGGATGCCCTGCCGACGATGGTGAATCCGGTGACGGGGCGGGTGCACACCAAGTTGCACCAGGCGGCGGTGGCCTCAGGGCGGCTGGCGTCCAATGATCCCAATCTGCAGAACATCCCCGTGCGCACTGAGGAGGGCCGGGCCATCCGTGGCGCCTTCGTGCCCGAAGCAGGTTGGTTGCTGCTCGACGCCGACTACAGCCAGATCGAGCTGCGGGTGGTGGCGGCCCTGGCCCAGGATCCCATCCTGCTGGGGGCCTTTGAGAAGGGCGAGGACATCCACCGCCGCACCGCCTCCGAGGTGATGGGGGTGCCCATGAACGAGGTGACTTCCGAGCAGCGCAGCGCCGCCAAGACCGTGAACTTCGGCCTGCTCTATGGCCAGGGCGCCTTTGCCCTGGCGGCCCAACTGGGCATCAGCCAGAAGGAGGCCAAGGCCTTCATCGAGCGCTACTTCGAGCGCATGCCCGCCGTGGCCGCGTGGATCGAGGGCACCAAGGCCCTGGCCCTGACCGAGGGGCTGGTGCGCACGGCCTGGGGGCGCTTTCGCCCCATCCCCGAGCTGGAGAGCCCCAACAAGCAGCTCCAGGCCCAGGGCCTGCGGGTGGCCGTCAATACGGTGGTGCAGGGCACCGCCGCGGATCTCATGCGCCGCGCCATGGTGCGCCTGGACCGTAGCCTCAAGGAGGCGAAGCTCGAGACCCGCCTGCTACTCCAGGTTCACGACGAACTGCTGCTGGAGGCTCCCCCCGGGGAGGTGGAGCAGGCTTCAATCCTTCTGCGGGAAGCCATGGAAGGCGCCGATGACCTCGCACCCATCGGCGTCAAACTGGCGGCAGAAGTGCGCAGTGGGAGGAGTTGGCTGGAGGCCAAGTGAAACCTTTTAAATAGCGGCTCTGCTTCCTGGGGGTGATCACGGTGTCGCAACTTCGAGCCTTGCTACACACAGTGCCCCAAAATCGAATTATCGGCCGTGAACTTTACTGGAAATTATGGAAACAAAGCTGATGTTGATCTGCATTGGCCCTGCCAATCCATGGGGTGGAAGAGGCTCGAAGCACCACTGCAGGGCGGTGGCTTCGGCTTTTGCAAAGAGGAAACTTGGGCCTTTGATTGCCAGGGCTCTAGATACCCGGCCATCGTTCTCGATGGTGATGCGCACGATGGTTCGATCCCCGTTTTTGGAAGCCTCCGCTGGGCTCATGGAATACTGAAGCATCGGACTATGGATTGGGATAAGTTGGCGATCAAACGAATCCTTGAACGGCTCCATGGATCGCCTTCTGCCACCGTTTACACGCCCTGTAACTCCTTCCCCTGTGCCCCGCTCCAGGCCATTGCCTCCCATGACCTGAGGGAGCGTTGGATCTCCAGCAATAACGGGGATCTTGGGATAGACCACTTTGGAAAGATCCTCAGGAGGTTCGATCATCACCGGGATGTTTGGAACGACCTTGTCTACTAAGGCGGGGTCTATGGTCCCGTTGCCTCCACCGCCTCGCTGGGTGTTGGACCCAAGGCGCGTCGGCTTCTGCAAGGGCCCTTTGGGGATTTCCTCTCTCAAGATGACGTCCAGCGTTTTTATAGAAGCCAACGGATCCGGCGGATAAATACGTTCGTTTTGTCTCGGAAGGAGCGGTGGAAGCACTAGGGCCAACCCCGCCATAAGGCCGTAAGCTGTGAGTGTCGCGAAGCCTACACCAAGACGATTCTGGGGAGGCAGGCTGTGCGCGATCGGTGAAGGTTGTAGCGTTGGATCTTCTCCAGAGTCGAAGACGGAATGAGGTCGACCAGGTAATATGCGCATCGAGGTGTTCCTGAGAAATGGCAGATTTGTTTTTTGGGATGTGGTGGGCTTTCGCTGGGTGTTGGTGAACGCCCACTTCTTAAGTTTCAGCTATGTGAGCGTCTTTAAATTTGGTATTGAGCAGTGGAAAATATAGGTGCATTATTTTTGTGTATAATTCCAACTAATTACCGAATATCTTCAGGCTTAACTTGCTATCCACCAGTGTTTGAGTTGAGTGCATGGTTAGGCGCGAGATTGCTCTGGTTTGATTTTTTGCAGTCGATTAGCAGTATTTATAGAAAATGTTTTAAATTTACCAACACCCATTTCCATGATAATACGCTTTAACTATTGTGCCGGATTGATTTGTTTCGAAATGTTTCGAACAGCTAAGCTCATATCTGCGCATTTTTGGATTAACATCTGTATATATACTATAGTTCGTTATGCTGTATAGGGTGATCTCGTTAGTAATTTTGACTGATGAAATTGATGTATTTGTGTCATTATTGACTGTTTTTAAAAAATCAACAATTGGTTTTCCTACCCAAGCTTGAAGAGAAAACTCAAAATCTTTTTTTAAATTTGGACCAATACAGCCTAACAGTGTTGTAAGCACAAAAATAATACATGTCATTTTTATTGTCATTATTATTTTCCTCCTGTAGTGTGATTTTATGCAACCGATGTCGAATTGGAATGCAAAGGCTGCGCCTAACGAATAAGGAATGCTGCTTGTGGCCTCCCGGTCAGTGGGAGGTTTCCGTCGAAAGCTGATTGGTGCTGATGAAGCCGCTGGTGGGACATCCCACCCAGCCGTTTCGTTTCGCCTCGAAAGCCGACTTTAGCTTTGGCGCGAGGTCGGTCATGGACGTCGTCATCAACAGTGCGGCAAGCAGGGCCGGTGTTTTCATGAGATCTCCTGTTGGTTTTTGTCCACACAAGCAAACTGTGTGCCAGTGATAGGATTCGAGCCTGCGGGAGCAAAAGTCCTACATTATCGGCGTGAATAAAGTGGCAATCTGCAACGTGTCGGGTGAATTGCATTCTACCAGCCAGCTACACAATGCGGATCGTCAGCAAAGCCAAGCCGGACGCGTACGGCCTCAGCCTGGAGGAAAGCTCCCCGCTACAACTTCAGCGACCGCCTGTGGCTCACGGCCGGACTCAATCTGGCGATGCTCCAGGGCGACCTGAGGGCGTCCAGGAGGGGGATCCTGCCGCAGGTCAATCAGACCGTGAACTCCTCCCGGGAGCACTCGTTCAGCCAGACGGATTTCTGGACATGCCGCCTTGGCAGGAGGCCTGCCGAAAAGCGTTCCGCAACTCTTCTTCAGCCTCAACTCGCTGCACGCAAGCTAACGCGGGCGCAGGGAGATCTGGCGCCCTCCGGCGTCAAGCCGGCGGCCGAAGTGCGCAGCGGAAGGAGCTGGCTGGAAGCCAACTAGCCTGGAGCCATGGCTTCACCCCTGGCCCGGGGCGCCTCGCCCCCGGATCCTGGTCCGGTCGGAGAATTGTCACTAGTCTGTGAACATGGCGAAGCGGGATCCGAAGTGGCTGTGGTACTGGGGGGCCTGGGCGCTCCTGGCGCTCTATATGACTTCCTGGGACATCGTGATGTCCAAGAAGCCCGAGGTGGGGCATCTCCTGCTCATGAATACCCTCCAGAACTTGGCCTGGGGGCTGGTGGGGTTGGCGCTGGTACGCCTGTCCGACCGTCGCCCCATCGAATCCTTTGCGCTGCGGGAGTGGCGCACCTGGGGCCTGCACCTGGGCACCAGTCTCCTGGCGGCGGCGCTGGGGCTCTTTCTCGCCTACCTGATCAACCTGGCTTTCTACGCTCAGGTATGGAAGACCGAATCCTCTTCGCCGGGCTACTTTGCGCGGTTGCCGTACTTCTATCGCAACTATTTCCACACCAACCTGCTCTTCATGTGGGCGCTGCTGGGCGCGCTCCACGGCCACCGCATCTACCGCAAGTTCAGGGCTCGGGAACTAGAGGCGGCCCGGCTGGAGGCCCGCTTCGCGGAGGCCCAGAACCAGGCGCTGCGTATGCAACTCCAGCCCCACTTCCTCTTCAATACCCTGAACTCCGTTTCGGCGCTGATCCACGCCAACCCGGATGGGGCTGATCGCATGATCGGTCGTCTGGGGGATTTCCTGCGGATGACCCTGGATGCCGCCCCGGAGCAGCTCGTGCCCCTGCGCAGGGAGCTGGCCTTCATCGAGGCATACTTGGCCATCGAGCGGGTGCGCTTCCAGGAACGTCTACAGGTTCGGGTGGAGATTCCCCTGGAGTTGATGGCGGCCCGGGTGCCTAGCTTCATCCTTCAGCCCTTGGTGGAAAATGCCCTGAAGCATGGACTTTCGGATCGCTCCCAAGGGGGTACGCTCATCGTCCGGGCGCGCCGGGATTCGGAATTCCTGGTGCTGGAGGTGCAGGATGACGGCGAAGGCTTCGTGGCGGGGCGTGAGGGTGTGGGCCTATCCAATGTGCGTGCCCGCCTAAGCCTGCTTTACAAGGGGGCGTATCACATCGATATTCTGGGCGCACCGGGCCGGGGAACCCTTGTGGTGCTCCGGTTCCCGATGGATCTGCCGGAGAATTCGGAGACGCCATGACCCTTCGGGCCTTGATCGTGGATGATGAGCAGCTTGCCCGCCAGCGGATCATCCATCTCCTGCAGAAGGAGGTGGATTTCGAGGTGGTGGGCGAGTGTGAGAACGGTGTTGAGGCCGTGAAGGCCATCGAAGACCTGAATCCAGATCTGGTTTTCCTGGATATCCAGATGCCCGAACTGGATGGGTTTGGGGTCATCGATGCCATTGGTACAGAGCGTATGCCCACCACGTTATTTGTGACAGCCTTCGACCAGCACGCCATGAAGGCCTTCGAGGTCCACGCCCTGGACTACCTATTGAAACCCTTCGATCCCGAGCGCTTCCATCAGGCCTTGGAACGGGCACGGCGGTGGAGTTCCAAAGGGCCATCGGGGGGGGATGGGAAACAGAACCTGGGCGCCCTCATGTCGGGGATTCGCGAAGAGCGTCCCTGGGTGGATCGTCTGCTGGTGCGCCAGGGCGAGCGTCATCTACTGGTGCGTACCGCCGCCATTCAGTGGATCGAGGCCGAGGACAACTACATCCGGCTGCATGTGGAGGGCACTTCTTTTCTGCTTCGGCAGACCATGGCCGGAATTCTTGGGCGCCTGGATCCCCGCCAGTTTCGCCGCATCCACCGCTCGGCCATCGTGAACCTGGATTGCATCAAGGAACTGCAGCCCTGGACCAGCGGGGATCACCTGGTGATCATGCGCGATGGTACCAAGCTCACCCTGAGCCGCACCTACCGCGATCAATTCGGAGAATGGCTGTAAAAAGAGCCCCCGATCCTCGGGGGCTCTGCGCAGGAGACGCCTGGAGCTACTTGGCGGCGAGTACGGCGATGGTGGCCATGCCTCCTTGCAGGGAAAGACTGGCCTTTTGGCTGTAGCCAATCCCTGGGGGTAGGATCACGTCAACCGTGCCCCGCAGGCGGTTGGTCACCAGGATTTCGCCCTGGGTCGCATTGCCCATGCTGAACACCGCCCCCTGGGCGAGAGCCTTGGGGTGTGTGCCCACCGAGGGCACCCCGTACTGGGCTAGGCGGTGGATAGCCAGGGTGGCGCCAAAGGAACCATCGCTTACCACCCGATCCTTGGGCAGCAATACCAGGAAATCCGCATGGCGATTGGCGATGATCTTGGCTCCGCTCTGGGCCTGCTCATCGCGCCGGATATCAACCACGGTGATCCGAGAGCCGGGCCCGACGGCCCGGGCTAGGTCTTCTACTTGAGCCTTGCTGTCGCGGTAGTCGCAGATCACCCCGATGTGGTTCTTTTCAGGCCAGATGCTCTTGGCCACCGGAGCCAGGGAGGAGAAGTCTTCGGCCTGGAGACCGAGGCCCGCAAGGGTGAGGGCGACAGTGCCGAGGGCGGTGGAGAGGGTGGACATGGTGCCTCCTTGATAAAGATCCGGAAAGGCCAGAGCGGCCCGGCCGTGGGGGTTCGACCGATCCGAAGACCGGGAATAGGAGCCCAACTCAATCTGTCGCTGGGCTTGGGGAGATGGGGGAAGGGTGGGAGTCGGAGGGGCCTCGGACCAGGACACTGGGGCGAGACGTCTCATCGCCCGGGGCGAAGGGCTCGGTTGTGTGGTGAAGCGTAACCGGCTCAACCAGGGCCTCCTCGTGGATACTTGAGGCTGGAGGTTGGACCATGAAGATCCTGCTCGTGGGTTCCGGTGGCCGAGAACATGCTCTGGCGCTGAAGCTCAAGGCTGGCAACACGCCCGTGGAACTCTTTGCCGCACCTGGCAGTGACGCCATCGCCGAATCCGGAACCTGTCTGCCGATGGGCGTCGATGATCTGGATGGAATCACGGCCTGGTGCGCTTCGCAGCGTCCAAACCTCGTGGTTATCGGCCCAGAAGTGCCCCTGGTGGCAGGGCTCGCCGATCGTCTTCGCGCCCTGGACGTTCCCGTGTTCGGCCACGATGCGGCTACGGCCCAATTGGAGGGGTCCAAGGCCTTTGCCAAGGATTTCATGCATCGCCATGGCATCGCGTGCGCTGCGAGTGGAACCTATACGGATTTCGACGCGGCCGAAGCCGCCATTCGCACCTGGAACTATGGCTACCCCATCGTGCTCAAGGCCGATGGCTTGGCCGCAGGCAAGGGTGTGGTCCTGGCCGAAAGCGAAGACGAGGCCCTGGAAACCCTGGGCTCTTTTCTTGCCGGGGCCTTTGGTGAGGCCTCCCAGACCGTGGTCCTGGAAGCACCGCTGGTGGGCATGGAGCTGAGCCTGCATGTGCTGGCGGACGTTGATGCGGATCACGCCCGCTATGCCATGCTGCCGCCCTGCCAGGACCACAAGCGCATTTTTGAAGGCGACAAGGGCCCCAACACCGGGGGCATGGGCGCCTTTGGACCCCTGCCATTCCTACGCCCCGAGGACCTGGAGCGCCTGCGAGTGGAGCTGGTCGAACCCACCCTTCGGGGTTGTCAGCAGGAGGGACTGCGAGCCCGGGGCGTCTTCTTCCTGGGGGTCATGTGGACCACATCCGGCCCCAAGCTGCTGGAATACAACGTCCGTTTCGGCGATCCCGAAACCCAGGTGCTCATGCAATTGTTGGACGAAGATCTGGCCACCCTGCTGCTGGAGGTGGCCGAAGGCCGTCTACTGCGGGGCGCCCTCGCCCTCAAGGAGGGCTGCGCCATTACCGTGGTCCTGGCGGCGGAAGACTATCCGGAAGACGCGAAGAAGGGCGTGCCCATCACGATTCGGAGTCCCCGCTGTACGGTGATTCACGCGGGAACACGGCGGGTGGAGGGGCAATGGACGACCCAGGGGGGCCGAGTGCTGAATCTCACGACCCTGGCGCCGGACCTGGCCTCGGCCCGGGCGGCGGTTGAGGCGGATCTGGGCGAGGTGGTCTGGTCGGGCATGCAGTTCCGTCGGGACATCGGCCTGCGCGCCCAGAAGCACGCCGAGGCCGGACGAACGGTCCAGGATCCCTGGTGAGGCGACCATGCGCATTGGCATCCTGACCGGGGGTGGCGACGTCCCCGGGCTCAACCCCTGCATCAAGACTCTGGTACAGGGCGCAGTGGACGAGGGCATTGAGGTGGTGGGCATCCGCCGCGGGTGGGCGGGCCTGCTGGGGTACAACCCTCAGGATCCTGCTGCCACGCCCGGTTGTGTGATGGCGCTGGACAAGCGCAACACCCGCACCATCGACCGCAGCGGCGGCACCTTTCTTCACACCAGCCGCATCGACCCGGCGCGGGTGCGGCCTCGAGATGTGCCTGCGTTCCTGGCCCAGGAGGAAGGTGAGCGGGATCTCACAGAGCATGTGCTGAGGGCCGTGGAGGGCTTGGAACTGGATGCCATCATCGCCCTGGGGGGCGATGGCACGCTGACCTTTGCCGAGCGGATGCATCGTGAGGGGGTGCCCATTCTGGCGATCCCCAAGACCATGGACAACGATGTCTTTGGCACGGACTACTGCATCGGCTTTTCCACCGCCGTCACCCGAAGCGTGGAATTCATCCACCAGCTCCGGACCACGGCGGGCTCCCATGAGCGCATCGCCATCGTGGAACTCTACGGCCGCAACTGCGGGGAGACGAGCCTGCTGGCTTCGTACCTGGCGGGGGTGGATCGGGCCATCATCAGCGAGGTGCCATTCGACATCGGCCATCTGGCGGAGCTGGTGCTGGCAGACAAACGCTCGAACCCCAGCAACTACGTAATGGTTACCATGAGCGAGGGCGCCACGATGGTGGGGGGCGGTACCGTGGCCATGGGAGCCGATGAACGAGGCCAACTCAAGCTGGGAGGCATTGGCCTACTTACGGGCGAAGCCCTGCGGCACATCACGGGCGAGAATGTCATCTGCCAGCAGGTGTCCTACCTCATGCGCAGCGGCGCCCCTGATAGTCTGGACCTGATGGTGGCCGTGAACTTCGCCCAGACCGCCATTGGTCTCCTGAAGCGGCGCCAGTGGGGTCGCATGGTGGCCCTCAAGCAGGGCACCTACGCCAGTGTCCCCATCACGACCCTGAGCGAGGGGCAGAAGCGGGTGGACGTGGAGGAACTCTACGACTCCGCAGAGTACCGACCTCGGATCCGGGAGGTGGAAGGCAAGCCGATGTTCCTGTACTGAGGCCTAGGAATCTGGCCAAGGGCGTCGATTCCAACATAATTAAAGAAATAAAATTACTTTTGGGAATTGCGCCCATGCTGGGATCAGGGCTCGCATCCGGATGGAGCGAAGCCCCCCAAGAGGATTTATGGCCAACGACAAGAAACCCAAGAAAGCCAAACCCGCCATCGTTCACGGTGCCACGGCAGCATCCCGGGGCACAGGGC
>JFJP01040845.1_pt1 | contig 10573 bp, 10 predicted proteins | sample 431651 | NCBI WGS metagenome assembly JFJP01 (sample SAMN02602958, study PRJNA72255) | Microbial mat metagenome, whole genome shotgun sequencing project. | biome: fresh water; feature: sink hole; material: water; isolation source: purple microbial (photo- and chemosynthetic) mats found in...
CCTGGCATGGGTAGTTCAAAACCCAACTTTCCGAAAAATTTATGTGGCAATTGAATAAGAATTCCTGCTCCGTCGCCCGATTTATAATCGGCACTTTCTGCGCCACGATGGGTCATATTAACCAACACTTCGAGGCCTCGCTTTACAATATTGTTTGTTTTTTGGCCGGTAATATTGGCCAGCAACCCAATTCCACAACTGTCGTGTTCGTTCTGCGGGTCGTACAAACCCTGAATATCCGGTAATCTTTTCTGCATAACTCCTAAATTTAGAATCATTTCTAAATGCCGCAAAGTTCAACTTCCTTACAACTTTTTGTAAAAGAAATAGGTTTTTGCTTCATAATACATTATAATTGAGGCATCTATCCCTGATTGCCTCAAGTTGAAGATGAGTTTGGTAACAGCAAAAATATCAACAAAAGCAAAGATGCAATTTTTTTAATAACTGAAGTATTTTATCCAAAACTAAATTGATGGGGTAGATTGAAACTGCGAGAGGTTATAGCTGGGATTGCAAAATAAAAAAGAATATGTTCAGATTTTCTTGTTTAAATTTATTGCTTGTAATCCTTGCATTTATTTGGTTGCCGGCAACACTTGCAACCATTATGCTAATGCCTTTATTCTTTTTAATTCCCAATTTATTTAGAAAAATAAAAAGTGAATATAAAAGTGAGCAAAATGGTAAACGATAGTCAAATGGTTGAAAATCTTCAATATATTCTTTAATTGGTGAAGAGATATTTGATGTAAACTCAAATCCGTAGGAATGAAATGGCAAAGTTATTATTCAAAGTAATATTTATCGCTGAGGGTTTAGTAGATTCGATTTGCGTAAAAGTGTTGCCATGCAAAAGTGTAGCAACACATAAATTTGTATCTTTACAGTTTAACATATTCGATGGCCGACGAAATAAAAAAACTAAAATTTAAGCTAAATGTTGACCTCCAAGTGGAAGTTGTGTCTTTACAAACCCTTACAGCGGTTAGTAAAGAACATTTAGTAACTCCTCATCGAACAAATTTTTACCATGTCTTTTTATTCGAAAATTGCCATCTTACTCATTATGTAGATTTTAACGCCATTAAAATAGAACCTTACACTTTATTGTTTATTGACAAAGACCGTGTGCATCACTTTGATCAATTGCTGAATTATGAAGGATATGTTTTAATTTTTACCCAAGATTTCTTTTGTACGACCGATTCAGACACCAAATTTTTAAGGAGTAGCATTTTATTTAATGATCTTACTGACAAGCTAACGATTAAATTAGATAGAATTGTTTTTGAAAAATTCTCTAAAATTTGCGATAATATCACCGATGAATTACGTTTGCCAATTGACAACTCAACACCTGTTTTACTTAAAAATCTTTTGCATAATTTTCTGCTATTGGCCGAAAGACAAAAACGTAAACATGGTTTCACGGAGTTGAAAAAAGGAGCTGAACTTGATTATACGTTGATGTTTCGCGATTTATTGGAATCAAACTATACCAAACTTAAAAGTGTAAACGACTACTCTAAAATTATTTGCATTTCCGAAAAGCGATTGGGACTTGCTACTGGAAAAGTGCTGGGCAAAACTCCCAAAGAAATTATAAGTGATAGAGTATTGTTGGAAGCCAAGCGGCTTTTGGTGCATACAAACTTAACTATTAAGGAAATCGGTTTGAAGTTGGGATTCGGTGACCCTGCATATTTTGTCCGATATTTCAAAAAAAATACTGAAACTACTCCATTAGAATTTAGAGGAAATTACCTCAATAAATAGTTTACTCAAAAGTTCCATACAAAGGCCGATTTGTCCATTGTGCAATATTTGAAATCGCTTCAAATTAGCATTATTATTAATCATTTAAAAATTCAATAAAATGGACAGAAATAGAGAGGCCTTAGCCGCATTTTACAAAAAAGCATTGACCGTAAACAACGAGACAGCCCCTACCGCCGTATTGACTGAAGTCTTGGCCGATGATTTTATTTCTTACGGTTCTGTTGAGAGCAAAGGAAAACCTGCATTAATCGGACAAGTTGAGTTCTTTTGGAAGCTCATTCCAGATTTAAAATGGGAGCCACAAGATATAGCAAATGATGGGGACAAATATGTAGTGCGCAGTTTGGTAAGCGGTACACCCAATGGCGACTTTATGGGTTTGCCGACCGATGGTACAAAAGCATTCAAAATTATGTCAATTGATTTTCATACTGTTATCGATGGCAAATTGACTTCAGTACATCATTTGGAAGACTGGGGAACTGCCATGAAACAATTGAAAGCCTGATAAAATGATACACCACAGAGATATAGTACCAAAATGGTTGCGTATTGTCTTAGGTATTTTGGCCCTACTCAATATTGCTTTTGGAGTTTCTGGTTATTTTGATGTGTCTGTTCTATTTCAGAATAGTCATGTTGGTGTTGATTTGGCTAGTTTGGGAGCAAAATATGCAAGTTACGAATTTGCAGCGCGCAATTTAGCCATTGGTTTAGCATTATTGTTGGTAGCCGGAAAAGGCGTACCCGAAAGTATGGCAATTATGACTATTACAAGGGCATTGATTGAAATTCAGACCATTGCAGTTGCCATAGCAACTGGTAGTTTCGGCAGTGGAACACTGATTGCTTTAATGCTTCTTTCCATCGAAATCTTTCTGAGTGTTACTTTATTTCGGGTAATTGCCAAAAGAGATAGATAAATTTTCATCTACTAACTTCGATTATTATGAAACAGAAATTTATAGAAGTAGTTCGCTTCACTTTAAAAGCCAGCGTTACAAATGAACAATTCTTGAAAGCCGAAAACGAGATTCGTAAAGGTAAAATCAAATTTCAGGATGGTTATCAGGGACGAGAAGTGTATCTGGACTACGATGGAACTTGGCTTATTATCATATCTTGGGACAGTAAAGAAGCTGCAGATGCCTGGGCCCCTATTTTTATGACTTTGCCTGAAGGCGCCATTTTTGCTGAATTGTTAGAATTTTCTTCTGCCAGACAGGAGCATTATACTTTTGTAAATCCTGCATCAGATGAACAATCAGGTAATTGAAATTACGTATTTCAAACCCATTGACTCCGTTTCTCAAGAGACTTTTGGCGAAAGAAATATGCGTGTGGGACTTGAATATGCTGCAAAGCAACCTGGGTTTATAAGCCGAGAAACAGGTCTTGATTCTAAAGGTACCTGGGTAATTGTAGTACATTGGGAGTCGTTGGCGCATGCTCAGGCTTCTATGCAGAAATGGGGAAATGAACCCTCTGTGGATGATTTTAAAGTGATGATAGACCCAAATTCGTTCCGAATGGATGTTTTTTCATCTGTATCTCGTCTTATCACCTAAAATCGCATTTCGGTATTTATATTTTTTTAGAATAAACTTAGAAGGAGATGTCTAAAGAGTAAACTATGTCAAAGTTCTGAGCTTTGACATAGTTGTTTGATTTTGTGCTTGATTTTGGCATACAATGAAAGAATAAAGGCCAAACTTGCGACAATTGTAAATTAGTAACTTACAAATTAAGTGCTACATAAAAAAGTTTCTTGTTTACAACAAGCGCTTTTTTTTACTCCCATGTTGAATGCAGAGAGTAACAACAGTTCATTGCAGTAAAGTTAAAACAACGCTGTAAAACCACGGTGGACTATATATTCCACCTATCAGTCGACCCTTTTTCCACCCCACAAGATTTGATCAATGAACCTACGTGTAGGTAATTTTGTACTTCATTTCACTTAAAACTGTAAAGTATGTACACAACACATTTTATCTCACAATTTCTATTTGGCGTCATGATATTTTTCGGATTTATGCCATTATCATTTTATTTTTCGGATAGGACTGCCACGCTGCTTATAGAAACTGATTTAGAGCCTTTTATTTGGGGTGCTCAAACCACGACTTTATTTCTATTGATATTTATTCGTAGTAATATGAACAGTAATAAATTAATAGGATTGCTGATTCTGTATACCTTAGTTCCTTTATCATTTACTTTTGATAAAAACGGTGCTTACTTTTTAATTTTGAACAATTATATAAGTTCATTAATTTCGTGGTCTATAGCAGGTGTAATATTGATAAAATTATTATTCGCACAGCATTTCCTAACAAAAATGTAATCTTTGCAATTAGGTATGACAGCAAAACGGAAACAAAAATTGCTTTTAGCTTTGAGTATTTTCTTAGCGTTAAGTTCTATTGGATTTTCCTTTCGAGGGAAAAATTTTCTTTGGTTATGGCAAGAATACCCTATTATTCCTCTGCTATTTATGTTGTTTGTATTTTTTGCTGTTCGGTATTGGTTGAAGCTAGAAATAGAAAAACATAGACAACTGATTGTTTGGGAGTACACTAAGAATGTTGAATTAAAGAAACATTCAGATTTCAAAAGCCTGCTCTCGCCTAGAGAGATTGAGGTATTGGAATTAATCAACAGTGGAATGTCCAACCCTGAAATTGCAGGAAAGTTATTTGTAAGCTTATCTACAGTAAAAACGCACATAAATAATATATACAAAATTTTGGAGGTTAAAAACAGACGTGAAGCCATTGATAAATTATATGGGAAGATTTAAACATATGTCTTGAGGTCATGCAGGTTGAAGAATATGATTATACTGCGTAAGCTTCTGTTTTGTTGATTATTATTCCCTTTACATTGGTGTGGGTATAACCACTCATTCTCTAATTATACATTCCACATTTGGGTTTTACAACGAAAAGCGATGATATATGAAATTAAGAGAATTTTCACTCGAGGACTTGAATCTTGCAAGAATGTGGTTGAGCGATGACTATATTCAAAAATTTTGGGGCAATCCACAAGATCGAATATCAGAAATCACTCAAAATCTTTATGTTGATTGGAGGAAATATTTCATCATTGAATGTGAACGCCCAATTGGCTTTTTTCAGTTCTACGAAACGGATAGAGCCGCAAACGGTAATTGGTCATCTGAACCAATAGGAACGGTTGTAATTGATTATCTGATTGGAGATAGGGCGTATTTAGAGAAAGGATATGGTTCTCAAATCGTTTGCTTATTAGTTGACTTCATCAAATCATGTAATGAGTATGATTATATAGTTGCTACCCAGATGATAGAGAATGTAACGCGCACTAAAGTGTTCGAAAATAATGGGTTCAGACTAAATTCAAATGGCATTTTTTGTTTGGATTTGACCAACTCAGGAATTAAAATACATAGAGCAACCATGCAAGATGTGAGCGAGATAACCGAACTTTTTCGTGAGACTATTCAACATGTAAACTCACAGGATTATCCGCCAGACGAAATTGAGGATTGGTCGGAATGGTGGACCGACCACGCTAAGTGGTTGTTAAAGATTGAAGAACAATTCTTTATTAAAGCTATGATTGATGATAAAATTGTTGGATTCAGTTCGTTGGCAAAGGATGGTTATCTCGATTTCTTGTTTACTCACAAAGACTATCAAGGAAAAGGGGTTGCCACCAACTTGATAAGGAAAATTGAGCGAAAAGCGAAAGAACAATCGAATGATATGATCTATTCGGATGTAAGCATTACAGCTAGAGGATTTTTTGAAAAGCATGGCTATGTAGTGAAAATACAGCAACTCAAAAAGTCGAGAAACAAAGAATTAGTAAATTTTAGGATGGCAAAAAGAATATAGTAACTTGCTAAGTCTAAAACTCTCAACCCCTCTAACTCTACATTATGCTGCTACACAGCCATCTGCTTTATACAATGTTTCAATTTTGTTTAAAACTTACTTGTCGTAATATTGTCTTGGAAAAAGGAATCAATTTAACCTCTTCAATTTGATTGGTTCCTTTATTCTTCATAGAAACCCCAATAATTCCATTTTGAAAAATGGGTGTACAAGAAGTGTGAAAATAAAATTCTGCAAAATTTACAGGTTTATAATAAACATCATCAAAATTTTCAGCATATTTTTTCCCTTTTTGCTCTATTGCTTCAATCGGCAAAGCATAAAGCAATGCCCCGTAGGCAAAGGCTTTTTCGCCATTTTGGTCTTCCAGAATTTTTACTTCCGTCAAAAATTCGATTTCAAAATTGTCTATACTTTTAAATTCTTTGCTAATCACCACAAAACCATTTTCGAGCCTATATTTTTCGTTTGTGCGAATTGATGTTGCCCATACCGGTTTTCTTATTTTCAGTGTAAATTCAATTGGTTTTTCAGCTTTTATTTTAAATTGAAATTTATTTTGATACGGATATTCAGTAATTTCTTCAATTTCAACTTTCGTATTACGAATGGTTGTTTCCAATTTGTTAGGCCCTAATAAGGCGGCAACCAAGGTGTTATCGTTTTCTTTGAACCACATATTTTGCACAAAATAGGGCGTAATACGTCCGGCATTGGGACTGCAACATACCGCAACATCCTGATGGACTGGTGAATATTTATATCGGGTTTGTTTTCTGTCGGGTTCAATTTCGCCGTTTTTTGTTCCAAGCATTTCAAACGAATTGTCGGTTTTCAGGTAGGCAATGGCCGAATAATTCGGATTTCGTGCCCCTTGGGCTGCATTGTAAAAAATTCGCTCAATCATTTCGGTCATTTCAATTTCGCCGCTTTTTTGAAATAACAGTGCGTAACTGTCCAGCAATTCGTGAAGCGAGCAATATTCGTAACCCGTATGAGTGGAATGAGCCGAGCGGCCGGCAATCCATTCGTCGCCAATAGCGCCACCGGTAATGGTCGTAACTTGTTTTAGGCGATTTAAATATATTGACAATGCTTTTCGGAGTTCCACCTCGTTGCTCGAATACGCTGCTACAATCAAAGGACGCAAATGCTCAAAAGTATGAACACCATGACATTGAAGTTTATACGTAGCGTCGAAAATGGAATGTAACTGTATATCTTTTTCTGAAGAATAATTTTCTGAGAAATTACGGAATAGAAAAGTGGCGTATTCCCGATATTTCTTGTTTTTAGTTATTTGGTACATTCGGTCGCAAACATCGGTAAAGGTCAATCCGTGGGCCACACCGCCCGAAAAGTCTTTTCCCGCAAAAAACGGATTCGACTGATTGATGGGATAATTAAGCATCACATTGTCCACTGCTTTCACAATCGCATTCCAAACATTTTGGTCGTTGGTGAACTCGTAATAAGCAAGTAAACCTCTCAAAAGCGTGGTTTTTGCCCAAAGCTCGCCATTTTCCGATTGAAATTTATAGCGCAATTCCGTGTCATAAATACCCAAATAGCCGTCGGCATCTTGTGTTTCAAGAATTCGACGTACATAATTATTTACTTTCTGAACACCAATTGAATCATTGATTAATAATACATTACGCACATATCCATCCCACCAGTTCGATTGTGTTTCGCTGTTCCACCATTTATATTGTTCATCGCCAGCGGCATCGCCTTCTTTCAAATTCCCCAAGTCTTTCGCTTTGCTATGCTTCGCCAACCTTCCCGAACCGTAAATTGGGTCGTTTATCAGATCAGGCACTAAACGGTCGAGGTTTCCTACAAAACCGTTCACATCTTTTTGCATCTGATCTTTAATCCATCCTAAAGGTTTTATACTTCCAAAAGGCATTGGTTGTAACTTATCTGCTTCTTGCTTTTGGTCAGCGCATGATTCCATTTGTATGAATGGTATTAAAATCAACAACAGTAGTACGAAATTCTTTTTCATAATTTATTTTTTTAAAAGAAATTCAATTGGGAAGTGTAGTCTTTTGCTCCAAGATTTTTCAGAATGATCGTCACCCGGAAAATATTTTGTAATCCAGGTTTTATCTGTATATCCTTTTTCTTTCATAACCATATCTATCTTTTGTTGAAAAGGCGGATATAGTGCGTCTAAAGTCTGGTCTCCACAGTCAAAATAGATTTTGTGGTTTTTAGGATTTGGCAAATTCATTTTTAGGTAATTAGCAAATGCATCCGGAATCGGATTTTCTTCCATAGTAAATATTCCGGGCCAATGTGTACTTAAACAAGCTGCACCGCCAAATACGTCGGGATATTCACAAATGGCATACATCGAAATCAGTCCGCCCATGCTGGAACCTGCTATGAATGTGTTACTTCTGTCGGTTTTGGTTGAATATTTTTTGTCAATAAATGGTTTTAATTCAGTCACTAAAAATTTCAGATAATCATCTGATTTAGGTTGAAAAACGCCGGTCGTTCTGCCGACTGTTTGTATTTGTTTGGTTACAAAATCTTTTTGCTCGTTGGTCAATGATTCAAATGGTTTTTGTGGAAAATAACCTGTGTATCTGATTGCACCACCATTCCAAACACCAACCACAATAAAGTCTTTTAATTTTCCTTCTTTCAATAATTTAGAAGCCACATCGTCAACATTCCAGGTCTGTTTGTTCCAAGTGGTTGTGCTGTCGAAAAGCATTTGTCCGTCGTGCATGTACAATACTGCGTATTTCTTTTTATTGCTGTATCCTTCTGGTAACCATACCTCTACATTTCTTTCGGTAACAAATTCCGATTGAAAATTTTCATACTTATCAATTTTCCCTGAACAAACTTTTTGGTCTTTCGGTTTGCCCATTAAAAATTCAATTGGAATACTCAAGCGCTTTGACCAATCTATTTCGTTATGACCAGTTCCTTTATATACTATGCTTTTGTAATTGCCTTCATGAAATCCTTTTCCCTTCATAATTAAATCAATAAACTCTTGATGTACACTGTACATGCTGTCCATTTCAATGGTTCCGTGATCCATGTAAATTTTATGACCGAAAGCACTGGGCGCATTTTTTTGCAAATAATTGAATCCGGCTAAAGGCAATTCAAAATTTTGTTCTCCCTGACTTATCCAAGCGATTGAAAGACACGCAGCGCCACCAAAAACATTTGGATATTCACTGATTGCATACATCGAAATCATACCGCCCATGCTCGAACCCATTATGAATGTACAATCTTTCTCAGGATTGGTCGAAAATTTTTTGTCGATATAGGGTTTCAATTCTTCAACCAAAAATTTTAAATAATTGTCTGATTGTGGCTTGTTTTGAAGATATTTGCTGACAAATTCATTTTTGAAATCTTCGCTTACCGTGTTCAGAAATTTCTGCGGAAAGTATTCAGAATGACGATATTTACCATTATTCCAAATACCAACCACAATACATCGTTCAATTTTCTTATCTTTCAAAAGTTTTGAAAAGACTTCGTCCACTTTCCATTCCTGATGGTTCCAAGTGCTTGCACTATCGAAAAGCATTTGCCCATCGTGCATATAAATCACATTGTATTTTTTTTTCGAATCGTAACCATCAGGCAACCAAATGTCTATGTTTCGTGCATCGACATATTTTGATGCGAAATTTTCAAATCTTTCTAATGTTCCCGACGAAATTTGTGGCATTTCTTGGCTAAATGCTAAGTTCGTCATTAGAAATACTAAAATTAGCGTGCATGTGAAACCAAAATTTTTCATAATTGTATTTTTAGAAGTGAAATAAAAATTATCTTGCTTAAATAAAGCTTGTAACCACCTTATTTTATGATACTTAATAAGGTCATAGACTTTGATATTTTGCATTTTATTTATTTATCATTTCAAATTTCAATTTCCCGCCGCTCATAATTTGGGCGTAAGTAATAGTTGGTTTTGTATTTACAACGCTATTGTAATATGCTTTATTGATAAAAATATTTTCACCAGAAAGATTTTCGGCTTCCACTATAAATTTCTCTCCGTTTTGCAGATGTATAATTGCTTTTTTAAATTGTGGCGCACCAATCACAAACTCTCCCGTTGCGGCATTTACAGGGTAAAATCCGAGTGATGAAAAAATGTACCATGCCGACATTTGCCCGCAATCGTCGTTGCCAATCATTCCATCGGGGGTATTGTTATGAAATTCGTTGATAACCCGATGAATGTATTTTTGTCCGGTTTTTGGTTCGTTGCTGTAAGCATACAAATAAATGATGTGGTGACTGGGTTCGTTGCCATGCGCATATTGCCCAATCATGGCTTCCTGGCCTAAAAACTTATCGGGATTTATAGCTTCGGTGGTAAAAAAAGTATTCAAATGATTGGTAAACTCGAATTTCTCGCCCAATAAATTCGTCATACCTTCAATATCGTATTGTGCTGGTGTCCAGAAGTATTGCCAGGCATTGGCTTCGGTATAGTCGCCCGGATTATTCATTGGCGAAGTTGCTTTGAATGGGTCGAAAGGTGTGCGCCAGTTTCCTGCGGTATCCTTGCCACGAAATAGTTTTGTTTCGGTATCAAACAGATTTTTATAATAAACCGCTCTTTTTGCAAATGAAGTAAAAACTGCGGTATCATTCAAGTATTTAGCCATTTGAGCTACGCACCAGTCATCGTAACCGCTTTCCAATGTTCGGGAAACTGCCTCATTATCAAGCTTATTAAAAGGATAATATCCATATCGATTATAAAGTGTCCAATCGGAATTGATGTGATTGCGGGTTGAAGTTTCGACCATTGCCTGCAAAGCTTCGTGCGCACTAAAACCTTTAAAACCATTGTTGTAGGCCGAAAGTATCATGGGAATGGCATGATTTCCAATCATACAATAATT
>JFJP01006034.1_pt1 | contig 10571 bp, 8 predicted proteins | sample 431651 | NCBI WGS metagenome assembly JFJP01 (sample SAMN02602958, study PRJNA72255) | Microbial mat metagenome, whole genome shotgun sequencing project. | biome: fresh water; feature: sink hole; material: water; isolation source: purple microbial (photo- and chemosynthetic) mats found in...
ATTGAGGTTCTCCTTGTTGGCTTTGAATCAGGTCTTGATGGGCTTGAATGACGGCACGCACCAATGTGCGGACTTGCTCGGGTGACAGGCCAGAGCGCTCCGGTGAGATTTCCAGTTCCACCCCTTCGGCAATGAACAGATGGCTGCGCACTTCCACAGAGCCAGGTTTGCGCTGTCGAAGTGGAACTGGTGGCACCTCACCAGACAGGATTTCGCGAATCCGATCCAGCGAAACACCGGCATCGCTGAGTTTGCGTACCGTCAGCAGTTGGTCCAGGTGTTGGTGCAGGTAGTGGGCGGCCTTGGTTGATCCGATGGGTTGATTCACCAGACCGATCTGCATGTAATAGCGAACGGTACGTTTGCTGGTGTCGCTCAGGGTGCAGAGGTCATCAAGGCTGAACTTCTTGACTTCAGGCTCTGTTGATTCACTCGCAGATGGGGTAGGTGGGTCTTGCATGGGTTTTATTGTCACACTAACAGTGTTAATGTTAAGTGTCTATATAAACAAATCCACTGATGCACAATCAACGCCAGTTCATCGACCAGGGTTGTTCATGAGAATTGAAGTCGCCATCACCGACATTTCTGCTCAAGCCGATATGCAGGCGGTGGTCAACAGCGCCAACTCCAATTTGCGCCTGGGCTCAGGCGTAGCAGGTGCGATCCATGGTGCGGCCGGACCTGAGCTCGAGGCCTATTGCCGACAATTCGCCCCACTGGCTGCAGGCAAGGCGGTTGTAACACCTGGCTTTAGCCTGCCCAATGCCTGGGTCATCCATACAGTGGCGGCATCGTTTATCAATGAACCCAAGGCTGAATTGATTTTGGCAAAAGCGCTGGACTCGGTGATGAAGTTGGTGAACGAACACCAGATCGAATCACTGGCCATGCCTGCCATTGGCACGGGTGTTTTCAAGTGCCCACCTGTGCTATCAGCGGAGATGACCGCCCGGGTTATGGCTGATTACAGGCAAGTCGGCACTTCATTGAAGCACGTCAGGATTTGTGTCACGACCAAAGTCTTGAAGGAAATCTTTGAGAAGGCGATCAAGGCCATTGCCCCTGACAGCCCACTTGATACCGCAATCTGAAGGAGATTACTGTGGGCATTGAAATCGAGCGCAAATTTCTGGTCATTGGAGATGCCTGGCGCACACCTACGGGTATTGCCATCGGGCAAGGCTATTTGAACCGAGACAAGCAACGTACAGTTCGGGTCAGGATTGCTGGCAGTCAAGCCTTTTTGACAATCAAGGGGCCAAGTCAAGGTGCCACACGGCAGGAATTTGAATACCCCATTCCTGCGGCAGATGCCCTGCAACTGTTTGAGCTTTGTGATGGCGCAGTGATTCTCAAGACGCGCCATGTGGTGATGCATGATGGCAACCGCTGGGAGGTGGATGAATTCCATGGTGACAACCAGGGGCTGATCGTTGCTGAGATTGAACTGACCACTGAAGACCAGACCTTTGGCAAACCTGACTGGCTTGGCCGTGAGGTGACCGATGACCCAAAGTATTTCAACTCGAACCTGATCGTGCATCCGTTCTGTCAGTGGAACCCCTCACCAGCGCCTTTGAGCGCTTGACCTTCAGAGACAATGCTTCATGGCCAAACTCTGCCCCACCCTTCGCCCTCATACTGCCACCCGTGCCGGTGACTATGCTGAACTTGATTTGCTTCAAACCCTAGAGCGGGGCTTGTCCGATGCGTTCACGCTATTTCACAGCGTCGACTGGTCTCGCGGAGATGGTTCACAGGAGCAACATGGCGAAATCGACATCGTGGTGGTCAACCAGGGGGGAGATGTCCTGCTGATGGAGGTCAAGGCTGGCAAGGTTGATTTTTTGCCTGGCGGCATGTTCAAGACCTACGGCAGCCATACCAAAAACATCACCGCCCAGGTTGGGCTGCAATATGGAGCTCTTCGAACCCGCCTTTTTGATGCTGGACTGCATGTGCATGTGAACCATCTGCTGGTGTTGCCCAACATCAAGGTGAAATCCGAGACTGCTCAGTGGCCGCGTGAACGCATTGTTGACAGCGAGGGCATGGTCAACATCGTTTCGCAGGTCATCGCGTTGCTGAGTCCTGGCCTGCACGATGCTGATCGCAACCCAAGAGTGTTGGCTTTTTTTGAGAACCGGTTTCGAGTGGAGCCAGATGTATCAGCGCTGGCAGGCAACCTGCAACGGACCGTCACGCGCTTATCGGCCGGCTTGGCATTGTGGGTTCCCCGTGTTGCGGCGCCGTCTGGCGTGATTCGCGTTGTCGGCACTGCAGGTTCGGGCAAGACGCAGTTGGCGCTTCGCCTATTGCGAGATGCTGCATCTGCCGGACAACGGGCGGCCTATATTTGCTTCAACCGAGCACTTGCGGACCATATGTCACAGGTGGCACCCGTTCAAACACCGGCCGAAACCTTTCATGAATATGCGCTTCGGATCGTTCGGCGAACTGGCACTGTGGTGGATTTCAGCCAGCCGACAGCCTTTAACACCATTGCCAGCCTTTGCCTGGAAGCGATGACCAAGATTGACCCGGATCTGGACATGATTGTTCTGGATGAAATGCAGGACATGCAGCCTGAATGGGCTCAAGCCATGTTGTCACGGCTTAAAGCCAATGGAAAAGCCTATTTACTGGAAGATCCGGAGCAACAACTCTACAAAGACCGGGTTGGATTTGACATTGAGGATGTGGTGACCATCACCTCGCACGAGAACTTTCGCACCCCGCGCGCCCTGGTTCGACTGATCAACTTATTTCGATTGACTGAAACCGAAGTTGAGGCGCTTTCGCCGTATGAGGGCGAGATTGCAGATCCAATCGTGTATGAAACACCAGAGAAGATTGGACCTTGCACCATCCACGCAGTAGAACGCTGCCTGCAAAAAGGCTTCAAACTGTCAGACATTGCGGTCATCAGTATGCGTGGTCGTGAACACTCGGTTTTGCAGAGCCTGGACAAGCTCGGGAACTGGACCCTTAACCGGTTTACCGGCAAGTTTGATGACGGTGTGCCGATCTGGCAGGACGGTGACTTGCTGATGGAGTCTGTGCGTCGGTTTAAGGGGCAGGCAGCACAGGCGGTAGTGCTGACTGAATGTGATATCACGCAGCTTGATGCTGTCAATCGGCGCTTGCTGTTCGTTGGGCTGACCCGGGCTCGAGTTCATCTGGAGTGGGTGATTTCGCAAGCGTCATCAATGATGCTTGAACGTGTTTTCAATAGCTGATCTCAAGCGGCATGTGCCTGCAACTGAATTGTATTGGGCACGTGGATAGAGCTCTTCCGTAAAGAAAACTCGCTTAAAAAATTTGGAATTTCTAACCGCAACGTTGGCGATCCGATGGTGGAATGCGGACCACGGTTCAAATCCACTCTTGCGACAGTTTCGGCTAGTCTACGGCATTTGCACCCTGTCTGCGGAGTTTGACCGTTTGCATCGTGGAGTACCAAACCGCCACAAAACGCAATCAATTTATGTTAAGTCCTTCTCAGTTTTGGTTGGGGCCAGACTGCGACAGCTTTGGGATGGCATTTGCCGGGGTCACGTGAGCGCGGTGAAGTTCAAATATCTTGACGGGATCTATTCCAAGTCGGGCGGCGAACCGACCATTCATAACCTGCATGATTTCAGGAATAGTTCCCTCCAGAAGTTCCCCTGACCTCAAACCAGTCAGAGCATACGTACGAGTAATCAGATTTTGATCTTTTGGAGGGATTACCAAAGGTCGTCCTGAAGTTGACTTGTCAAGTAAGCAAACTCTCGCCAGAGCAGCCCAGTAACAGGTGGCCCAGCACTCAAGGTAATCATCAGGCACCTGCTCCATTGAGGCATCAAGCCTAAACTGCAGCACGCATGGTGGAGTCTGAGCAAAAAAACTGAAGAGCAGCATACCCATCAATCGCTGCCAAGAATGGTCGCCGTCGCTCGCAAGAACTTGTATGCCTCGCAGATCTTGACGACCCTGGTTCATTTCGCGCTCGGATTTTGCAGTCCCAGATGCGGCGATAAGCATGAGCATTGCCCTTAACTTCAGGGCGTGGACCTCATTTAACCCATCTACCACCTCTGTTTCTCGGCACTTCTTGTTGAAATCCACGACGGCCTGGACGAGTTGATCTCTTGCCACCAAGGCAGCTTTTTTCGTCAAAAGTACGGATTGTTTTCCGTTCGTCGCTCCGCCACCAACGTTACCCGGCGTACTTGCCACCTTAGACTCACTGGAGTTGCCCGAGTTAGAAGACGATTGGGACACACTCTCATCAGGGCCTAAGTTGACATCGACCTCTGCAGATTGAAGTTGAAAAGCTTCAAAGTTCAAAATGCGATTCAGGAAAGAACGTGCATAGGCGAGATTACTCTCAGAAACAGAACTACGCTCGACTCTGAAGCCAACCTTTCCATGGCTCATTCGTCCCCTCAAGAACTCTTCATAGCTCAATCGGGTTGGATGTGCTGGTGTGCTTTCTAAAGTCGTATGAGCGATTGGGGCACCCACCTGATTGGTTTTCCGGTTTTTGCCAGCAGCACTGTCTTCAAAGGCGTGAATGACATCGACCAAGTCGAGAAACCACAAACCCTCTTCAGACTCATCCTGGAGTTTATCGAGCGCTCTATCAATCGCAGCACTGCGCGCTTCTTTACTCGATCGCCGAAGCTGATCTGCCCAAGTAATGATTGCATTGGCGCTTTGGCGAGACTCTCCCAGGTCCACGGAGGCAAACCGTGGTTCACCCTCGCTCATGACCAAGGTGAAACTGAATACTGAGGAATTCGGTCGCCCTATCGGCCGAATTTCAAAGGCAACAGACTGGAAGTCGATACTGTACAGTGTGAGACGCCCAGCTGCTTCGATGGGATCGAGATTCCGCAAACCGACAGGTGGCCACCAAGTGAGGGTTGTCTGATGGAGTTCAAATCTGCCAGGAGATCGAGCTGCAGCCTCCTCCAATGGAATCGTGTCATCAATCTGAACACGTGATATCAGCAGTTCATCTTGACTGAGGCCACCGGCATCGAGTGCCAACTTTAGGTCGAGTGACTCAGTGATCTGACCAGCAGGCAGACGCACGTAGAGGCTCGCCTCCTGGTTATTACCGGGCCCATTATCGATACCAAGGGCTGCTCCGGTGCAGTTAGCACTGCCAAACAAGACATGATCAGTATTCAAACCCTCAGCAATGAAAACCTTGGCATGGGCAAATCGTGAATTAGGCTGACGGGCAATAGGTGAGGAATCAACGTCCACAACACGAAGCCATTCAAGTTTTGCGGCCTGGTCGCCTGGAAATAGTTTCCGATTTTTCTGGATAAGAACGACCGTCTTCTCAGGCTTTAGTCGGCTGTGAAGCTCCTTCAGGGCTGAGAGATCATGGTCCCAATACGGACTGATAACGCACAAACGTCGTATTTGATCTTCAGCGACCGCCGCTGCGAACATTTGGGTGATTCCAAACGATTCACCGCTGGTGAGCAACTGAATGTCAATATTTTCGGTATCAGGCGCATTTATTGACTGCTGAGCCAGCACATCTTCAAGCCATTGAGCTCGATCCAAGGTCCAACGAAGTTGGCGCGCGATACTTGGCTGTTCCTGATCAACATACCTAGCGATGTACCGCCAGGCTCTTGCAATTACATTCTGCTCAGCTGATGGTTCAACTCCGCAGACAACCTGGCCGGTAATTTCCAAGTTACCTGCAATGCCAGCAGATGTCATGTTTGCTGAGCTAACAACCAGTCGGGCTTGCTGTCGCCCCACTTGAAGAAACAGCTTTGGATGGAAAACCCCCTTTGTCGAGATCGCCGGAGAAACACTATAAAGGTGACCAGCGAATTTGGGTGGCCGCGCTACCTCATCTAATGCCATCGTTAACATCCTCGAGTCAACTACCACGATGTTATTGATGCATCCCGAACCTCTAAGGCGGGAGAGTGCGAGCGACTCATAAGTCGGAAAGTCTAGACTAAAGGTGGTCAAAAAGCTCGTGTGATAACCCCTTTCAGAGAATGCCTCGAAGAGCTTCATGCGATCAGCCTCCGACCCAGGTTCGTAACCCCTTGTTTGTCCAGTAAACGCAGATCTGAAAGAAATCGGATGCTTGTGTCAAGTCTTGGCTCAGTCAACACAGGCCCAGACTTTTGACGATGGCGAATCTTGCCCTCGTCGTATTCAATCAGAAAGGTGTAATCGCCCTGATTTCTGAGCTTGGCCAATGCCACCCAGAGGTGCCGATGAATAATCCTCTCGCTGATGATTCGATTTAGAGCGGAAATGAATGTCTCGCCGTCCAGCCCATCCAAAAAGCCTGATTCCGTTAGGATAGATCGGGCATTTCCCCCTCCACGGCCAAATAGACATACCCGAATCAACTCGCGGTTCACTCTTTCCTTGTTGGCAACTGCACAAAGAAGACCAAGCGCTTCCAGTGCCACTTTCGCGGTACATGCAGCGTTCGGTCCAGTAGCTTTGATGATTCTGGAGACGATCATTTGCTCAGCATCAGCCGGTGCGCCCTTGCCCCAAAGGCTTGAAGTCGTCGCTTTCGTTTTGCGAAATTCACTCCAACTCAAGGCTGGATCATCTAGTTCATGGGCAATTCGAGAAGTCACCTCTTTTGCCAGCTCAACCGGTCTTATCCCAGAGGGATATCCTTCAAGAACATCGAGGGTATAACGAAGCAGCGTTTCCAGACACACATGGCTAATATCACTGAGCTGGTAGACCCACCAACGTGATTTGTGAGATTCAAAATCTGGACTCAGTGTTGGAAGACATTCCCCACTTGCCATCGCAGAAGAGTACAAGGCCCATCGAACGTCTTCAGCCGAGGGTAAGCGCCCAAGCATGTCAGCAACGTAGAGGATAAGCTGGAGAGATTTTTTCCGTGATTGAGCATTGCTTGACGGGAGGACGCAGTCGACACTGGCATCGAAGAGAACGTTTTGATACACGTCACGTTCCAATCCATCAATTGTCAGACGCGACGGTGCCAATGAAGCCAAAGCATCAAGCTGGCTAACAGTAACGATTCCCTGCTGAATAACCGAAAAAAACAGGTCGCCGACGTTTCCCGGTGCAAAGCATTTAGCCAGGGACTCTCCAAATCCTAATGAAGGAACTGGAATCTCATGACTTTCCACTCGTGTGAGCAATCCGACTTCTTTTAGCTGGCTGGCATAGGCGGCGCCGTAAACACCCCATTCATTGGCTAGGTACCTCGATTCGCCGTCCTCATCGATCTGTGCAAATGGGACCGATATGACTTCCGGTCGCAGTTGTTCCGTGGCCCAAGTTACTCCCGCGACTCCTGTTTCTCCGCCTGCCCGCTGAGCTACTAGCGCGTAGACAGCCTCTGCTCGACGGATATGTTGCCTCCAAACAATGGGATCTGGATTGCCAACGAGCCGAGCGTATTGATCAACGAGCCATGGATACAGTCCGTAGTACCTGACTCGCAAAGTCACATTACTTATACCCGGAAGTAATGATTGATACAAAACCGTGCTGGCGTTTTGCATGCCCAAAGGGTCAAGACCGGTTTTTTCTGCGAGTTCTGTCCATCCCGGGGGAGTACGCTTTGCATCCATCTTTTTGAATTTATCGAAGTCCTGTATGAGTCAATCGTACTCCCACGTGCCGGGAGCAGATGCAAACGATGCAAAGTTTGCCGGTGTGCACAGAAAACGTCAGCGCACAGGTGAATGCGCTCCTGCGATGCACTAAGGCCTATCGATATCGCGCCGCGAGCCTTCTCTACCGCCGCAGCGATTGCTCCAAACTTAACCTCATCAGGTTGTAGGGTTAACAGCTTTTGAAGGCCAATAGACTTTTGGTCCGGATAACTGCTGTCCAACACCCGAGTTGGAAGTACGAAGAAGCGCCAGTGAGAGACGTTCATGGGATCCAACTTAGATTCGTCTTTCTCGCTCAATAGTGCAAATACATAGACATCTGCTTGGCGTCTACGGGCAACACCAAATTTTGCCGTATCTGGATCCCATCCTAACGTTGGGCGAATGTCAAATGAGATCAGTGACGGTCGACGCTGCTCCCATGTTTGAACATACGCCGCTGACTTTACCTCGACCTTAGTGCCGTTCTTACTCGTTAGGTCGTACGCGATCCATTCGCTACGAATGCCGTCGGCAATGCCAAGATCCTTGGCAATCAAGTACTCTGCCAGACGTCCCCTGATTGCGTTGCTGACCAAATCCGAGTCAACCCACTGCCAGAATTCGAGCAGAGTGTTGCTTAGGGCAGTCCCATCCGCGTGAAAGTGCTCGTTCCCTGAACGGCGCTGCTTGCCCATTGCTGCTTCCTTCGCGCTAACGAAAATTGGGGACATCCCAGCTCCGATCGCATGATTCATCGTAGCATTTGCGTGGCACGGTATGCCGTTGACGCGATTGGAACTGGATTCATTGCGGCGGTCAGCGAAAGCAATCAAAGACCTTCCAGAAATTCATAGAGAATTGCCTGGAATCCGGAGGACCAAAAACTAAATACGTGCTCCCAAAAAAATGGCACCAAAACTAATCGATGCCCTTGGGGCACTAATTCATGATTTCAGAAATACGGCCAAGATCTGGGATCGATCATTCCAAAAAAACGAACCCCTCTCGAGCTTTGTACAGTTTTGCAGGTCGCTGATGACCTGTTTCCTTCAATCCATCTACCTCCATAATGTCTGAAACCCCTGGAGGTTGCTTTTCTAGCTCCGGCTTTAGACGCCGGCGAAACACGCTCTTGTCCAACTCATGACCAAGAATTGCTTCACAAGTGCGTTGCAGTGCGGTGAGCGTGAAATGCTCAGGCATCAGCTGCAAGGGCAAGGCATGCCGATCAACCTTGCGCTTTAGGACTTCAAGAGCCCTATGGAGGTGCACCTCGTGATCAAACGCCATCGCCAGTCCGTGGTCCCGTGCTTCCACCCATTCAACCGCATCTACCTTAGCTTTGACCACGGCTTGGACTTGATCACGCGGCAAAAGTGCGAAGAACAGAATACTGATGGACCATCCACGTGGATCGCGATCTTTGCCGCTAAACGTGCAGACTTCCTCGAGATGTGGGGTATCCACCCCGATCTTTTCGATCAACACTCGGCGCGCCGCCGACTCTAGGCAGGCATCCACATCAGGCTTTAAAAAGCCGCCAGGCAGCGCCCAGAGACCTTTTTGAGGTTCATTGGCCCTGTGCACAAGCAGCACTCGCAAACCATTTTCATCCACGCTAAAGATGGCAATGTCCACCATCACTGTTGGGTAAAGTTCGCGTCGATTGTTGTTTAGTTGCATTTTGCATTTATATCTGATACAATATATGCATTATGCAACTAAATACAAAGGGAGGGTCAGTATGGCATACGACATCATTGGAGACATACACGGTCAAGCGGACAAACTTCATGCCCTACTGAAAGAACTTGGCTATGTCAATCGAGACGGCGCATACCGGCATACTGATCGCAACGCGCTTTTCGTAGGCGACTTTATCGATCGCGGAACCAAGCAACTGGAAAGTGTCATGACCGTGCGCCGAATGGTCGACGCTGGAACCGCCCAAGCGGTCATGGGAAATCATGAGTTCAACGCGATTGCCTGGCATACGCCGGACCCATTGGCGAATGGCGAGTACTTGCGTCCGCATGGCGGCTCATGGGGACAAAAGAACCGAGATCAACACTCAGCGTTCTTGAAAGAGGTGTCAGACAACCTCGCCCTGCACAAAGAGGTGATTGATTGGTTTTTGACTCTTCCCTTGTGGCTGGATTTTGCAGGCGTTCGCGTTGTGCATGCTTGCTGGCATGACGGCTACATGGATGCTCTGCGACCTCACTTGACGCCCAAAAATCAACTCACACCTGAACTGATGATTTCGGCGAGTCGCTCGGGATCAATGGAATTTCGCACAGTTGAAGGACTGACGAAAGGGTTAGAGGTTCGCCTACCAAACGGGCACACCTTCAGCGACAAGGATGGGCATATTCGGCGCAACGTACGCATTCGCTGGTGGGAAAGTAATGCCACCACTTACCGCGACCTCGCGCTTATGCCCGATGAATTTCGCAGTCGCCTGCCGGAAGTCGCGCTGGAAATGGACTCGCGCTCACGGTATGACGAAGTCAAACCGGTGTTCTTTGGGCACTACTGGATGACGGGAACACCGCAAATGCAGACGGCTACTGCGGCTTGCGTTGACTACAGCGCCGCGAAGGATGGTCCGTTGGTCGCCTATCGCTGGGACGGCGAACCAGTCCTGACTAACGACAACTTTAGAAGCGTGGGGTAATTAGCATGACACATCAATTTCCGCGAAAACCAAAAAGCCAACACACTCAAGACATCTATCGTGGTTGTCTACTTGGCGGAGCCGTAGGTGATGCCCTCGGCGCACCAGTTGAATTCTTGTCCCGAGATCAAATCATTCGAAAGTTTGGCCACGCCGGGATTCAGGAGTACGTGCCAGCCTTTGGGAGGTTGGGCGCAATTACAGATGACACCCAAATGACGCTGTTCACCGCCGAGGGGGTGATGCGAGGTTGGTTGCGCGGC
>JFJP01032877.1_pt1 | contig 10569 bp, 9 predicted proteins | sample 431651 | NCBI WGS metagenome assembly JFJP01 (sample SAMN02602958, study PRJNA72255) | Microbial mat metagenome, whole genome shotgun sequencing project. | biome: fresh water; feature: sink hole; material: water; isolation source: purple microbial (photo- and chemosynthetic) mats found in...
TTTCTTCAAACGTTATTTGCTTATTTGTGCGCGTTTATTGTTCCCATTGCGACTTGGTATGTACTGTTAAATAAAGAAGATCAACAACAATTACTTGTTCCCACGCTCAAGCATCAATGACATTAAGTTAAAAGAAAACCTTCTAAATTTCAAAAACTTAGAAGGCTTTTTTATTTGTGATCAATATGAAATTACACGACGCGATCGATGCGTTTTTTGACGTAACTGCCAGGTGCTGGCTCAATTTCTTTATAAGAATCATTGCCTAAGGTGTGACGAGCGTCGATGATGTCACCGCCTTGTTTTGCGACCCATTCCGCCCAGTGTTTCCACCAACTTCCTGCTTTAGATTCAGCGGTTTGCTGCCAATGATCCGCGCCTTTGCCCAATTCGCCGCCGACCCAATAATTGCGACGATTTTTGTTCGCTGGATTAATGACTCCCGCAATGTGACCGCTCGCGCCCAACACAAATTCAACCTCACCGCCGACTTTTTCTGTGCCGATGAAAGTGCTCTTCCAAGGCGCGATGTGATCTTCAATCGTCGATAAGAAATAACTGGGGTTTTTGATTTTTCCTAAATCAATGGATTCGCCACAAATGGTTAATTTGTTGGGTTTGACCAAGTTGTTTTCTAAGTACATGTTTTTTAAGTAGAAAATGTACATCGCGGCGGGCATATTGGTAGAATCGCTGTTCCAATATAAAATATCAAAAGGTTGAGGAGATTGACCTTTCAAATAGTTATTGACCACATACGACCAAATCAAATCATTTGCTCTCAACATATTGAAAGCCGTCGCCAAATCACGACCAGAAAGCACTTTGGTAACTTTCAAATGCGCTTCACGTTGAGCAACGGCGGTTTCACTTAAAAACACGCCAATATCACCAGGATCAGTAAAATCCAACATGGTTGTCAAATAAGTGGCAGAAGCAACCATCTCGCCTTTGTTTCTCGCATTTAAAACCGCTAAAGTGGTCGCTAAAATCGTTCCGCCCACGCACCAAGAAACCGCGTTTAATTTTGGAGAACCCGTGATTTCAAGCACCTTTTCAAATGCAGTAATACTTCCTTTCTCGATGTAATCATCCCATTGGGTATTTGCAAGGCTTTCGTCGGGATTGATCCATGAAATCAAAAACACCGTATATCCTTGATCAACAATGAATTTTACTAATGAATTTGACGGTTGCAAATCCATAATGTAAAACTTGTTAATGCACGGCGGAACAATAATAACGGGTTGGCTATTGACTTTGTCGGTGGTGGGTTTGTATTGAATGAGTTGAATTAGCTCATTTTGAAATACCACTGAACCCGCTGTTACGGCTAGGTTTTCTCCCACTTTGAAAGCCGCTTCGTCAGTCATGCTAATGCGACCTTTCTCCATGTCGCCGAGCATGTTTTTCAAACCGTCTAATAAACTTTGTCCTTTAGTTTCAATGGCTAATTGCATAACTTCAGGATTAGTTGCAACAAAGTTTGTTGGCGACATTGCATCGACATAATAACGAGTGTAGAAATTCAAACGTTTTTGGTTTTCTTCATCTAAATTAGCGGCTTCGGCGGCTTTTACTAACACATCAGACGCTAACAAATAAGACTGTTTCAAATAATTAAAAACGGGGTTTTCTTCCCATGCTTTTCCAGAGAAACGACGATCGGTGATTTTAGCGGGTTTAGTTTCAGCGCCCGTTTGTTCAGTGTTTTGAGGGTTAAGAAAAGTCATCCATAAATTCATTTGTTGCTGTTGATAATTTTGGAAGAACTCAGTCCATTTTTGAGGTTGATCAAGGGTTTGCGAGAAGATAGATTGCCATGCTTTGCTAAATTCGGTCATCATTTCTTGGCTTTGCTCAAATGCAAAACTATTGAAGAAAGTTTCAGATTCTTTACTCATTGCGGCTAATAAATCTTGTGGGGTTTTGTATTGTGGTGTTGTCATGCAGCGCTCCTAAAAAATAGGGAAATGGGGAAAACTTGCCCGTATAGCTTTCTATCATAACATTTTTTTATAACCTATCAAACTAACCCCATAATTTGATGTTTTTTAAATCCTGATGATTATTTGCGACAGCGGTCGTTGTGGTTTTAGCCCAAAATCATGCAAATATGAGATACTATAATGTGGTGATTGTGGGCATTTTGGACAAGCCGAGAATGGTTGCAAAATGTTAGATAAATTAAAGAGTTAGCGTTGGAGTAAGCATGAGACAAAGCAGCACGCGGATTATGATTGTGGATCGTTCGGAGGTCGCCCGTTCGATCATTGCGCACATTTTGCAAAAGGAAATGCAAGATGCCTACATTGTAACCTGTGGCAGTGCCGAAGAAGCACTCTCGCACCTTCACCGCGAAAAGTTCGATTTAATCACCACCGCGCTATTGTTGCCAGGGCTCGATGGCTTGGATTTATGCCACGAAGTCCGCAAATCAGAACGCCAACGCTTAACCCCCGTGATCGTCGTGTCAAGCGATGCCGATACCCGTTTGTTGCGCGAAGGATTTTCGGCTGGCGTGACAGATTATTTCAATAAATCATTGGGTTACAGAAAATTAGTCGCGTTCATCAAAGATGTCACCCAACGTCACGCGGGCATGGTCGGACGCATTTTGTATGTCGAAGATAGTTTAAGCACCGCACAAACCACCCAAGCCTTATTAGAAAATCACGGCTTACAAATCACGCACTTAACAACCGCCGAAGAAGCCTTGCAATTATTAAAGAACAACATGACCCAATCGGGTGGAGAAGATTCTGGGTTTGATGTGGTGTTTGTCGATTTCTTTCTCGCGGGTTCAATGACGGGAGGAGATTTGTTATATGCGGTTCGAGCACAATTGCATTTGTCGAAACAAGAATTACCCGTGTTAGTGGTGACGATTCCTGATAATTTAAGTTGCCAAGCCGATATATTTCACGCGGGTGCAAATGATTTCGTGACCAAACCCGTTGTCGAAGAAGTTTTGATTGCACGTTTGAAATCATTATTGTTAATTAAACATCAATACAACGTATTACAACGCTATTCAAAAGAAATCTATCACATGGCGACCACCGATGCGTTGACAGGATTAAAAAATAAAGAATACTTATTTACAGATGGTCCTGATTTTGTGAAGAAAAATCCATTGTTGGCGCTGTTAATGATTGATATTGATTTATTAGAAGAAATTAATCAACGACGGGGTTATTTAATTGGCGATCATATTCTGCATAATATTGGAACGTTTTTAGAAGAATATTTTGTTGGTAAAAAGCATACATTATTAACGCGGTTTGGGGGGAAATGTTTTCTTTTATTATTGGGCGGCTATGATATGGATCGAGCGCAAGAAGAAGCCGATATTTTAAGAGATAAAATTAGCCAATTAAGAACCGACGAAGCAGAAATCACCGCGAGTATTGGGGTGACGGCAGCAGATGGGTTAATGGAAACGAATTTGAATGCGTTAATTGCTCAAGCGGAAAATGCGTTGTTAAAAGCAAAAAGCAGAGGTTTCAACCAAACGGCGGCGTATGGTTAAGACCTTGCTGCTTTGTAATAAGACGAGCGGGGTCGGGTGTAAGGGCGCGGATAGGTGACTAAAGGCGCAAGTTCCCGCAACGCAAGCTCGTACACTCTGCGTTTAAAAGACACCACTTCGCGTAATGGATACCAATAATTAACCCACCGCCAGCCGTCGAATTCGGGCGTATGGCTAGTATCCAAACACACATCGGTTTCTGTGCCCAATAATTTTAAGAAATACCAGCGCTGTTTTTGACCGATACACAACGGGCGTTTGTGCCGACGAATCAAATGCGTTGGCAAATAATAATACAACCACTGACGGGTTGAGCCCAAGATTTCTACTTGCTCTGGACGCAAACCGATTTCTTCCAATAATTCTCGATACATTGCTTCATCGGGAGTTTCATTCGCTTTAATGCCGCCCTGTGGAAATTGCCACGCATCTTGTCCGATGCGTTTAGCCCAAAATACTTGACCTTTTCCATTGGTCAAAATAATACCGACGTTGAGCCGAAACCCTTTTGAATCAATGACGCAAGGCTTGTCCATCCCCTGACTCCTCGACTAACTGATCCTTTCAATCATTTAAAAGTTCTCAACTTTCTTGTTTAACTATACGCTATTTTCATCATTTTGTCATGATCAATGCGGCACTCAATAGAAAATAATGTCATTATTTACAAGGATTAACGAGCAACTTCCCCACGATATTTATCAAAAAATCCTAAAATCATGGTAAATTTGCTTTTAGCCAGTTAAACTGCTCAATATCACTAATCAAAAACGCCCCAACTTTTTATAAATACTATAGTTGTTACAGAGCAAACTTATATGCAAATACCTTTACAAACTGCTCGAATTCTAATCGCCGATGATACGCCTTATAACCTAAAAGTCTTATCCGCGATTCTCTCTCAGCAAAACTATCAACTTATCCTCGCTCATAATGGGTTTGAAACCCTCAAATTAGCGGTGACAGAAATCCCTGATTTAATTTTATTAGATATTATGATGCCAGGCATGGATGGAATTGAGGCTTGCCAACATTTGAAACAAGACCCTAATACTTGGGATATTCCTATCATTTTTCTTAGCGCAAAATCAGAAGACGACGATATCATTCGTGGATTAGAATTAGGCGCAGCAGATTACATTACAAAGCCTTTCAATCCTAAAATTTTGCTCGCTCGAGTTAAAACACATTTATCTTTACGCCAAAAAACTAAAGAACTCCAAGAATTTGCTCACAAAGATGGCTTAACTTTAATCGCTAATCGTCGCCGTTTTGATCATTTCTTAGAAACCGAATGGAAACGTTGTCTGCGTACCCAAAGCCCTTTATCTTTAGTAATGGTTGATATTGATTTCTTTAAAAATTACAACGACACCTATGGGCATTTGCAAGGCGATGAAATCCTTAAATTAACCGCCAAAACTTTAGAGAAAGTCGTGAGTGGAACACCTTATTTAGTTGCTCGTTATGGCGGAGAAGAATTCGCTATTATTTTAAGCAATACACCCCTAGAAAGTGCCATTGGTATTGCTGCAAAAGCCCATTTTGAAATTGCTAATCTTAATATCGCCCATAAAAATTCTAAATTGAAGAAATTGACTGCTAGTTTTGGTATTGCAACCCTTATCCCAACCGAACAAACTACGAGCAAAGACTTAATTAATACCGCTGACACTCGACTTTTTAAAGCAAAAGAAAATGGTAGAAATTGCATTAAAGTTTATGATGCTTAATTTTCTTTTTTAACTTATTTGTAACCTAACTTATATTTTACATGACTATGATTTTTATTTACTCCTTACATTTCTTTGTTTTTTGTATAATTTTTGTTTTATTCTGGAACAGAGAATCTTCTTATCAACATACCTTGCTATTAAGCATTATGGCATTGTCAATGTTGGTGGCGTTTATTTTATTGAAACTTGAACATAAGAACCTTAGAAAATTACGTTGCCAATTAAAACTTGCTGAAGATAGCGATCAGTTTAGTCGATCACTATTGCAAGATTTACCCGTTGGTTTAGTTTTAATGCGTTTGGACGGGAAAGTCGTTGAATTAAATACCGCGTATGCAAATTTGATTGGAAGAACTCCTGAGGAAATTCGTCAATTAGATTATTGGAAAATTACGCCTCAAGGTTATGCAGAAGCTGAACAAGAACAAATGCAAAAACTCCTTAAAACTGGGCGTTTTGAACCATTTGAAAAAGAGTTTATCCATAAAACAGGAATTTTAGTGCCTGTACGAGTGCAAGGTCTTATTATTGAACAAAATGGTGAGCGATTTATTTGGGAAAGCATTGAAGATATTACCTTGCAAAAACGTTCAGAGGAAACTTTACGTCAAGCAAAACAACTAGCTGAATCTGCTAATCTTTCTAAAAGTCAATTTATTGCAAATATGAGCCATGAATTACGCACACCTTTAAATGCAATCATTGGTTATAGTGAAATGTTGAAAGAAGATGCAGAAGATTTAGAGCTTCCTAAATTTGTTGAAGATTTGCATAAAATTCTCGGTTCTGCACGGCATTTGTTGGGCTTAATTAATGATGTTTTAGATATTTCAAAAATTGAAGCGGGTAAAATGGAAATCTACAATGAAATTTTTGAGGTAGATTCAATGCTCGAAGAGGTAGTTTCAACTGTTCAACCTTTAATGACCAAAAACCAATGTATTTTAGTGACAGAATTTGAAGTAGGTTTAGGAAAAATCTATTCTGATTTAACTAAAGTTCGTCAAATGTTGCTCAATTTATTAAGTAATGCGGCGAAATTTACGCATGAAGGAAAAGTCACTTTAGATATTTCTCGACAACTCGAACAAAATATTGAATGGCTGGTGATTAAAATTAGCGATGAAGGTATTGGAATGACTTCAGAGCAATTAAAGAAACTCTTTCAACCTTTTGTGCAAGCAGATGCGTCAACCACGAGAAAATATGGAGGAACGGGATTAGGTTTAGTGATTACCAAACGCTTTGTAGAGATGTTGAGAGGAACAATTCAAGTTGAAAGCAATTTTGGGCATGGTTCTACTTTCACAATTCATTTGCCCGCGCATTTGCCTGAAATCTTACCTTTAGAAGAAAAAATTAAAACAATTGTTGAAGCAACCCCAGAAGAACAACAAATCGTTTTAGTGATTGATGATGATCAAAATGTTCGTGAAATGTTGCAAAGCTATATTCATAAGTTAGGCTATCGAGTTGCTCTCGCGGCAAATGGTGATGAAGGGTTGCGTTTGGCGCGTAAATTAAAACCCTCAGCAATTACATTAGATGCGGTAATGCCTGGTATGGATGGTTGGATGGTTTTATCGGCATTGAAAACTGATCCCCAATTGGCTAACATTCCAGTCATTATGGCGACAATGTTTGATGAGGAAAATCAAGGCTATTCTTTGGGAGCAACTGATTATTTGATCAAACCCATTTCTCAAGAACAACTGCGTTTAACGCTCTCCAAATATCAGATTTCAACTGAAACCCAACAACGGGTAATGGTGGTTGAAGATGATCATATCACGAGGGGTATGATGGAAATGATGTTGACGCGAGCAGGTTGGCAAGTTTGCTCTGCTGAAAATGGACGACGAGCCTTAGAAAGCCTTGAAAAATGTGAAAAAAATAAAGAAGTTATGCCAAGTTTGATTTTATTAGATTTAATGATGCCAGAATTAGATGGTTTTCAAGTTGTCGATTGTTTGCATCATCACCCCACTTGGCAGCACATTCCCGTTATTGTTTTAACAGCAAAAGATATTACATTAGAAGATAGAATGCGCTTAAAGAACGGGGTTCAAAATATCTTCCAAAAAGGCGCTTATAAACGTGATAATTTATTAGCTGAAATCCGTGAGCAACTTTCTCGTATTTCTTCTTAAATTAACTAACTGTAGCATTTTAATAATTCTATCACTATCTTATTACAACTTACATTTCAAGATACTCTACTATGTCTATTCAAGCGATTAACAAATATCATAATGAAGTTCATAACATTTTCCGTAAAAGTGGAATAAAACATGAACAAGCCATTAAAGATGAATTCGCTCATTTAATAAAGCATTATTGCGAACCAAAAAATTTGTATTTGGGTAGAGAAAAAACCATTAAAAACAAACAAGGTAAAAATATCCGTCCTGATGGTACTATTACAAATACAGCGCTTGATTTAGGTTATTGGGAAAGTAAAGCAAATGTTAATTTAGAAAAAGAAATTGTTGATAAAATCAATGCGGGTTATCCGTTGAGCAATACTTTATTTCAAGATGACAAAATTGCTATTTTATATCAAGATGATGTGCGGGTTTTAACGGCATTATTAACAAATGAGCGTGAACTTGATAACTTATTAAATCAATTTATTAATTTTAAGAGCAAAGAAGTTAAAGAATTTTATGTGGAAATTGATGCCTTTAAAGAAAAATTACCGAGCATTCTTAAAATATTACGCGACATGATTACAAGTGAGGAACAAACCAACCCGCATTTTATAAAAGCGCGTCAAACATTTCTAACGATTTGTGAAAAAAGTATTAATCCAGAAATCACGATTAACGATATAAATGAAATGCTTTTGCAACATATTTTAACGGAAGAAATATTTATTAGTATTTTTAATAATGCTCAATTTTTTGCTGAAAACAATATCGCTAAAGAACTCTATAAAGTAGAAAATACTTTTTTTAAAGGAGCAACTAAACGGAATACCTTAGCAGACATTCAAAGTTATTATATTGTTATTAAAAGCCGTGCTACCAACATTGTTGACCATCATGATAAGCAAGCATTTTTAAAAATGATTTATGAGGATTTTTATAAAATCTACAATCCCAAAGCCGCCGACAAAATGGGCATTGTTTATACGCCAAATGAAATCGTTAAATTTCAAATTGAAAGTGTGGATTATTTGTTAGAGAAACATTTTAAAAAATCATTAGTCGACGAAGGGATTAAAATCCTTGATCCCTGTGTAGGAACGGGCACTTATATTTGTGATTTAATCGATTATTTGCCACCGCATCGTTTGGAATACAAATACAAACATGATATTTATGCAAATGAATTAGGTTTGCTGCCTTATTACATTGCTAATCTAAACATTGAATATACCTATCAACAAAAAATGCAAAAATATGTTGAATTTAATAACATTTGCTGGGTTGATACCTTAGAAATAGACACCCAAAATAAAGGAGAAAATTTTGAAATTGAAGGCATTGGTTTTAATGTTGAAAATACCGACCGCATTAAAGAACAAAAAGAGCAAAAAATATCCGTTATTATTGGAAATCCTCCTTATAATGCTAATCAACAAAATGAGAACGACAATAATAAAAATCGTGAATATCCTTTTGTTGATAAAAGAATTAAAGGAACGTATATTCATGAAAGCACTGCTCAAAAAACTAAGCAATATGATATGTATAAACGCTTTATTCGTTGGGCAAGTGACAGAATTAGTGAAAACGGGATTATTTCTTTTATTATTAATCGCAGTTTTATTGATAAAAAACAAGACGATGGATTTAGAAAATGTGTTGAGCAAGAGTTTGATTTTTCTTATGTTGTCGATTTAGCGGGAGATATGCGCTTAAATACCGATAGCAACGATAATGTGTTTGGGATTACAATTGGCGTTGCAATTTTATTTCTAATTAAAAAGAAAGGAGATTAAAATGACTACAATTAGTTTAGATTTGCCTGATATTGTTTTGGAATCTTATCAACAAAATATTCCTAATTTAATTCAAGATATAAAACAAACTTTTATTATTCGGGAATATACCAATGGGCATCTTTCTTTAAGACAAAGTGCGGATGCGCTTAATTTATCTTATCGTGAATTTTTAGAATTACTTTGGAGCAATGGGATTTCTATTGATGCTTTAAATCAAAACGAGTTAGATGAACAATTTTCCTACTTAAAAGGTATTTTAAAACCTCGAAAACGTCAGGCTGGTTTGGGTAAAGGAAATTATTGGATGAGCGATGATTTTGATGAACCATTACCCGATGAATTTTGGCTTGGAAATGAATAAAATATGAAATATATGTTAGACACGCATACTTTTATTTGGTGGCATGAAAATCCAACGCTGTTATCTGCTAAAGTGTTAGCAATTTGTGAGGATGTTAATAATCAATTAATTTTAAGCATGGTTAGTCTTTGGGAAATTCAAATTAAGCTGCAATTAAACAAATTAACATTAGATCATTCTCTCACTGAAATGGTAAAAATACAGAGAAATAATGGCATTGAAATTCTACCCATAAAATTTGAGCATATTTTGCGCTTAGATAACCTTCCTTTATATCATAAAGACCCATTTGACCGCTTGTTAATTGCACAAGCAACTATTGAACAACTGACTTTATTAACTAAAGATGAAAAGTTTAAATTATACTCACAACCAATTATTTGGTGAATAATGACTAAAAAAGCAGAGATTTATTATTATCGGTTGCCAAACTGCAAAAGCAAACAAGAAAAATTGCAACTCATTGATTTTATTAAGTTTAAAGACTTTCCTTTTGTTCGCGTTTTTCCCGACAAAGATGCGAATTGGATTAATCAAACTGATAATGATTTTGATACCTTAATCCCCGTTTGTGACAAACAAACTAAATTAGGTAAAAATCAACTGGGTTTATGATTTTTCAAAAGAAAATCTAATTGAAAAAATGCAATTTTTCTTTGAAGAATATAATAATGAAGTTGATAGATGGGTTAAATGGAAAAATGATAATAATTATCAAGATATAAAAGATGAATCTAATCCAGTTGTAGATACATTTTTACATCAAAGAAATCTAATAAAATGGAGTAGTCGATTAAAGAGAGATAAATTGAGAAAACATAAAAAGGATATTTTTGATATTAATGATATTACAAACTGTCTTTATCGACCTTTTATAAAAAGCTATTTGTATAATGGATATATTCCTATTGATGTGAAAGGAGAATTTCATCAAATTTTAATCAAAGAAAATAAAATAATTACAACAATGGGAGATAGCACAGGAAAACCG
>JFJP01041468.1_pt1 | contig 10569 bp, 19 predicted proteins | sample 431651 | NCBI WGS metagenome assembly JFJP01 (sample SAMN02602958, study PRJNA72255) | Microbial mat metagenome, whole genome shotgun sequencing project. | biome: fresh water; feature: sink hole; material: water; isolation source: purple microbial (photo- and chemosynthetic) mats found in...
AAAGGCTTGAAAAGTTGCCTCCCCATTCCCAACCGTCATTAATTGCTAAGTCTTTAAATTCTGTGTATCGGCTGCGCCCTGTGCGTTCCATGACATCAATTGCTAAACCGTAATTGTGATATGAAGAACCTGCGGGTGCGTTGGAAACTATTGCTCCGGGAGCTGTTCTTCCCTGTGCGTATATTCCGGCTTGTTGAGCGAAAGTTCTTAAACCGGAAATTATTTTTAAATCGTATCCTTTCTCTTTTGCTTTGTTTATGAAAACTCTCACTTTGTCCCTAATTTCGGGGTGAAGGAGTTTTATATGATTTTCGTTATCAACGGACAACGTTTTTTTGTATTTGTTTTTTTGCACAGCAACAATACCCGCAATTGCTACCAATATTGCCACAGAAACGGATGTTGTTACAATTATGGTAGTTTCTTTTTTCATTTTATAAAATATTGAAAGGCTGCAATTGTAGGAGCCATGAATGGAAACATAAGATAAGGTGCAATGGCAGCAGCAGGAGTCTTTATAGTTGGCGCAATTGTAGTTGTGCCTTGTTTCAACAATTCTAATGCGGCTAATTTTTCTTCTTGATTAAGTCCTGTAGCCGATTGTATAGCTTCATCAATTGTTTCTCCGTATTTTTCCAAGTAATACTGATTTACTTTTTCAATATTTTTTTGGTCATAAATTTTTTTGCAAACTTCCTTAACCTTTTCCTCTGATGTTGCTGTCCACCAATTAGCAATTGCAGTATTTAGTTCTATTGCCAATTGATATTCAGGTTCATTTATTTTACCTGCTTCAATTCGGTTTCTGATATTCACATAAACAGCGTACCCAACGCCTGTAATGAATACACCGCCAACAATACCACCTATGGTTTTAATAGAAGCATCCATTTTTAAAAAAGGTTTTAAATAAAGTTTTTAATTAGTGGCATTTTTTCCACTAATAATTTAGGTTTCAAAGTGAGTTTATTACCGAGAAACAAGCGGTCTTGTTCCGGTAAATCTAAAATAGCTTGAACTATTTTCATTGTTTGCAAAACAACAAAATCATTTTTGCCATCAACGGTAATTTCTTTAATTACTTTCATTTTCAGTGTTTTCGGGTTCAGTTTGAGTTATTGTATTTCCTTTCATTTGTGAAACAACTGATGTAAGAATATCCTTTTGAGTAACACAGGCTTTGATAAAGAAAAGGATGTCTTCCTTTTCGTTTGTATCAAAATAAATTAGCTGTGCAACAATATCGTTTACAACAGGCGATTCTGTTGAATTAGGGGCTTGTTGGTTTTTATTGAGCATAGGTAACAATTGAGCTACAAATGGTTGTACTAACGTTACCAATGAGCCTAAATCAATGCTTTTTTTCTGAGGTAAACCTGCTAAGGTTTCTTCTTTTATTTTTCGTTCAAAAAGACTTCTTTCATTTTCAGCATTTTTCCGTTTTAGCTCTTCATTTTCAGCCTCTAATTTTCGTTTTGCTTCCGATAATTCGATGTTTCGTTCTGAAATATCCTGCAAACGATATTCAAACAAGGCATTTTCAATATGTGAGTCTATTCCTTTCAGCCCTGCAAATTTGTTCTTTTTGCGCTTCAATTCAGGCGTTATAGAAATTCGCTTTGTGAAACTACGTTCAGCAACTATCTCTTTTGATTTGGCGTTTAGTTCGTAAATAATTACTCTTTCCACTGCATCTTCTTCGGCAAGCGCAAAGGCTTGCGTTAAAATGTCGGATGTTAGTGGTTCCTGTCTGAACATCTCCACAGGTTCATTGGAGTCGTCAATCACGTTTTTAAAAAAAATGCTGCAAAGAAACTTCTCTTTGATGCCTCTTTCTTCTACTCGCTTAATAGCTGCGATGTATTGTGCTGATTCTTTTGAAAACATATTCTAATTTTTATTTTAATATTGTGGGGTAACTCTTATAAAATACAAATTAAAAGGTACAAATTCTTTGTTCGGGTTGTTTCTTACTTCAATTTCAATGTATTCGTGAAAGTCAATATGTTTTACCAAGCCCATGCGCACATATTCATTGTTAGTTAATTCTATTGCTGTATTTGCCGAATTAAGCGTAATAACTGAATCGCTGTAAATATCAAGGCTTTCGTTAGCAATAATAGCAATATCGTTAGGAAATTGTATTCGTTGCTTTATTGCTGTTACGACCTCCATGAAATAATTAATTACAAAGCCATTAGCATTGTATTCTTTCAGAATATTATCAATTCTATTTCTAATGTAAAAATCATTCATAATTCAGCAATGTATTAAGTTCAATTGAGGGGTTAAGAACATCAAATACAGTAATTCCGGCAGTATTCATTTCAGAAATTAACGTTTCAAAAAATGAGTTCTTTTTGAAAAAAACATCTAAAATTGAATTAGGTTTAACGTTTTGGTTTACTGTTAAGAAGTTTTCTTTACTGATATTATTTTGCGCATAAACCGACACCAATGAAGGTTCGGCTTGTGTATTTACGGCAAGGATAACGTACAACGGATAATCAACACACAAAGGAGAGTTGTTAATTGATATAGTGGCATTTGCAAATTGATGTATCGGCAAACCTCGCATCTGCGTATTGTAGTAGGGCTGCAAAACAGACTCAACTGTTACTATCTGTTCTGTGGGTACTTCAATTTTAACAACATCAAAATTCGGAAACACAAATAAACTGTTTACAAACGTTATTGCGCTGTTAAGTTTAATGTGCTTAATGCCGAATTTTTGCGTATTAAGATTATATTTGGCGTTGTGTATCATTTTATTTTTCGCAAATTAAAATCATTGTTAATTTTGTATTTGCAGTAACATCGCTGGTACAGTCAATATTGCCTGTGATACCGGAGTTTGCAGCCTTCCATTTTTTTGGCGATTTGTAAACTACATCTTTCCACGATAAAGAAGAAGTTTGAGGAACGATGCAAAATGGTGCCAATAACATTTCTTTGAATACTTCCTCCCTGTCAATCTCCAATGTGATTTCAGAAAATCCAATATTGGAATCATTGCAAACAAAAAACACACCTGCAATCTTTTTGTGGTATGCTTCTGTATTCAAGTTGTTGATAGGAACTTTTGAAGATGGTTGTAAAGTAAAATCGTAAGCCCTTAATTCTGTTGGCTGTTTTTCTTCTTGCTTTTGCGCAACGTATTTTTCAAATATTTCTCTAATAGTTGCAAGCAATTGGTCTGTAACTTTTGTTTCCATTTTTTAGATAAAATTTAAAAGAAGCGGCACTAAACCGCTTCTTATCCCCAACAATAAAAAATAAAGTAAAAAACAAAAAATAAAACAATAACCTTTTATGATTCTATCGTGTAGCCATCAATAAAATCATAAACATCAGCCGTTTTGTTTGTTGTCAGGTTCATTTCGTTCTGTTGCAAAGGTTTTTCAATATTCGGCAAATCGGCTTTGCAAAAAACGTCTTGTTTATCTTCTTTTTGTGTGCAAAAATCGTTTTCCAAAAACAAAGAAGCGAAAACGAACATAATAAGTATAAAAGATAATTTTTTCATTTCTGTAACTGTAATTAAAATTAAATTAAAAAAACATTAATTGTGTTTAGTTACACCTTACAAACCAATGGTGTTGGCGGTAATAACCAATGCGTGTATGGTTGCTCTCATGAACCCTTTTACCGGAGCGGAAGCGTTCCATGCGATGTCCCATTCAATATTGGTTTTGTCGTCTATTACACGAGGTACAAATTGCATATCGCCACCTTCAACGCCGTTGGCAGCTACGGTTGAACAGAATGAAGCGTTTGATGTTTTGTCGTACACTTCTTGTTTTCCGAATTTTAAATCGGATGCACCGTTTTGCAATAGTGGTGAAAGATGCCCCCATGAAGCAACTTTATCAACTGCACCTGCAACGGTTGCATCGGTTTCGGAAGTTTCGCCATACTGCAATGCAACGTTGTGAACAAATGCAATGGTACCGGAAGTAATTTTACCGTTATTCAAGTTGTGCAGTTTGTTGTCTGCAACGTCTGATAAACCAATGATTTGAATGTTTGTTTTTCCGTTGATTGCTTTTACAGCATGGTACACTTTTGGCGTTACGGTATAAATACCACGTTTCAAACCATCTACAACTGTAGGTGGAATATTTAAGTTCGGATTGCCAAGCAGCTTTTCAAGTTTTGCTTTGGCAGTTGTATCAAATTGAATCAGTTCCATATAGAATTTTGTTATTTTTGGAATTAAAAAAAAAGTTTAAAAAGAAAAAAAAGAGTTTGAGTGCCTACACTATTTCAGTAGAGATGCGCACGTTTACGTTTTTATGCGCCTTTGCGCCGGGTAAACCTTTTGGGAGTACAGTAGGTCGTCTTAGCAATGCTGCGCCAACTTCTTCTTCGTAAGCTTCTTCATAATACTGTTCTTCGCCTGAACCGGAAGCGTAAAGAGTTTGAATTACCTCTTCAATTTTTTGGCTGAGGTTTTTGAGAGCGTTGTCCTGCGCTGCGTTTACCGATGTTAAAGACTTTTTGAGGGCTTCCACATCATTTTTCAAGGCATAAGCCGTTGAGGTTGAAGGTTTTTTGGGGATGCGGTTTGTCATAGGGTTAGGTTTGCGAATAATACCGTAAACCATTTCGTTTACAGCAGCACCTAAACCGTTGATAGCGGCATCAACATAGTCTTCGTCTTCGCCTTCGGCTGCGCCAAAACCTACACCTTTCAAAAAGCCGGAACCTGTTGCTAACCGTAATACTGCGGCTGCGCCTGAACCAACACAGAAGAATGTACCTTCGGGGAAGTCGTTGTTTTCGCACATAACGGCACCAACAAGGCTCACACCTATTTCCAAAAGAGGATTGATAAGATTGGAGGCTGTTTGTCGCATTTCGCCTGCACCTTCCACGCCTGCAAATACGCCCCCCAGAGTCGGCGTTACAAAGCGAGAAACTACCCTACGAACCAATGGGTAGCCGTAAGCTGCGCCTGCGCCTGTTGCAAGAACAGGAACTGCATAGTTTTGCAATTCCTTTGATGTAACTTTCGTATTCATAATGTTTTAAAAATTTATAAGTAAATGACTTCTGCAACCCCTTGCATTGTTGTATCATCGGAGGGCTGCGGTTGCGTTTTTTTATTTTGAACAAAAAGGAAAATTGCACCAATAACAAGCAATGAACCTATGCCAACAACATTTTTGGTTTCTGAAAAAAAGTGCTTTTTAACCGGCACAGGCACAGGTGCAATACTGTTATCGTTGGGGGGAAGTGGTGCAATAACATTATTGTTATTGTTTTCGTTATTAAAATTCGGTTTGTAAGGTTTTTGATTTGGTGGCGGTGAGATAATATTATCCATATCGTCAGTAATTTCGGTTGAATATTCATCAACTACGGGAGTCGGTTTGTTGTCTTCTTTTGCACCTCTATCTTCGAGATGTTTTTTCGCAAAGTCTAATATTCCGGCTTTTTTTAGTGCATCCCAAACTTTGGCTAAAAAGGCACCGCCGGAGGAAATTGCAGCGGCAAGCCCTATTCCATCCAATGCAGCAAGTCCACTTACTTCATCGTCAATATCAATAGTTTCGTCATCAACATCCGTATCGGTAATGTTTGCGGTATGTAGATTTTGAATGTTTTTTGCTTTTTTGTTGAATTTCGGTTTGCGTTTTGCACCGTTTTTAAGGGCTTTAACTATCTTGTCTTCCTTGCCTCCCATATTGTACCAGAAATTTTTGAAACGCTCCAAAAACTCCTTTACTTTGGCTATTTCGGCTGTTGTGTAGCCTTTTGCCTTAGCTTCATTTTCAGATATAACACCGGGTTCAAGTATTGTTGCAATTCCAAAAAAGTTGAGTGCCACCAATGCCCTAAAACCTTGTCGCGGAACAAGCATAGGAACGGCATTTGCAATGTGAAGAAGTCTTTTTTCTCTATCTCCAAATTTCACGTTTTTGCCCTTTTTTTTGCCAGCTAAGCCTTCAAACATGAAAGGTAGTGGTTCTATGTCGTTACCTGACAAACCTCGAAAATCTGCGGTATAAACACGCTCTAATGTGGATTGTTTTTCAGTGTCAAACAAAGGTAAAACAGCATCAATTATGTGCGATTCTCCTGTATGTGAGGCAATAACGTAAACGTGCTGGAATGTGCCGAAACTATTATAGCTTGCAATTTTGAATTGATAATCAAAATTAAGCTCTTTGAGGAGGGATGCTGCAAAAATACTCATGCAGTCGCAATCGCAAGAAAATTTGGGGTTTGTAGGCTCTTGACGTGCCATTATTTGGGCATCAAACCAAGCCCTTGCAGGAGTTCTTAGTTCTTCTCCCGATTCTCTATCATATTTCAGATAATCAACAATAAATTGCCAAATAGAACGGCAGGTGTCGGTAAATGTATCGCGCTCCAACATAGGTGCAAGGTTGCGCACTTGCCATGAGTATTCTTCTACAATAAGGTTCATTTGCCTTATTGTGTCTTCTACATTGCCATCTTTGTATGCAACAGTGCGAGTCTGCTGTGCCGGGGCGATATACCTATCGTATTTCGCACCATCTTTAATTTTACGCTCAACGGCATTGGTTGGTGAATATCCTAATACATCTATTTGCATTTCAGTTATTTTTGTTTTTTTTAATCAAAAATATAAAGTGCAAATATATTATGCTGTAAAGCAACGTTTATAGTATATTTAATTAAACATTTACTTTAATGTTTTTTTCAATTATTTTTGTATTTTTGTAATTATTTTATCGTAAAAAAAATTAAACATATAAGAATATGGAAAAGGACGAAAAAATTGAAGTTTCGGGGGCATTTTTATTCAAAAATGGGTATTTAGAAGGCAGGGGAATGAAATTAATAGAACTTACCGCACTTATTCGGCTTATTTGCCCTACTATTTCGGCTCAAACAATAACAAAAATGATAAAAGATGAATATGATTTTGGCGAAAAAATAGTAAAAACAGTGGAAAGTAACGGAAATATTGTTGAAAAAAAGCAACAAAAAAATACAAGCCTTTACATTTTGAATAAAAAACAAGTGGATATTGTGCTGAATTATTTTGGCGGTATTCATATTCGGAAGTATAAGAATGATGAATATGAATCTATTTTGCGCAAAATGCGCAACAAACAGAAAAAAATTAATAACAAAAGAAAAAACATTGCAGATTCTTTGTTTTTGGAATAAAAAAAAACCGCTAATTAGCGGTTTTTTTTTCGTGTAGTCTTCTTTTTACTTCAAAATTGAGCTTTTCTATAAACTCATCAAAAGTAAAAAAGTTAATTTTCAGAACGATAAGAACTCTCAGTAAACCGTTTGCTGATATGCCACGCTCTTTGCCTGTCGGGGTTTCTTTTCCTGTTAGAAACGCCCCTAAATTTCGGCTTGAGACTTTAGCCATCAGTGCTAAGTCATTTTGAGAATAATTAAGTTTTCGCATCGTTTCTTTGATTTTTACTTTGAAGACTTCAAAATCAAAATCGTTTTCTTCTTTCATATTAAGCGGTTTTAAATAAAAAGTTTAATATTCTTTAAAAACTTGATGTTTTGCAGGAGAACCATCAAAATTTTTTGTCCTACTAAAAAAATCTACTTTTATACCCCCACAGTTTCCTTTTTGGTAGGGGTTTGAATGGTCTGCATCCACACTATCTTTGATGTACTCATTCTCCCCATAAACAGCACCGCAAACAGCATGGAAAGGCTTAACGTCTTTGTGTAAGGAAAGTTGATTTGTTACAATTGTACCCTTTAATTTGGCAAATTTGCCATTTTCAAAACGGTAAATTCCTGTTGCGTTAGGGTTGCCAAGCACACCCACCTCGAATAAAACAATTTCCTTTCCGTTACTTAAATCTACGCAGGTTTGTTTTGTAATATGAAAATCTCGCTTCCAATATACGTTTGGGTATATTTCTTTGTGCTGCTCTATAAAATCAAGGTATGCATCCATATTTTTTCTGTTTTTTACTATGTTTCAAATTAAGTTAAAAAAAAGTATGCCGGAAACTCTCCGGCGGGAGGGGTATTAGTCGCTTTCATAATGTTGGAGGAAAATTCCAACAGGGGTAGGCATCCACACTTCTTTTTTCAAAAAGGCGTTCCATGTCATGCCTTCTCTTGTTAAGTTTTCATTTTCACCAATATCCAAATTATATGAAGTGCAATCCCCCATTTCTATAAGGTAGTATTTAGCTTCCTCTACCTTACAAGAAATAAGATATTCACCTTCTAATTTACAACAATCGAAATAACTGCCCCATTCGTTATATCGGGTAAAAACAGCAATGATAAAATCACCTTTGTTATTTGTTTGTGAATATATTGTTTCTTTATCAACAATATTATCAGGGAAAAAAAGTTGTTTACCTTTTTTTTCAACTCTTATTTTAAAAGTATCCATTTTTGCAATGTTTTTTGTTTCAAACTTCATTAAAAAAAAGTGTGCCGGAAACTCTCCGGCAGGAGGGGTGTGTTACTCAATATTGTCCCAATTTACCGAAACATCAACGCAAATTTCATCCCAATGGGGGTTGTAGTACTCTGCAATGTATGTTAGCACCATTTCGGGCATTATTTCATCAATATCGTAAAATTGTATTAAGGTTTCAAATTAAGTTAAAAAAAAGTGTGCCGGAAACTCTCCGGCAGGAGTTTATTCTCTTAAATATTGTTTTCCACCTCCCCAAGAGGCTAATTTTTCTACTGAGTATGTTCCATCGGCATTAATGATATATTTATCTTGTCCACTTCTTCCTCTTCCTGATAAATCATTATAGCCCATTGAAACATACAGCTTTTTATCTTCTGTTTTTTCGGCAATCTTAACAAGCGTTTTTAGCTTCAAATGCTCTCCGCTTCTACTTCCTGCTTCAATGCCTTTGCCGGAATACGATGTAAATTTATGGTAGCTCATATTCAAATTTCTTTAATGTTTTGGTACAAAAGAAAGCAAGGCGTTCTTCGCAGTCCCTCGCTTTTTTAATTATCACAAAAAGGGTTCTTCTTCTTCAAGTTTCACGTTTTTGCCAATCACTAAATCAGTGATTGAAAAATCAGTGTTATTATCTCCGCAATAATCTATATCAATCGCAACAAGTTCTGGTCTGCACTCTACTACTTCGTAATCACGACCTTCTGTTCTTCGCGGTTGAAACTCGTTTAGCATTTGTTTTTTAGAAATAGGGCTACCATCAGCCCATTCTAAATACTCTGCTGAGTTTTCTTTGAAAATGCTATTTACAATAGCTTTTGTCATTCTAAAATAAATAAATTCGTTCATTTTTGCAATGTATTAAGGTTTCAAATTAAGTTAAAAAAAAAGTGTGCCGGAAACTACAATGGGCTTTCTGAACGCCTTAAATAACGATAATATGCTACGAAACGATAAATAACTGAAACAATGCTTTCTTCTCCTGAATCAAGTTCTACTTCATTCAGCATTGCAATACTATATTTTTGCAATGCAAATTCAAAATGTTCTATTTCAATCTTTAATGAACGGTAATCATCGTAATTAGGTTTTTCAGTTTCTTTACAACTTTCTTTTACAAGTTGATTATACGTTTCTTTATATTTTTCGCTTATTTTTATTTTATTCAACTGTATTTTGCTTGCCAAATTAACGGCTCTTTGCAACAAAGTTTCATAAGCAATTTCAATTTCCTCTACTGAACTGTTTTTTGTTATCGTGCTATTCATTTTTTTGCAATGTATTAAGGTTTCAAATTAAGTTAAAAAAAATTCAATTTCCTCTACTGAACTGTTTTTTGTTATCGTGCTATTCATTTTTTTGCAATGTATTAAGGTTTCAAATTAAGTTAAAAAAAAGTGTGCCGGAAACTCTCCGGCGGGAGGGGTGTTAATCAACGTCATAACTAAAAGGCATAAGACATGAAATTGAAAGAGTTTGTTCCACCATGCTTTCAATATGCTTAAACTCAAACAATTTTTTATGCAATTTTTCAGCATCTTCCCTAATTTGGATAAAATCTGGATGGTCATTAATATTTTTCGTTTTCATTGCGCTACTTTTTTTCAATTATAAAATCAACATATTCGTCTTCTTCATTAAAACATTCAGAAATATCGGCACTTTTGATAGAGCCATTCGCAAATAATTGTAAAATATCGTTTAATGTGGCTTCTGCATCGCCTGAGTCTTGCCAATCCCAATTTTCGCCATCGTAACAAAAAAACGCCAATGCTACTAATTCATCGCCAATCCCCCTAAATTCAATATTTATAACGGCAGTGTTTAAAAAGTGTGTGTTTACTTTTTCGTATTGCTTTTTATAGTCATCATCATAGTCTGAACGTAAACCATCTTGACTTCTTTCGTTTTCAACAATAGAATGTATGTCTTCTGAATAATCCCATGAAGACACCTTGTTAAACTTCCCAAACTCCACACTATAACGAACACTATCGTTACTACAAACTGCCGGGTTCAACTGAAATTCTTTTTTTCTCTTGCTCATAATTTTTTGCTTGTTACATTAAAAATAAAAATCGTGTTATAATTATGCTACAAAAATAACCTATTTGTATCACAATAGCAAGTTTTTTTTGAAAAAAGTTTAAATTATT
>JFJP01002405.1_pt1 | contig 10568 bp, 9 predicted proteins | sample 431651 | NCBI WGS metagenome assembly JFJP01 (sample SAMN02602958, study PRJNA72255) | Microbial mat metagenome, whole genome shotgun sequencing project. | biome: fresh water; feature: sink hole; material: water; isolation source: purple microbial (photo- and chemosynthetic) mats found in...
AGCAGGTAATCGAAAACACCTGAAATGAAGGTCATCACCATATAGGCGACAAACCAAGGGATAGATTCTTTCCAGCCCGAAACAACCAAAGCACCGATAGGAGCAAGCAACGCCCACAACATGACTCCGCTGGAGTTGATCGAACTGCCAATGCTCCACTGCATAATAAAAGGAGCAAACAAAAACAATGTTAGCTGGATGAAACGAAAAACTTCAAAATTTTTCGTCTTAAGAAAATAAACCAAAGAAGCAATTGAGATTGCCTGGTAACCCAAAGATACGTTGCTAGAAAAATTGATCCCCATGAACCAATAAATTGCCAGCCACAGCATTACCGCAAAATTCATAAAAGCACAGGCAAAAATCAACAAACTCTTGCGTAATTTATCTTCCTGCGTATCCATCAAATTCTGGCCGATTGACAGCAAACCGGTGTTTTCAACCATGCTTCCCCCTAATTAATCTTTACTTTGATGCCTGCACTATCTAGCGCCTATATTACCTGAAAATTGGATGACCCTTCTCGCTTCATTAAAAAGCAAGGACAGGCTAGAATCGCAACCTCAAACTACCACTAAATCATTATTAAGGAATTACCACTATGTCAATGTCTGACCGCGACGGCTTTATCTGGCACGATGGCAAGCTTGTGCCTTGGCGCGAAGCCACTACCCACGTTCTTACACACACCTTGCATTACGGCATGGGAGTGTTTGAGGGTGTGCGCGCTTATAAAACGACGAGTGGAACAGCGATTTTTCGATTAAAAGAACATACGGAGCGCCTCTTTAATTCTGCGTATATCTTCAAGATGAACATGCCGTTTGACAAAGACACCTTGATGGAAGCGCAACGCGAAGTTGTACGCGCGAATAAACTCGAATCTTGCTACATACGACCAATCGTCTTTTACGGTTCTGAAGCGATGGGTATTGCCGCAACCAAGATCAGCACACACGTTGCCGTTGCTGCTTGGCCTTGGGGCGCATATCTAGGTGAAGAAGGAATGGCTAAAGGCATTCGCGTTAAGACCTCCAGCTTCACCCGCCATCACGTGAACATCAATATGTGCCGCTCAAAATCCGTAGGCACTTATACCAACTCCATTTTGGCTCATCAAGAAGTAGCTCACGACGGCTACGATGAAGCGTTGCTCTTGGACGTAGATGGCTATGTAGCCGAAGGTGCAGGCGAAAATATCTTCATCGTGAAAAAAGGCAAGTTGTATACGCCTGATTTAACTTCCTGCCTGGAGGGTATCACTCGAGACTCCATCATCACCTTAGCTAAGGAGCTAGGTATCGAATTGATCGAAAAACGAATTACCCGCGACGAAGTTTATTGTGCAGACGAAGCCTTCTTTACGGGAACAGCGGCAGAAGTTACGCCGATTCGCGAACTTGATAATCGCACGATCGGTAGTGGCTCACGCGGCCCCATTACCACCAAGCTGCAAGCCATGTTTTTTGACATTGTTAGTGGAAAAAACCCTAAGTACTCAGACTGGCTAGATCACGTTTAATTAACCAAAGTAATTCGCGTAGGTCGCGTAAACGTGACCTCGCTTTAATTGATGGGATTGAGAAAAGCATGAAAGCTGAACACACTGTGCGCTATACCGAAGTTACTGCAGAAGAGTTACCGCTATTTTGCCCTCCTCCTAGCCAAGAGCTGTGGAGCGCGCATCCTCGCGTTGCTATCCCAGTGGAAAAATCGGGAACCGCAACTTGCCCCTACTGCAGCGCAACATACAAATTCAAAGGTGAGCTGCCATCGGGCCATCACTGAGCCTTAGCATCGCCTCTTCAAATATGCAAAAAATTTTAGTCGTTGCACCTAGCTGGGTGGGAGACTGCATGTTGATGCAGCCCATGTTATTGCGTCTAAAGCAGCGTTTCCCTAACTGCACTATCGATTTGCTTGCTCCTCCCTGGACGGTTTCCTTACTGAAGCAAATGCCGGAAATTAGCGAAGTGATTGTTAATCCATTTCCTCACGGAGCCTTGCATTTACGGGCGCGTTACCAACTTGGCCTGCAACTTCGTAACAAACAGTACGACGTAGCGTACGTGTTGCCAAACTCACTCAAGTCCGCACTCGTGCCATTTTTTGCGAATATTTCGAAACGCATCGGCTTCATTGGCGAAATGCGCTACGGCTTACTCAACGATGCGCGAAAATTAGACAAACTAAAGCTGCCATTGATGGTCGAGCGCTTTGCTTATTTAGCTGAAAGAGCAGAGGAAGAAATTCAACGCCCTATTCCCAATCCACATCTCAGCATTTCTGAAGAAAAGCGCTCTGCAGTATTGCATAAATTAAATCTAACGTTGGATAAGCCCGTTGCTATTTTTTGCCCGGGTGCTGAATACGGTCCGGCGAAACGCTGGCCTATTGCCTACTTTGCAGAGTTAGCACAACAACTGCATGCTGTAGGCTACGCAGTCTGGCTAGTGGGCTCTACTAAAGACAAAGAAGTCAGTGAAAAAATCGTTGCGTTAGGCAACCCACAGAGCCGCAATCTATGCGGTGAAACTGATCTGAGCGATGCAATTGCATTGCTCGCTTGTGCCTCACTAGTGGTAAGCAACGATTCAGGATTGATGCACCTTGCAGCCGCCTTAGATAGACCCCTGCTAGCGATATTTGGCTCTAGCAGTCCGCAATTTACACCGCCACTTTCAAGCAAAGCACAGGTTATCAAGCTTGATCTATCTTGCAGCCCGTGTTTTAAACGCGACTGCCCTCTTCAGCATTTTGACTGCATGATGAAACTCACTCCAGCATTGGTCGCAAAACATATCCCTATACTTTCGGAGAACAAACCATGAGCACTCCACTACCCAAAGAAATTTTTAAAGCCTATGACATTCGCGGCATTGTTGGCAAAACGCTTACAGATGAGATTGTTGAGCAGATTGGGCACGCCATCGGCTCTGAAGCTATTGCCCGCAAACAACACACCATTGCCATCGGTCGAGATGGTCGACTATCCGGTGCGGGCTTTGCCAAAGCCTTGGCTCGTGGCATTCAAAAAAGCGGCATCAATGTGATCGACGTGGGTCGTGTTGCAACACCGATGGTTTACTACGCGGCTTTTCAATTGAACACTGACTGTGGCGTGATGATTACTGGCAGTCACAATCCACCAGATTACAATGGCTTAAAAATGGTATTGGCTGGCGAAACACTTTCCGGTGACACCATCCAGTCGTTGCGCACGCGCATTGAGACTGGCAACTTAGCGCACGGTTCAGGTAACTACTCTGAATACGATATCGCGCCCGAGTACGTTGCGCGCATTGTTAGCCACATCAAACTTTCACGACCGCTGAATATCACGGTTGATTGTGGCAATGGCGTTGCGGGTGATTTCGCGGCTAACTTGTATCGGCAATTAGGATGTGCTGTCACCGAGATGTTTTGCGAAGTCGATGGCAATTTCCCGAATCACCATCCCGACCCCTCTGATCCACACAACCTCGAAGATTTAATTGCCGCATTAAAAGCCAATAACAGCGAACTGGGCCTCGCTTTTGACGGCGATGGCGACCGACTCGGTGTCGTCACCAAAGACGGAAAAATTATTTATCCCGATCGCCAACTCATGCTGTTTGCAGCTGACGTATTAAAGCGAAATCCCGGCGCAGAAATTATTTTCGACGTTAAATCCACGCGTAATTTATTTTCTTGGATACGCGAGCATGGCGGTAAACCCACTCTTTGGAAAACAGGCCACTCGCTCGTCAAAGCAAAAATGAAAGAAACAGGCGCGCTACTGGCAGGTGAAATGAGTGGGCATGTATTTTTCAAAGAGCGTTGGTATGGCTTTGATGATGGACTTTATGCTGGCGCACGCTTACTGGAAATTTTAAGCCAAGTCGTCGATAGCAATGCAACGCTAAACAACCTACCTGACGCGGTGAGTACGCCCGAGCTTCATATCCATGTTCAGGAAGGTGAAAATCACACGCTGATTAATCGCTTACAACAGGAAGCTAAATTTAACGGCGCTCGCGACATCATTACGATTGATGGTTTACGTGTGGAATATGCGGATGGCTTTGGTTTGATGCGTGCTTCGAATACCACGCCAGTGATTGTATTGCGCTTTGAGGCAGATGATGCGTCCGCATTAAGTCGGATTCAAGAGGATTTTAGGAAAGTTTTGCTCACCGCAAACTCAGCGCTAAAACTTCCATTTTGAGTGAGTTGCTACAGCGCCAGCTTACGCTGGCGAGGTTGCAACCAGTATGAGGTCAGCTCAGTAAGCAACTGTTTAAATTGATCAATATCTAGTGGTTTACTAACAAAGCTATTCGCGCCAATTTGATAACTAAGTAATACATCGGCTTGTTCACACAATTCAGAAAACACAATGATAGGCAGGTCTTCGGTATTTGCATCCATGCGTAGCCTACGCAACACCGCAAGGCCACTCAGTTTTGGCAATTTCAAATCAAGCAAAATCAATCCCGGCATGCGGTTTTTTTCTTTTTGATTACGCGCCAACCATACCAGTGCTTCTACGCTATCTTCTACAACGACCAGACTAATCGGTGGCTCGCATAGAGCTGACGCCTCTTGCGCAAACGCAACAGCACTGGGATCATCCTCAACGAGAAGGACTGTTTTTTGATGTAAATTTACATCCACCACTCTCTGCTCCTGTTAAAGCACTACAGCTATTTTATATAGTTTAGCTAAACGGCTTTATACGAATTTAAATTCGTCTTATTCTAAATGCGTTACACCAAGCCCCCGCAAAAATAGTTAACTCAACTTACCTTCTATCCACTCAAAAACTTACTCAAGTGCGTTAGCCAGATCTCGGGTGAGTGCCATCTGCTTGCGCCATAGAGCAGTAGCGGCAGTGACACGATAGCGGGGTAGCTGCTCTGGTGCGGGCACAACATGCAGCATACTCAGTACACTACAACTTTGCCTTAACCCAATTTGAAACAGAGGCCAATGCAGCCGCCAAATGTTCCGGTTGCGTACCACCCGCTTGCGCCATATCTGGGCGTCCACCGCCTTTGCCGCCAACCTGCTGCGCGACGAAGTTCACCAATTCGCCCGCTTTCACCTTGGCTGTGGCGTCTACTGTCACACCCGCAATCAGGGTTACCTTACCATCTGCAACTGCAGCCAAAACAATCGCCGCAGATTTCAGTTTGTCTTTAAGCTTGTCCAGCGTCTCACGCAAGGTTGTAGCATCAGCACCATCCAGCTTAACAGCCAACACTTTCAATCCGTTAATCTCTTGCGCTTGACCGATAAGTTCATCCCCTTGGGCGGATGCGAGTTTCGATTTCAATGCAGCCAGTTCTTTTTCCAGCGACTTCATGTTATCGAGCACTTGAGCGATGCGCGCGGCGGCTTCCTGTGGTTGAGATTTCACCGCATCGGCGACTTGCTGCAACTGGTCTTGTTGTTGTTGAATCAACGCCAGTGCACCCTCGCCCGTCACCGCTTCCACGCGGCGCACACCTGCCGCCACGCCACTTTCGGCCACAATCTTGAACAGGCCGATGTCGCCAGTGCGCTGCACGTGCGTACCGCCGCACAACTCGATAGACGAACCAATATCAATCACCCGTACCACATCGCCGTATTTCTCGCCGAACAGCATCATCGCGCCAGTCTTCTGCGCATCTTCGATACCCATCTCGCGAGCTTGACATGCCGCATTGGCGAGGGTTTCGGCATTCACAATCGCTTCCACTTTACGGATTTCGGCATCGCTCATCGGCTGCGTATGCACAAAGTCGAAACGCGTTTTGTCGCCATCCACTTGCGAACCTTTTTGCTGCACATGAGTGCCCAGTACTTCACGCAAAGCTTTGTGCATCAAGTGTGTTGCCGAGTGATTGCGCATAGTGCGTGTACGAGCCTGCACATCAACTCGAGCTTGTACATTATTACCGACTGTCAGCTTGCCCGTTTTCAGTACACCGTGATGGCCAAATACAGTAGCCTGAATTTTTTGAGTGTCTTCCACCGCGAAGATACCGTGCACACTACGTAGCTCACCGCTGTCTCCCACTTGACCGCCTGACTCAGCATAGAAAGGGGTGTCGTCCAGCACCACCACACCCATATCTCCCTCTGCCAATTCATTCACAGAAACACCATCCTTATAGAGCGCCAGCACATTGCCTTTGAATTCAAGATGGTCATAGCCGTGGAAAGTTGTCACTGGGCCGGCATACTCCAGATTCGCGGCCATCTTAAATTTACCCGCTGCGCGTGCCTGCTCTTTCTGGCGCGTCATTGCTTTATCAAAAGCAACAGCATCAACTGTTACGCGATGCTCACGACACACATCCTGCGTTAGATCGAGCGGGAAGCCGAAGGTGTCGTGCAATTTGAACGCAGTTTCGCCATTAAATAATTTGCTTCCCGCTTTTGCCATTTCAGCCAAATCAGCTTCCAAAATCGCCATACCATTTTCGATGGTGGCAAAGAAACGCTCCTCTTCCTGCTTAAGGATGTCCATCACGCGCACTTGGCCTGCGGCCAATTCTGGATAAGCTGTACCCATCTGTTCGACTAAATCCGGCACAGTTTTGTAGAAGAACGCTGCCCGTGCACCCAGCTTATAACCATGACGAATCGCACGTCGAATAATTCGGCGTAGCACATAACCCCTACCTTCATTACCGGGAATCACGCCATCGGCGATGAGGAAGGAGCAAGCGCGGATGTGGTCGGCCAAAACCTTCAACGAAGGAGAATTTAAATCACTACATTGAGTTTCGCGTGCTGCAGCCTTAATCAACGCTTGAAATAAATCTATTTCATAGTTGGCATGCACATGTTGCAACACCGCCGAAATTCGCTCCAAACCCATACCAGTATCCACTGATGGCTTGGGTAGCGAATGCATGACACCCGCTTCATCGCGATTGAACTGCATGAACACGTTATTCCAAATCTCAATGAAGCGATCACCATCTTCATCCGGGCTACCAGGTGGTCCACCAGGAATATGCTCACCATGATCGTAAAAAATTTCAGTGCAAGGACCACACGGTCCAGTGTCGCCCATCATCCAAAAATTGTCCGAAGCGTAGCGCGCACCCTTGTTATCGCCGATGCGAATCACACGCTCTGCTGGCACGCCAATCTCTTTGGTCCAAATGTCGTAGGCCTCGTCATCTTCGGCGTAAACCGTCACCGTCAATTTATCTTTGGGTAACTTAAAAACGACGGTTAGCAATTCCCATGCGTAATTAATCGCATCGCGCTTAAAGTAATCGCCAAAGCTAAAATTGCCCAACATTTCAAAAAATGTGTGATGTCGCGCGGTATAGCCAACGTTTTCCAGATCGTTATGTTTGCCACCCGCTCGCACACATTTTTGTGATGTGGTTGCACGGGTATAGGGACGCTTATCGAAACCAAGAAATACGTCTTTAAATTGATTCATTCCTGCATTGGTGAACAGCAGAGTTGGATCCTCATGCGGCACAAGCGAGCTGGATGAGACCACAGCGTGGCCTTTGGAAGCAAAATAATCTAGGAATTTTTGGCGGATCTCACTACTTTTCATTACACACCTTTGAACTTAAACGTAACGCGAATAATACCATGTGACTACAAACCAATTTCAAGGCAACATCATGCGAAATACAGCTCCTTTTGCATTGCTCAATTCAACGTAACCGTGACTATTTTCCAGATGATGTAGTTCGGCTATTTTTCTTGCCAAATAAAGTCCAAGCCCCGTACCCCTTCCACTCGCGGCAGAGGGCTCAGCGCCACCGGATTTGATCAGCGCGTCAGGATAACCTGGGCCATCATCAGCAACTTCAAGTACCAACATTTTGTCTTTTGCATAGGCAGATAGGTTGATCTCAGATTTGGCTGCGCGACAAGCATTATGCAAAGCATTGGCCAATGCCATACGAACCAGTGCATCATCAAAAAAAGCAAACGCAGGTGCTTGGCTTGAATCCACCTTAATCTTTAATTGAGGGAATAGCTCACCAAACTCGGCCGCTAATATCGCCACAAAGTCTGCGGGGCTAACAGAATCCGCATTTACCCCTAACAACTCATTCTCTTGTCGATAAATAAGTAGCATTTCAGACAGACGACGCGAGGCATTCATCGCGATCACCATCTCACTTTGCGCTTCGCCACGCGCACCTAAACGTAGCGATAATTCTGCCAACTGGTTTTTCACATCGTGGATAACTGCGGCGTATAAATTATTCATGGTTGAACAGTGTTTTATTTTTTTAACTGCTTGAGCAACTCATCAATTTGCGCAAGCTTGGGGTGCGTTGGCGCTTTTTTAATAAGCACACCTCGATAATGCAAACATCGGTTCAATTTTTCTGGCTTTGTGCCGTTACGCACTAAATCTAAGGCAAGCACTAACGCCGCGTTGCTAACGATTTGCATATTATTGGGCAAACGATTGGCAGCTTGCGTGAGCATCTCGATCGCTTCTGCCAATTGCCCGCTCTCTGCTTTTTGTACGCCATCGTTATTCAACAAGATCACTGCGCGATTGCTCTCTTCGATCATTGCTGTCGCTTGTGATGCATCTTGGCCGGCAGTCGTTAATATTTCGTGAACCTTGTTTTTAACCGCTTCATCTTCTGGATTATTTTGCACTGCATGACGTAATAAGGTAGTGCCATGCTCATCCTTACCCATAGCAAGACATGCATCCGCTAAAGTCATAACCAAATGTGTGGGCAATTTAGTTAGATCACCCTGCGAAAGCGCTTTATTGATCGCAGCCTCCGCTTTTGCGGTATTTCCCGCAACACGATGTGCGTCACTTTCGCTCACAGCTAATGCGACAACACTGTGCTCATCATTAAAACTTTTTTGTGCATCTACAACTACATTCAGCGCCTCTTTAGTCTTACCTTGCCCCATCAGCGCGTTAGACAGCACCACATAATCACTTGCCTCGCGCACTGGCGAAAAGCGATGTTTTTGCAAAGCTTCGCTCATAATTTTCTCTGCTAATTCGTGATTACCCGTACTGACTGCTAACTTACTAATCTCGCGCACACGACTCATCGCGCCTGGGGCCACCTCCCGCGCCTTCTGCAAGACATCTAGCGCTTCATGCTTTGAGCCTGATGAAACGAGTAGCTGCCCCAACAAATCATAAGCGCCCATAAACTGTGGCGACTCAGCAAGTATTTCTCGCACAAGTGCTTCTGCATCCTTATTTTTGTTGAGCATAAATAAAGCTCGGGCCAAGCCTAACTTGGCCCAATTTACTGGCCTCAGGGAAAGTACTTCACGATAAATATCAGCAGCCTCTTGCGGTCGACCATCACGAATTAGGGCTGCAGCTTTAATTTTGCATAAATCAACAAAATATTTATCATTAAGCGCAAGTCTCTGATTGCATTCTGCTATCACTCTGCCCAAATTTTTACTGTCCGATGCTTTATCAATGGGCCCAAAATATTCTTGCTTCTCAAATAGCTTTTCTAGACGTGCATTAAATTGTGCCGCGGTGAATGGCTTGAGCAAGTAGTCATCTGGCGCAACTTCAGAAGCAGCCATGACTTTCTCAAATGCCTGCTCTGCGGTCATCATGATAAAAATCGTGTTGCGAGTAATCAGATCATTAGTGCGTAAATATTTAAGAAACTGTTGGCCGTCCGTACCCTCGCCTAAAAGGTAGTCACACAAAATGACGTCGTAGCGATTAGATTCCATTCGCAACAACGCATCTTTAATGCTACCCACCACGTGCAATTTAGCGAAGCCGGAACTCGATAACGACATATTGAGCTGCTCACGCACGCCCTCGATGTCGTCAATGACCAATACCCATTTCTCGGAAATACTACTGCTCAATGCCAAAGCGAACCCCATCAGAATAAATGCAAAATCTGCGACGACCAGCCGCAGACAATGTCGCTATCTTACAAGAAGCTTGGCAATCGAATCAGCAATTTATTGATGGCGAAAAATGGCCAGAATTGATTCCATTGAAAATCCGCGCGATTGTAAAAACCGCATTTGCTTGGCTTTTTCTTTGGCATCTTGAGGATAGGAGGAAAACTTTCTTTGCCACACATCACGAGCAGTAGCAAGTTCACTGTCCTTAAGTGCGGGGAGCGCCGTATTAATCAACTCATCTGAAATGCCCTTTTGACGTAGCTCGTGAGCGATTTTTTGTGTGCCGAAGCGGTTGCGCTTTGAGTGAATAAGTTGAGCGGTAGCACGTTCGTCAGAAAGCCAGCCGCGTTCGGTCAAGTCATCTAGTAAGACATCAAGATCCGGCGAAGACACCTCTTCAAAACTTTCGTTGCCTTGCTCTACATATTTTTGCAACTTACTCTGCAACTCGGCACGACTATATTCACGTCGTGCCAAGTATTGCAAAGCTCGCGCTCTAAGAGATATTTCAGGCTTTTTTCGCACCTGCTAAACCAAGCAAAATTATTCTGCAGCTTTCGCTGCCGCTTTTTCACTTGCCTTTGCGGCTGCCTTTTCTGCTTTAGATGGAGATTTTTCTGTGCTTTCTAGCAATGACACACCCAACGCCTCGCGCACTTTGTTTTCGATTTCAAAGGCGATTT
>JFJP01027638.1_pt1 | contig 10568 bp, 13 predicted proteins | sample 431651 | NCBI WGS metagenome assembly JFJP01 (sample SAMN02602958, study PRJNA72255) | Microbial mat metagenome, whole genome shotgun sequencing project. | biome: fresh water; feature: sink hole; material: water; isolation source: purple microbial (photo- and chemosynthetic) mats found in...
TGTTTTGGACCATTTTTTTTTTCGTCTTCAGACCAATCAAAATCAATATTGTCCTTTTTTTCTTCATTTGTTTTTTTTCCATTTAAATCGATTTCACCGTTTTCAATCATTTTCACATAATCTTCACCATATTGATCTTTAAGGCTTTGTTGTAATCTTCTATCGATTTTTGCATCACGTTCTTTATTTTCCCGTTTGTTATCTCGCTTCTTAAAATTTGTGCTGACGAATCTCTTACTACGATTGTCTTTATCGCAATAGCCATCTTCTTCCATTTCGAATCGATTTTGGATTTGTTCAGACAGGGTTTGATTTCTTTTTGTTTTTTAAAGATATTAAATTCTCTTTATACTTTTTTTTTTTTTCTTTGATTAATTTTTTGTTGTTTTCATCATATTTTATTAGTTTGTAATTATTTATATATATAAAATTATTTTATTTGAAAAAAAAAAATGGGACAAAATGAAGGTAAAAACCACCCTAAAGAGAAACAAATAAATATGGAAGATGCTTATTTAGAACTTCGCATGTCATCAAAGAAATTTGAATTTGAATCAAAAAAAGCTGCTAAAGAAAAAGAACAACAACTGAGAAAAGCAAAGGATGCTCTTAAAAAAAACAATGAGGAAGGAGCAAGGTCAATAAAAACAATAAAATAAAAGTATTTATTTTTAAACATTAGATTATATTTGGCGAATGCAGCAATGAAACAAAAAGAATCGAATAATTGTTTGAGAATGGCCCATAAGCTTGATGTGGTGGGTACAATAATGAAATCGAATCAAACGAACACTGAGGTAGGAATTTTAAAAAATAATTTAAATAAATGTGAGTTTAGATGATGAAACAATTGAATAAATTGACTCCAGTGCTAAATACTATCAGTCAAACCACTTCAATTGAAGATGTATAATAGAAGAAATTCTTATTTTATTTAAATTTCGCAATAGATTTATAAAAATATGACCAATTTCGATGAAGCTATGGATGGGATTTTGATGCAAAACAAAATGCTAGAAGAAATCACCAATAAATCTATGGGAGACAGTCAACAAGACCTTGCAGTAATGGAAATTCCTTTAGTTTTTATTCATGTTTCGTAAGGTTGATACCATGTTTAATCAAATGAAAAAAGAGTTAGTAAATGAAATAAACAGTGATTTCAATGCTAACAAAGGTAACACTATAAAAATTAATATTTATTTTATTTTGATTTAAAATTAATAGATATGGGTTTCAATAATTTACAAATGAACCCTGCTATGGCGAACAAAGAAGTTCAACAAAACAAGCTCCAAAATATATAAAACTTTTTAATTCATTGTTAAAAAAAATCTAAAAATTGAAAGAAATAAAAATTTCCTAATTATTTTTTTGTTTTGTTTTGAATTTTTGTTTTAGAAATAAATTTGATTTATTTTTTTGTATTAGAGTCACTCAATCTTCACAGTCATAGCCATCAGCTCGCTTGAATTTATCACATATTCGTTCTTTATTTTAGGACAATAATATGAGTATTTCATCATCATTTTTGCAAATTGTGTGTTTTCACCATGTTTGACCTCTTCTTCGTTTTGTATTACCTTCTTATCTTCTTCGCTTTTTTTCTCATTTTTTACTTCTTTTTCTTCATGATTAAATTGTTTTTCCTCTATTTTTTTCTCAGTTTCATCTCCATTTTTTTGAAAGTTTTCAATTTTCTCATTTTTTTGCACGTTTTCAATTTTTTCAATTGTTTGCATGTTTTCCATTTTTTGTATGTTTTCATTTTTTTGCACGTTTTCATTTTTTTGAACATTTTCAATTTCATTCGGCTCGACCTTCTCACTACTTTCCTTTCTTTCTTTGTTTGGACTTGAAAACGGGTTCTTTGGTGGCAGTCTCCCTGTTGCCGATTTTTTTTTCAACTGTTCTGATCTTTTATGATGAATATATTCCAATGTCGATTTCGAGCTAGTAGGCTTCAAAAGCTCTTGATAATTCTTCGCTTCATAATGATCATCTAATAATCCAATACCTGATTTATTTAAATTCTCCATATTTATTTCATTTTTTTTTGGTGGGGCTTCAATGATTTTTTTCTCTGTGGTTTTATTTATTGTTACAGGTTGCAGAACATCTTCTGCATCATTTTCTGTTAAATTAACAATTTCTTCATGTGGAACCTCTAGATTACTTTCTTCAATCGTATTCATTTCATATTGTTTATAAGGTAACTGATTGAGAATACCCTCACCAAATTGACAGCCTAATTGGCATTTTTCTTTGGGCATTGTGATGAACCTCACTTGATTTTCTTTCACATTAAACACACAAATATCCTCTGCTTTGAACATACATCGAATAAATTCATTCAGATCTTTATATTGATAATTTGTGATGCCCAAAATATAGTCCAATTCTTCAATAAGTCCTAATTTCTCTGCTAAAGAACCTGGTAAAACCTGAATTATTTTATATGTTCTTTCTAAAGATGTTATATATTCCTCATAACGCAATAAAGCTCCTAAAAGACCATCAGCATCAGGCCAATCTTTATTAGGAACCATTCTGACTTTTCTCAATTGCCGATTATAAATATTAAAAACTGTCACATGAATTTCTTTATTCTCACTTGCTTTGATTGTATTGAAAAACGCTTGGATATTTGAAATATTTGCTTCGTTTATTTCAGAATGGCTCATTTCTATATTTACAATGAAATCAAGAAATGGCTGCAAACCGGCTTCATGGGCTGGGGAATTGTGATGGGTTTTAAGGACTCGAAAACCAAAGCCAGAATTATTGGTAGTATTGCCCATTTTTTAAGTTTTTTTGTTTTGTTTTTGTTGAGATTTTATTGAATTATTTTATTTTTTGAAAGAAAAAAAAAAATATCTAAAAATTTGAAAAAATTCAATTTTATTTTGATTTTTTTTGAAAAATGGAAGCTGAAAAACAAGAAAAAGAAGAGAAATCAATTGAAAAACCAAAAGAAACTAGTAAACCTGATGAAAATGAAGGAGTTTTTTCAAGATCCGAATATGCAAAGAAAGATTTTTGGAACGAAAGATTCATAAAGTTCTTTATTTTTTCAAGATAAAAAAAAAATTCTTTGTCAAAGACATAAAAGCCAATTTGATTGGTATTTAGAGTACAAAGAGTTGAAAGTTTATTTCGATGAGGTATTCCCCATTAAGAAAACAGATAAAATTCTGATGGTTGGTTGTGGAAATTCCCGTAATTTCCTTGAATTAATATATAGTTTTATTTGATTTTCTTTAAGGTTTAAGCGAGGAAATGTATGATGATGGTTATTTAGATGTGATAAATATCGATATTTCTGACAAAGCAATTAATCAAATGAAAGCATTCGCTTTGAAGAAAAATCGGAATATGACATGTGAAATAAAGAATTTATTAGTTTTTTAATGATCATTTTTATTTAGTTTTGGAAATGGATGCAACCCAAATGACTTTCGATTCAGAATATTTCGATGTAATCATAGATAAAGGCACTTTAGATGCTTTGATTGTAAAATCTTTGAAAATTATCAAAAATAATTCATTTATCTAAAATAGTGTGGGAAAGATTATACTTTCACTGATAAATTGATGATAGAATCAATGAGAGTTCTCAAGAAAAATGGAAAATTCTTCGTAATAACTCATGGAAACCCTGAAGGAAGACGATATATTTACGAAAGAAGCCTTGGTTTTTCTAATTACACTTATGAATTTTGCAAGCAAAGTGAGTTTTTTTCTAATTTTTTTCTGAATTTTTGTGAAAGGATTATGTGAAACCTCACAATTAATTAATATTATGCGAGCCAATCTCGTTAATAAGCCTTTGAACCATATTATGAAAGATAAAACAGCATTGCTCAAAACAATGATTGAATGTATTACTTAAATAAACAAACCATATAATATTTTCTAAGTTATGAGACTAAAGAAGCAAAAAAAAGACAAACCCCTCATTCATAAGATAGTTTTCACTCAAGATTCTACATTAAAAAACGACGATACGCAAGAATTGCATTATCTTAAAGAAAAAAGTCCCAAAATTGAAGCTTCTACTGAAGAAACGCAAGAGGAAGAAGAAGAAGAAGAAGAGGAAGAAGAAAAAAAGGAAGATGAGCCCAAAAAAGAAGAAGAAAAAACAGAAGAACCCAAAAAAGAAGAAACCCAAACCCAAGAAGGACCCCAACCCACAAAAACCATTTATAATCCAATAAGACAATCTTTTTGTTTTATTTACCAAATAACAAAGAACTAATCCTTATAACAAAATACTTTCGGATCCCCATCTTCTCTTATAAACCCCCGATACATTCCATCCGTATTAAACGGCATAGTGATGTTTCCCATCGCGTCCACACCAATTAAACCTCCTTCTCCGCCAATATCTGCAAATTTTTTCTTTATAAAGAATTCTGCTGCTTCATTTAACCCTAAATTCTTATATTCCATTATAGCAGAAACATCAAAAGCTGCTAAAGTTCTCATAAAATACTCTCCAGTTCCTGTGCAACTTATTGCACAGGTCTTGTTATTCGCATAATTTCCTGCTCCTATTATAGGTGAATCTCCCACTCTTCCGAATTTCTTATTAGTTAAACCCCCTGTAGAAGTGCCTGCTGCTAAATTTCCATTTAAATCCAAAGCTACAGCCCCTACAGTACCGAATTTCTTTTCATCTATTTGTTGAATAAGAGCTTCTGTGTTATGATCCAATGCAGTTTTTTGTGTTTTTTGAAGCTTTTCCCATTGTTTCCATCGCCTTTCTGTAAAGAAATATGAAGGATCTACTATTTCACAGCCTTGCGACTTTGCGAATTTATCAGCACCTTCGCCCATTAACATCACATGATCACTATTCTGCATTACTTTTAAAGCAGCGGCTATTGGGTTTTTTATGGTTCGAACACAAGAAACTGAACCAGCATTTAATGTTTTTCCTTCCATTATTGAAGCATCCATTTCATTAAGGCCTTCTGCTGAAAAAACCGACCCTTTTCCTGCATTGAAAAGAGGACTATCTTCCATGAACTTGACAGATGATGTGACGGAATCTATTGCAGAACCACCTGAAGAAAGTATTTTGTAGCCTTGGAGAAGGGAAGAGGATAAAGCGGTTTTGTAGGCTAATTCAAGTTCTGGAGTCATTCGAGATTTGAGGATTGTGCCGGCACCACCATGAATGACTAAGACAAATTTCGATTGTTTCATTAAGAATTAAGAGTGTATTAATTAAAAAATTAGTTGTTTTGGTGTTTTTCATTAAGAAAATATTCTCATTGATCAAAAAATTAATGAACTATTTCTCCCATAGAACGATATCATTCTCAAAAGATCTGATTCTAAAGTCATTGCCTCTACTCAAAGTCGAAGATTTCGATCATTTCCAAAATATCATTGATGATCTATTTTTATTGATAAACTTGGCTAAAACTGAATTCTTTCCAAAAAATCCTGTTTATATGTTCCTTAAAAGTGATGAATATTTGTGTAGCGCAATGCAAATTATCCTTTATAGATTTTGCTTTTTAAAATCAAGACTTGCCATCAATAAAGTGGGAAGTATTATATTCGAAAACACTGAACTGTCTTTTTGGAAACTTTTAGAAAAAATTCAACAATTGTCAGCCGATGAAGAAGAATTGAAAATATATCTCATTAGTTTGCTAATTAATGGCACAAGAAGCTTTTTAGAAGATGATGACTTTATAGATTAGATTAAAAATGTCATTAATCTTATTGAATCAAATAAAAAATGTAAAATGGTGTCCATAAATGATCAACAGGAATATATGTCCACAATAGAAAAATCAAAAAAAATTTTGTTTCAAATTTTAGATTCTCCAAGATTTGATTATCAAATAACAAAATTCCTGAAATTTTATGATTTTGAGCTAGATTCACAAAAAATCATCAAAAAATTAAAAGAACTTTTGCCTAAAAATATTCTCTGTTTGGCTGAAATTTCACAATACGGAATGATTGGACCAAATACGAAGATTTATCTCCACTTTACTATGATTGAAGAATATATGCAAAAAAAAGAGGAAATCAAAGCAGTTAATATGTTTATTGCAACAATCATACATGAGATAGGACATTTGGTTGTTCGGTTGATCCAAGATAACTCATTTTCATTAACTCCTCGAAAAGAAAAAAAAGAAGAGCAGTGGGAGGCTGGGTACATATTAGAGTTGATGGTATTTGGGGTTATAATTATGGAAATAGATGAGGAAGGAATTCTCTCTTTAGAAGAGACTTGGAAAAATTTAGATGGGCCAATATTTTCAGATTTCTCAATTTTGAAACAGAAAATGAAGTATAAAGATAATAATTTTTTTAGGTCAGGATATAACTGGATTGAACCGCAAAGGTAAAACTAATATTTTTGAAAAAAAATTATCACAAATTTTCAGAAAATTTAAAGTACAGGCAACCACACCAAAAAAATTCGATTTTATTTATATAATACTGATTTGTTTTGCAACTTTTCATTGATTTTAATCACTTTTAATACTAATTTTTTTCTTCTCTTTTGAAAAATGAAAATTTAATTTTTAAAAATCAATTTTCTTTGTAATACAAAGTAAAAGCAAAAAGAAAAAATCTTGATGCAAATTTCTGTGACAAATATGATCAAAATTTTCATTTCATTAATTTTTAGTTAATTTTGGTTAAAAATTACTAAATAAGCTTTATTTTAAATTAAATTAAATTCAAACAAAAAATAAAAAATATCAGAAAATTCATAAAATTAATCCCTCAATACATTAAATTTCTTTCTCTCAAATATAAATTAATGATCATAAAAAACACATATATATTGATCTTATATTATGATAAGAAAATCAATCATTCTGAATGTTCTTCAATAACAAAGGTGACCTTTCTTTTCTTGCTATTTTTTTTCGCATGAATATGTGTGAACAATTTGGTCATAAGTCCTGGAATTTCAATGATTTTCTCTTCAAGATCGGGATTAACCTTCAAAATTTTATCAAATTCATCAATAAACATCAATTTGCATTTATCAGTGAGTTCATTTGAGACAATAGTGTGTTTTTCGCACAATAAGAGCACATCTAAAACCTTGGTTTCATCTAGATTTATCTTGATATCCTCTTCACATTTTTCCTTTAAATCAATGAGCATATATTCATCAGCTAAGATCATTAATTTGAAGACATCTAGTATATCTTCTGGGAATTTGATCTCTCCACAATAGATCCACATTAATAAAAGCTTGAATAATTCTGGAGAATCGCATTCAATTTCTACAATATTCGAACAGCCTTCCATAAAGGTTGAACTAAGCATACATTCGAATTTCGAAGATCTTGAAGCTAAAATGCATTTATGGACTTTAAATTCATTTTTCCCATTCATTTTTATCGTCACATCACTATAGCTTCCACTTGAATAAAGACTGTATAATGAAGCTTTTAAAGGATTACTCACTGAAAGAGTGAACTCACTTGTGTGATAAACCTTTAATAAACAGCAAGAGGTTATAATCATATCAGGGGCTGCGTCCCGCCCTAAGCTCAAAAACCTGAGAGTCTTTGAGAAAAGACCTGTTATTCCACAAAATTCATTCGCATATGAAGAAAATTTACGAGGCTTTTGTATTGAAATCTTCAGGGTATTGGACTTTAAAAGAAGAATCTGGCCTTTTGTTTGAGAGTAAAGGTCCTCTGCGGCTTCGAAAATGATATCTGGAGGGGATTCGGGTTTTTTCAACATCAGAATTATGAATTATTTGAAAATTTTATTATTAATTTCAAGGAATAATTGTTAATTTTATCAGAAATGTCGTTTTTTGTATGAAAATTGGTAATTTTTTGGCAAATCACCATAAAATTGTATGAAAATTGGTAATTCTTTGGCAAATCACCATAAAAATTAAGTAAATAAAGACTATTTTTAATTAGTTTCTCTCAATTTTATCACTTTATGATAAAAAAATGATGAAAAACATGGGAAAATGCTAAATAAAGGCAAATATACATGAAATTATGACAAAAAAATTAATAATAAGAGTTGATAGTGTTAATGAGCTTTTTTATCAGCGCCTGTGATGATTTTATCGAATTTATCTCCCCAGAATTCAAAATCGGTAGGACAATCCTTAAGGATTTACTGCGATTTCCATCAATAGATCTATCATTCGATATCGTAGATTCACTTTTCTCTAAAATTACCCTATTATTTATGATATTTTTAAAGGTTTTCTTCATTGTTTTTATTGTTTTTTTCTCGGATTTGAAAAGAGGCACTCTTTGAAAAAAAATCAAATGAATTTTTATAAAATATTGGACTTTTTCGCAAAGATTTCAAACCAATGAGATCTACATTCTTTGGGTTTTTTGTTAAGGAAATGTGATGAAATTAACTTCCAGTTTTGAGCGTATTTACTGGTTAAATTGTAAAGAAAAGAGGTCTCTTCAAGTGTCCATTTGACCAAAGGAGGGGATTTAGATGGTTTTGCCTAGAAAAATAAAGGGATTTTAAGGATAAATCAAAGGAAATACTCGCAATTCGCTCAAAAACGTAAGAAGACTCGAATCAGTGAAGTCTAAGTCATTTAGCAGGAAATTTCGCATTTAAAGAAGAAATTTGGGGTTTTTCAAAGAAGTTTTTTTTTTAAAAAAATTACAGTTTTTTTAAATAAAAATTCAAGAACTGTTAATTATTTAAAAATTTTCAAAAGAAAATGGGGCTTTTCAAAAGAAACTCAATTATTTTATAATTTTAATAAATTTAATGAATTCTTAATAAAAAACATAGAAAAACCACGATATTTTATTACAAATTCAGTTGTTTTTTGGCATATGTGAGCTTTTTCTCTAACATTCCTTGTAATTTCTCCAAATTAACTCCTTCTACATGCTTAAAGTACTTTTGTTCTTGCAATTTCCCGTCATTTTTAATGAAATTCTCAAAAAATTCTTTAAAAAAGACCACATCTAGGAGATAATTGGCTAGAATTCCCTGTTCTTTTCTATCGTTTTCATCAGAAATCGCCTCATTTTCCTTTTGTTTTGATAAAACCTCATAAATCTTAAAACTAAAGGAAAAAAGCCATTTCATCAGTATTTTTTCATCATGAATTTCCCCGTTTTCTGCTTCGTTTTTAAAGAAATCTAAGCCAAAAAGCCCCAAATTCTGTATTTCTGCCTTTAAAACGTCTTCTTTTGAGAAATTTGTGATGATTTCCTTTAGATTCCCCCGTTCTTCTCTTATAGTTCTTAAGAAAAATCGTGCGAAATCGCTTGAAATCCACGATTTCCCCTCATTTATATCAATGGTATTGCTATTAAACATGAAATTCTCTTTGGAAAACCGGCAATTTCCTTCGGAAAACACTGATTCTAAGCCATTTAACCCTAAAAGTCCTATTTTTAAAAGGCTTAAAACCAATAGATTTCTTGGGAAATTAATGATCAAATTGGGAAAATTCACGATTTTTCCCACATTTTGTAAGATAAATAGCACTTTATTACGTTCTTTCATCATAAATTTATCGAATTTCTTATTAGAAATTTCCGGTTTTTCTTCAGTTTTTTCTTCAATTATTCGTTCTTCATTTTTAGGCTTTTCGCTTAAAAAACCACAAATCTCACTATAGACCTCATTTAAGCCAATTCGCTCATTTTCTTCAATTTTCAGCATTTTCTTCAATAATTCCCTTAGTTCATTTGTAATATTTTCAGGCCAAATTTCTTTTTTTTCAAGGGTTTTTTCTTTAGAAAAAGCGTTTAATTTCTCTAAAACGCTGTCTTTTTCATTAGAAACTCCCTCATAAAGGCTTTTTCCCATCAAAGTCTCATAAAAGGTCAGTCCTAATGAATAAACATCTGATTTAAAGCCAATTCCCTCTTTATTCATCAGTATTTCTGGTGAGGAAAATCGCATGATTTCTGGTTCAATGTTCTTTTTAAGTGGGATTTCTAAGGATTTTGCTGATAAAAAGTTCTTTAATTTGATTTGTTCATCACATAGATAAAAGGTCTCAGTGCTGATATTATTGTGAAAAAGCCCTTGTTTATGCACAAATACCAAAGCTTCTGCCATTTGTTTGAAATATCTTAAGGCTTTTTCTAAAGGAATCCCTTCATTTGTGATAAAAGTCGATATTTTCCCACCATTCAAAAACTCGTAAATCAAATAAATATTATTAGAACTTTTGAGCATTTTCAACATTTGAACGATCTTTATATCATCAAGTCTCTTCAGGATCTGGATCTCATTGATCACCATTTCACGAAGAACTTGATTAGAAAGGAATTGATCAAGCTTTATCGTCTTTACAGCCACTGGAGATTTAGAAACAAGGTTTCGACCTTTGAGAGTCTCACTAAAATTACCCTGGCCGAGAGTCTCGATTAGAATGAAATTATCGATGATTTTCGCCATTTTTTTTGAAATTTAGTTGGTTTTTTTTAAATTAAACAACGTTTTTTTCTTTTGGGTTTTTTAAATCGAAATTTTCCGTTGAAAAAAACAAGCGAATTTTTAAATGGAAAAAAAAAAATTCTTTAAAAACTAAAAAAAAAAAAACGAAAAAA
>JFJP01046427.1_pt1 | contig 10568 bp, 11 predicted proteins | sample 431651 | NCBI WGS metagenome assembly JFJP01 (sample SAMN02602958, study PRJNA72255) | Microbial mat metagenome, whole genome shotgun sequencing project. | biome: fresh water; feature: sink hole; material: water; isolation source: purple microbial (photo- and chemosynthetic) mats found in...
TTTTACTCGTATTTATATTTACCGGTGATTTAACTTTAGTATTTAAATATATTATAACAGACTCTACTAACTTAATTTACAAAATTGTGCAAAAAATATTATCTCATTTAAACTTTTTATTATCTCGTCAAGATATAGAATCTTACACTGAATACATGGTATTTGTGATGTGTAGTGATTATTTGTTTATGGTTATAATTGGGGTAATAGTTATTAAGTATTTTAACAAATGTTTTAACCAAGATGAGAGTTATAAAAATTATTTTATATTAGGGTTTTTTATTTGACTTTTTTATAACTTAGTTTGTTTAATAATTGGTGGTGTACTTTACCCAAACCAAGATCTGATGTCGCACATAGCTAACTTACATAATGTCTCAATGATTATTACATCCTTAATATATGTAATTATTAGAAAGTTAGAACTTTTCGTTACTAATGAGTGTGGTGATGTGTCATTAAATTCAAGCTTAATAAAATTTGAGCCATGAGTTACATTTATACTTAATTTGTTTTTCGTCATGTACCTTGCTGTTCTTTTTGTTACACTGTTTTATGGTTATACTGAGGTTCACTATTTAAATAATATAAAGTCAGGGTATGTATATCCTGATATTGACTTACCATCATCGTACAAATGAGCACTAACTACATTTTTAGTTTCACCAGAGTTATTACTTATTCAAATACCAGCATTTCTTTTTTACAACGTATATTATTCTTATAAAATATATTTTTTAATTTCTTTTTATATAAAATACAAGAGGGTTAAAAAAAAAACTTGTTAAGAATTTTTATTTTAAGTTAAAAGTTCTGTTTAGTTCTTATAAGGTAAATCATAAAGTGCTTTAAGTGCTGAAGTAAAAACTTTTAGATTAGTAGTAGTGCGGCTTATGTAGCTATAGAGTTTGCTAAGTATGAGTTTAGGGTTGCATTAATCGCTGATAATACTAATAAACTTTTTTATAGGTGAAAGATTTATAAATTTTGTTAAAACTAATAAAGATGTATGTTGGTTGAGCTAGTTATCTTAATGGGTACTACAGGCACAGTACTTAGTTATGTAGAATTATATTAGAAAATTTAATGGGTTATTATCCTATATTATTTTTTTGAAAAGGGAGTAGTTTTTTATTAAAAGTGCATATAGTAATAACCCACGTTGTAAACCTTCTTATAAGTCTTTACAATTTTTGTATCGTTCTGGTAAGTTTGTAAAATTATTGCGGGATATAAAAGGTTTGTAAGGTGGTGTGCATTTAGTTATATGTAGATATGTTATTATTCGTTTACTCTGTAATATTTATACCATTTTTTATTGTTTTTCTCTATATTTACTTCCGTTTGTCCTTCAATGAGCTTTCTTTTTTTCAAGAAGTTACCTTTAAAGAAGTAGCAGTGCTTAGTAAAGTAAACAAATTAACTAATATTAGAATATGTTTTAGATTTATTTGAGTACCTTTTTTTAAAAAGAATTCATATTTAGGTTTATTTTATGATTATTATTTATGACAGTATTAAAGCTCACTCCACGTAGTTATGCTAATCAAACTAAGCAGTTATATGCACATATTTTATTTTTTTTAAATTTAAGGAAAGTTGTTAAGCGGTTTTTACGTTATGCATGGCTCTTGTTTGCTTATTATAAATTATATAAATATTTTTTTTTAATTTTTTCGTATATAGTGCAGTCTACGCAAACTAAAAAAGCTTATTTCTTTAGTAAGTTTCATAAAACTAAAACACTTAATAGGTTAAAAAGACGTGGTGGTGCTTTTAAAAGATATAAAAAATTATTTCATTTCTTATATAAGAGACATAAATACATTTATGAGATTTTTTATTGTGTATTCAAATACAAAACTTTATCCTATTTAATTGTTTGAATGCGTAAACTTTTTAAGCATGTTAATTTTTATAAACATCAAAATTTATTATATTTTTTTAGGTATTTTTTTAAAATTTTAAGTATAAAATTGTTTAACCTATTTAATGTAACAGGTTTATTTATGAAATTTCATGGTAAAATAGCTAAGGCTGGAAATTCTCGAAGAAAAAAATTCTTAATTAGGCATAACTATATCAGTACCTGTTATGAGAATAATTATCTAATAGAAAAATTTCAAATTGTTACATTTACAGGGGCTGTAGGTTGTACAGTTATCCTGAGTTATAAAAATATTTAGTTTAATTATCTATTTAAAGCTTTTTGGCGTTTTCTTTGATAATATGTAAACAGGTTATTATACACTCCACGTCTAGTGTATGTATTTAGTGGGCGTAAGTGTATAATAGCATCTCAAAACATTTTATGTAGACTCTTATTAGTTAATATAAAGAACTCAAAATACCTTTTTGGTCTCCACTGTCACCTTAAAAAAATATTTTTTCAAATTAAATAGTTAAATCCAGTATAGTTTAATGTTAAGAAGATTAATTGTTTTTTTTTAGATATTCTAAAGATCTTCCCTACGTATTTTATAAATACACGTCTATGCTCGATTGTTATTAAGAAAAATTTTTTTATAAGAGTGTGTCGACTAATATAAACAAAACTATTTCATTGTTTTAATGCGTATAATTTTACAAAAAACAAAAATGTGGGGTTATATTGTACTAATACTTTCTGCCTGAAGTTCTTATTCGTTTTTAATATAACATATGGGTATAAAGTAAAAAACCAAATCATTATCAGGATAATTTTTTTCAGTGTGGTAACTTATTTAACGTAGGTTGAGTTCTTAAAAAGTGCCTACTGGCTCCAATTACATTAAAAGTTTTCTTATACTCACCAGTAATTTTACAAACATTTAATTGCCGACTTATAAACTTTAAACGCTCTAGTTGTCACTTCTTTAAATTTATTAAGAATTTAGTTTTATTACTAACTCCTGTTGAGGTTTGATAGTATTTATAAATAAGGGGTTTTAATTCATATCTTTTTCACATACGTACTTTTAGTACTAAACGAGCCATACTCAACTTTGTACGTTTCATTCTTTTTTAATTAACGATCAATTTCACCAAATACTATATCTATAGTACCCATTAAAGTAACTAAATCAGCTAACATATGTCTTTTTATTAATTTTGGTAAAATTTGTAAGTGAAAGTATGCAGGTGAGTGTACTTTACATCTAAAAGGTTTATTAGTATTATCAGCAATTAATGTGACTCCAAACTCACCTTTAGCGGATTCAACAGCTGCATAGACAACACCACTACTTACTTTAAAACCTTCACTTCAATATTTAAAATGCCTTATGGTTTGTTCCATGCTAGTAAAATTAGTTATGAAGGAGTAGTTGCTAGTATTTACGTATTGTAAAATAGCATTTTTATTTATACGTTTAATTTTAACATCAGTTAACATAATTAATAGTTGGTTAATTATAATTAGACTTTCATACATCTCACTCATCCTAATTAAATACCTATCATAACTGTCACCTCTTTTAGAGTAGTAACTTCTAAATTGTAATTGAAAATAATTAGCATATGTTTCAAACGTATCTAACCTCAAATCTCTCTTTACACCTACACATCTTAACATAACACCTGTTAAACCTCAATTAATAGCATCCTTAACACTATAAGCGCCTACGTTTATCAGACGCTGTTTTCAGATGTTATTATTTATTAAAATAAAATTTATTTCATTTAAAGTTGTAAAACAACTTTTTATAAAAATGTTTATATCCTCTAATAAGGTTGATGAGATTCGATGAAGGTTTAATTCATGTGGTCTATAAAAAGCAGCATGCATTCTAGCACCAGAAACTCTCTCATAAAACTCCATAATCTTCTCACGTTCTTCAAACCCTCAAAATACCGGTGACATTGCTCCGACGTCTAAAGCGTGACAGCATATAGCTAACATGTGGTTTAATATTCTTGTTAATTCATCAAACAATGTTCTAACTAAAGTATAGCTTGAGCTAAAATTTGCTTTTTTTAATAATGCTTCAATACCTAAACAGTATGCGTGTTCTTGCATCATAACAGATACGTAGTCTAATCGATCAAAATATGGTAAAGAGTGGAGATACATCTTACTTTCCATTAGTTTTTCTGTACCTCTATGTAAAAGACCAATATGAGGGTCGCTGTGTGTTATAATCTCGTTACTCATTTGTAATATCAGGCGCAATACACCGTGAGCTGCAGGGTGATTTGGTCCAAAGTTTAAATTTACATTTTTAATATTATTTATAGAAGATAACTTTCGTAGATTTATACCTCTATTCAAAGTATGTTAATTGGTAGAATATTGTGGATAAAAATACTATTTTATTAAATTTATATGGTGCTACATATATGTATATATATACAATACTAACATTTTTACTTTTTTTAGGTTGGGCTGAGTTTTTTGAGAATACAAAAGTAAATTTAAAACTAAGTGGGTTGTATGCAAATCAATTTATAAAAATAAATTTTTTTTTATTTCTAACCTCATTAGTTGGGGTACCACCACTTTTTGGTTTTTTTACTAAATTTATGATCTTTTTTAATTTAGTTTTTTTAAAAAATTATTTAATTTTTATTTTTTTATTAATTTTTAATGCATTTTTACTTGTTTTTTATTTAAATCAAATTAGGTTTTTACAATCAAATTTCAAAAAAAAAATATTTTTAATAAACCGTAATAAGTTTAATCTGTTTGTATTGAGTTTTGTGATAACAGCACAGTTTATAAATATAACAGCTTTAGTGTTTATACCATTTTTTTTTAAGTTTATAGTTATATAATGATTTTTTTTGTAAATTAGACTGACAAATAATCAAAGATGTGTTTTCGTAAAAAAAAAAAAACAAAAATCTTTTGCCCGTATGTTATTAGTTAACCCTCAAAAAAAAGGGATCGTAAAACGTGTTAGAATACAAACACCACGAAAACCTAATTCTGCTAGACGACAGGTTGTAAAGTTAATTTTGGGTAGGAAACGCTACACAGTGGCTTATATACCAGGAAAAGGTCATACATTGAAAAAACACTCTAGAGTTTTAATTGAAGGGGGTGGTGCTAGAGACTTACCTGGAATTTACTGTAATTGCATTAGAGGTTTATTCGATTTAAAAGGTATTTATACAAAAACAAAAAGGCGATCTATTTATGGTGTAAAAATAAAGGAGATGATTTAGTCTTATAGTGCTATCTAGTTATTTAGTAATACCAACCACTTCTTTAATAGGTTGGGTTAGAAAAGGTTCATTTTGGCCATTAACATTTGGATTAGCATGTTGCGCTGTAGAAATGATGCATGCTACATTAAGTAGATATGATTTTGATCGTTTTGGTGTTATTTTTAGAGCTACCCCACGTCAGGCAGATTTTATAATTATATCTGGTACGTTAACAAATAAGATGGCACCCGCTTTACGTAGGTTGTATGATCAGGTTAATAACCCTAAATGAATAGTTTCTATGGGAAGTTGTGCTAACGGAGGAGGTTATTATTACTACTCCTATTCTGTTGTTAAAGGATGTAACCGCATTATACCGGTTGATATTTATGTACCCGGATGTCCGCCCACGGCAGAGTCTTTGATGTATGGTGTAATTTGCTTACAGAAATCTTTAACTGTCCACATATATGATGACTTATATACGAAGTACTTTTATTTATTGTAAATACTCTAGAAAACGTTATGACTACAAATATGGTATGATGGGTGTAACTAACTATTACCAAGACTTACATCGTACTAGGTATCTTTTTATTAAATCTAATGCTTTACATATTTATTATGTAAATATTTTTAAAAAAGATTACTTTAGTTATTTTCAAGAAGAGTCTGAGCGTTGTTTTTTATACAAGAATATGCTTTTGAAAATTACTAATTTTTATCTTGGATTCAAAAACTAAACTAAGAGGTTTAAGATTTCAAAAAACAATATTTTTTAAACACCCAAGTAAGAAAAGATATTTTTTTTATTTAAAGAAAAATACAATAACTCCTAACTTTTACCAGACCCGTTTTAAACGAAAAGTATTAGTTGCTCCGAGAATCAACTATGTGTCTTCAGTATTTAGTATGAATTATACTTGTGTAAACTTAATTATGACTACTAAAAAGTACTTTAGTGTTTTTAAAAACACTCTTGGTGAGTATATATTATTACCTTTAATAGAGTGTATTACTATAGGGTCTAAAATTAATTTGCGCTTTTTTTAGTATCAAACATAGGCTTTCATAGACCTATATGAGCGACATCATTTGGGGTGTATGCGGTTATTTTAGAAAAAACACTTCTCTCTTTGAAGGTTCAACTACCTAGCACTTTTACTAAGATTCTATCATTATCAGTATTTATGGCATTAGGTCGAAATAGTTGTAGTACTCATTATAAGCAGTACTTTGGAAAGGCATCAAGTATTTACAGAAATAAGTCACTGCAGGTTAGAGGTGTTGCAAAAAACCCTGTTGATCACCCGCATGGTGGTAGAACTCGTGGTAAGATGACATTTGTCACACCATGAGGTTTAATAGCTAAAAAAAATAAATAAATAAGAAATATTTTTAGCAATAAGTTTTTTAAAGAAATTAAACTTTGATAAGTTAAAAAAATTTGAGTTGAAAAATAGATCACATAGTATAGTAAGGTATTTTCATAGTAAAACTAAAATCTTTGTTCATAGGGGTTTATATTCAGTATACTATACAAATAAGGTGTTTAGTCGTAATTATAATTTCGGAATGTTTGCTTTAACCCGTAAACCTTTTGCTAAACCCGCTAAGCGCCAACGTGGTAAAAAACGTTAACGTAGAGGTCGTATTCTCATCACTACAGAATCTAAAGAATACTTACAAGTACACCTTTGAATCTTCAAATATGCTGTCAAAGAGTGCTTTTAATTTATTTTATTTAACTTATTATTTATATAGTTACATTTTTAAAAATATATTTAACTTTATATTTAATCCTATGGCGTTAGCTTTAAAAGTTAATCGTCTATGGAAAGACCGCCGCATTAAGCGTAAGCTTTTTATGAATTTAAATAACTATATATTTTTTTCTAAAAAATGATGTTTGTGCTTTTTTAATTTTATGATGATTAGGAAATCCGTAATCTCTACTAAAAAAAAACGTAAAAGACGTTCTTTTTTTAAAAAAAGGTCTCTTAGGATTGGTATATTTACTATTATATTATTACAAAAATTATGTTTAATAACCAAGAGTTTTCACTACTTGATAATCCAATTAATATCTTTATAAAACTTTATGGTATAAAGCATACATTTTTAAAACTTTTAACTTTAAGGTTTGAAATTTTCAAAGATCAATTTGTACCAACCTTCCAAATAATTTATGTATTTTATTTTGTAAATAAGTTTATTCCTATACCTCTTGATTGCCAAATGTTATACCTATACAACTTACTATTAATAGATTATACTAATTCTTATTACACGTTTAGGCATTTATTTAATTTACCAGTAAATGGTCAACGCACATGGGGTGGTGGTAAGTCAATCAAAATAATGAAGTCTCAATTATTTAACTATAAATTAAAAAAATTTATTAAGTATACTGGTGGTAATGCATTATTTTATACAGCTGAAGTGGTAAACCTTCTATGAAAGTTTCAATGAGTACACGAGTGGTATACTCAAAAAAAATATATAAATTATTTACCTTGGTATATTAAAAGGAAAAGGAAATATGTAGCGATTACAGAAATGGCCTCTAAAAGAGTAGAGTCTTTCTTTAAGCACCCCTATAAAGGTAAAAAAAAAAAAAATCATAGAAAAAAAAAAATTATTAACAAGAATGTAATAACTTCTGGTTTCTTATTTGGGTTTTCAGTTATTTACAAAACAAACTTACTTTAATTTTATAACAATATTAATTCAAAAAAATACTTTTTTATTCAACTTTAGTGTGTTTAAATCTAAATATTTAGTTTGGTGAATGTGAATGTCACTTTTGAGTATTTTTTATGGTATCCTTTGAAAATCATTACGTAAAAAAAGACGTAGATCTAGGTTTTCACCAACTAAATTATTATTTCTGAGTGTAGGGAGTTGAAGACGTTTTGTGTACCCCAGTGCTAAGTTAAGTTGGGGTGACTTAAACCATAACTCTATTAAAACTATAATGAATGTTAGGTTTTTTAGAAATGCAAGAAGGGTGTTGTTTTATCAGATATATGCTTTAGCCCAAGATTTCGGGGCTGTTTGAAGCCGTCGAGTATCAAATAGGGATTGGGAGGATAACGGTATAAACATATATTATAGAATTAGGGCTGGGATAAAATTTTTAAGATTCTCGTTCCTTCGAATGTTTAATAAAATGACTAGTAGTATTAGACAAGCTAATACATTCTTGCACCCGTTACGAAAATTTAGCTCTTATCAGTTTTTATGGTTTACAGAGTTTAACTTAGCAAGTATTTTAATAAAACTTAAATTCTCGACGTCTTTATACTGTTCTAGGTTTATTTTGGGTAAGTCTTTAGTTTCAGTTAGTGATCACATTATACCACACGCATATTCAATTATATCACCAAACACGTATATTCAGTTTATTCTTCATTACAGAGCACTTATGTTTCTTAAAGTTTTTTTCTTAAAATTTTTTAAACTTTTAAAATTTTTTGGTAGGTATTTGTGGGCAGTAAACAGATTAAAAAGAATGAATTCGTTTAGTAATAGGAGGAGGAATATCTTTAAAAGATTTTTGTATTTAGGTGTTTTTGACATTAAATTTACTAAGTTATTCGAAATGGACTATATGACTTTAACATTTATTTTTCTCCCACCAATCAATAATATTATTTTAATAAATTATATACACTTTCTGTGAGCAAATCATTGAAATCATAAAGTGGTTACTTGAAAGTACCTTACTTAATTTTGGAGAAATTTATGAGCACTCTTATAAGACGTTACAAACATATTGATATATTTTTAACACAATAACAATTGTGCACCTTTATTATATAAATATTGTTATTTTTATTTTTTTAAACTAAGTAGACGTGTTAAATTTTATTTTTTTAAAGAAAAAAAATCAAAACTTTATTAAAAATAATGGTCTAATAGATTTTTTCCTAAAAAGGATTAGTTTTTTATATGTATATAATATGTACATACATTTGGCTTTTTTTTTTTCTGAGAAATATTTAATCGAGTTTACTACTAAGTACGTTTTTAATTGAATCGTTTTAAATAGTTTTACTTTAGTAAAAAATTTACAGTGATCTAATATATACGTATATATATATTTAATTTGTTTAAATATATTTTTAATAGTGCTATAGATTTGTAACTAAGTTATTTTTTCAAATAAGACTTTTAAAAACTTAGTTGCAGAGTTATAAGCGTCAGTGTAGGTGTTGATTCTGCACAACAAGACGTAGAAAGACTAATATGTTGGTTTACTTTTAAAAGAATTAGTCTTAGATCATATTATATTTTAATCACTTAGGATTAATCATTTAAATTACTATGGTGCGTGCTTGCAATAATTTTTTTAAACAGGCTAATTTGTATTTTTAATACTGTAAAAGTTTATAGTTTTTAGAGGTAAATTCTGTAGATAATACAAGGTGGTTTATAGCCCTGTATATAATAAATTATATCAATTATAGTGTTAAGGTTTTTATAATTATTTATTTTTATTTTTAACAGTGGCGTGTATTTCTATTAAACCCTCAATTTACGGTTATTTAAATCCGTATCTCATTGTAATAACCTACACCTTTATTAAATACTTATAATGTATATATAGTTTATGTATACATTAACCCACCCCTATTACTTTAATTTTTTTATGTGTTTAATTGCAGTTGTACTTGTATAGTAGCGCAGTGAGTATACACATCTAAAGATTCTAACTATAAGTTTATATATGTAATTACCACTATAAGTATAAAACCCACCAAGTGGTCTTCTATGAGGCTCATTATCTCTGTCAGTTCGGTTCGATTCCGAAAGGTGGGCTTAAAATACAATTTTAAACGTCATTACATTTCGGCTGGTTAAAACTAATTACCAATATTATTCTTCTATTATTAAATAAGTAAAAAAAGTTTAATTGTGTAATAATAAGAGTGTGAGAGTCACCTTATAAATCTTTAAACTCGTAATAAGGTTTGTCATTTATTGGGTGTATGAATGTATACATTTTATTATTTCATTTTGTGTGCAGTATTTAGCTTTGAGTTTAATACTTTTTAATTTAATATAATTTTTATATTTACAAAGTACAAAAACGTGAGGTATCTTTAAAGGTTTTTTTGTTTGTAACTTTAATTTTTTATTAAAATAGAGTATATAAGCTTTAATTAGTTTAATCTATAAACTTTCAAATATGTAATTTGACTTTTTTTTAACATATTTATTTAGTGTTATACCCCACCATTAGCACTTTAAGTTTTTATCTCTAAAATTTTAAGTGGTTTACGTACTTTTTAGTTATATGTAGGCAGTGGGTTTTTAGAGTGCGCTAGTTTTTTATTTAATAACGCCGGTTGTTATTAAATAAATAACTGGCTTTTACTAATGTTTAATTATCTAGTATCAAACTGAAATAACAATTTATCATTTCCTAAGAACGT
>JFJP01024739.1_pt1 | contig 10567 bp, 11 predicted proteins | sample 431651 | NCBI WGS metagenome assembly JFJP01 (sample SAMN02602958, study PRJNA72255) | Microbial mat metagenome, whole genome shotgun sequencing project. | biome: fresh water; feature: sink hole; material: water; isolation source: purple microbial (photo- and chemosynthetic) mats found in...
CCCAAACCCCAAAAAGTCGGAAGAAAGGTGTTAGTTATTCGCGGAGACGGTAGAAGAGCACGTACGCCTTGGGGCTGACGATGTCGGCCGGGTTTTCGACCAGCCGGCAGCTGTCGTCGTCGAAGAGGAACCACTTGCCGTCGTTCTTGGCGTAGGCTGTATAGTGGCCGAAAGACTGGCTGCCCACGTGGTTGATCACGCCGTAGCAGTCGTAGACCAGAGGCCGGTCGCCGCGCGAGCCCACCGTGAGCAGGTCTGCGAGGTTCTCCTGCGAGCCGAGCAGCTCCTGCAGGTCCGCGGGAGAGCAGGCCGGCTTGCCCAGGACTTCTTCGACGCGCACGTTGAACTCGTCGACCGTCCGCCGCGTGGCCACGAACTCGGTGATGTCGAAGCCGTCCAGCTCGAAGTCCACGTGGAGGTCCATCTCTTCCAGGCCTCGGTGTTTGAGCTTCTTGAAGTGGACTATCAGGTTCTTCGGCACGTTGTAGATCTGGAACTTCTTGCTGACCAGCGTCGACTTCTTGCAGCGGCTGCAGTTCACCGCGTTCAGCTCGTCCAGGTCTTCCGGCTCGGCCAGGCGCGCCAGCAGTTCTTTGACCGACTGCATCTTGCTGCTGCGTTCGATGCGCTCGAGCTCCCAGTCCGGCAGGTCGACCGTCTCGCACTGGCGCGTGCCTCTGAAGTTGATGCGCTCTTCGGCTTCGTAGCGGAAGCTGATGGTCACCGTCGCGGCCTTCCCCGGGCCTTCGAAGTCTGCTTGGGTGAAGCAGTCCAGCAGCTTGAGCTCGCGGTCGAAAGGGATCGGCTGGTCGCCTCTGAGCAGCTCGAAGTCGCGAGCAGCAGCAGGCCTGTCCACGAACTCTCGCTGGAAGAGCGCGGCGTAGTCGACTTCGGCGGCCAGGTCTGCGAGCGGGTCGCCGCGGCTGATCTCCAGTTTGTAGAAGTGGGCGAACTTCTTGAAGAACTCGAAGTGCAGGTCCCAGGTCGAGTGCGTCGGCCGCAGGTGGACGACTTTGTTGTAGGAGGGGTTGTCGTAGGAGCGCTTGACGAGGCCGATGACCATCAGCGCGTCGGGGTGCGAGCGCGTCTCGAGCTCTGTGTCGGTGAGCTCGAGCAGGAAGTTGTAGTGCGTCTGGTAGTAGCGGTCTGCTTCCTTCAGACTGCTCACTCTGCTGGTCTCGGCCACGAAGCTGCCGAGCTCTCGGAAGCCGAGACTGAAGAGCTGCAGCCTTTGCGGGTCGAGGTTCTGGCTGGCTGCGATGCGCGCGACGAGGTCTTGGATCTTGAGCGCGTTGAAGTGGTGGCTGTTCTGGTACTTGAGGTTGAGGACGACCTTGAGCGCTTTGCGGCAGTGGTTCGGCGAGATGAGGAAGGCGCTGAAGGGCATGGTCGAGATGCTGGGGAGCGAGAGCGAGATGAGCTGGTAGGGCTCGAAGGTGAGCGAGACCTGGTCGCACTCTCTGCAGCGGACCTCGCTCTTGAACTGCGCGAAGAAGTTCGAGGTGACGAAGGAGAAGTTGCGCTTGAGGAACTGGACCCAGCTGTCGCGACTCATCTTGTCGAAGTCTGTGTCGAGCTGGTGCGACTCGAGGATCTCGGTGTAGGGCTTCTTCTTGATCAGGTTCAGGTCTTCGTGCAGGCCGTCCAGCGTCTGGCTGACCAGCTCCTGGCTGTCGTGCTGGTTGAAGTTGTCGAACTGCGTCACTGGAAGCTACTGTGTCTTTGAACTTCGAGATGGACTGCTTGAAGTTCGAGGGAGACACCACGGTCTTCACCCCGTTCCACATCTCGAAGATCAGACTCGCGTATGACTCCACCAGCTTGCCGCCGCTGCCCAGCGGGTTGTCCTTGTTCACGTCGGACCTGTACTTCTTCCGCAAGATGTACTGCGTGAGGTCCACGCAGTTCGAGAGACACTGCAGACCCGAGTTCATGTAGCAGGTGTTGCCGATGTTCCGCAGGCCGACCAAGCCGTTCTGGCTCGAGAGCGACTTCTCGGGGAATGGAAGTGCTTTGGGGGCAGGGGTTTTGTAGTAGGAGAAGGAGTCATCTTCCTCCTGCTCGTCTTCGCCCACGCACTTGAACTCGAAGCTGCTCTTTATCTCGACGATCAGCACCGAGCCTTCGAGCTGGATGTCGAACATGGACAGCTGGTCGCCTGCGTTGTTCAGCGGCTCGATGGGCACCTTGATCTTGACCACGTAGGAGTACTCGGTCTTGTACTCCTGTCGCAGCGCCTCTATGAACGCCTCCATGTCCTTGTCGGGCTTCAGCAGCATGACCTTGATCTTGCTCTCGTCCATGGCGTACGGCAGCTTGTCTTCGTCGACTTCTTTCTTTATGTACTCCACCAGCATGCTCTTCAGCTCGCCGACTTCCATCCGCTTGGAGACCTGGAAGACGAACTTCTTGCACTCGAACTTCTCGGGGTTTCTCGCGTACCTGAGCATTGCCTGGGGGAAGAAGTAGCAGGAGACCTGGTGAGGAGAGACTACCATCGGGAACTTCACTTCGATGCGAGACGCGTGGGTGGATCTGTCTACGAACTTGAGTCGGCGGACTTCGATCGCGTCGGGGTAGAGCAGCTTGAGGACTTTCCAGGCTTCTTCCTTGATGGTGAAGTAGTCGTTGCCTTCGATGACGGACTTGTGTATGGCGACGGAGAAGAGCGAGTAGTTCTGGAGGTCGGGCTTGAGGAACTTGTGGTCGGGGTTCGGGAGGTCTACGCTGCGGTCGACGAGGTTGTCGTTGAGCTGGGGCAGCTCGAGGTGCAGCTTGATGTGTTGGGGGTCGTACTCCATGCCTTCGAGCAGCCGCTGGAAGTCTACCTTTTCCTTCCACTTGCCGAACCACTCCTGCGACACGAGGTACACGAAGTACTCGCTGACTTCCCAGCCGACCAAAGCGCTCGGAAGCATCTTGTGGAAGAACTGCGCCTCGCGCACGAAGTCCTCGGCAGACTCGCTCGGCCGCAAGCTGGCAAAGTCGACCTCTGCGAACTCTTCCGGCTGACTCATTATGCAATTATTGGTGGATTCCGATTTCAACACTGGCTGCCAGAATAAAAAACTTGAAACTTTTGCACTCGCATGCACCTGACCAAGAAGCCCTCCAAGTTCGGCCAAGCTGCCAACGCGCCTGAAACCCAGCGCAACGAGTACGTGACACCCGAAACGAAGCTGCTGAGCAAGCGACGCGAGTTCTACGACCAGAAAGACTTCTTCGAGAAAGAAAAGCAGAACTTCAAAGAGTAGCGACCGCTGAGCAGACACGAAGAGACGAACAAAATCCGCGAAGAGAAGATCCGCGAGCAAGACGCGCAGATCCAGGAGAACCTCATCAAGTTCTGCAAGCACCTCCACGACAACGAGGAAGAACGCATCAAGGCCAAAAACGACATCTTGAAGGAAGGCAGGCAGAAAGAGAAGTACATGGGCGACATGGAGCTTGCTCGCCAAGAGCTCGAGAAAGAAAAGAAGAAGCGCGAACTCATCGACCGCAAGCTGCAGTACCTCAAGAAATACGACGACTACCTCAACCAGGTCATCTCGGAGAACCACGAGCTCTACCCCACCAAGACTGACATCATCCAGCGCCACTTCACGCTCAAGACTTCCTACGACAAACTCGAGAACAGCCGCGAGAAGAAAGAACGCGACCTCGACGACCTCAAGAAAGAGTTCATCCAGTACGAGAAGTCCACCACAGACCAGCTGCTGCAGCTCAGCAACGAAATCGCAGGCCTGCAGAAAACCCTCGAAGTAGCCTCTGCTGACCAGAACCTCGACCTCGAGCGGCAGAAGTACGAAGCGATCCTCGAAGGCTCCAAGAAAGTCACCTTCACCGAGACAGTCATCGTCGGCAGGATCTTCATGGCCATCGACAACCTGCGTCTCCGCTGCCAGGCCTTCAACAGCATGCTGCAGAAGACCAAGAAACGCGCCGACAAAGCACCAGGCCGCAAAAAAGCAGACTCTCCCGGCTCGCCCAAGCCCCTCGAAGACTCCAGCTCGAAGAAGCGCAGCGGCAGGTCCGCCTCGAAGACCTACCGAGGCGCCTCGCTGGACAGACAGGTGCGGACCGGCTCGCCCGTGAGCAGAGGCTCGCTCGAGAAGCACAAGGAGACTCCCCCGAAACACACCATCCGCTCTGCCGTCCCCATCGGCAAGCAGCCAGCGCCTCACGCCGCAGGGGCGACCACCCTGCCAGCCATCCACAGCAAGAAGCAGTCGCAGGCAGGAGCAGGCGCCAGCAGTCCGCAGCGCGGGTCGAGTCCGAAGAAACCGAAAGACGGCGAGACGCCTCTCCTGCCGGACTCGGGCGACCGGGTCTTCAACGGTACCTTCGAGTGACCCCAGTGGAGATGGCCGCGAAGAACCTCAACGACGTCTTCAACCACATGAAAGACTACAAAAGCCTCCCCGCAGCCTACAGCGGCGTGAGCCACCAGCAGGTCGACCGCAAAAAGAAATAATTGCCTCTCCGGCAGACTCTAATTATCTCGATCATGGAAGCGCTGGACCTCTCGCAGCGCATCGAAGCCTGCATCCGTCTCTCGCTCTTCTCGGCAGACGCCCACCAGCGCGCAGCCGCCTACGCAGACCTCGAAGACACCCTGCCGCGCGACGAGCAGTACCTGCCCGCCCTCCTCCGGCTGACCGTCAGCGGCGAGGCAGGCCCCCCAGACAAGAGTCTCGAGGTGCGCAAGGCCGCCTGCGTCATCCTGGCCAAAGAGATCGAGGCCAGCTGGAAGTCGTCGCCCGCGGCCAAGCACGTCCACTCGGCCCGGGCCAAAGCGCTCGTCCGCCAGCACCTCCTCGAAGCCATGCTGCGGGCAGGCAGCCTCGAGCTGGTCTCGCTGCTGAGCCACTGTCTCTCGAAGGTGCTCGCGAGAGACCACCCGCACGACTGGCCCGACTTCGAAGAGCAGGCCTTCGCGCTCCTCAAAACCTCCTCCCGCGAGCAGCTCTTCGTGGGCCTCTCCGCGCTGCACGCGCTGGGCAAAGTCCGCCAGCACTTCGTCGGCCTCGACAGGCGAGCCATCGAAGCGACGGCAGACAGGTTCTTGCCGCTCTTCGCGAAGCTGCTGCAGCAGCTGGCCGGCGAGCTGGAGGGCAACGCGCGTCCCCCTGCGCCGACCTTCGCCATCGTGTCTGCGCTGATGAAGAACCTCTACAGACTGCTGCTGGTACCCTCCGCTGACCAGGTCGACCTCCCCGCCATCTGCATGACCGAGGCCTTCGACGGCGCGCTCTCGCCTTTCTGTCTCACCTGGCTCGAGCGCTTCCCGCAGCACCCCCCCAAAGACGAGCTCCACAAGCTCTACGCCAACGGCTGCAAGTGGGTCCTGCGCATCCTCAACAAGTACCTCGTCAAGTACGCCAACACCGCGGCTTCCCACGAGAAGTTCTTCGCCGTCGACTGGTCCGCCGCTCACGGTCCGAGGCTCTGGCACGCAGTCCTCGCCGCGGTCTCCGCAGACTTCTTCCCCCAGGCCGACCCCCGGATCAAAGGCCTGCTGCTCAAAAGCCTCTACTTCCTCATGGACTCCGAACTCGTCCTCGCCAGCCAAGTGCTCCACGCGGCGGCCGAGGCCAAGGCCGGCCTGGTCGAGGCGCTGGAGCGCGCGCTGCGACTCACGGACTGCGAGCAGGACTACTTCAGCGAGCACCCGCAGGAGTTCATCCGCAACAACGACGAGAAGGTGCAGAACGACGTCAGTCTCTCGCGCTTCTACTGCATCAAAGTGCTCAAGGCGCTCTCGATGAACCACGAGTACCTCCGAGCAGTCCTCCAGCTCGCAGCCTCGCGACTCGGGCTGCTCTTGGCCCGGCCGGCAGACAGCATCTTCGAGCGAGAGATGGTCTACAGTCTGCTCCAAATCGTCCACGGCAGTCTGCTCAAGGAAGACCACCTCTCGTCGGTGCAGAACCTCGTCGAGCTGCACCTGCTGCCTGACCTCGCCGCCTGCTCGCACGTCTTCCTGCTCGTCCGACTGCTCTGTCTGCTGGCCTGTCTGGTCTCTCCAGAGCTGTCTCCCGCCACCTGCGAAGCCTGCTTACGCACCTGCTACCCCCTGGCCAGACATCCCGACCAGACCGTCGTCACCTCTGCCATGCTCTGTCTGCAGAAACTCATCTGTCTCCGGCCGATCCGCCAGCAGTTCACTCCAGTCGAAGCGCAGGAGCTGCTCGACCTGACGCTCAACACGATCAGTCTCACCGAAGACGACCAGCTGGTCTCGAGCCTCAAGTCGACGCTGGACTGCTTCGCTTCGTTCTTCGAGAAAGACGCCCTCGCGATCAGCAGTCGCATCGCAGACATAGTGACCAAGCTCATGGACCACTCGATGAGTCTGCTGGTCGACGACCAAGACTCCCGCGAGATCGAAGAGCGCTCACAGGTGCTCACCGCAGCAGCGAACTGTCTGGCCGTCCTCCAAGACATCGTGCTGCACAAGGCCCCGACGAGCCAGCTGCATCCGCTGTTCGAGCTGCTGCAGTCCGTCTTCGTCCGCTGCATCGAACACAGAGACGAAAGCCTGCTATCCGAATGTAGGCTTTCCTCAGCAGGCGTCTACCTGCTCAGCAGCTTCGCCTACCGCTCCAGCGAGCTGGCCGAAGACTTCTTCACCCTCACGACAGTGCTGCTCTACTCCGTCGCGCCCAGTCCGGTCTGCCAGCTCAGACTGGCCGAAGACTCTCGCTGCTTCAAAGCGGTGCAGAGTCTCGGAGCAGCCGAAGGGGTACTGCCGGCTCACTCAGGTGTCGGATGAGTGTCTCAGACCCATCATCGTCCTGCTGCTGAACGTCCTCGGCCGCATCGGAGCGCAGGTGCACCAGAGACAAGACTTCTACGGCTTGCCGATGGCTGAGGGCTTCCTCGCCTTCGTGAGGCAGGTGCTGGCGGAGAACATCAAGAGCTTCGACGAGACGCCTATCGCGGACAGCTGTCTGCTGCTGGGGTACCTCGTGCAGACGCTCGACTCCAGCTCGTCGAAGTTCGTCGCTGCTGCGGTCGACACCGTCACCTCGATGCTCAAAGCGAAGAACTCGCCGGCCACGCAGTCCTGCAGTCTCTTCGTCATCTGCTCGAGTCTCGTCGCGCTTCCACTGCATACTCTCGAGTACTGCTCGAAGACCGCCTTCTGGCCCACGTTCCAAACAGCCTGGATCGGAGGAGAGATCCCCGAACCCGGCACGAGACTCAAGTCCATCTCGCTGCTCGGCAAGCTCACACTGCTCAAGCTAGACAGCGACCTGTGGAGCAAAGTAGCCTTCGCTCAGCAGCTCGACCTCCGACCGAACGACCTGCTCCGCAGTCTCTTCTCGACGGCCGACGCTCTGCTGAAAGAAGTGATCAAGAACAAGAGCTGCCAGAAACAGCAGGAGTGTCTCCACGAAGAGCTGCTGCTGGAGAACATCGACAGCTACTTCGCAGAGACTGACGACTTCGAGGCAGACTTCGAAGACGAGGACGAGGCGCCGCTCGAGCCTGCGAGTGTCGAGGAGCGGCGGAGAGCGAAGCTGGAGCAGAAGCTGCACCCGCTCTTCCAGATCCACGAGAGCAGTCTAGTCTTCGAGTCGGACAGGTTCGGCGACGCGGTGGAGCACTTCACGGAGAGCGTGGCGGGTATCCAGCGACTAACCAGAGAGTTCCAAAAGAGACACGGCGAGGTCGACCTGTCTTCGGTGGTCGGTGCGAAGCTGCTGGCCTCGGTCGAGTCGATGCTGGTGCATCGGTAGTGGGGGGATGGCTGTCGAGGTGCGAGGAGTAATTAATTGGTTAATCCAGTCTCTCGTGTCTGTCTTGCCGCGAGGCGGACTTGAGGCTTCTGATCTTGCTGTAGGTTTCGTTCATCTTGAACTTCAGGTTGATCAGCTCGGAGAAGACGCTGCCTCCGCGGTCTCGCAGGCCCGCAGGGATGAGCTTGTGGGAGTTCTGCCGCTCGGCGAGGGCCCCGACTGCGTGGAGGAAGCCGAGCTTGCTCGAGACGATCGAGTTGCTCCTGAAAGGCAGCTCGCGGAAGTTCGCTCGGGCCTGCTCGATGGACTTGGCGAGCACGGAGGCCGGCGTGACGAGCGAGTCCGCGATGGCCTTGCCCTGCTCGAGCTGCGCACGTCGGGGGAGGTTCGTCGACTTGGAGACCAGCGACCTGCACGAAGCGGATTCTTCGAGGCCCGAGCGGTTCGCGCGGCGCAGTCTGCAGGCGAGCGAGTCCGGCAGAGGCGTGGGCTTGGCTCGGCCCAGGTCGTTCGAAGAGAGCGAGCGCTGGAAGAGCAGCTCCGAGCTGCGACTGGGGACGGGGACGGGCCTCGCCTGCCGCTGCTGGCTCAGCGAGAGAGAGTCTTCCAAGCGGACGGGCCTGGGGGGCGCGGGCCAGCGGTCCGTGTCTTCGGCGGCTCGCAGGTAGTTGTCTTGGAAGATGCGCTGCAGGGAAGAGTTGACCGAGTCCTTGCCGGCCGGGGGGTGCTGGGAGGCTGCGTCGGGGAGCTTCTGCGAGGCGGTGCGCGGGTCTGAAGAGAGCGGCAGCTGGGTCTGGAGGTCTTGCTGGCTCAGCTCGCAGCGTTTCGACTTGGAGAGTTTGTCGATGGCTGCTGCGGCTCGGTCGGGGTGATGGAGGTCTGCTTCTCGCAGGACGAGTCGCTGGCTGCTCGAGTCGACTCGCTTGCTCGAGTAGTTCTTCGGATTGAGCTGCAGGTCTTTGAGGTTGAGGATTCGCTTCTGCTTGCGGTCCGAAGAGTGCGGCTGGTTGCTGTCTTGGTTTTCTTTGTCGGTGTGGGATGGTGGGGGCAGACTCGGCTGGGCCTGCTGCAGCTGCCGTCTCGAGGCGAGTGCTTCGGAGGGGTTCGGGGAAGGCTGTTTCTGCGGGGGCCGTTTGGAGGCGGGGTCGCAGTGGCGCTGTCTGTCTTCGAGGGGGTCTCTCTGGTACTCGATGATCTTGGGTTCTTCCAAAAAAGTGACTGTTTTCTTTGACTGGAACTCTGCGTCTGAGTGGGAGTCTTTGTCTCCGAAGGTTCTCTCGACGAGACTCGTCTTGAGGTACCTGATCTTGACCGGCTTCTCTCGGCTAGACGGTCTGTTCGACTCAGCTGAGACGCTCTTGGGTCTGAGGCTGTTGTTCGAGTCGAAAGCGAGTCGCCTGCCTCCTGCGTGATCGGGCTCCTCGCAGTCGCCGGTCTCAGCCAGCGGGCCGAAGATGCCTGACTCGAAGTTGATGTTGATCACCGAGCTCTCGCCGCTCTGGTAGTGGTCGGTCGATCGGATGGTCGAGAGCACGGTCATCTCGGGGAGCACCTGCAGCGACGAAGAGAGGAAGACGCCGCGGTCTCGGTCGACGCGCTGGCTGAGCAGGCCTTCGGGCAGCGCGAAGCAGAACTCTCGGAAGCCCTGCACGACTCTGGCGTTCTTCGAGGCGAGCTTCGGCAGCAGCAAGAGACAGTCCGTCTGGTGAGTGAGTGGCTACGTACGTTTCGCGCGATGAAGCCTTCGACGCAGGTCATGATGTTCTTGCTGTACTTCTGCACCAGGTACAGGCGGTCAGCCTTGCGGCGGAAGGGGAAGCCGAAGCCTTCCTCGGAGAGCTCCAGACAGACCATCTGCTCGTGGACTGCTTTGAAGACCGCTTCGGCCTCGAGCTTCCCCAGGCCTTCTTCGAGTCGCTGCAGCAGCTTCTGCGAGTCTCGCTGGGGGAAGCGCAGCTCTGGAGCTGTGTCCTTGTGGAGACTCGCGTTGTAGTCTGCCACAGTCGTCCCGATGAGCTGGCGAAGCAGGCCGCGCATCTTCTCGACTTCCTTCCTGCTCACCTCGCGCACTTTGCGGGGAAACCGCCTGAAGATCTCTTTGAGTCGCTCGGTCGACTCTGCAGTGGCCTCGATGCCCAGCACCTCGGCGAGTTCGTGGACCTTGTACTCGACCTTCTCGCGGACGTACTGGGCGAAGAAGAGGTAGAACTCCTGCAGCAGGTCTGCGAAGAGGAAGGGCCAGTCGCAGAAGCCGCAGAAGAGGCCGACGACTTTGCCCTTGAGGATGCGTTCGAAGCTCTCCGCGAACTCTTCGAAGCTCATCAGGTCTTCGCTGTCTTGGACCGAAATGAAGTTGTTCGATTGCATTGCACAGCTCGAGAGACGCAAATTTGAAAAGTTTAAACCCTCAATTTGCCGCCGCTGCAGGCGTGGCGAGTCCGGCCCTCGACTCTCGCCTGCAACAGCCGGTCGGACCAGGCCTGCTCGCAGAGAGCTGCAGCCTGCCTCGATGCGCGGCGAGCGATTAGCCTAATTCAAATGGATTGAGCGGGGAGATCTAACCTCGATACACCTCTGCGGAGAGAGAGAAGAACCTGCGCATCTCGCACACTGCACATGTCACTCGCGAAACTAGGGCGGCTTCGACCGTCCAAAAACAATCCTTCCGAAGATGATCAGTGGCTGCTGAGAGGCATTCGTTAACTATTATCTGCTTCGATTAATGGCTTTATGCAGACTGCAGATCGCTGCAGGCTGGACTATACAGACCCGGGCCGAGGCCCGAGAGGGGTTTGGGGTTTGGGGTTTGGGGTTTGGGGTTT
>JFJP01040847.1_pt1 | contig 10567 bp, 4 predicted proteins | sample 431651 | NCBI WGS metagenome assembly JFJP01 (sample SAMN02602958, study PRJNA72255) | Microbial mat metagenome, whole genome shotgun sequencing project. | biome: fresh water; feature: sink hole; material: water; isolation source: purple microbial (photo- and chemosynthetic) mats found in...
TTTTATAAAAAAAACATCATTTTTTTGGGGGTATATCAAAAACATTTTACTTTTGCAGCACAAAACGATACGAAAACTCATTTAAAATTTAACAATTATGGCAATTATCAGATTTAAAGCATTGGAGGAAGCGCACACACGTCAAGCGGTAAAAGTTGACCTTCCGTCAGTAAAAACATCTGACTATTATGGTATTAACGTGTTCGACAAAAAACAAATGCGCAAATATTTGTCGAAAGAAGCTTATTCGCGTGTAATTGAGGCTATTGATAAAGGCGAGCGCATAGACCGCAAAATTGCAGACCAAGTGGCTGACGGTATGAAAGCATGGGCTATTTCTCGTGGTGCTACCCACTACACCCACTGGTTTCAGCCTCTTACTGATGCAACTGCCGAAAAACACGATGCGTTTTTGAATGTGGATTTAAAAGATGGAAGCCCATTCGAAACGTTCGATGGCAGCTATCTTTCGCAACAAGAGCCCGATGCTTCAAGTTTGCCAAGCGGTGGTTTGCGCAACACTTTCGAGGCTCGTGGATATACCGCTTGGGATCCTTCATCGCCAGCGTTTGTAGTAGGCGCAACCCTTTGTATTCCAACTATTTTTATATCATATACCGGAGAAGCACTCGATTACAAAACTCCGCTTATGAAAGCCCTTGCGGTTGTGGACAAAGCGGCTGTAGCTGTGTGCGAATATTTCGACAAAAATGTTACAAAAGTTATTTCAACTCTCGGATGGGAGCAAGAATATTTCCTTATTGATGAAGCTTTGTACTATGCACGCCCCGACTTGATGCTTACTCAACGCACACTCATGGGACACGCCTCGGCAAAAGACCAACAATTGGAAGACCACTATTTTGGTTCTATCCCCGAAAGAGCATTAGCTTACATTCAAGACCTTGAAGTAGAAGCATATAAACTCGGCATACCTGTTCACACACGTCACAATGAGGTTGCGCCCAACCAGTTTGAGTGCGCCCCCATTTTTGAAGAAGCAAACATAGCTGTTGACCACAACCTGCTGTTAATGGACATCATGCGACGTGTTGCACGCCGCCACCGTTTCAAAGTACTGTTCCACGAAAAACCATTTAAGGGTATTAACGGTTCGGGTAAACACAACAACTGGTCGCTTGCCACCAACACGGGTGTAAACCTGCTATCGCCGGGCAAAACACCAAAAACAAATTTACAATTCCTTACATTTTTGATAAACATAGTGAAAGCGGTTCACGATTACGATGAAATACTTCGTGCAAGTGTTGCATCTGCCGGAAACGAACACCGTTTGGGAGCAAACGAAGCCCCTCCAGCCATTATGTCGGTATTTCTTGGAACACAGCTTTCGGCTATGCTCGATGAAATTGAAAATCGTGTTACCAATCGCAAAATGACTCCCGATGAGAAAACAGAGATTAAATTAGACATCGGACGCATTCCCGAAATTTTGCTCGACAACACCGACCGTAACCGTACTTCGCCTTTTGCATTCACTGGCAACCGCTTTGAGTTCCGTGCCGTTGGTTCTTCGGCAAACTGTGCTTCGGCTATGATTGCTGTAAACAGTGCTGTTACTAAACAATTAATTCAATTCAAACTCGATGTAGATGAGTTGATTGAGAAGAATGTGAAAAAAGACGAGGCAATACTTCAAGTATTGCGCAAATACATTATCGAAACAAAGCGTATTCGTTTCGATGGCGATGGATATAGCGATGAATGGAAAGCAGAAGCTGCACGCCGAGGATTGACAAATTATGCCGATGTGCCAACCTCAATTAAGGCATATATTGATAAGAAAAATTTAGATATGTTTACCAGTATTGGTATATTTTCGGAACGCGAACTCCATGCTCGCTACGACATAAAACTGGAAAACTTCATCAAGAAAATTCAGATAGAATCGCGGGTGCTTGGCGACTTGGCAACAAACCACATTATACCAACGGCGATTGAATATCAAACAAAGTTGATAAACAACGTAGAAGGCTTGAAGAAAATATTCAACGATGATGAATATCGCCATATTGCAGCTTCTACAATCGAAAATATCAAAGAAATTTCGGAGCACGTGGTAAATATTAAAACCAAAATTGACTCTATGGTCGAAGAACGCAAAGTAGCCAACGCTATTGAGCATATTGTGGCAAAAGCCGAAGCCTACTCCAAAAAAGTAAAACCATTTTTGGAAGATATTCGTTATCACATAGATAAACTTGAATTATTGGTTGACAACGAGATATGGCCTCTGCCAAAATATCGTGAATTGTTATTCACTCGATAAACTCCTTTTTAGAAGTTCAACTTTTTACAAAGTTGAACTTCTTTTTTTTACCGCAGTTTCTATTTGTTTCAGAGCTTTTTCGAGGGTTGCTTTTGGGCAAGCAATGTTTATACGCATAAAACCCTCACCACCTTCGCCAAACATAGCTCCATCGTTTAAGCCCACTTTTGCCTGTTCAATAAAAAACTTTTTCAATTCCACCTGTGGCATATTCATCTGGCGGCAATCGAGCCATACAAGGTAGGTTCCTTCGAGCGGAATTACCTGTATTTCGGGGATATGTGTTTCAAAATAATGTTTCAGAAACCGAAAATTTGCCCACAAATATTCTATCAATTCCCTATGCCAATCATCTCCGTGCGTGTAGGCTGCTTCCATTGCCACTATGCCAAACACATTGCCCAAACCAATGTGAAACTGCTCAATCACCACATCAAACTCGTGCTTCAGCCTCTTATCAGAAATAATGGTAGCCGAAGATGCCAAACTTGCCAAATTAAAGGTTTTGCTGGGAGCCATAAATGTAACAGTTTGTGCGGCTATTTCGGGGCTTATGCTTGCCATTGGAGTGTGCTTGTAGGGTGGCATAATGAGGTCGGAATGAATTTCGTCGGAAATTATTACAATGTTGTGTTTGCAGCAAATTTCGCCAATGCGTTGCAGCTCGTCTTTTGTCCATGATTTACCTACTGGATTGTGTGGATTGCTCAAAAACAGCATTTTTACACGGGGACTAAGTTTTCGTTCAAAATCTTCAAAATCAACAGAATAGCGTGTACCGTCAAGTTTCAATTGGCTTGTAACCAGCCGTCTGCCATTGTCGGGTACAAGATACAAAAATGGGTGATAAACGGGCGTAAACATTGCCACCTCATCGCCGGCTTTGGAGTAAGCGTGTATGGCAAACGACAGGGCGGGAACAATACCGGGAGTGAAACTAATCCAGTTTTTGTTTATCTCCCACTGGTGGTGGCGTTTTATCCAACCTACAATTGCATCGAAAAACGAAGGCGATTTTATGGCATATCCAAAAACGCCATGCTCGGCGCGTTGTTTAATGGCATTGAGTATAGGCGGCGCAATGCCGAAGTCCATATCGGCAACCCACATGGGGATAACATCTTCAGTTCCAAAGAATTTATCTCTGAGGTCGTACTTTACACAATGGGTATTTTCGCGCGGAATTATTTCATCGAAATTATATTTCATGGTAGATTGAACATTTTTTTGTTGATTAAAATCGCTTAAAACTATTCGACAAAAGTATTAAAAATAGCATTTTAAAAAAGTCAAACACATATTTTCAATACATTCCCGTTGAATTTCATATTTTTGTCTTCAAAATCTTAAAAAAATGAAACGAATAGCCATACTTGGTTCAACGGGTTCCATTGGTACTCAGGCGCTTGAGGTGATACACCAACATAGCGATAAATTTGAAGTAGAAGTACTTACAGCATTTAGCAATGCTACATTACTAATTGAGCAAGCCATTGCATATCAGCCCAATGGGGTGGTTATAGCCAACGAAAACAAATATACTCAAGTGCGCGATGCCTTGCAGCATTTGCCCATAAAAGTATATGCAGGAGCCGATGCTCTGGCGCAGGTGGTGGAAATGGAAACCATTGACATGGTGCTCACTGCCATGGTGGGCTATGCCGGTTTGCTGCCCACCATAAAAGCAATTGAAGCTCACAAACCCATTGCCTTGGCAAACAAAGAAACGCTTGTGGTAGCGGGCGAATTGATAAGCCAAATGGCGGTGGAAAAACGGGTACCCATAATTCCGGTAGATTCTGAGCATTCGGCTATTTTTCAGTGCCTTGTGGGAGAGGCGAATAACGAAATCGAAAAAATTTATCTCACTGCATCTGGAGGACCTTTTCGTACAAAAGATATTGATTTTATACGCAATGCCACCAAAGCTCAAGCCCTCAAACACCCCAACTGGGACATGGGCGCAAAAATTACCATCGACTCGGCAACAATGATGAATAAAGGATTGGAAATGATAGAGGCAAAATGGCTCTTTGGTCTTATGCCTCAACAAATTGATGTCATTGTTCATCCCCAATCTATTGTACATTCTATTGTGCAGTTCGAAGATGGTTCGATGAAAGCGCAAATGGGTTTGCCCGACATGAAACTACCCATTCAGTATGCCTTGAGTTTTCCGGACAGAATTTCGTCAACTTCTCCCCGTTTCAATTTTATGAATTACCCTCAACTTACATTTGAGCAGGCAGATTTGAAACGATTTCCGTGTTTAGAGCTTGCAATTGGCGCACTCCAAAAAGGAGGGAATGTACCTTGTGTAATGAATGCCGCAAACGAAGTAGTTGTGGATGCATTTTTGAACGATAAAATTAGTTTTGGGCAAATTGCCGATTTGATTGAAAAAACCATGTCGCGTGTGGCGTTTTCAAATAGCTACGCTTATTCCGATTTAGTGGCAAGCGATGCTGAGGCGAGAAGAATTGCCAAAAGTTGTTTGTGAGCTTCGTAAATGTTTTTTAGTCAAATATTCAGTTCGTTACACAATTTTATAGCTGTTTTTTAAGTATTATTTACTATACAAAATGCAAACGGTTCACTTTGCAGTTGAATTATCGTAAATTGCCAATTACATTCCATTATATTTGTATGTTTATGAAAAAATTATACACTCTTATCGCATTCATGCTACTGTTTCTGCCTGTAGTTGTAGCACAGACTATTTTTTATACCGACCAAGTTATTTGCCAGAGTAGCGCGTTTATTGGTATTGACGATGCTGGCGCAAGCAATTTCAAATGGATTTGTGCGGTGGAGGGGGTAATTATTGTCAACCCCAACTCCAAAACAACCGAAGTAATTCACCTAAAAAAAGGCAGCAATACCTTTCAGTGTTCGTACACCAACGGAAGCGGAAGTACTTCACTAAAAACACTTACCATCTCCGTAAATCCGGTGGAGGCTATTGCCCCATCCGATAAAACCACCTGCGACAATTTCTTGTACCTCTCTGCAGACCGCCCAAGTAGGGGTACAGGAGTTTGGACTCTGCTATCGGGCAATGCAAAAATTGATACCCCCAACGAAAACACTACCTACCTCAGCGAAATAGGTTTTGGAGTCAACAAGTTGCTATGGACTGTTACCTACAACGAATGTGTGGGGAAAGATACTGTTATCATTGAAAATATCTCGTTTCCGGTAGATGCTGGAGCCGACCGCGCCTCGTGTAGCAGCTCTGTTTCGTTGCAAGGAAGCATACCACCGGCAAACGCTACCGGACGCTGGTCGAAAATTGCCGGAGGCGGAAATTTTGTATCACCATCGAATTTCATTACGGAAGTTACAGACCTAAGTTTGGGTACCAACTTGTTTTTATGGACAGTAAGCAACGGCACCTGCACGGCAAGCGATGAAATAATTATTACCTACAACAAAGTAACGGCAAACGCTGGCACCGACCAAACCCTGTGTAGAAATTACACTTTTTTGGCGGCAAATACCACCGAAGTTATGGGTGGCGATGCCTATGGTTTGTGGACAGTGGAGGAGGGTGGAGTGATATTTCAAAACAATGGATTGTACAATACTATGATAAGCGAAATAGCTCCGGGCAGCAACCGCTTGCGCTGGACAGTAAAAGCTAAAGGCTGTGAGGCTTACGATGAAGTATTGATAACCAACAATGTACCATCTACCCCCAACGCAGGTGAAGACCGCTCAATATGTACCGATTTTTTTCAACTCGATGGCATTGACCCGCTATATGGACAAGGATTTTGGATTTCCATTTCAACAGGACCTATCATTGAACGTTCTACGGTTTCGAACACAAATGTTACCAACCTCTCGTATGGTAGCAATGTTTTTCGCTGGACGGTTCGTTGGGGCGAATGCAGTGCTTTCGACGATGTAATTATTACCAACAAATCTACCAAAGCATCTGCCGGAAACGACAAGGCTCTGTGTGATGATTATGCCACTCTGTACGCCAGTTTGCCGCTCAATGCCACTGGAATTTGGACTGTTGTAAATGGGCAAGGTAGATTCGACAACGATAAAAACCCCGTAACCACCATTCGCCAATTGAGCAATGGCGACAACCTTTTGCGCTGGACAGTAAGCCTCAACAACTGTACGGCTTTTGATGATGTGCTGATAACCAACAACAAAGTTTCGGATGCGGTTATTTCAACAGTGGGCGAAAAGGTGTGCAATCCATACTTAAGCCTTGTAGCACAAAGCCCAATGTATGGTAAGGGAGAATGGACTGTAATAGCGGGAAGTGCCACTTTTGCCAATCCCAGTTCGGCTTACACCACAGTAGTACTCAACCAACAAGGCATAAACCGCTTTGTATGGAAAATAGCACAGGGCGAATGCTCTTCGACCGATGTGGTAGAATTTGAAAACCGCGCTGTATTTACCAACGCAGGACTCGACAAGGTGGTGTGCGGTGCCGAAAGTGTGCTCAGAGCCGACCAGTTGAATGTTGGTGCAAGCGGCAGTTGGTCTATTGAAAAAGGATACGCACGGTTAGACAACTTTCAAACTCCCACCACGGCAGTACATGAGTTAGGATTTGGCGAAAATGTGTTTATATGGACATTATTGGAGAATGGCTGCACCGACCGCGACACAATTTCAATTATCAACACCTTCCCCAGTGTTGCCGAAACCATGGCAGATGTTGCCATTTGCGATAATTTTGCCCAATTAGAAGCAAATATCCCGAAATACGGAACCGGAAAATGGTCGCTCGATGTGGGATCGGGTACAATTGTGAATCAAACATCAAACATCACCCAAGTTACTCAGCTCAATAAGGGTATCAATCGTTTTAAATGGACAATTGCCGTTGACGACTGCACTACAATGGACGTGGTGGAGGTGGTGAACAATAAAATAGATACCTACGCCGGAAAAGATGTTGAAATTTGTGGTACCGACTATTTTATGCGTGCCGCAGTATATAGCCCAGAGCACATTGGCAAGTGGGAAGTAATTGAACCTCCGGCGGGTAGCGAGCAATACGCCTACGTTTTAGAAGCAGACAACCCTTCGTCAAAAGTAATTGATTTGGTTTTCGGACGCAATACGTTGAGGTGGACAGTTTCTGCCAACGACTGTTCGGCTTCAGATGAGGTAACCATTATCAACAACCTAATTGTAGCCAATGCCGGAGAAGACCAAGAATATCTATGTCAGAATTATACCATACTGGGAGCTAATGAGTTAACCAATGGTGCTGGAGTGTGGACGGTGGTAAGTGGCTACGGAATTATTGCCAACCCGTCGAACAATATCAGCAAAGTTAGCGATTTGAAAACGGGGATAAACGCCTTTAAATGGAGCATTACATCGGGAATTTGTAAAACAGAAGACGAGGTAATTCTTATCAACCGTTCGGTGGAAGCCCGTGTGGATGACGATTCGTTTATTTGCAGCGGTGGCGCAGGTCAGTTGCTTGCAAGTTTTCCGGGAGAAGGCACTACCGGAAGTTGGAAAATATTGAGAGGAAGTGGTGATATTAAGGATATTACAAATTATTCGACCGAAGTTACTCAACTCGGCAAAGGAATAAATGAATTTGAATGGTGGATAAAACGCGGCTACTGTACCGATGCCGATACAATGATAATTTCAAATTTTGAGTTTTCGGTTGATTTTGAGAACAGTGAAAAAATTGTTTGCAGCAATACTGCCACAGTGGAGGCTGTACCTCTTGAGCAAAATGGCAAAGGTATATGGACAATTGACGGTGGACAGGGAACAATTGTAAGCCCAAGCAACTATATCACTCAAATTGAAAATTTGGGAGTGGGAAGCAATTTATTTCGATGGACTGTTGTACAAAACGGTTGCTCAGATTCGGAAACAATTTCGGTACGAAGCGAGTTCTTTACTGCCAATGCGGGAGTTGATATAGCTATTTGCAACGATTACGAAACACTCCGTGCGTTTGTATCGCAAACTGCAAAATCGCTCAATGCCAAAGGTTTATGGGAAGGTGTGGGAAGTGTTTATACGTTTGAGTATCCGCAAAACTGGGAAGATTTTTCTCTGAAACCAGAAGAATTTGCCACTACATATATTCCTTATCTCAAAAGAGGAGAAAACAAATTTAGGTGGACACTTTCAACTCCAACTTGTTCGTTTTCCGACGAGGTTATTATCACCAACAACACCCTTAGCTACAGTGCAGGCGATGACGTTTACACCTGCCTCAACGAAACAAATTTGAATGCCGAACTTCCGCCCACCGATGCCGTTTATTATTGGAAAGCCGTAAACCCGCAGGTAAAAATTGCCGACATAAAAAATCACCAAACCACTGTACAAAACTTGCCCAATGGAACTACAGTGATGCTATGGCACGTAGAGCGAAACGGCTGTGTGAGCGAGGAAAGCATGAATATTTTCAACAACAAACTAAACATTGAAGCAGGTACCCCCAAATACACCGAAAACGGTTCGATAGAACTTACTGGCATACCTTTGCTAACGGATGCAAGCGGAAAATGGGAAATGATAGAAACCACCATGGGGTCTGTTTCGCAACTTAGCAACAATACAGCCTATATTTCGGGCTTAGATTATGGCATAAGCAAAGTTCGCTGGGTGGTAAACAAGTGGGGCTGTATTTCGATTGATACTGCGTATGTTACACACACTTTTAGAGTGAATGCTGGCGAAGACCAATCGGTTTGCAACGGAGTAACCAATCTCAATGCCGCAGAATCGCTTATTGCAGCCGGAGTATGGTCGGTGGTGAGCGGCGATGTAAGCATAGTCAACCCCAACTCACGCGCATCGGAAATTAAAGTAGAAGGCAATCAGAATGCCGTATTGCGCTGGTCGGTGGAAAAAAATGGTTATGTGGCACACGACGACGTAGTGATAAAAAACAAAATTCAGCTCACAGGCAGTTCTACGCGCATGGTGTGCGAAAACAACTCATTTGTGTCGGCACAATTGCCCAATGGCACCACCGGAAACTGGTCGGTGATAAAAGGCGAAGGTGTGTTGGTAGTAAGTTCTGAAAAATATTCGCAGGTAACTCAACTGAGTTTTGGCGATAATATTTTCCGTTACTCTGTTACCGATGGCGTTTGCTCCAACTACATTGACCAAAAAATTATCTACCAAATGCTCGAAAAACCAACATTTGTAACCCTTGATACGGTGGTATGTAACAGCAACATTTTTATAGAAGCAAATTTGCTGGATGGAGCCACAGGCACATGGACACGCATAAAAGGAAGCGGATATTTGCAAGAGCAAATGAAACCGCGTACTCCGGTTATTGGTGTGGGAATGGGGCAAAACACCTATCGTTGGACGGTTTCGTATGGCGAATGCACAGCCTTTAACGATATAAACATTTATTACACTCCTTTGCAAATAGAAGTAAACGAAATTGTGGATGTGGACTGCCACAACCAATCAAGCGGAATTATACGAATGACCTCGATTGGTGGCTACGGTACAAAATTATTTTCGATTGACAACGGTATCACCTATTTCGACAACAACGGTTTGTTTACCGACATTCCGGCAATGGCATTCAAAGGAATGGTAAAAGACCAAGCGGGTTGCGTGGCTTCGAGCATTGAATTGAAAGTATTTCAACCCGAACCTATTAATATTGAAGTAGTTCGATTAGTAAAAACAAGCTCAGAGCAGGCAACTGATGGCATTATTGAATTGAAAGTTTCGGGGGGGGTAAAACCCTACGAATACGTGCTCAACGGAGCAACGCTATTTCAAAATCCTTTGTTTACAAAACTTTCGCGGGCAACCTACGAAATAAATGTGGTGGATTTAAACGACTGTAAAAAAGGAGTTTACATAAATCTCAGCACGGGCGATATTCAATCTTCTATCCGAAATGAATTGACTCTGAACCACTGTAAAGTATATCCCAATCCCACGAAAAACAGTTTCAAAATTGAAACAGAGCTGAACACAGAGGGCGAAATTAGTTTTCAGTTGTTTGATGTAAGTGGCAGATTGATACGCATTTTGCACAAAGCCAATATACCTGCCGGAATCTCGGTAATGGAATTTGACATTTCGGAATTGAAAAGCGGAGTGTATTTTGTTGAAATAAAAGCAAATACGCAACGAAGAATCGAAAAACTGATGGTGGTAGAATAGATGAGGCTACTCCAAAAAGTCATTTTCATCGCAAAGACGCTAAGTCGCAAAGAATTAACAAATTGGTATATAGCACATTGCGTCTTTGCGGTGAAATGAAAATTATGGGTTTTTAGAGTA
>JFJP01019027.1_pt1 | contig 10566 bp, 9 predicted proteins | sample 431651 | NCBI WGS metagenome assembly JFJP01 (sample SAMN02602958, study PRJNA72255) | Microbial mat metagenome, whole genome shotgun sequencing project. | biome: fresh water; feature: sink hole; material: water; isolation source: purple microbial (photo- and chemosynthetic) mats found in...
CGGTCGAGAACGTGCTCTCGTATGTCGAATACGACCCGAACGAGCTGGTCAAGCTGATCAAGGAGAAGAGCGAGCGGGCGGTGCGGCGGGGTGCGCTCCAACCCGCCGACCGGCGGTCCCTGGTCGAGGCGTACCAATCCGGCCTGCGCGGCTACACCTACTATGAACAATAAGGAGCTTGTTCACGGATGATCCACCCCGATACGCAATTACAGTTCATCAGCGAGGAGGCCGGCCACGGGGTTGTGGCCGTCAAGCCGATCCCCCGCGGCACGATCACCTGGGTAAAGGACCCGCTCGACTGCACCTTCTCCCCGGCCGCCGTCGACCGCATGCCGGCGGCCTGCCGCAAGGCTCTCGATCACTTCTGCTACCGCGACCGCAAGGGCGACTACGCCCTGTGCTGGGATCATGCCCGTTTCATCAACCACAGTTTCAGGCCCAACTGCATCGCCACCGCCTATGACTTCGAGCTGGCTGTGCGCGACATCGCCGCCGGCGAGGAGCTGGTCAACGACTACGGCTTCCTCAACATCCTGGAACCCTTCCGCCCCCGCGACGAGGGCACACGCCGCAAGGTCGTCCACCCCGATGACCTCAGGCGCTGCCACCGCCAGTGGGACCGGCAGCTGCAAACGGCGTTCAAGGCGCTGTCGGCGGTCGAACAGCCGCTGAAGCCGCTCTTCTCCGCGGCGCGCTGGCGGGTCGCGCAGGATGTGGCCATGGGCAGGACCGGGATGAAGTCGATCCTTCACAACCTGGTGCAGGCATGAAAAGGCCGTTGCTGCCGGATTGACGGCTGCAACGGCCTCATGATGCCTGTTCACCTGCGTGTCAGATCGCCTGCGTGGCCTTCTTCTGGATCTTCTCCTGCTTTGCCTTCTTCTTTTCCTGGATAGTCTTCTTGGGCCGTTTCTTGTCGTCCTTCTTGATGTCCTGCGACTTCGCCATGGCTCACCTCCTGTCCTGCTACCGGTATCAGTCACCGTGAACAGCCACGGGACCCCGTGCAGCAACGCATACTCAATCTACGGCGTTCACCGTTCAATTACAAAAACAAAATGCAAGCCGAATGCTACCGGTAGGCCGGCAGGAAATCGCCGTGCGCGGCGATCAGGTCGTCGCACATGGCCTTGATCTTGTCGATCGGCAGTTCCGCCGATGTGTGCGGGTCGAGCATCGCCGCCTGGTAGATGGCGTCCCTGCGCCCGGTGACCGCCGCCTCGATCGACAGCAGGTGCACGTTGATCTGCGTGCGGTTCATCGCCGCGCACTGCTCCGGCAGGCGTCCGACGGTGCAGCCCTGGACGCCGTTGCGGTCCACCAGGCAGGGCACCTCGACGCAAGCCTCGCCCGGCAGGTTGTCGATCAAGCCGTCGTTCATCACGTTGCCGCCGATCTTGCACGGGACATCCGTCTCCATCGCCTCCATGATGTAGGAGCCGTATTCATGCGTCCGCTTATGGGTCAGCGCCTTGTTCCCGACCATTTCCTGGCTGCGCTTCTTCCAATGGGCGATCTGGCCAATACAGCGACGCGGGTATTCGTCCAGCGGGATGCCATAGAGGTCGATCAGCTCGGGATAGCCGGACTTGATCCAGTACGGCATGTATTCCGCGCTGTGCTCGGAAGACTCGGTGATGTAGTAGCCGAAATCGAGCATCACCTTCAGACGGATCATGTCATGACAGGCCCTGCGGTCCGGGGAGGCCTGCCACTCCTCCTCCGAGTTCCGGGCGAGGAACGCCTGCTTGTAGGCGGCCGGGCCGCCCGCCTTCAGGATCCGCTTGAGCGTCGCGGCCACCTGTTTCTTGATCTCGGGGTAGAGATCCTTGCCGTCGTCGGCGATGGAAAGCAGCCAGCCCTGGTGGTTGACTCCTGCCACCTGGTGCTGGAGCTTCCTGATCGGGTTCTTCAGGCGCACGCTGCCCAGCAGGTTCCCGGTCACGCATTGCACCGAATGGCAGAGCCCCACCGTGCGGACGGAAGTCGCCCGCAGCATGCCGCCCGTCAGTGCCGACATCGGATTGGTGTAGTTCAGCAGCCAGGCATCAGGGCATACCACTTCCATATCGTCGGCAAAGTCGAACATCACCGGCAGGGTGCGCAACGTGCGGAAGATACCGCCGATGCCGATGGTGTCGGCAATCGTCTGGCGCAGGCCGTAGCGTTTTGGAATCTCGAAATCGGTGACCGTGCAGGGCTCGTAGCCGCCGACCTGGATGGCGTTGACGACGTAATCCGCGCCCTTCAAGGCTGTTCGGCGGCTGCGCTCGCCGAGGTGCGCGGTGATGGTGGCCCGGCCCTCGTTGATGTTGTTATTGAGGGTATCGAGCATGTCCTTGGATTCCTTCATCCGTTGCCCGTCGATATCGTAAAGCGCGATATGCGCATCCTGTAATGCCGGTGTCAGCATGCAGTCGCCCAGTACATTTTTCGCGAAAACCGAACTGCCTGCTCCCATGAACGTGATCTTGGCCATGACTTGTACCTCGCCTTATCGGGTTTATAGCTTCTTCCGGCCCATTGGCTGGAAAACGAAAGCATAGGCAGGAAGCGCGATTGTGCAAGAAAAATTGATCACCGATTTTTCTTGCGAAGTGTCGGCATGCGCAAGACAATGTATGAACGCGGAGCATAGTTATGCCAGGACCATGCGCATCGACCTGCTGCTCAACAACGGGCTCGGCACCAGGCAGGCCATCCTGCCTACTGCGGAAACCCACCGCATCGGGACGCTCCCGCAGACCGGTCCCGCCTCCGACTTCGAGGTGCTGCTTCAGTCGGTCTATGACGCCGCCCTGCTGACCGATTTCGACGGGCGCATCTCGAATGCCAATGAGCGCGCCCTGCGGTTTTTCGGCTATACCGCCGAGGCGATCAGCCAGCACCATATCGGCGATATGATTGCCGGCGCGGATGCGGACATCCTCCGGACCGTGATCGAGAATGTGCGGCACACTGCATCCGCAAGGACGAAAGCCTTTTCCCGGCGGAGATCTCGGCCACCTGCCTGAAGCTGGCGAGGGGGATCTCGCTTTGCTTCTTCATCCGCGACATCAGCATACGGCGCGAGATGGAGGAGCAGCTCCGCATCGAGCATAACGCCGTCCAGAACGCGGGCAGCGGCATCGCCATCACCGATCCTGATGGCATCATCAGCTACGCGAACCCCGCCATGTGCGTGCTCTGGGGCCGCGAGACGGAGGATGGCGTGCGATCCACCTCGATCCAGGACCTGTTCTGCGAACCCGCCGCGGTCACGGACGTCATCGGCAGGGCGGCGTCCTCCCGTAACTGGAACGGAGAGCTGAAAGCCTGCCGCCAGGACGGGAATTCATTCTATGTATTCACCTCCGCCACAAGCTGCGTCGACGAGGACGACACCGTCACGCACATCGTCTTCTCGTTTGTAGATACCACCCGGCGCCGCCTGGATGAGGAGGCGCTGCGGCTTTACCAGGATCACCTCGAGGACCTGATCCACGAGCGCACCACGGAACTCGAAAGGATCAACAACGACCTGAAGCGCGAGATCGCCGAGCGCCTGCGCATCGAGACGGACCTGCGTGACGCCATACAGAAACTGCGCGAGCATGACCAGGCCAAGAACATGTTCGTCTCAAACGTATCGCACGAGCTGCGCACTCCGCTGACCGCCCTGATCCATGCCATTGAAAGCCTGATGCGCGGCGTGGCGGGGGCTGTGCCTGATCCGGTAGTGAGCTATCTGTCCATGATGCTGGAAGACTGCTGGCGTCTGGACCGCACCGTCTGCGACATCCTTGACCTCAGCCGGATCGAGGCCGGACGGCTCGAGCTGAACACGGCCAACATCCCGATCCGGCGCATGGTGGAACGAACCGTCGAATCGCTGCGCATGGAAGCCGAAGGGGTTCCCCTGACGCTGGAGATGATCGCCGGCGTCCACAACGGCTTTGTCGATTGCGATGCCGCCAAGATGGAACGCGTGGTCATCAACATCGTGAACAACGCCATCAAGTTCACCCCGCCCGGCGGCACGGTTCGCGTCGGGATCGAGCAACAGGGGCGCAGCGGCGTCGAGGGCGTCTGCTGCCGTATCACCGATAGCGGCATCGGCATTCCGGCGGAATATATCAACCGCGTCACCGAGCGGTTTTTCCGGGTTGGTGAACAGGTCGGCGGCACCGGGTTGGGCCTGGCCATCGCCAAGGAAATCATTGAACGCCATCAGGGACAGCTCGACATAACCAGCCCTCCGCCAGGGGCCGACAAAGGCACGCAGGTGACCATCTGGCTACCGACTACCACCCCCCAGCGGGTCATGATTGTCGCCTACGACAGGGGGGTCCCGCATGTGCTTGAACCGGCTTTCTTGAAGCAGGGGTATCTGGTCTCCAGCTACCCGAACGCGCAGCACGCGCTGCAAGTGCTCCACGATGGGCATCATCATATCGTGATCGTGGACTCGACCATCCCCGATATGGACGGCTCCGAGATCGTCATGCACATCAAGGCGGATCCGATTCTCCGCCGGCTACCCGTATTCCTGCTCGCCGAGGACAAACCGGCGCCTGCCCGTTCCAGCATCCTCTCCAGTTTCGGCATCCCGGTATTCCTCAAGGTCGACGGGATGCCTGACCTGATCGACGCCGTCGAGGATGCATTCCTGCCGCAGCGCATCGGCATCCAGGAACTGCACGCCCCTTAGGACCCATGAATTCAAGGTTGCAATATCAGGAAGAATAAATTACGTTGCCCGACAAAGAGGGGAACATCATGAAAGACGGTAACACGATCCTGTTCATCGACGACGACAAGCACCTGACGCGCATCGTGCGCGACTTCCTGAAACACGAGCGGTACGACGTGCATACCGCCGCCAGCGCCGAGGAGGGACTGCAACTGCTGCAGACGCTGACGCCTGACCTGATCGTGCTCGATATCAGCATGCCCGGCATCGGCGGCATCGGCTTCCTCAAGCGCATTGCCAATCCCGATGGATCCCTGCAGCATCCGGTGCTGGTGCTGACCGCGCGCGCGGTCATGAAGGAGTTCTTCGACACCGTCGCCGTGGACGGATTCCTGCCGAAACCCTGCTCGGAGCTGGATCTGATCCGCAAGGTCCGGGAGATCATCACCGCCCGCAATAGCCCTCGCCAGTCCAGCGGGGAAAATGCGGAGGTGGCAGGCCCCTCCAGGAAACGTGTCGTGGTTGGCGAGGACGACGAGGACATGCGCGCGATATACACCAGAAGCTTCGTGGACTGCGGATTCGACATCCACTTTGCCACTACCGGCCCCGAAGTACTTGAACAATCCGTATCCGTCCATCCGGACGCGATCGTCATGAAGGAACTGATGCCGAGCATGAACGGCTCCGTCGTTGCGCGACTGATCAAGACCATGCCCCACACCCGCCTGATTCCCGTCATTGTGCATGATACCACACGCACTACCAAGCCACCGGCGATCAGCATCCAGGACGTGGATGTCTTCATGTTCAGCTCCATGGCCCACGACCTGGTCGCCGCCGTGCGCCAGGCCTTGGCGTGATCCGCATCAGGCAGATAGCGGCAGGAAGTCGCCAGGCGAGTCGGGCGTATTCATGGCTTGACCTTTCAACCGCGCCCCCCTTATTGTTCTGCACATGAATAAGAACATTTGTCAGCGCGTCAAGGCCGGTGAGATCCTCGTCTCGGACGGTGCCTGGGGCACCTTCCTGCACAAGAACGGGCTCCCGCCGGGTACCTGTCCCGAAAAATGGAACCTCGACCGGCCGGACGTGGTCCGCGGCATCGCCGCCGCCTATATAGCGGCCGGCTCCCAGATGGTGGAATCCAACAGCTTCGGCGCCAGCCGGTTCAAGCTGCAGCACTACGGGCTGGCGGCCATGGCCGCGGAAATCAACGCCGCCGCCGCCCGCCTCTCGCGCGAGGCCGCTGGCGACAAGGCCCATGTGATCGCCTCGATCGGCCCCACGGGGAAGCTGCTATTGATGGGCGATGTCACCGAGGCCGAGCTCTACGATGCCTTCGCCGAACAGGCCGTGGCCCTGGCGGCAGGCGGGGCGGACGCCTGCTGCATCGAGACCTTCGCCGCGATCGACGAGGCGGTCTGCGCCGTCAAGGCGGTCAAGGAGAATACCGGGCTGGAGATCATCTGCACCTTCACGTTCGAGCGCACCCTCCAGGGCGAGTACCGCACCATGATGGGAACCACCCCGGCGGATATTGTCGGCCCCCTGACCGAGGCTGGTGCCGACATCCTCGGCACGAACTGCGGCAATGGCAGCGAACGCATGGTCGAGATCGTGACGCAACTGCGCGCCGCCGCCCCGGCGATCCCGATCCTGGTCCACGCCAACGCGGGCATGCCCGTCAACCGCGGCGGCGTGGATATTTTCCCCGAGACCCCGGCGGAAATGGCCGCACACGTCCCGGCCCTGATCAAGGCTGGCGCCAACATCATCGGTGGCTGCTGCGGCACCACGCCGGCGCATATCACCGCCATCCGCGACGCCATCCGGGCGATCAAATGATTATTCACCACAAAGATCACACAGAACACAAAGACTAACGCATAGGACGGTGGACGATTACGGGCGACGATTACGGATTACGACAGGAAAATCGTGAATCGTAATCGTCGCCCATAATCGTAAACCGAAAGAACAACAAAGGACAATAGCATGAAGATCAGTACATTCGTATCCGTCGGCGAGAACATCCACTGCACCCGCATCTACAAGGTCGGGGGAGCCTTCTGTAAACCCGCCGGCGCGGGACACGCCATTTTCTACCGCACACCGGCGGGCGAGAAGCAACTGCCGGTACCGGCCGAGTTCACCACCCGCGCGGACTGGGAGAACGGCAAGGTCAAGCACTGTGCCGTGGCCATCTGGCAGGGCGTCTACGGCAGCGGCGCGGCAAAGGCCGCCGGAATCGACTACCTCCAGAATCTGGCCCGCCAGCAGGAAGCGGCAGGCGCCACGTACCTGGACATCAATGTCGACGAGTTCAGCACCGATGTGCAAGAGCGCGTCCGCCTGATGCAGTGGACCGTGGATGTCGTCCAGAAGGCCGTCGCGATCCCGATGAGCATCGATTCCTCGAATATCGACATTCTCAAGGCCGGCCTTGATGCCTGCGACCCCTCGCGCGGCCGCCCGATGGTCAACTCCGTCTCGCTGGAACGTGCCGATGCCGTGGCGATCTCCCGCGCCGCCAATGCCGTGGTGATCGCCTCCGCCGCCGGTGCCGAAGGGCTGCCGAACACGATGGAGGAACGCATGGTCAACATCGACGCCATCTACCAGCAGCTCAAGACCGCGGGTTTCGACAAGGCCGCCATGCATTTCGACCCGCTGGTCTTCCCGATCTCCACCGACGGCGATAACGGCGTGCGCTTCCTGAACACGGTCAAGGCGATCCGCCAGAAGTTCGGTCCCGAAGTCCACATTGTCGCGGGCCTGAGCAACATCTCCTTCGGCATGCCCAACCGCAAGCTGATCAACCAGGTCTACACGTGGCTGGCCTGCGAGGCGGGCGGTGATGGCGGCATCGTCGACCCGATGCAGATCAACATCGATATCCTCAACGGACTCGATACCGAATCGGAACCGTTCAAGCTCGCCCGAGCCCTGCTGCTCGGCGAGGACGAATACGGCATGGAATACATCAGCGCCTCGCGCGACGGACGGATCGAGAAGTAATGGGGTAGAGACTGCTGACCGCAGACTGCAGACTGAAGACCATCGAACAGGGTGGAACTCGACCTCCGGGCGCGTTATGCGGTGTGCAAGCCCTACGCAAGCGATACCGCCCTAATTATGCAAAGCACCCCCATAATGATCATCGGTCCCGGTGCCATCGGCTGCCTGCTGGCGGCCCGTATGGCACGCGCGGGGCTGGAGGTGCGCCTACTCGACTATCGCGAGGACCGCGCAGCACGACTACGGCAGATCCGCCTGACCGAGGAAGGCCACACAAGCGACATGCCGGTCCGCGTCTCAGCCGATCCGGGAATCGTCGCCGAATGCGGCTGGCTCATCGTCTGCGTAAAGGCCTTCCAGACGGCCGAAGTCGCCGGACGCATCGCACCATTTGTGAAGCCGGACGCCAGCATCCTCTCCCTGCAGAACGGCCTCGGCAACCTGGAAGCCTTGCAGGGCATCCGCTGCCGTGACCTGCGGCCCGGCGTCATCAACGCCGGGGCCAGACTTGCGGCAGAGGGTCATGTCCACGCCACCGGCGGCAACGCCATCGCGATCACCGGCACGCCGGAAGACCCCGTCGCCAAGGCGTGGCAGCGCATCCTCACCCAGGCGGGATTCGGCGTCCAGCTCGAGCCGGACGCGCAGCGCCTGCTCTGGACCAAGCTCGTGCTCAACGCCGCCATCAATCCGGTCACCGCGCTTTACCGAATCCCCAACGGCGATCTGCCACATCACACTGAGGCCGCGGCCCTCGCCCGCGACCTGCTGCTGGAGTCGGCCCGCATCGCCAGAAGCACCGGCATCACGCTCGACGCCGACGACATCCTAAAGGAGCGCCTGCTGGCGATTTGCGCGACCACCCGCGAGAACCGCTCGTCGATGCTGTGCGACGTCGAGGCAGGACGCCCCACCGAGATCGACGCCATCAACGGCGCGATCCTGCGCCACGCCCATTCGCATGATCTAGCAGCCCCCGTAAACGAAAAGCTGCTCATGACATTTGCACGGGGCTGACACCAGACTCTCGTGCGCTGCTGCGCGGACGGGGTGGCACCCGTCCTTGCACATGGCTTACAACGCTGCGGACGGGGTTTATCCCGTCCCTGGGGAAGGCTTCGCCAGATTCATTCTCAGGCGCAGCGGCTCGCGAGGACGCTCGCCCTCCAGATGAGAGACTGCGTTTGAATGCCAGATGGAGGGCGAGCGTCCTCGCGAGCCGGGCCAATGGAATCGCCGAAGGGTGCAGCCTAGAACGCCACGCGGGCACCGCCGTTGACGAAGCGGCCCGGCAGCGGATAACCCGCCAGGGTCTCGTAGCTGACATCCGCCACATTCTCGCAGCCGGCGAACAGCGTGAGCCGCAGATCGTCGCCAGCGGGAACCGCATAGGAAACGCGCACATTGCCGACGGTGTAGCGATCCACCTTCTCGACCGTGGCGCGTGCCATCTGCCCGTCACGCCCGTTGAAGGCATACTGGCTGTCCACGGCATCGACATCGGCATGCAATTGGAGCCGTCGCGTGATCGTCAGCGTCGCCCCGGCGGAAGCAGACCATTCCGGCACACGCGGCGTTTTCGGGTCGGCGGCGTCCAGCAGCGTCATGCTCGCGAAAAGCGCCAGGTTCCGGTGCGGGGTCACCCCCGCCGAAACCTCCACGCCGTCGATATCGGCAGTGCCCGCATTGACCAGCCCCTGCGGCGTCCACTGCAGCAGATTGTCCGTTCGGTCGCGAAACGCGGAAACACCCAGGCTCATGGCCTCCTCCGCACTCTGCCATTGCACACCGGCCTCGACATGCTCCAGCACCTCGGCCTCCAGCCGGTCGAGCGTGGCGGCGGCGATACCGCTGGCATACACACCCGGATAGTTCACCCCGCGGGCGGCACTGGTAAAAAGCGTCCAGCCCCCCTGCCGTGCCGTCAACCCGGCATGCGGTGCGAGTTCGTGATCGAATTCGCTGTGGAAATAGCCACGCACCCCGGCCGATGGCTGCAAGGCCAAGCCTGCCCCCAGCGGCAGGAGCACATCCGCCGCCGCTCCTGGCACCAGCGTCTCGTAGCGGTCGTCATAGGCAAAGGGTACCATCCCGCTGACCGTGCGGTTTTCCGTCTCGCCGCCCTCGGACGAGCCTTCCAGCGCCGCATGCAGGTTGAAGGGCGCCAGCGCCAGCGTCTGCCCGGCGCGGAACCCGTAGTTATCCCAATCGGTATCCGAGGCCCCGGGCGGCGTTCCCGGTCCATTGATGGCATCCTTGTCCCAGCGGATCTGGCCGTCCTCATGATACACCAGCGTGTATCCGCCCAGCGACTCGCTGCGGTTTTCAAGGCGCACGGCGCTGGTCACGGTACGGGTCGCGAACTCGTCCCGCACCGGCACCGGACGACCGACCGCGCCGGGATCCTCCACGCGGTTGTCGGTCACGGTAACCTGCGCGCTCAGCGCGAAAATTGCGTTCACGTTCAGACTGCTGCCGACACGCCCGTAGAGCGACTGTAACAGAGCCGCCGAGTGCGGTCGGTGCCCATCGGTCTCGCGATGCGAGGCGCCCGCGTAGTAATCAAACCCTTCCTCGCTGCGGCCGCCGTGATGCAGCCGTCCAGTCAGGGTCTCGTGCTCACCGACCGTGACTTCCGCCTCGGTCTCCAGACCGGGCGTATTCCGCCGCCGCGAGGTGATGTCCACCGAGCCGAAGGTGCCGCTGTTCTCGGTCGGCTGCGGCCCCTTGTAGACGGCGATGCGCTCGGCATGATCCACTGCCACAACGTCCATCAGCGGGTGGTCCCACACGCCGACAACGCGCGGAATCCCGTCGTTGTAGACCATGATATCACTACCGGGACGGCCCGTACCGCGCCCGCGAAGGTA
>JFJP01024740.1_pt1 | contig 10565 bp, 4 predicted proteins | sample 431651 | NCBI WGS metagenome assembly JFJP01 (sample SAMN02602958, study PRJNA72255) | Microbial mat metagenome, whole genome shotgun sequencing project. | biome: fresh water; feature: sink hole; material: water; isolation source: purple microbial (photo- and chemosynthetic) mats found in...
CCCCAAACCCCTCGCCAGAAGGTGATAATTATGATGTCATAGCGATAACAATATGGAAGGGACTATGCTCTACTACGCGAACTTCGACATCGACTTCGACATGAGGAAGACCCTGCAGATCATCGCCACGTACCACCTCACCAAATCCTCCATCGGAGGCAACTTCATCCTCTTCGCCAACAAGGCCTACTACCTCATGTCGCCGGCCGGCAAAAAGCTCTGGCTCGAAGGCGAGAAGGTCTTCAACATCTACCTCGCGGCCTGGATCGAGATGCTGGCAGACCCTTCCTTCCGAAACAGGATGAGTCTGCAGGAGTTCTCGCTCAACGCCTTCAAGAGAACCCAGTCCTACTCCTGCGTGGTCGACCTGGTGCGAGAACTGATGTCTTCTTTCTATAAAGTCGCAGAAGACGCACTGAGAGACGCCCTGGCTCTCTTCGGCGAAGACAAACTGAACTTCGCCAGTCCGTCGCAATACTGCTTCAGTATCGAGCGGAACAAGAAACTCGTTCCGCTCGTCAGCTTCGGAGGCGCTGCATGCATCGGCTGCAGCAGCAAAGGAAGCCTGGACTCACAGCAAGTCGCTGTCAAGAGTTTCAAGTCGGAAGAAGAGAAGCAGCACGAGGCGCACAGCCACTTGCTGCAAGACCAGATGGAGTGGGTGCATCCTGGTGCTCTGGACAAGCTGCAATCGATGCTTGAAAAGGAGCTGGAGAAGAGCTCGACTGGCTGGCAGAACGTCAACAGCCTGGCGATCTGCATGGTCGAGGTACTCTTCCGTGACCAGATCGACTCCTCGCTCTTGAACCTGCTGCCCAACCGGCCGAAAGCGCTGCAGAACACGAGCTGTGTGGGCATCCGCATCATCCAGCCGGTGCCGGTCTTCTACAAGAAGATGATCGAGAGCTTCTCCTGCCTGCACATCACAGGCGCGGTAGTCTCGACTCAGCAGAACTCTCTCGACGCCTTCAAAGCACGACTGAAGCGGCAGTTCATGGCTGCCTGGAAGCCGGACCTGGTCGCCTGCTGCGAGGCCTTCTACTCGGTCATGAGCAGCCACTGCGGCCTGCTCGACTCGGACTCCTGCGAACAGGTCTTGCCGAACTTTCAGCAGTTCCTCCAGTCGAGTCTGCAAGAGCTCTTCGACAGATGGAACCAGAACGTGATCGAAAGGTCCAAGAAGCTCCTGAAGTCGACCGGTGCTCACTAGTTCGCCGCGAAACAGGTTAGTCCAGTTCTTCGAGGTCGTTCTTGTGGGCTTCCTCGAGGGCGTCTCGGGTCTGTTTCGGTTCTCCCGCAGCCTCGCCTAACTCATTCGTCTCGATGCTTCCCCCAAACTCCTCTCCCTGCGAGTTCGTCTGCCGCACTTCTTCGATCAGCGGCTTCTTCTTCGGCTGCGGTTCGGCTGCTTCTTGTTTGGGAGCTGCAGGCTTGAGCAGTATCTCGTTCTTGCCGGCAGAGCTCTGCGGGTGCTTCGAGTTCTTGGCCTGCGAGCGGTCTGCGAGGATCTTGCAGGCGCCCTTGTGTTCTTTTTTATAGTGTTCGGCCTGGCACTCTCTGCAGCAGTACCAGACGACTTTGCAGCGCGAGCAGCGGTGAGTCGCTTGTTTGAAGCAGTTGGCGCACTTGAAGCCTTCGGAGAGCGTCTCGACTTCGCGGCCGCTGTACATGTCTGCGAACTTGAGCAGCAGGTCGGCGTCGGACTTCTCCGCCTCGCGGCTGAAGTACTTGGCCAGCTGTTCCTCGGCCAGCGCCTTCCAGTCGACGCCTGCCATTATCTTCCCCCGCAGCTCGGGGACCTGCTGGACGACGAAGGGGTTCGCTGCAGCCTGCGCGTTGGTGTTGGTGATCGCTAGGGTCTCGAGGGCACGGAGGACTTCGGCGAGGTTGGGGATCTGGTCGATGATGATCTCGTTGAGGAACTTGCGCAGCTGGGTGAGACAGGCGTACCCGGAGCAGCATGTTCTTCCTGTAGTCCGTGATCTCGTAGCTCGATGCGCACTCAGGCGACAGCAGCAGGTTGTAGATGGTGATCCAGATCTGGCCTTCCACTTTCGGCAGCCTCGACATCTCGCCTTTCTTCACCTCGGACCACTTGCCGTCTTCGAACCGCTCGCGCTTGCCTTCTTTGTTGCTGCGCAGCCACGGCCGCTCTTCGATGAGCACGACGCAGGCCATGAGCATGTCGTTCTCGAGGTGCAGGTGGCGGAGGACTGCGGGCTGCACGTGCTTGGCCTGGTCCGAGATGTAGCGGATGATGCTGATGGCCGAGAACGCGATGTTGAACTCGATGCCTGCTCGCTGTCGGTCGAACTCCTGCTCGCGAGACTGCTCGGCCAGCGCATGCGGGTCGGTCGGAGGGTCGACAAACTTTATCTTGCCGCTGACCAGTCTCTGGATGTAGCGGTAGCAGAAGTCGACCAGCTCGAGCAGGTAGTCGTCTGCCGCGTCGATGGCCGTCCTGTGGAAGAGCACGCTCTCGAGGAGGTTCACCAGGACCGACTCGTGGAAGAGCTGGTCACGCCCAGCCTACCGCGATGTAGCTCTTCACGCCGCCGTGCTCGACGAGTCTCTGCTTCATCAGCGGCAAGAGCTTCTCTCTCCACACATCGCAGACGACCGTCTCGAAGATGAGCAGTTTGACCTGGTCACCAGCTGCGTACCTTGTCGAGAGACGCGAGCGACTCCATCACGTACTCGTCTCCTCGCATCATCGCGTTGATGTGCGCCTGCAGGTTCAGCTGCGAGACCTGGTGGTGCTGCTTCAGCCAGCGCTGGCTGCCGTACTCTCTGATGTCGGTCAGCTTCAAAGACTCGATGACTTTCTCGCACTCGTAGAAGCCCAGCACGTCTTCCATGGCTCCGTCTGCTCATCCGCAGCTACCTACGTTCAGGTCCATCTTTCTATAGCAGTCTGCCGACTCTCGAATTAATGCGAAGTTGCAAACCCAGCGGCGACCGAGACTGCCAGGCGGGTTTGCGAGTTAGCCTATCCTGATCTGAGCTGACCTATCCTGTTGCACGGAGGCAGACACTGACCAGTACCGTACGCTTCATTCACCGAGGATGATACCGCACCATACGCAGTAATCGTCGAGTGATACCAGTACCTACTGGTGACTCTTGTCGCCTGTCCGCCCAGTCGCTGTCGCCGCGTGTCTTCTTCAATGTGCAGACAAAAAGCTGCTCCGAGCGGTCGAGGCTTCTTCAAGGATCGATCTCATCATTTGGTACAAATTTAAAAACCGCAGTGGCGCGCTTTATTCGATTTCTAAGGGATCGGCAGGCCGAGACTCCGAAGACCAGTTCAACAAACAGCGACGATCGATCGAGCAGGTACGTTTAGAAGACAGTTATGAGCAGCAGCAGCAGACTGCAGCCGGTGGCGAGCAGCTGCGAGAAGCCGGGCTTCGCGGTGGTTTTGAAGGTGACGAACAAGATGTCTGAAGTGGCTGCTCCGTTCCTCGGGTCGTCGCTGGTGGCCACGATGGCTGCTTTGTAGGCTGTGCTGGGCTGGAGGTTGTTGAAGACGACCGAGAGGTCTGCAGGCGACTCGTAGATCGGCTGCCAGTAGCTCGAGACGAACTTGTCGAGTTTGCGCAGCTCTCCGATGGTGAGGGTGTCGGGGAACTCGGGCTCGGACTGGGCGACCCCGAAGACGAAGCCTTTGAGGCCGGTGAACTGGATGTTGGTGATCGTCGTGGTGTTCCAGCCTTCTTTCACCGCGAACTTCGTGGTCAGACTGGGCTTCGTTTCGAAGAAGTTGCCCATCGGGTTGATGGTCGACAGCCGAGCGACTCCGTTGAAGAACAGCGCGAAGACGTTGTTGGCTCCGCTGAGAGCGGTGGCTGCGATGAGGTTGGTCAGGCCCTGCGAGTTCTCTCCTTTGCGTTTGGACTGGAAGGCGATGACTTCCATGGAGAGTGTGGTTTTGTTCGCAGCTTCGGAGAGGGGTTCTTTCTCCGCGGCGTCGAAGTGTGCCTTGACCCAGGCAGGCTTGAGGTTCGGGTCGCAGTTGAGGCCGTCACCGCTCCAGAGGTTTTCGTAGGACATGGAGTAGCGTCTCGCGAGGATGCACAGCAGCTTGATCCTGTTCTCGTAAGAGACCGAAGAGGTGAAGGTCAGCGTCGTGATCGCGTTCTTGCTGCTCAGCGATTTGGTGGAGAACCTGAACTCTTTCTTGTCGACTTCGGCCTTCAGCGGGTCTTCGATATAGCAGGTCATCACGTAGTTGGTGTCTGCGATGAGCGTGGTCAGGTCCGACTTCTGGTCTGCGTTCAGCGAGCTGATGCCCAGCGAGCCCACGTAGATGTCGCCTGTGATCAGCGACAGGCCGTTCAGGGCCCAGGCTCGGACGGTGTCTTTGGGCTGCTCCGAGAAGAGGTAGTCCGGGACGGCGAAGTAGTAGATGAAGACTTCGGAGGTCGCCTGTGCTTTGAAGTCGAAGGAGAAGAAGAAGGCCGAGCTGGTGCCGACGTTGAAGGTGACCACGGCGGGCGCTGCATTGGGCGGCTTGCTGATGAGGTTGAAGTTGACCACTTTGTCGTTGAAGTTGGAGGAGGCGAGGACCGGCCTGATGGTCACCTTGACGACCTGCGGAGGGATCGAGCTGGCCAGCGCTTCGAGCTGGAGGAAGAAGGCGAGCTTCTCTTCGTTGACGATGAACTGCTGCTGTCTGGCCGAGACCTCGACTTTGCCGTCGACGTCTCCGTTGAGGAAGAGGATGTCGAACTTGATGTCTTGAGTGGGCACTTTATCGACGGAGATCTTAATCGGTATCGACTTGCTCGTGATGTATGTGTTCGCGTTCTCCGTGCCCTGCAGACTGAAGGTCACCGGCACGACCTTCACTCGCAGCAAGCCGAGCTCGGTGTAGACTTTGCCCGTCGCCTCGCGCTTCGTCACCTGCACTGGGTAAGTCGTCAGCACCGTGCTCCTTGTCGCTCCCACGACGAAGTCGACTCCCGACGTGCCGACTTTGCCGATGAAGTTCTCGATGCCCAGGATCGACAGCGGCTTCGACACCAGCGTGTTGTTGTCGATTTCTCCCAAAGCGAAGCTCACCTGGTCGAGGAAGAATGGGCTTTCTTTCGTGGCGTCGACCACGACGGGAGAGATGGTCACTGTCGAGTAGAAGCCCTGCGGCACTTCGATGGTTCCGTCTGCGAGGCCCACGAAGTCGAGTATCTGGGACAAGTCTCTCTTGACGAACACCTGCTTCTTGTAGTTGATAATCATCTCGGTGCTCAGTGCAAGGACCTGCTGGCGGTCTCCGGTCGAGGCGAAGAGCGAGATCGACTCTGGTTCGACGTAGCCGAAGTCGGGGTTGGGTATGTCGTCGAGGATGAAGGTGTAGGAAGTGGCTGCTTCGATGGGGAAGATCAGCTTGGCTTCGAGTCTGTTTCCGACGAAGTAGCAGCGCTCGGCCGTTTGGATGAACTCGTTTGCTTTGGTGAGGAAACAGAAGGGCTTGAACTTGCGGACGATCTCGTCTCCGAGGTACCCGATGTACGCGAGGACGTAGCCTCCAGCGGGGACGATGACGTCGAAGCTGAATCCGATGGTGATCTTGGTGTTCTCTCGGATGATGATGGAGTCGAAGGTGAGAGTGGCCACGCTGATGAGCGAGATCGAGCTGATGGGCGAGGCTGCGGCGAGCGAGGTGTACCCCCACTGCTTGAAGAGGGAGTACTGCTTGTTGTACCCCAGAGTCACCTGGAAGACGCGCTTGTGGCTCGAGACCGGATTCTCGATGCCGACCACTCGCAGCGTGACGTTCGAGCCGCTCGGTATCGTGCTGGCCCAGCCGGTGACCGCGAGCATCCGCGGCGCGATGTTCCAGATCTTCATCTCTTGCCAGAGACCCGCACTCTTGCCCGAAGGAGACTGGAACCGGAGACTGACGTAGATCTTGAACCTGGAGAGGGTCGGCAGGTACTGCGGCGAGAGGTAGAGGTAGATGACGTTGGTGGTGTTCACCGAGTGGTCGGGGATGAAGGAGACGAAGATGTCGGACTTGAGGCCCATGAAGTCGAACTCGGTCCAGGCGCGGACGGGGTTCAAGAACTTCTCTTGGTTGACGATGCTGTTCCAGTCGAGAGCGGCCGAAGTGAAGGTGACGAACCCTTCGTTGATGTAGTACTCGGCGACCGCGCCAGGCGTCTTGACGATGGGGTTGATGATGTTGCTGATGGACACCGAGAACTCGTTGAAGGCCAGGTCGCGGTAGGCCTTGATGCCGATGAGGCCCAGGTTGTTGCTCACGCACCGTCTGAACTCCGGCAGGTACTTGCCCGACGTCGGGTGCTTGACCACGCACCACACAGGCTCGTCCGAGGTGTCGTACTTGAGCGCACCGAGCGAGAGCGACACGAAGTCTGTCTGGTAGATCGGCCGGTCGACCACGAGCAGTCTGTAGACCACGTTGGAGTAGGCCGTCACCTGGTAGTTGTCCGATGCGGTCGACACGATCTGCAGCTTGCCCGAGGGCTGCGCTGGGTCTGCGGCGAGGCTGTAGGTGGCTGCGAGGAAGTTGGTCGACTTGTCGGTCATGAGCAGCGGGTTCTTCGCGAGGGTCAGGTACGAGCGCAGCTGGAAGTTGCAGGTGGTGCTTTGGCTGGGCTTCTTGACCGAGAGGCCGTAGATGACCACTTCGACGTTGTTCGTGGTGAGGTCGCCGTTGATCGCCAGGGGCTCCTGCAGCTCGATCTGGAAGCCGCCCGTGTTGATCGAGTAGATGCACGCCATGGCCTTGCCGCTGCCGTCGCCTTTGACCAGGTTGTTCCGGATTTGGCAGGGCGGAGTGCCGACCTCTCCGTAGATGGTCAGCAAGGCCTCGCAGCCCGCAGTCACTCCGAAGAAGAGGACTGCTCCGGTCGGCAGCGGGTTCGTGAGGCCAAAGTTGAGGGTGACTTTGGCGGAGTTGTAGTTCTGGATGAAGGTGATGGAGTCGTCTCCGGTGCCGAAGACGATTTGGTTCGGCAGGTGTTCGTTGTTCAGCGACTGGGGCTTCATGTAGCCGAGCACCTTGCTGTTCGAGAGGATCGCGACCATGTCTGCCGGCCACTTGATGCCTGCGTAGTTGGGGACGAAGAGCTTCTTGAGGTCGTAGACCTTCACCTGCGCGTCGAGGATCGAGGTGGACTTGAGGATGGAGGGCACGTAGAGGCAGGTCCTGAGGAGGCCTTCTTTGGTCTTGTACTGGATCTTGTGCGACTTGAGCATGTCGTCTGCTGCGTTGTAGTCGACCAAGAAGTTGATGTCGCTGCCCAGGTCCCAGTTGCCGCAGATCAAGCCGCTGCTGAAGAGCTCTTGGTTCACCAGCGAGTAGGGGTTGCAGGCCGTGCAGACGGACTTGAGCTTGCCGTCCATCACCGAGCCGATGGAGAAGCTGTTGCCGGGGATCGGTTCGATCCAGAACGCGTTGTTCACGTTGTTGTTCGCTGTCGTGTCGTCGAGGCCGCGGATGGCAGAGCTGAGCAGTTCGAGGGTTTCTATCTTGCTGGCTATCTCGTAGTTCGTGTTGAAGACCTTCGTGTCGATTTTGAGGGTCTTCGAGCCTGTGCCGAAGTCGATGTAGTCCAGGATTTTGAAAGTAGAGTCGAGAGCCATGAAGGCAGTGCCGAGCGAGACTTGGTTTTCGTACAGCGTGACGAGCTTGTTGAGTTCTTGGCCGGTGAACATCTTCACGGGGATGACCAGCGAGAACTTCTTGTTGAAGTTGGCGGCCTGCGCGTCGGTCAGTTCGAGCTGCAGGTATGAGTTGAGTCTGGAGGTGATGTAGCTGTAGCCTGCGTTGTTTTCGATGGTCCTGTAGATCTGCTCGGTGAGCACGTTGTGGCCCAGACCGAAAGAGCACTTGCTGACGGTGATGCCTTTGATGGAGCAGGCGACCGCGTTGGTCTGTTCGTCGGTGAGGAGGACGTCGAGGAAGTCGAAGAAGATGAAGACGTACCGCGTCATGGACGGGAGCACGTTGAACTCTCCGAAGAAGTGGAGGACGACGGGCCACTGGTTCGAGTCGTGGGTCGTGATGTCCCACTTGGCGGGGTCTGCGTTGGAGTCGAGGATCCAGGTGTGCTGGATGGTGGCGTAGATGTTGGTGCTGATGGGGAAGTAGGTCTCGTCGGGGGCCAGGACGTACATGTTGTCCATGGAGGTGATCTCGGGGGGGAACTCGATGTTGTCTTCGGTCGTTTCGGTGCCTGCGAAGAGGTACAGCAAGACGTAGGCGTCGAGGACAACTGCGTCGGTGTTGAGGAACTTGAAGGTGGGGTACTTGTTCACTTTGATGTTCTTCCAGTAGTAGATGTTGCCCTGAGCGCCGTTGGTCGTCTTCACTTCGTCTTTGTCGATCAACACGATGTCTTTCGCTCGCACGTTGCCCTTGACCGCGTTCGTGTCGACGAACTGGACGTCTTTGAAGTGCATCCGCAGTCGCGTGTAGCTGTCGCTGCCGGCCAAGGCTTCTTTCACTTGACAGCCGTTGATGAAGTTTCTGCCTGAAGGGAAAGAAGCGATCGTGGGGATCGGAGCGCCTTGCTTGTTCACTGCGAGCTGGCAGTTCGCTGCGGAGACGTCTGAGGCGAGGTTGCCGCTGTAGATGCGAGCGTAGACGTCGCAGTCTGTGTTGACGACTCCTGTGCCGGTGATGCTCTTGTCGGTGATGACGTCGAGGAACATTCTCTTGCCGTTGTGCGTGCTGACCAGGTCTCCTATGTAGTAGAGAGGATTGGGTCCGATGGATGACTGGAAGAAGAGCGTCTGCTGGCTGGTGGAGGTGCGCAGTCCGTTCCTCGCGGTGGTGACGCTGTAGTCGCTGATGGTGTTGAGACTGGTGACCAGTTCTGAGCGGAAGGCAGAGAAGCCTTTGTGTCTGCGCTTGAAGTTGTCTCCGCGGTCGACGGACTCGACGGTCATGAGCGAGGGGTTGAACTTCACGTTGTTGAATCTGGACCGCATGAGTGCTTTGCCCGTGAGCAGCGTGGTCGCTCCCTTGGCCAGCGTGCAGAGACCGAAGCCTTTGTAGTTGTCTGTGGGCAGACTCTGCTCGGTGAGGAAGCCGACTCGGAAGGAGACGGTGTAGGCTGTGTTGATTTGGAAGCCGATGTTCGCGATCGTGAGCACTCCTGCGCTGTAGGTGATGTTCTTCGAAGCGAAGCCGGCAGCCAGCGGGAGGTTTTCGTAGACGTAGCCGAGGGGCAGGATGGCTTTGGTGTCTCCCACGAAGATCTTGAGGGTGTAGGACTCACCGGTGCCGAGCGCGCTGACGACGGTGTTGCCTCGGAGGACGAAGCGGAGACTGTTGAAGGTTTTGTGGTAGTTGAGGCCCATGGAGTAGAGGCCGATGGCGTCGATGAACTTGTCGTTGTTGGCGTCGAAGTTGGAGGCGAAGTAGAGCTTGGGGTAGCCGGTCTCCCAGCCGTCGTTGACTGCTGCGAAGATGAAGTCGTAGTCTTTCTTGACGAAGATGAAGGGGTAGTAGCGAGCGAGGGTGTAGATGGTCAGGTGGTTGTTGCCGCTGCTGGCTGGGGTCTTCAGTCTGAACTTGAGTTTGTACTTGCCGCTGGGGATGTAGCCTTTGGTCCAGGTGAAGACCATGTAGTTCTGCTTGCTCGGACCGAGGTTGTCCCAGAACTCGCACTTGTAGGTGGAGGAGTCGACTGCTGCGATGCCTTTGGCCGCATCGGCGACGAGTCCGCAGAGGGTGTTCGAGTCGTCTGCGAACTTGTAGTCTCCTTTGGAGTAGATGATGATGCGCTGAGCGGTCGAGTAGCCCATCTGCACGATGAGGTAGCTGTCGATGACTTTGTTCACTTTGAGTCTGTTGGGGTCGACGGTGTCGTCAGCGACGATGAGGTTGTTGGTGGCCACGGGGCTGGCGTAGAAGTTCGTGAAGGCGTTGTTGTAGGCGTACGTGATGGCCGAGGCGTGCGAGTCCGAGACGATGCTCAGCTTGAGGTACTCGGTGTAGCCGACGCGCGAAATCCACTCGCGCGGGACGAGCTGCAGCACGAAGGTCTTGTCTTTGGCGAACTGGCTGCCCAGCAGCTGCACGTAAATGGTCGACACTTCGCCCGAGTAGCCTGCGTGGCTCTCGAGGGTCGGCTTGAAGGCCATCGTCACGAAGTTGCAGCAGCTGGTCGTCTCGCCCCAGCTCGGCGGACCGAGACTCGACGTCTTGAAGGGCACCTCGAGCTTCAGCCAGAAGTCGGTCAGGGGAGACTCGAACTCGAGCGTCGGACTTTTGAACGTGAGGGTGATCGTCGGACTGCCTGCCTGCACGTTGATGAAGTTGATCTTCGGAGACAAGTCGTCCACCAGCGCTTCCTGGTTGAACGTCACCCCGACCAGCACACAGAGGAAGAGATAGATCATCGCTATCATCTCTTGACCTTGATAATGAATTAATTATATGTCGCTGGTTTCTATCTCGCAGCTGTCTCCTCGCCCAGACAAGACTGCACAGCTCGCTGTTCGCTGCGAAGACAGTCCACCAGCACCAGCAGCAGCTTATACACTTTCGAGCATCGCATTGTGCGGCAGGGGTTTGGGGTTTGGGGTTT
>JFJP01041623.1_pt1 | contig 10565 bp, 11 predicted proteins | sample 431651 | NCBI WGS metagenome assembly JFJP01 (sample SAMN02602958, study PRJNA72255) | Microbial mat metagenome, whole genome shotgun sequencing project. | biome: fresh water; feature: sink hole; material: water; isolation source: purple microbial (photo- and chemosynthetic) mats found in...
TTCTTGCGAACGGGTACAAGTTAAATAGCTATATATAGGTTCTTCAACCGATTTTCCATTTTTTAATTCAGAAATGTGTTTGGTCAATAAATCAAATTCAATAGCATCTGGGTGGTCAAAATTTATTTTTTGGCGCTCTTCCATCGGCAAATGTCCACTGTCTTTGTAATAGGAATCTTGCGTTACCAAAGCTACTTCGTTGGCTGTTAAACTAGCCATTATTTTTTTTACTACGGTTGTTTTTCCAGAACCGGTTCCTCCTGCAATTCCTATTACCAGCATCGTACGCGTTATTTTTTTATGTATTTTTAAAGGCAAGGCAAGATACAATTTTTATAGAGAAATTAAAGTTTTTTTCATTGCTCTTGACCGAACTCCGTTTTTATAAATTGAATAAGGTACTAGTTTCCTTTTCCACTTTGAGTTTGTTTTCTACTTTTGCAATCATAAACTAAAAGTATTCCAATGAAATCGTTATACCCTCTAAAATTCAATCCAATCCTAAAAAACAAAATTTGGGGTGGCGACCGTTTACGGCAAATTTTAAATAAAAAATCAAATCCTCACGAAAAGGTGGGCGAAAGTTGGGAGTTATCAGGGGTTGAGGGAGATATTTCTGAAGTTACAAACGGTTTTCTGGCTGAGAACAATATTCAGGAATTAATTGAAGTTTATATGGGTGATTTGGTGGGAGAAAAAGTATATGAACAATTTGGAAACGAGTTTCCACTATTAATAAAATTCATTGATGCCAATGATTACCTTTCGCTTCAAGTTCACCCGGATGAAGAAATGGCCAATGAACGTCATGGTTCCCACGGTAAAACAGAAATGTGGTATGTTTTGAGTGCTGAAAAAGAGTCAGAACTTATTGTTGGCTTTAATCAGGAAATGGATAAACAAAAATACTTGGAATACTTTGGTAGTGGGAGGTTACGCGAAGTTTTAAATTACGAAAAAGTAAGCACCGGCGATGTGTTTTTTATACCTGCAGGACGCATCCATGCAACGGGTCCTGGGATATTATTCGCTGAAATTCAGCAAACATCGGATCTTACCTACCGTATTTATGATTGGGATAGGATGGGTGATGATGGAAAACCGCTTTTAAAACTTCCTATTCTATTGAAAAAAACAAAAGCAGTAAAATAATTAAATGCCCTTATTTCACCACTAATATTATATCATGTGATAAACCAATGGATATTGACTATCATGCTCTTGATTCGTTTGTTATTTATATGATGGTTGAAGGGGACGCAATTATAAAGTATGATGAGGAGGAGATGGAAGTGACCATTACTAAAGGTGAAATTGTTTTGATTCCGGCTGAGATTAACGAAATTCATTTAATCCCGAAATCCGGAACCGCTAAAATGTTGGAGGTTTTTATTGAATTGGATTAATAGATCCTATAATCAGTTGATTTATTGTTATTAAAAGCAAGAGTATGCTTTTTTAAAAGTCAATTTTATTTTGAAGCTCTCTTATCCAATTAACCAAATTGATAATTTAGTTTTGTTCATAGCATATTTGGCTGTAATTTTGCCCCTGTTGTTTTAAACTATTAATAATTATGTTACGAAAAATTGCTTTTGCTACTTTATTTTTATTGCTGATGTTTCAAGAAGGTGCTATGGCTCAAAAATCGCAGCGCTTGGAAGGGTTTAATCAGATTGACTTGTTTGGCAAGATTGAAGTCCGTTTAGAATCATCAGATCGGGACTCAATTGTAATAGAATCAGGTACTTTTGATGTGGAGAAAATTTATTATGCAGTAAAAGATAGTGTATTGTCGGTTAAGTTAACTTATGAGTTTCCCCCGGCTATAAAAGTAAGGGTAACCATCTTTTATAAAAATTTGAAATCAGTGGAAGCCGGCGGAGGAATTAAACTTTACAATAAAGGGGCTCTCAAAGGCAAATTCCTTAAATTGGAAGCCAAATCGGGTAGCGATTTTGATTTGTTAGTTGCTACGGATTCAGTTTTGATGAAAGTAAACAAAGGAGCATTTGTTAGGTTAAGCGGTTCTTCAAGAGTCATAAATTTGATTACTTCAACCGGAGGCGATTATCGCGCAACAGAACTTGAAAATGAAATGACTTACGCTAAAATGAGAGGTGGTAGCGCCGAACTGGCCCCTAAATTGCTGCTTGATGCTAAAGTAAGTTTTGGAGCTACATTAAAATATAAGGATAACCCGAGTCACATCAAACGTTCAGAAAAATTGGGAGGGAGTATTTCCCAACTTGAAGATTATTAAAAAGACAACATGGAAATTAAAACAGCTGAATTTATTATTAGCAGTACTGATTATAAAAAATGCCCCTCGCCCAATTTACCAGAATATGCCTTTATTGGACGTTCGAATGTAGGTAAATCATCGCTAATTAACATGTTAACCAATCATAGTAAATTGGCTAAAGTTAGCGGTCAGCCTGGGAAAACACAGCTTATAAATCATTTCAAAATAGATAATTCCTGGTATTTGGTCGATTTGCCTGGTTATGGTTTTGCCAAAGTATCAAAAGCGCAACGCGAAAAGTGGCAGCAATTCATTCAGGACTATATCGTGCATCGCGAAAATTTGTATTGTTTGTTTGTATTGATTGACTCTCGGCATGAACCTCAAAAATTAGATTTGGAATTTATGCAATGGCTGGGTGAAAAAGGGATTGCCTTTGCCATTGTTTTTACCAAAACTGATAAGTTGACAAAAAATCATTTAGAGAAAAATAGTTCCGGATATAAAAAGGAATTATTGAATTATTGGGAAGAACTGCCACCTATATTTATTACCTCTGCTGAAACGAAAATGGGGAAAGATGATTTGCTGCTATTTATTGAAGATATTTCAAAAAGGAATCCGATTCAATAATTGGGATTGATTTGTGGTTCTTCGTTATTTTGGATGAAGAATAGCTATATTTTTTTAAGATTAATTTTTATTGTTTTTATTGGAATTTGAGAAGTTGCATAAGAAAATAAAGTTGTAAATAATAATTTATAGCAAGTAAAGAAACTTGTTTTTAAAAAGTAGGAAATACTATTTGGTATATCAATATTTTACTAATTTTGAAACGGCATCATTGGAATCTTAAAATTCAGAAAATCAATTCTTTATGTCCCTAACGGCTCCTATCAAAATCTTTTCCGGTACTGAAACTAAATACTTAGCAGAAAAAATTGCTGAAAGTTATGGTACTTATTTAGGTAGAACTTCAGTCCAACGTTTCAGCGATGGAGAGTTTCAACCCTCTTATGAGGAAACAGTTCGCGGCTCGCATGTTTTCATCATACAATCTACTTTTCAGCCATCGGAGAATTTATTTGAGTTGTTGCTCATGATTGATGCAGCAAAGCGAGCATCGGCCTATGAAATTGTAGCTGTTATGCCTTATTTTGGCTATGCCCGGCAAGACAGAAAAGATAAACCAAGGGTGTCTATTGGAGCAAAATTGGTAGCTGATTTATTGGAAGCAGCTGGTGTTTCAAGAGTTATGACCATGGATTTACATGCCGATCAGATTCAAGGATTTTTTAATATTCCGGTTGATCACTTGTATGCATCTTCCATTTTTACACCTTATATCAGAGGCTTAAACTTGGAAAACCTAACCATTGCGGCACCAGATATGGGTGGGTCAAAGCGTGCTTACGCCTATTCTACTTTTTTAGGTACAGGGGTAGTTATTAGCCATAAAAGCCGTTCCAGAGCCAATGAAATTGGAGATATGAAAGTAATTGGAGATGTGAAAGATAAAAATGTGGTGATTGTTGACGATATGATTGACACTGCTGGAACAATTACTAAAGCCGCTGATATAATGATGGACAATGGGGCAATTAGTGTAAGAGTGGTTGCTACTCACCCCCTGCTTTCTGGACCAGCCTATGATAGAATCGAAAAGTCGGCTATTACTGAAATGATTGTTACCGATACCATTCCATTGAAGCATGCTAGTGATAAAATAACGGTGCTTTCAGTAGCTGATTTATTTGCTAACACCATTAAGAGCGTATATAATCAGAGATCAATAAGTTCAAATTTTTTGTTTTAGTTTAAATTGACGCTTTTTTTTGATTTTTTTATTTGACAAGGTCAAAAAGCTTGAAGAATGGGTTTCGTTATTTTAAAGTGGCTCATTAAATTAATACAGCAACTATAACTATCCATTAATATTAATTTATATCTTTGCACCCGCAAAAATTATTGTCTAACGTGTGATGGGAGTCTCGGACTCAAGTAGCACATAAAGTTTTAGAAAATGAAAACCTTTGAAATTAAAGGAAGTTTAAGGACTGATGTTGGTAAGAAATCAACAAAGGCATTACGGACTCAAGGATTGGTACCTTGTGTGATGTACGGTGGAAAAAGTAACATTCACTTTTCAGTGATTGCAAAAGATTTTACTCATCTGGTTTATTCACCGAATGTGTATTTGGTTGACTTGGACATTGATGGAAAGAAATATCAGGCAACTATGCAAAATCTGCAATTCAATTCAGTTTCTGATGATATTGAGCATGTTGATTTTCTTGAAATTAAAAAAGACCGTGAATTAACTATTGAAATACCTGTAAAACTTACTGGTTTGGCCGAAGGGGTTAAACAGGGAGGTAAATTGATGTTGAAAATGCGTAAACTCCATGTTAAAGGATTATCATCTAATTTTCCTGACACTTTGGATATCGATATTTCTAAACTTGAGCTTGGAAAATCAATTAAAGTGGGAGAATTGAAATTTAAAGGGTTAGAGTTATTGGATTCAAAAAATGCAGTAATTGCTACCGTTCGTTTGACTCGTAGTGCAATGTCAGCAAAAGAGGCCGCACCGGCAAAATAACATTCTAAATAATGAAATATCTTATTGCGGGATTAGGCAATATTGGATTTGAATATTCCAACACCCGTCATAATATTGGATTCCAAGTATTGGACGCTTTAGCTAAAGCGTCCAATCTTGTTTATACTGATAAGCGACGTGCTTCATACACTGAGTTGAAGCACCGCGGCCGGACTATTATTTTAATTAAGCCTACCACTTACATGAATCTTAGTGGAAAAGCAGTTCAATATTGGATGCAAGAAGAAAAAATTCCCCTTGATAACTTGTTAGTAATAGCCGATGATTTAGCCATCCCATTTGGTAAAATACGAATTCGTGCTAAAGGCAGCGATGCTGGTCACAATGGATTGAAAAGCATTACTGAATTAATAGGTACCGATGCTTATGCCCGGTTGCGTTTTGGAATCGGAAATGAATTTGGAAGAGGCCAACAGGTGGACTATGTTTTGGGACAATGGACGACTGAAGAAGCAGAACTGCTGCCTGAGCGAATTGAAAAATGCATGGAGGCTATACTAGCATTTCCTTCCATCGGAATTCAGCAAACCATGAACCAATATAATAACAAATAGAGTACTTGTATTCTGACTATTGGGAAGCAATTTGAAGCATATTCAAGTACTTTTTTGGACTTATCCCATTATTCTTTTTTCTGTATTCCGCAGTAGAATTCATGAAATTAAAAAGTGTTTTATCTAGGTAAAGGGTTTCTAATGGTTTTACCCAATCAAAAAAAATGCGAAAAGCAAGGGATTACTTTCGCTAATTTGTCTATTTTTGGGGCTTTAATAAATCTATTTAATTACCATAAAATGAAAAAAAGAATTTTTAGTATTTTTTCAATTGCCTTGTTAGGTTTGGCAATTATGAGTTCGTGTTCAAAAGATGATTCACCTGATTATGTAGGCAAATGGTCCTCTGAATATACCGACCAAGCAATAACCTACAAAGAAACAATAACATTAGGGGAGAGCAGTTTCAATGTTTCATCATTAATGAACTTTGGATTAGTTTTTACAGAGGTTGGTGGTGCAAAGGGCACATTTACGGCAAACGGCAATAAATTAACTGCCAACATTACTTCCGAAGCTAGCTACGACTTTGTAAATGTTATGTTGGTTTGGGTAAATGTTGATAAAACTATGATTTTTGAATATGCTGTATCGGGCGATACGCTAACCCTTAAGTATGACGAAAATGAAAACGGTATTTTTGAAGCCGAAGAGGTAACCACCTATACTAAAGAATAGCAATAGTATTCTCAATTGAAAAGAGGCTGCCAAAAATAATTTTAGTAGCCTCTTTCCTATTTTCACATGAGTAGTCATTTTTTTATTCATTCTGTATTCACAAGTCAATTTCGACTTATTTTTTCTAGTTGCAACTCCCGCAATACATTTCTTTAACCGCACTATTCTCCCATACTTTATATGAAAAGTAATCGCCATTAAATAATTCACAGAACCTATTTGGATTCAATTTGTATGCCCGTTGCATGGCATATTCAAATTTTTGGGTGTGCATTTGTTCTTCAAATTGGCTACAAAGTGAAATATATGAGTAGATTAAATTCTCGCTGGCGGAAGAATTAGTAATCCAAGGTTCCAGTGATTTTAAGGCAAAAGTAAAGTCTTTATAATCAATAAATAAATCCGCAATTTTTAATGAATTTTGCATCGTTTCCTCATTTATATCAATAATTCGTTTAATTCGCTCAATGCAAGCATCTTTAATTTTTGTGTCCCCCATTGAGGAATCAATGTAATTAATTAGTTTAAACTGCAGTTTAACATTTAATCCATCGATGGTTTCTTTTTTTAAGGGGGTATAATACAATCGGTCAATCCGGTTTTGTAATTGACTAACTTCCGAAATGTCACTAATCGGTTGATTGGCAACTTTATTAAAAATGTCGTTAAAAGCAATGTATTCATTATCAGGAGCTAACTTAACCAACTCTTCCACCTTTTGGTCGAATTCTTCGGTAGTAATTTGCTTGGTTAGGTGTTGAAGCCAAATTCGATTCATTTCAATGCCGGCATAATCCTTTTCATTGGGTATATTTAAATCGTTTAATACAACCGGTTTATACCTGTAATTCAGTATTTGCTTTATAATGTACTTTTGAATTGATAACGCCAATGCCCTATCCAGTGAATCAACCGCGGCATTAAATTTTTTTATTACAAAAAGGGTTTCATTTTCGCCGGAAATATCATAAGCCACCTTCATATCAATTTGCGCATAGCGATGTTTCTGGAGAATAGGCTCCAACTTTTTGTTCAACTTATTATCTCTGATATAGGTTTGGGCATCTGCCAACTGCATGGTATCAAATGCTTTGTATTCAGAATTTACTAAGTCTATTTTAAAATCGTTCCAATTGTAATCCATAACAATTTCAGTCTTTATAATAGCGCTTTGCAATCCTTCAAGCGACTTAACAATGCTCTCCGCTCTTTTTTGCTGAAGCATTCGGTTTTCTTTGTCGGTTCCTTCAATTGAAGAATAAGCAGTTATTTTCAGATCATTAATAATGAAGGCCGGTTCATTTAGTAATTTCAAAAATGGTTCTATATCAGCAGGTTGGTAGGTATATTTTTTATTTTCAAATGGTATTCTAAATGTCAAATCCAGCGAATCGGTTACCGGCTTATATTGAAATCGGGAATTAATGGTAATGGTATCGGCTAAAAGCTTTATATTCCTTTTATACGTTCCTGTAGGCTGAATGATGAAATTTTTAGCAATAGAAGCACACTGATTTTTGTCCTGTATAATTATCAGATTTAGCTCATAGTCATCTTCTAATACTTCGGGTATTAATCCCAAGGCAACTTTAAAGGATTTAGGGTTTTCCTGAATGTTGGCTACATTGTTTTTGAATAGTTTTGTTTTGTAAATCCTTTTTGTGAGTATCCCTTGGTTAAAAAGATTGTGATCAACTACGTTTGGGCGAGCGCAGTCAAATTGTTTTTTTTGTAAAATATCTACTGCAAGTCCGTCTTTTTTCTTTGAAATTATTTTCTTTAATGCCTTTATGTCAGATGTTTCAAAGTAAATTACTTTATCCTCAACGATTAGTCCTTTTTGCAAATCATTAATAGTTTCCCGTTTTAGTACCTTCTTGCATTTTGACGGATCAAATGGCTGTAATCCGTAGTTTTTTGTGCTGAATGGTAATGTAATGTTATATGTTAAAGAATCACCCTCGTTAAAAGACTTGTAATTTCCTAAAACTACGGAAAAGTAAGCCCTCTTTTTTGTGGTATCAATAGCTGCACCAACGCCTATTAAATTGTATTGAATACTCTCCAGCATTTCAGCTTTTTTTGCTGCGGCAAACCACTTAAATATAAGGTCATCCACAATTTTAGCGTAGGTGAATGGGGTGTCTCCCTTTTTTATGTTTGTTTTGCCTGTAAGCTCAACACCCATGCGTGAACCGCCATAAAAAGCAATTCGGTCTGCGGTAGTAGCTTTGCTTTTATCTCTTCTGATTAGCTGATCATCTTCAATGGAAGCCATATATTCGGCTTGATCTTGAGCGGCTTTTAGTAAAAGAGGGTGAATGGTTTTTGGTTCCAATCCTTTTTTTTCAAGATTTGTGTTTATTTGGTCGAATGCAATGCTCTTAATTACTTCAATAGGAAAAGAATCCAAAGAAGCTTTATCAAATGAATTTATAAATTGGGTGCCTATTAAATATGTTTTTTCAATTTCTTGAGCTTGCGATAATTGTCCCCATCCCATGAAAAGTAGAAAAGAAACTATTGCGATGAGTAATGATTGGTTGGTACTTGTATTTTTTAAGTGAGGATGATTACCCATTTTTAACTAATTGGATTAACTATTTATGTTGAATAATAACTGTACAAAACTAAAAATATTATTTTAAACGGTATTACAAAGAAAATTATTATTCTAATTGCTAATTATCAACTATTTAATAATTTTAAGTCGCAGCATTTGTAAAAGTATTTTAACTTTGGAATTTAACCTCATACATTATAAATTTACAGGTCAAAAAAATGCATTTTGCTAATCACTTAATTAGGATGTTTAGCACCTAACAAATTAGAATGATAAACGAACAAGATATACGGATTGATAAATGGCTTTGGGCCGTAAGGTTATATAAAACCCGCAGCTTGGCTACTGAGGCCTGTAAAAAAGGGCGAATTTCAATTAATGGCGCGGAAGTAAAAGCATCACGAAATGTAAAAATTGGCGATACCATTGAGGTTAAAATTCCACCCATACTTTACCGATATCAGGTAAAAGATCTGCTTCATAACCGGGTTGGGGCTAAATTGGTACCCAATTATTTAATTGATATGACTCCTGAGCAGGAAGTAATAAAAATTGATATGATGCGTTTAAATTTAGGTGGATATCGAGAAAGAGGAGCGGGCAGGCCTACTAAAAAAGAACGGAGGTTATTGGATGACTGGCAGCAACCTGATGAGTAAGCATACTTTTTTCATTGCATTTTTAATTCTGGTATTTTCGGGTTGTGAGCTTGAAACCGAACGCTATTCTTTTATTCCTCAAATTGAGTTTAAAGAATTAGTTGTAAAAGATAGCCTTGATTTGCTGGGAAACCCGAGTAGGTTGATTACCCTTCATTTTTATTTAATTGATGGTAATGGGGATATAGGCCCAATTTACAATCCAGATTATATTGGAAATTGTAATTTAGAATTGTATTATTTAAAAGACGGTATTTATCAACAAGATACCGCCATTCTTGATACCTTGCGATGGCCTACAATTCCTTATGTTGGTGATTTAGGACAAGATAAGACACTAAAAGCAGATATTTTTATTGATTACGCATACAACACATTTCCGACGAATAGTTATACCAGTTTTTTTTATAAGGTATTTGTTTACGACATGTCACTAAATAAAAGCAATATAATAAATACAGATACTATATTCATGGAATAAGAAATAGTAAAGTAATTGATATCTGTATAATGAACCGTATATTGCCATTTAGTTCACCAATTTTTTATAATTCAAAACACCTTATACTGTGAAAAAGAAACTATGGATTATCGCTTCAGCTTTAGTATTACTGTTACTAATACTGATGATTTTTGGAAGCTCCAAAGAAAAAAAAGAAGTTATTATTGAAGTTCCAGTTAAAGCAGGAGCCTTTAAAATTGAGGTAAACACAACCGGCGAATTGCAAGCGGAAAGGTCAGAGAAAATATTAGGCCCGTCAGGGTTGCGAAAAATTCGGGTATGGAATGTTAAGATTTCAAAATTGATACCAGAGGGGACCGTTGTTGATTCCGGCGATTGGGTAGCAACGCTGGATAAAACAGAAGCTTCGGAACAGTTGAAAAATATTGAATCAGAATTGGAAGTAGCTCAAACCAGATTTACTACTACACGACTTGATACCACATTGGAGCTAAGGGGTTTACGCGATAACCTGATTAATTTAAAATATGGATTGGAAGAGGCTCAAATTAAATTAGAACAAAGTAAATTTGAACCCCCTGCTACTATAAGGCAAGAGGAAATAAACTTATCAAAAGCCAATCGTACCTATGAACAAGCACTTGAAACATATAAAGTGAAAATTGAACAAGCCAATGCCCGCATGCAGGAAGTGCAAATAAAATTGGATGATGCCATGCGAAGCCATGAATCTGTTTTAAAAGTGTTGGAAGAATTTGATGTAGTTGCTCCAAAATCAGG
>JFJP01002406.1_pt2 | contig 10564 bp, 7 predicted proteins | sample 431651 | NCBI WGS metagenome assembly JFJP01 (sample SAMN02602958, study PRJNA72255) | Microbial mat metagenome, whole genome shotgun sequencing project. | biome: fresh water; feature: sink hole; material: water; isolation source: purple microbial (photo- and chemosynthetic) mats found in...
TCAAGGCCAGATGAGCCTGCGGGCAGCAGCACGGGGTGGTATGCGCATAGGCGCGAATTCATCGCGGGTTACTGTGATAGCCGTTTCGGCAATGATTGGCACGTCAATCCAGAACTATCCTTAATGCTACTCAGCGGAGAACGCGCGCTACCCCAGCAAATTTTCGTCTGGGCGACTCAAGCGAACAACCAGCTTATTGCGCTTCCGCATGGCACGTCTCTTCTGCTCTACCGAGCCCCTGGCCTGTTGCCCGCCGCCGCTTCCAAAGGCGAAGGGGGTCTGCGTCTTGTCAACAGGGAAAACGCGCTGGCCGCGGCAGGGGAATCCTTTTATCGACAGCAACCCCTCGCGGCCCAGTTAAACCTGAGTCGGCTGATTTATGTGGATGACCTGGCCCGCGTCTTGTTGACTGAAAGCCGGCCGGTCGTCGCCGGACGTCTCGCTGGCGCTTTACGCGCAGGGAGCCGGCCAGACTTGGCCGATGAACTAATGAAAACGATGCGCAGCGCGGGTCACGACGTGCGGGAAAGCAATCCGTTCGAGCACCCGTTGCCCGCATTGGGCGTGTTCGCGAGGGAAGAGTCGCCTTACGCCCAACGCATCCGTCTACTTTGGGCGAACATGCGGCAGCAGGTCATTGACCATTTCCCGCTGCCGCCACCCAACGCTTTGGGTCTGGCTTCCATCTTGGCGGATATCGAAGCCCGTTATGTGACAGATGCCTACCATTCCCTTTCCATTGAAGGCTACAGGGTGACTACCCAACTGATTGAGCGGGTACGTAATGGCAACTGGAACCCGGATGGCACCGACGAATCGGAGCGTAACGCCATGGCGGCCAAGGGGTATTTCGACGTACATCATTTGGTCAAGGACGATATCGGGGCAGTTTGTTCTGGCGCGAACGGCGGGACAGTTTTTCGTACCCGGTTGTCGGAGTGGTACCGCACCTTGTGGGGCGCTAGCGTCAAAGCCGGCTTGCTTCATCCGGCAGACTTGGCGGGCTATCGTAACGACCCGGTTTACATTGCCAACGCCGCGCATGTCCCGGTCCCCAAGGATGCGGTACGGGATTGCATGCCTGTCCTGTTCGAACTCCTTGAGACAGAACCCCATGCCGGTGTGCGCGCGGTACTTGGGCACCTCGTGTTTGTCTACATACATCCTTACATGGACGGAAACGGCCGCCTCGCGCGTTTCCTGATGAACTTGATGCTGACCACCGGTGGCTACATATGGACCATTGTTCCAGTCGAGCGCCGGAACGATTACATGACGGCCTTGGACCAGGCCAGTGCATACAACAACATCCTGCCGTTCGCTCAGTTCATCGCGGCGCTGATTGAGGCCCAAACAAGAGAACGACTGGCAAGCCCGGGTTGAAACATCAACACGTTGGCTCAACGCCTTGCACTCGGTTGGGCCATTTTTAAGTTATTCGTTACGAACCCTTGATGTTGCTCGACGCCTTCTACCCGATCAGACGGTCGCGCTGGCGGCGGCTGATTCCTTTGCCGCCGCCAGACGCGGAATGAATGCGCGCAAGTTGACTAACGCTTCCTTGAACAACAGGCCGCGAGCCGCCGTCAGGATGGGCTTGAACTCGTCGCCGAGGGGGCTGCCGATCAGCATGGTTTCAATCTCGTTTGCGACCTGGCGGGCGGAGAACAGGTTCTCGACCAGGCGCTGTTCCAGCAGGTTCAGTTGCTGCTCCAGTTGCGTCAAATCGATCTGTTCGCCGCCAAGCGCAGGTGTGGGCGCCGGGATGGACCTGACTGCATCGGCGATCTGGCTGGTTGTGCCTGGTTTGATCCAGCGGGCCAGGGTGGCGAGCAAGATTTCCCGCACGATAGGTTTGGCGATGTGGTCGTTCATGCCGGCGGCAAGGCAGGCTTGTTGGTCTTCGATCATCGCCGAGGCCGACAGCGCGATGATCGTCAGCGTTGCGCCTTCCGGCCGTTGACGCAGGGCGCGGGTTGCCTCGAAGCCATCCATCACCGGCATTTGCAAATCCATCAGTACCGCGTCGAAGCTTTCGCGGGCCAGGATATTCAACGCTTCTTCACCATTGCCAGCCAGGCGGGTTTTGACGCCGACCTTGTCGAGCATGTGTTTCACGATGATCTGGTTGATGGCGCTATCTTCTGCAACCAGCACCCGCGCGCCGGCCAGGTTCTGCCGCCAGTCGGTAACCGCTTCCTGCGTGGCGGTGGGCTGCGCTGCCTGGTCGGCGCGTTGAAAAGCCATGTTGAAGTAGAACCGGCTGCCCGCGCCGGCTTGGCTTTCAACGCCGATCTCGCCGCCCATTAATTCCACCAGCCGCTTGCAGATCGATAGTCCGAGTCCGGTGCCGCCAAAGCGGCGGGTAATCGAATCGTCGGCCTGGCTGAATGGGGCGAAAAGATGCGCCGCCTGCTCCGGCGTCATACCGATGCCGGTGTCGCTGATTTCGAAATGCACCTTCACCGGATCGGCTTCATGCCGCTCGCCAGCGGCGGTTTCCGACGCTGTTATGCGCACTCGCACCTCGCCATGTTCGGTAAATTTCAGCGCATTGCTGACCAGGTTGTTGAGGATCTGTCCCAGCCGCAGGGCGTCGCCCAGCAGCATGTCGGGGACATCCGGCGCGGTCTCGACGCTCAGGTGCAGGTGTTTGATCGTGGCGCTCGATTGGTAAAGGTGAAGCAGATGGCGCGCTACCTCGGTCAACTGGAATGGCGCTTGTTCGAGATGCAGATGCCCGGCTTCGATCTTGGAGTAATCGAGGATATCGTTGAGCAGTTCCAGCAGCGCATGTGAGGCGGCCAGTGCTTTTTCCAGATAGTCGCGCTGCTGGCTGTCGAGTTCGCCCTCCATGGCCAACTGGGTCATCCCCAGAATGGCGTTCATCGGGGTGCGGATTTCATGGCTCATGTTGGCCAGGAAGCGGCTTTTGGCGATGTTGGCGTTTTCGGCGGCCAACCTGGCATGTTCAGCCTCGTCGCGCGCCAACTGTTGCAGCGCCTCGGTTTGCTTGCGCACGAGAATGTTCTGAAACGCCACCACGGTACCGAGGATCTTGTTCTTGACCCAGATCGGGCGGACTACCTGATCAACCGGAAAACCGCTGCCATCCTTGCGGCTAAACCATTCCTCGGTGTGCCGCGTCACGCCATCCATGGCGGTCTGCCAGATGGGGCATTGCTCGTTTGGATAGGGGCTGCCATCCGCGTGGTGATGGTGGAACAGAAGATGCTGGTGCTGGCCGATGACTTCGTCTTCGCGGTAGCCCAGCATTTCCAGCGCGGCGCGGTTGATGAAGGTGCAATGGCCGCTTGGGTCGGTGCCATAGACGCCTTCTCCCAGCGTGCTCAGCAGCAACTGGGTGTGCTCGCTGATTCGGCGCGCGCGCCGCTCAAGCAGAATCAGCATGACCCCCAGCGCCAGGATCACCAGCGAGGCGATGGCGGCGATAGTCAATCCTTGCCGCCATTGCAGCCAGAGGTCGCGCCAGGTGATGGTGGGGGTCTGGTTGTAAGGCGGCAGACGTAGCGCGCGGGCTAATTCTTCGACGATCAGGTAATCGGATGGCACGGTATAACCATAAATGCCGGCGGCGCGCGCGGCGGGATGGTCCGGCTCCAGGCTGAACAGCGCGGCGGCAATGTGACGCACCGATTTTTCGCGTACATGCGGCAACGCAAACACCGGCCATTCCGGGTACAGCTGGGTGGAGACAAGATGCGGGAAGCCGGCATGTTGCTGGCGATTGATGACTTTCACCTGATCCAGGCGAATTTCGCCGCGTTTCTGCATTCGTTCAAGCACGCCATCGCGCACCAAGCCGACTTCGGCGCGGCCGTCGAGCACCGCGCGCACCACTTCCTGGTGGATGTCCAGTTCGATGACGCGGTTGACGTCATCCGGCAAACGCACACCGGCCTGTAGCAGTTCATAAGCTTGGGCGCGGTAACCGCCCATGTGTTTGGTGCTGGGCGTGGCAACGGTTTTGCCGCGCACGTCGCGTAAATTCTTGATGTCGGACCGCCCGGCGGCGGTAATGATGACCCCGGCGAGTTGGTGCAGCGGCTGGCCCGATTCCGAGGTGACCAGGGTGGCGATCACGCCGGACAGCGGGTATTCCTTGCGCGCGACAAGAAAATGGGTCGGATTGGTGGTCACGATATCCAGTTCGCGCCGAGCGATGCCGCGCTCGATCTCGGCTTGCGACAGCACCTTCAGTTCGATGCGTTCCTGGCGCAGGGTCTGGTTCAGATAATCAACCAGCGGCGCGTATTGGGCGCGGGTCTGTTCCTCACCCAGGTAGGCGAATACGCCAAAGGTCAGCGTTTCGCGACGGTCTTCGGCGGCGCTTGGGCTGGGTAAAAAACTGACCAGTAGAAAGACGAGGAGAAAATGGCGGAGGGTTTTCAAGCTGTGCGCGGTGAGTGAAACGGGCATGGCTCAGCAGTTCATTGGCGGAAAGAACCAATCGAGGCGGGTCAGGCGGTCAGTTCCGGTTGGTTGGCAACGGCCTGGCGCAACAATTGCAGGGCAAGATTGAATTCGAAATCGGCTAACGCGCGGGTGAAATCGGCATATTGCCCGCCGAGAATGACGGCCAGTTGGGCGGCGGATTGTTCGCCGAGCCGCTGTGCCTGAATATTGTTTTCTTGTAACAGTTGATCGAGGTAGCCGGTCATCCGGCCCGCCGCCTCCCAGTCAATGGCATCCGTCGGGCAGGGGGTGGTGATGCGAGACGCCGTGGCCTGCGCCTTGGCCAGCCTCAAGGTAGCCCAGAAGATGCTGCCTTGACCGGGCGTGCTGTCAAAGCCGGTGTCGCCGCCCATCAGCCGCGCCAGTTGCTGGCAGATCGACAGACCCAGGCCGGCGCCGCCATATTTGCGACTTAGCGAGGCATCGATCTGGGTAAAGTTCTCGAACAGCGTGGCCTGCCGCTCGGCGGCGATGCCGATACCCTGATCTTCCACTTCGAAGCGAACCTTCAGCTGGTCCGTCCGGTTTTCAAGCAGGCGGGCACGCAGGGTGATTGTTCCGTGCTCGGAAAACTTGATTGCGTTGTCGAGGAAATTGCCCAGGATCTGACCGAGCCGCAGCGGGTCGCCGCGCAGCCCGTCCGGCAGTGCGGAATCGATTTCGCGCGTCAATCGCAGCCCCTTGCCGGTGGCTTGGTTGCGCCAATTGGCCTCGGTGTTGTCGAGCACCTGGTTCAGGCTGAAGTCGATGGCCTCGATCCCCAGCCGATTGGCGGCGAGGCGGGCACTGTCGAGGATGTCATTAAACTGGTTGAGCAGTTTGACGGCGGCGATCTGAATTTTTTCGCAGCGATCCTTCGCTCGCGGTAACCCGTCGACATCGCGGCCGAGCAGCATCGAAATGCCCATCACCGCATTCAACGGGGTGCGAATTTCATGGCTCATGTTGGCCAGAAAGTTGTTCTTCGCGGTGTAGGCAACTTCGGCCCGTAGCAGCGCGTCGCTCAGATCACGGGTGCGCGCCTCGACCTTCTGCTCCAGCAGTTGATTCAATTCCGCACATTCCCGATCACGCTGCCGCAGCCGCAAGTGAGTGGATACACGCGCACGCACCACCGGTGGCACGATCGGCTTGTGGATGAAGTCCACCGCCCCCGCCGCCAGCGCGCGGATCTCGCTTGCCATGTCGTTTTTGGCGGTGACAAATACCACCGGAATCTGGCGGTAATTCGGACTCTGCTGCAACGCCTGCAACACGTCATAACCATCCATTCCGGGCATCATCACGTCGAGCAGGATCAGGTCGGGGGGCTGCCGTTCGAACAGGTCCAGCCCCTCCGGGCCGGAGTTGGCAAACTGCACCACGCACAGATCGGACAGCGCTTCCGCCAACACTTCAACATTGGCCGGAATGTCGTCAATGATCAGCACACGCGGGAGCGATTGGAGGGCTGAGGTTTCGATGTTCATGTCACTTCGATTTGGCTGGGGCGAAGCAATTACGCAAGTCAGTTTGTGACTTCATTCTGCGCGCCGTCTCGACAACAGGGCAAAAAATTTGAGAATCCGACATATTGCTTTGAAATCGCAGCGCATTTTGAATGCTGCTCAACCAAGGAATATTGAAGTCCTTGCGGCAGTCAGCTATCGACTCATCGTGGTCATCGGGGGCTGAATGCGAACTGCTGTAGATCGGTCACAACCGCCGCTTTTATTATGCTGAGCCAATGCCTGGAGTGGCGCTTGGAATAGCACTGATCCTTGGTATTGATCATTTCATGCTGGATGCGCATGCATGGACTCATTTCGTAGGCAACGGCACAGCGAAAATCGTGGTTTCAGTCTGGGAAAGTGAACTGGGTAGGGCAAAAATGAAGGAAGCTTTGGGGGCCGGCATCCCACTCGGTTCAACCCAGGCGACTATCAGCGTTGGTCACTGGCAACAAACCACATACAAGGCAAAAAGGAATAAGAATGATCAAGCGCAGAGGCTTCAGAATCAACCAGAGCGTGGTTATTACCACCCTATTGGCTGGCTTGATCGGCACAGCACAAGCAGGCAACTATTCAGGCATTTACTTTTTTTGGCGATAGCCTTACCGATTCAGGCGTCTTTGCGCCAATATTGCCTAATGCGCATGATCATTTTTCCACCAATCCCGGAACGGTCTGGTCGCAAAATCTGGGGGCTGATTACGGCGTTGCGGTGAGTCCCGCCTACGCGGCTCAACCGATGACAAGCCCGGTGGCTTTTAGCCCTATCGCCAGTGGAAACAACTTTGCCACCGGCAGCGCCAGAATTAATCTGACCACGACCACGCCGTCCAATGCCGCACTCGTTCCCCCGGTCAGCGCTCAGGTGACCCAGATGCTTGCCCGAGGACCGCTTGATTCAAAAGCCCTCTACGCGATCTCCGGAGGTCCCAACGATGTTTTTGCGCAAATCTCTGCCGGAAGCAACGCGGCTGCCATGGCAGACATTGTTACTGCGGCGAATGATCTTACGGCACAGGTGACTCGCCTACAGTCAGCGGGAGCGCGTCATTTGATTGTGCTCGGCATCATGGACTTGACCAAGACGCCAATTGCCTCCATGAGTGCCAATGTTCCTGATCCGGACCTGCTTGGCAACCTGGTATCGTCGTTCAATTCAACGCTTGAATCCGGCCTGGCTGGCAAGAGTCTGCTTTATTTCAATACGGGTAAAATGCTGAACACAATCATGGGCAACCCCGTCGCTTTCGGATTCACCAACATAAAGGATGCCGCCACTACGGTATCGCTGGGAAATACACCTGAACCGGGCAAAGAAACGGGTTATTTGTTTGCCGATATCAGGCATCCGTCAGCCCAGTTTCACAAAATCTTGTCCGACTGGATCTACATTTCGTTGGAAGGCGCCAGCCGGGTTGGTCTGATGTCGCAGGTACCACTGGGCCGTTCTGGAGCGCAATGGCGAGCCATAGATGGGCGCTTTGATGAATTCCAGAACTTCGGCTACAAGGGCCAGGGTTTTTTTCTGACCGGTGATTATGCGTCGTCGCAAAATCAGTCTGATGCTGACCTGCCGTCGGTGGATGGCTCCGGTGGCGACTTGATCCTGGGTTACGAGACGGCATTTGGCGAGCAGCTGTTTAGTGGCATCACCCTGGGTTACGGCGATGCGTTGTTCGATTTTGGCAATCATCAAGGGAGCATCAAATACAACGAATGGGCGCTATCAGCCTTTGCCTCAAGAAAGTTTGGCGCCTTCTACGCGAACGGACTTGCCACATATTCCTGGCTTGATTACGAGAGCGAGCGAAACATAGCCCTTGGCCCTTTTGACACCCGCGAGCAGGGTGACACACGCGGCAATCAGTTCGCTCTAAAAGGGCAAGTTGGCTATCTTTTCAAACTTGGTGACCTCACTCATGGCCCCCTCATCGGCCTATCCTGGCAGCGGGTCAACGTCAATGGATTCAGTGAGAAGTCGAACAGCGTAACCGCGATGAACTTTAGTGACCAAACCCGAGAATCGCTGCGCTCAAGGCTTGGCTGGCAGGTTGCGGCGGAAACCCGCTTGGCTGAGGTCAAAGTGCGTCCCTACGCTCAACTGAGCTATGACTACGAACACAAGAAGGATGAGCGAACCTACAACGCCGGTTTTGTCGATGGTCATTCCGCCATGGAAATGCAGACCGCCAACCAGACCGGCGGGCATGGAACCCTGCTAGTCGGGATCAGTGCGGATTTAAGCAAGGGGATGCGCCTGGGAGTTGGCGTATCGAGCACGATTAGTCAGCCAGGTGCGAATAACGCAGCGATAAACGTAACGCTGAGTACGCTGTTTTGAGCAGGCTGACCCGAATGGTTTCAACTTCAACGAGCACGGGATCAGGAATACCCTCCGCCATGAGAAAAATTATCCGGCAAACTGCTTCTGCACTCTTTCTGTTCCTGTCGCTGAATGCACATGTACCGGCTGAGGATTGGCGCAATCTGGTACAGCCCTCCGGCACCCTCCTTGCTGTTGAGAATTCCGCCACTGTCAATGATCGCCTTGGTGGCAAACCGCCATTTGACCCTGGAACGGATGTCACAACCATCCAGACGAGCACCCCGCTTTATTTCGTGCGCTTTTACAACCCGAACTCGACGGAAAACGCATCCCAAGCGATCGGCAGTTGGGTGATGCGCAGTGCGACGGTACGCGGATTGACTGCGACCGAGGTGCGCAACATCTTTGCTTTGCCAAACCATCCCAGCATGATGACCTTGGTCCGGGTGCCGGAAAATTCAAAGATGTACACCGGTATCGCCGCGCCCATTGACGGCTGGGGAGAGGGGGGTGCGCAGCAATCTAAGTTGATCGGGCCACCCTGGGTGCCTGCAGAAAATTTCATGAATCAGCAAGCAATCGGTGAGTGCATTCTTTGCTATCGCACCATGACCATGGATAGTAATGCAAACCACACGGCAATTTATCTGGATCACCGCATTCCCGCTGCCTACTCGGACCTTGAAAAGGTCTATACCAACCTTGATTTGCTTTATTTCCAGCCCACCAGAACGCAATTCACCGAGGCTTTAAAGCAAATATCTCCCATGCGATACGACAACCTGGCAAGCGATGCTTTGCGTGCCAATGCTTTGTTCAACGAGGCTGTCGATCAGCGCGTTTTTACGCAGTTTATGGGGGCCTGGCATGACAATGCAGTGCTGGAAAACGAAACTTCCAACAATCTCCGTGCCTGGGTGAGGTTTGCCGGCAGCAGCGAGAAAGCCATTGATTTGGGCTTCAAATCAAAAGCCAGCGCAATTTTTGCTGGTGCGGATAAATTGCTTGATCACAGTACCCTGCTCGGTATTACCGCTGGTTTCGTGCGCAGCGATCTCGACTGGAATAACGTCATGGGAGGCGTCAAGACCGACTACTTCAAGCTTGGCAGTTATGCGGCCAGGCAGACGGGTAATTGGCTGCTGCAGCTTGGACTCAATGCCGGTATTTCAGAAGGTGATGCCAGTCGCCATCTGGCCTTTGCCATGATGGATCGAACAGCGACCGCCAATACCGATGGATGGGAAGGAAATGCCAGGATGCAGATTGGCTATCACCTGCCATTTGAACCGTTCGCCATCACGCCCATCCTCAGCCTGGATTACATCCATCAGCATCGCCATGGATTCACCGAGAAAGGGGCCGACAGCTTGAATCTCCGGGTGCAATCCTTGAGCAACAGGACCCTGCGCAGCTACTTGGGCTTTGTTGCCACATCGGAGACAAAATTGAAAAACAACACAGTACTGTCGCCACAGCTACAAATTGGTTGGGCGAAAGTGCATCCCCTCGACGACCGGACAATTACCGCCAATCTGGATGGTCAACTTGACCGCTTTGCCACTCTCGGCAGCACCGGCACGACGAATGCCTTCATTGCAAATGTTGGTGCCAACCTGATATCTGGAAAGAATTTTTCATTTTTCCTACAGTATGGGATCGAACATTCCCAGCAGATGAAAGAGCATCAGGTATCAGGCAGGATGGCCTACAGTTTTTAGCGGACTGTTTGCCTGGCTGGGCCAGAATTGGTCTGTACCAGACTGCCTTAAAGTGGAGGCGCGCCATAATTGAAGCTTTTCGATGCAGTCTACGCGTCATAACTTCTGCCCCGTCTTCGGATTCACCTCCTCCACGATCTGGGTGTAGTTCTCCAGAATCTCGCGCATCGCCTCGACACGTTCGAGGAAGACGTTGTGGTCTTACATCAGACCGTCGCTGAGGGCGACACGTAGCTGGTTGGCGGTTTCGATGAGCTGGGCATCGCGCTTCCAGGTGGCCTCGCTGAGCAGCTTCTTCTTTTTGGTTTCGGGTAAGGCTTTCCTGACGGGGGCCTCGCCGCTTTCGTCGTCATCCGGCTCACTATGCCCTTGCCGTAGTCGTTGACCAGTTGTTCCAGTTGCTGGCGGACGCTGGCGGGGTTGTCGAACAGCGCATCGCCAAGTTGCTCATAGAGCGCGGCGCGGATGTCTTCGTCGCCCGAGGCGTAACGCAGGGTCTCGATGCGCGGGCGGGTGAGCTGACTATGCAGGCGCAACGGCCGCTCGAC
>JFJP01012415.1_pt1 | contig 10564 bp, 11 predicted proteins | sample 431651 | NCBI WGS metagenome assembly JFJP01 (sample SAMN02602958, study PRJNA72255) | Microbial mat metagenome, whole genome shotgun sequencing project. | biome: fresh water; feature: sink hole; material: water; isolation source: purple microbial (photo- and chemosynthetic) mats found in...
GGCAGGAATCCAAGCGACTGGCAGACGCAACTCAACTGGCTTTTGCGTCTTTACCCTGAACCTTTGGCTTGGCACCGCAATTGGGCATTTGCCGCCCTTCGACCGGGTCTGTGGAACTGGCTATACTTGCTTTTCGTGGATATGAACATCCATCAATGGGCAGCGGTCAAAAAAAATAAAATGGAAGCGGCGCTGGCGTGGATTCCCTACGGGCGCGGCGAATCTCTTTTTGCCGCAACAGGTGAAGGGTCAGACCCGGACGCGTTGACAGCCCTGCTATTGCAAGCGCGGCGCGAATTGTTCCATTCTTATCCAAATATTGCTCTCGAATTTCCCGCAGGCGAATTTGACAGCGCCATTCGAGCCGCAGGCTTTAAATCGCTCCGAACTTTGATTTGGATGCAGGCAACCTTGTAGCTTTTTTTGCGTATTGATAATAAAAGGAGTACGAATGACAAAATTTATTATTCGCTGGGCGATCAATGCGGTCGCGTTGTATGTTGCAGTTCTGATTGTGCCGGGCATTGCATTACGCGGCGCATGGACGGATGTGTTATGGCTGGCGCTTATCTTCGGGTTGTTGAACACGCTCGTACGCCCGCTGCTGAAATTCCTGACTTGTCCGCTGATCATCCTCACGTTGGGGCTGTTCACCATTGTGATTAACACGGGAATGCTTTTGCTCACCAGTAAGATCGGGCAGGCAGTCGGCATTGGTCTCATGGTGGATGGCTTCTGGACAGCCGTTCTCGGCAGTCTGGTCATCAGCATTGTCAGCGTCATCATGAGCCTGATCTTGCGCGATGAGTTGAAAGGAAAAAAGACGTAGGCTCGACGGCAGTACACTGGCGTTGATAGCTTTTCATTAATCTAAAATCCCGAAGGAATGACATGATTTTTATCATGCTGTTCCTTCGGGATTGTTTTTTATTCTTGCGCCAGTTCTTTCAACACTTGCTCAACCTTCGCATCATCCATCTCTTCCAGCGGCGGCTTGACTGACCAGCGCGGAAGTTCAAACAGGCGGGGCAACAGGGCTTTTAGCACGGTGGGGAAGGGCGGGTATTTTTCGAGGATATGCCGTTGTTTTGTGACTCGCGCCTGTGCTTCGGCGGGGTCTTTTCCTTGCTGATACAAATCCCAGACTTCGCGCAAGCCGTCGGAGATGATGTTGGCGGGGGCGGTGATGGCTCCCTGGGCGTGATTTTTGAGCGCGTGGTGCAAATAAGAATCTGTGCCGTTGAGGACGAGCAGGTCTTGTCCGAAGCGTTTGCCCAGATCGACGGCGAAGGCTTCGTCATGCGATGAGTCTTTGATGCCTGCAAATTGAACGGGGAATGCATCTTTCAGGCGGGCGAGCAAGTCCAGCGAAAAGCCGACTCCTGTCATGCTGGGGATGTGGTAGCCGAGCAGGTATTTGTCTTTTGGCACGGCTTTTGTTATCAACTCGCTGAACCATTTGAACAAGCCTTCGTCGGTTGCTTTGCGGAAGTAATACGGCGGCAGAACCACCACGCCGTCGTAGCCGATGTCAAAGGCGAGTTTGGTCAGGTCAATGGTTTCGGCGAGGCTGGGGGTTCCTGTTCCTGCCAGTAATTTGAAGCCCGGTAATTGTTGACGATAGACTCGCACCGAGCGCAGCAGGGTTTCGCGTTCTTTCGGAGAGAATGACGGACCTTCGCCAGTTGTGCCGAAGAGCAGGACTCCATGACAGCCTCGGGCGGCGAGAAGGCGTAAGAAAACAGGAACAACTTCAAGGTCGAGGGTTGAATCGGCTTTTAACGGGGTCACAGCCGCAGCGTAGATTCCAGCCAGTGGATGCAGATCAGGCATATTTTTCTCCATCCTTCTTTACAAATTTTCGCGCGGCTTCATGCGGCGGGCGGAGCGGTTCGCCCCGCTCTTCTGAAAGATAATGCTGGTGGTCGAGTGTCCACATGTACATGTCGCCTTCGGTTTTGTCGGGGAAGTTTTTGAGAATGCCGCTCTTGCGGATGACTTCGATGATGGGCATGTAAACCGTGTCGTACCAGTGTGACACCGCCTCATGCTCGGAGATGTCGCGCAGGTAGTCGAGCCCCATGAAGTAGCGATGCACGGCGATGTGTTCCAACATGCGTTCAAAGCCGTCAGGGATGGTGAGTTTGATGTCGGCTTGCGGGCGGATGTTGTCCAGCGCGGTGCGTTCGAGAAAATTGACTTTTGCGCCGAGGATTTCAAGGTCTTCGGTTCTGATGTTGGGGGTAATGTTGACTCGTGTGGCGCATTCGCGTATCTCAGCCTCGATGAATTCCTGCCCCTGTTCACGCGCTACTGAAACGCGGTGATGCCCGTCTACTACGAAGTAGACGTCGCCTACTTTGTAGAGGACAACCGGCGGAAGATATACTTCCTGATAAAAAGCGCGGTCAACTTTTTGCCAGCGGCTGGCGAGTTGATCATCTTTTGGAAGAAAGGCGCGGTCGAATTCGTGATAGCGGTTCAGGCTGCCTGCGATCTGATCCACGCGGATGGTTTTTACGCCCCGATAAATGGGTCCTCCGATGCGGAGTTTTTCCTTGACCTCGTCATAGGAGAGCAGTTTTGTGGGCTGTCCCGAAAGTACGGATAAAACCTGGTTGACAAAGGATTTGAATCGCGCCTTGCCAAAGTCTGCGCGGACACGGGAAGTTAGTTCGTTTGACATGATTTATGATCTCGCTTGCCGTTGTGTGACAACGGTCGGTTAATGACTTGCTCCAATTGCTTTGTATGGATATACGTTCATGATTTTTGTAATGCCAATTGTGGTTTCTGCATTGGCAAGATTTCGCTGGTAGAAATGTGTGTGCCCGTGAAGGAGGTAGCGGGGTTGGGCAATGTGAATCAGCCAGTTCAGCGCTTTTAATCCATTGTGCGCCGGGTCTGAGTCGTCGTGAATGCCGAACGGCGGCGAGTGGCTGATGAGAATGTCCAATGCGCGCCCGTACTGCATTCGGTTAAGCAGCAGGCGGGGAAGCAGGGTGAAGGCTCGCAGGTAGGCTTCAGCCTGGGTATATTGGTTGATTCCATCGGGGCGGTAGCGGATCGAGCCGCCAAAGCCGCCAATCAGGAACTTATTATGGCGTATAATTTTCAAGTCCAGATTGTAGCCGCCCTCGGCGTGGGCTTTTTCTGAGTGCAGGTCAAAGCGCGGGTCATGATTGCCCGGCACGTAGAACATCGGCACGTTCAACATGGTCACAAGGTATTCCAGGTATGCGTAGGGCATATCGCCGCAGCCGAGAATAAGTTCCACATCTTGAAAATGTCCGTTGGATGAGAGTGTGTAGACACGCTCGACGACCTGGTCGCTGACTGCAAGAATTTTCACAGTCCTTTCATTTTGCCGTAGAAAGCATTTCCCTGCAAGTGGAATTTCCTACAAAACTGCAACTGTCTGGTATTTGCAAATACCACTACTGCACACTATAATTCAATGAAATCGCTTTGTGCCGCAGGAGTCTGCTCTGGAAACAAGAAATATTACCTCACCCATTGGTTCAGATTCAGAGGATAATTCCCGCCCCCGCCAACAACTTAACTCTGGCATTACACTGGTTAGCCGTTACAGCATCCAGGATGTGATCGGAGTGGGAGGCATGGGCTCGGTTTACCGTGCCCGCGACTTGCACTTCCCTAATGTGGTTAAGTTGGTTGCTGTGAAGGAGATGATCAACACTGCCCCTGATCCTCTCGTGCGCCAGACGATTGTGCAGAATTTTGAGCGTGAGGCGAATATGCTTGCCACGCTCAATCATGCTGCCATTCCGCGCATTTATGATTATTTCACCCAGGATGACCGCTCCTATCTCGTTTTGGAGTTTATTCACGGTAAAGACCTCGAAACGGTAATCGCCGATACGAATGGTTTCCTGCCCGAAGATCAGGTCATCAGTTGGGCGATTCAGTTATGTGATGTGATCTCTTATTTGCATGCCCACAAACCAGACCCGGTCATCTTCCGTGATATGAAGCCTTCCAATGTGATGATCAACCACAACGGCGATGTGGTGCTGGTGGATTTTGGCATTGCCAAGACCTTCCAAAGCGGGCAAAAAGGAACAATGATTGGCACGGAGGGATATTCGCCCCCCGAACAGTATCGCGGTGAAGCCTCTCCGCTTGCAGATATTTATTCCCTGGGCGCCACTTTGCATCATGCTATTACGCGGCGTGATCCGCGACTCGAGCCGCCGTTCTCTTTTGCTGAGCGACCGGTGCGCCGTATCAATTCCAATGTCTCAAGTGAATTTGAAGCGGTTATTAATGTTGCTTTGCAATACACCCCTGCAGACCGTTTCCCCAACGCAGATGCCATGAAGGATGCGTTGATGAATGTGGCGCGTAAGACAGGGGCGCTATCCAAAATTGCTGCCGCGTTGCCGGTATCCAGCGGTGGCGGCGGCGGTATCAAGCCGCTTTGGTCTTTCAAGTGCGAAGATGAAATACGCAGCACGCCAACATTGCACCAGGGCTTGTTGTTTATTGGATGTTACGATAATAATCTTTATGCATTAAATGCGGCAGATGGACAATTTCAATGGAAGTACGCCACTGAAGGCGGGATTGTGGCGCGCCCGATTGTGTATGATAATAATGTCATCTTTGGTTCAGAAGACAAACGCCTGCATGTGGTAGGCGCGCGCGCCGGCAAGGTCGTATGGACTTATTATACGGACGGGAAAATATATTCCTCCCCGCGTATCGCCGATGGGCATATCTTCTTCGGCTCAGATGACCAGGACTTGCACGCGGTCAACGTCAACAGCGGACGCGCGATCTGGAAGTATTCGACGGATGGACCGATCCATTCCTCGCCGCTGGTCGCGAACGAATTAATTTTCTTTGGCAATGAGGCAGGGGCATTCCACGCAATTGATTTTCGCGGCACATTGAAGTGGCGCTTTCAGTCCAAACGCGCTGTCACCTCTTCCCCAATATACAAGGGGCAGGCGGTTTATTTCTCGTCTTTAGATGGTTCACTGTATGCCCTGGATGCGGGGAATGGGTGGCCCATCTGGAAGTTCCGCCTAGGCAAAGGCTCTGTTTCATCTCCCGTGTTTGCAGATGATTATATATTTGTCGGCGCGGCGGATGGCTTTATTTATTGTGTTGACATGCGTAATGCAAAGGAAGTTTGGCGTTTCCGCACCGAGAATCAAGTAAGCAGTTCGCCCGTTATTTATAAAGATTCCATTTATTGCGGTTCTGTGGATGGCAATTTATATTGTCTCGAGTATCGCACGGGCCGCCTGCGCTGGAAATTCGAATCAAAAGCTGCGATTACAGGCTCGCCAGTGGTGTTTGACGATATTGTATATTTTGGCTCAACAGACCATCACGTTTATGCTTTATTTGCCTAAAAGGAGCTCCCGTGGCTGATTTCTTTCAAAAACTGTTTGGAAAAAAACCAAAAGCGAAGGAACAACCCGCTCAACAGAAACCGGTTGACCTGGCTGTTACCGCGCCGCTTTCAGACCAGCAGATCAACTCCATTCTGATGAACCAGTACCTGAAATATGAGATGAAACAGCTTATCGCCAGCGTGGGGCAGTCTGTTGGAAAACAACGCGAGCATAATGAAGACAGCCTGCTTGCGCTTACCACCACTATTTCCGGCGGGGCTGAGAGTATTCCCTTTGGTTTGTACATTGTTGCAGACGGCATGGGCGGACACCAATTCGGCGAGGTGGCAAGTAACGCCGCCGTGCGCATCATGGGCGGCAACATTACCAGAAAATTCCATTCCTATCTGTACAATTTGCCCACGCAAGTTCTTCAGGAGTCTTTGCAGGAGGTGATGGAAACTGCGGTCATGGAAGCTCATCAATACGTTCAACGTGAAGCGCCCGGCAGCGGCACCACGGTGACAGCTGCGCTTGTTTTAGGGCAGCAGGTAACGATTGCTCACGTGGGAGACAGCCGCGCTTACTCCGTTTTCCCTGATGGCAGGGTCGAGCCAATCACCCGCGACCATTCACTGGTTAAGCGGCTTGAAGAATTGGGACACCTGAGCAAGGACGAGGCTGCGAATTTTCCGCATCGCAATGTGTTGATCCGTGCGCTGGGGCAGGGTGAAGCGCTTGAGGCGGATATATTTACCATTCCCTTCCCTCAAGCGGGCTACCTCATGTTATGTAGCGACGGTCTATGGGGCGTTGTCAGCGACAAGGATATTCAGCGCTTTATCGCTGAAGCGCCCAATCTGCACCGCGCATGTCAAAGCATGGTTGAGTCTGCCAATGCGGCGGGTGGTCCTGATAATATTACGGTTGTTCTTGTACAAATGATCGGATAATTATGCCATCGCGCAGTTCGGATTATTACGCTGTTCTTGGTGTCTTCCGTGATGCTTCACAGGAGGAGATTAAACGCGCTTATTTTGAAGCGGCTCAACGGCTACATCCGGACAAAAACGTTGCTGCCGGCGAAACGGAATTATTCCTTGAGATACAACAAGCCTATGAAGTCCTCTCGAATCCCAAGCGCCGCAATCTGTACGATGCCACCTTGCCCCCGGAGATTAACGGAAATTCTGTTTTAAAGCACGAAGTGCTTTTCAGCCGCCCAAACCTTGTCAAACTGGGCGAGCCGCAACTGCTTTATATGCACCTTGATGTAAGCCCGCGCGAAGAACAGGCAAACCTTCCCTCCCCGCCACTTAACATCTGCCTTGTGCTTGATCGCTCCACATCCATGCAGGGCGATAAGATGGATATGGTGAAAGCCACTGCCATTCAATTACTGCGCAGTTTACGCGCGGAGGATGTGTTCAGCGTGGTCGCTTTTAGCGATTATGCCGAAGTCGTCATCCCTGCCGCGTTTAACGTCGATAAAAAGAAGCAGGAAGGGCGCATTCAGATGATTTATCCATCGGGTGCGACTGAAATTTACAATGGCTTGAAGGCGGGTTATCAAGAGGTGCGCCGCACAGTAGACCCCTCGCGCGTCAATCACATCATCCTGCTGACCGATGGTCAGACCTATGGGGATGAGCAGGAGTGCCTAAAGCTTGCCGAGTCTGCCGCCGCCCAGAATATCGGCATAAGCGGCATGGGAATTGGCAGCGATTGGAATGATATTTTTCTGGATGCCCTTGCCAGTAAAACAGGCGGGTCGTCCGCCTATATTTCAACGCCCAAGGACATTCAACGCCTGCTCGTGGATAAATTCAATGCGCTCATCAGCACCTATGCAGATGATATCATCCTCGAGTTTCAAGAGCAGGAGGATGTGAAAATTAATTACGCATTTCGCCTGCAGCCTGATGGAAGTTCCCTGGTGATCGAACCTCAAATGCACCTTGGCCCGATTCTGCGGGACACCCCCCTGCAAGTTCTGTTTGAATTTGTGGTTAACCCTTCTGCCTTGAAGACAGATGTGCTTACGCTTTTGAACGGTTCACTAAAGGCATCCATCACAGGGCGACCCACACCCGTCCCTCCCATTCGGCTAAATCTCAAACGTGAAGTTCATTCTGATCCCTCCTCCGAATTGCCCCCAACCCGTATTTTGACCGCGCTTTCACGCCTCACTCTGTATCGGATGCAGGAACGCGCCCGTGCCTCCGCAGACGCCGGTCAATTTGATTCGGCTGCGCGGCAACTGCAAAATCTGGCAACTCACCTGCTTTCAAAGGGAGAACATGCTCTTGCCAAAACAGCTTTGTTTGAAGCTGACAACCTGGAAAAAATGCATGCCTGGAGTGCAAGCGGAAATAAGGATGTCAAATATAGTACTCGCGCACTTTTATTGGGTGGCGTAAAGGAGAAAGAAAAATGATTATTTGTTCCAACTGCAAACATACCAACATGGCAGGCGCCATGTATTGCGCGGAATGTGGCGCTCAGTTGATTGGCAGGGACACTCTTACTACTCAAAACATTACAACAGAGCAGTTTGAGAAAGTTAATGAACACCTGCCTAAAGGCGACGACACGTATCAGCCATTTGACGGCAGTGACGCATGGGGAAGCTTGCATTTACTGGATACGGGGCAAGTGCTCCCTCTTTCTGTACGAAATGAATTCACCATGGGGCGCGTGAGCGAAGGTCAGCCCATTATGCCTGATATTGACCTCTCGCCCTATCAAGCCTATGCAGCGGGTGTGTCGCGGCTTCACGCGGTAATCAAGCGGGATGCCGGACGCATTGTCTTTATTGACCTGGGTTCCGCCAACGGCACATACATCAATGGAAAGCGTCTTATTCCCAATGTTGAGCAGGTTCTTAGCCATGGTGACATTGTTGCGCTCGGAAAATTAAAACTCCAAATCCTGTTCAAGAATATCTAATAATAAAAGAGAGCCTGCAATGCCATATTCTGTTATTTTACATGTTACCGGTGAAACAGCCATTTTAGGCGAGGTGGATGAATTGCCCAAGCCCACAGACGTTATTCTTATAGTTTCGAATCCGCGCCAGCGTGACGGCAAGGATTTACATTATATTAGTAATAATGTTGTCAAGGTTATTTGGCCCGTTGCCAAGGTGAATTTCATTGAAATCCTTGAAAGCGGCGATGAAGAAAAGATCATTGGCTTTGTGAGGGAATAAAAATGCCCGACTCCGTGGAACGCCGCCGTATTCTTGTTGTGGATGACGAGGAGCGCATGGTGCGATTTATCCGCATGAATCTTGAGCATGATGGCTTTCAAGTGAGTGAAGCCTTTAATGGAAAACAAGCCATTCAAAAACTGCGCGATGTCACCCCTGATCTTATTTTGCTCGATGTGATGATGCCCGACCTGGATGGCTTTGAAGTGCTCGAGACTGTTCGCGAGATCACAAATGTTCCCGTGATCATGCTCACCGCCAAAGGCGAGGAGGATGACCGTGTGCGCGGACTTGAACGCGGCGCGGATGATTACGTCACCAAGCCGTTTAGCCCGCGTGAACTGGTCAGCCGTGTAAAGGCGGTGTTGCGCCGCACCGAAGGCGCCACTGGCTCCATGCACGGCTTGCTCGAAATTGATAAACGCCTCAAAATAGATTTCGACCGCCGTGAAATATGGCTCGAAGGCAAACTTGTAAAGTTGCGACCAACCGAGTACCGCCTGCTCTTTCATCTTGTGCAAAATGCGGGCTGGGTGGTTTCCCACGACCAACTGCTCCAAAAGGTCTGGGGCTATGAATATCGCGACGAGCCGCATTATGTGCGCCTTTACATCAACTATCTGCGTCAGAAATTGGAGAAAGACCCCGCCGACCCCAAGTACATTCTCACCGAGCGCGGTGTGGGCTATCGCTTCGTGGATTTCAAACGCGCAAAAGAATAAGTCAAATTTTCTAATAAAATGAGTACACAACGCTTGCGTTTTTTTAACGCAGGCGTTTTAAATTAAGGGCGTCAGTTAAAACCAATCCACCTAAAAGGAGGTACCTATGTCAAACTTAATTCGTTGGGAGCCCGCTCGTGAAATGATGACCTTGCGCGATGCCATGGATCGCCTCTTTGACGATGCCTTCACGCGCCCGCTCCGCCTAAATGATGGTCAGATGTCCATGCTTGCAGTGGACATGTACCAGACCGATAATGAGATTGTGGTCAAAGCCGCTATTCCCGGTGTCAAGGCTGATGACGTGCAGATCAACGTCACAGGTGAGGTGCTAACCATCAAGGGTGAGACCAGGGAAAAGGAAGAGGTGAAGGAGAAGGCGTATCACCTTCGTGAGCAGCGCTGGGGCATGTTTGAACGCGCAATTCCCCTGCCTGCGGATGTGGTCGCAGATAAAGCCAAAGCCGAGTTCGAGAACGGCATCCTCACCATCACGCTCCCCAAAGCCGAGGAAATCCGCCCCAAAACTATCAGCATCAAGACGAAGTAACCCCCAAAAAGGAGGCAGGAGATCTCGACCCCGAAGTCTGTTCTGTACTAACAAAAACGTTAACCGTTGTGCAATCATCGGACAAGCGTAGGGTTAGCGTCAAGCAGGTTTTGAAGGTCAGTGATAAAGTTACAAAGTAATGTGATTTCTCTTCTCCTCCTTGTGAAAAGAGAGCCGGGATAGGCGATCCCGGCTCTCTCGATTCTATGACAGGTGACAGTCACTTTGCAAGTGACTGTCACCTCTTGATAACGTGACAAACGTCAGCGGGGAAAATGGCTATAATAAATTAAGCACAATTATTTTCCCGCAAACAAGGAGTTCAGCATGTCCAAAACTGACTGGATTACACAGGAAATCGAAGCCCTGCAAAGCGCGGGGCTATATAACCGCATCCGCACCATCGGCTCGCCGCAAGGCGCATGGCTCAGCGTGGACGGCAAGCGGGTCTTGAATTTCTGCTCGAACAATTATTTGGGACTGGCGAATCACCCCGCGCTGGTGGCGGCGGCGAAAAAAGCACTGGACGAAATGGGCGTGGGTCCCGGCGCGGTGCGCTCGATTGCGGGAACCATGACCCTGCATGTGGAGCTCGAAAAACGCCTCGCCCAATTCAAAGGCGTCGAAGCGGCAATCACCTTCCAGTCGGGATTCACCGCCAATTTGGCAACCATCCCCGCGCTGGTCGGCAGGGAGGATGTCATCTTCTCCGATA
>JFJP01040849.1_pt1 | contig 10564 bp, 8 predicted proteins | sample 431651 | NCBI WGS metagenome assembly JFJP01 (sample SAMN02602958, study PRJNA72255) | Microbial mat metagenome, whole genome shotgun sequencing project. | biome: fresh water; feature: sink hole; material: water; isolation source: purple microbial (photo- and chemosynthetic) mats found in...
GATTGTCCCTATTGCAAAGGGCTGGAAGGAGAACTGGCCAAGCTCGATAACGTCTCGATTTTTACCTTCCTGTATCCCCTGGATGGACTGCATCCCGACGCCAAGGGGAAAGCGGAGCGAGTCTGGTGTGCATCCAATCGTGCCAAGGCCTGGTCGGAATTGATGGCCACTGGCAAGGTTGCCGAGAGTCCCAAGTGCGCCACACCGATTGAACGCATCAATCAGCTGGCGAACAGTCTGGGCATCAACGGCACGCCCACGATGATTCTTCAGGATGGCAGTTTGATTCCGGGCGCGGCTCCTGCCACCGAAATTGATCGGCGTCTGGCGGGTAATCCGGCCACCACGAAAGCGGCCATTACCCCCAGGCTGAAAGGAAATTGATCATGCGCCAGGTTTGGGGGATGGCTGCCATCGTCGCTTTGGGCTTGAACGGATGTGCCGGTACCCTCACCGGGCTTGAAGGTGAGAGTAAGTTCGCCTGTAAGGCTCCGGATGGCGTGACCTGTTCATCGCTCTCCGGTATTTACACCAATGCCGTGGCCAACAATCTCCCGGCGCTGCGCAAAGAAGGAAAGGGCGAGCAGGCCACTACAACCCATTCAAAGGAAGCGTTGATCACTGGTCAGGTTGCCTCTTCCGGTGATCCCTTGCGGATACAGCCCAAGATCGTACGCATCTGGATTGCCCCTTGGGAAGACACGGATGGGGACTTGCACGACCAATCCTATCTGTACGTGGTCGCCAATTCAGGGCGCTGGGCCATTGAGCATAGTCAGCGACAAATCGTTGGCCGCTATCGACCGACTTTCCTCAAGCCCGGAACCACAGGAAAAGCCGTTCAGAAACCGCTGCCGCAGACACAACGCCCGATGCTGCCGCTTGGTGGGACGACGCTACCGGGCAATCAGGCCATCGGTCCGACGGGAAGTGATGCTTTCGCGGGAGATCCCGAGTGAGCTTTCTTGAAGCCGTTAAAACGGTCTTCTATGGCGAGCGATTTGAGCCTGCCGATGCGGTGCAGCGCAACCTCCTGGAGCGTATCGCCACGCTTCCCAGACTCACCGGCATCCTTCCGTATCTGGGCTGGATGGGTGACGAGGGCATGTATGTGCTTGATCAGGGCGCCTTTGGTGACAAACACGGACTCTCCATGGGATTCTGTATCGAGACGGTGCCGCAAACCGGTTCTAACGAGGAAATGGAGCGCGTACTGGCGAGCCTGTTCATGTCGTGTCCGACTGGCACCGGTATTCAGATCTCTCTTTACGCCAGTCCGCATATCCTGCCTTCCCTCAGAGAGCAGGCCAACATGCTGCCAGTGGACGAGACTCGTTCCGGAGAAGGGGAGTCAAATCGGAATCGGAACATCTATCGCGTTCTCGGCCGGCGCCGCATCGACCACTACCTGAAGGGTGCGGGCAAGTCGCTCTTCTCGCATCACGTCTATTTGCTGCGCGACTACCGCTGTGTGATTGCCATCAGTACGCCGTTGGACCCGGAAAGTCCGGCCGACGTTGAAGAGGCCATTCGCATCAAGGAAAGCACGCACTCCACCTTGCGCTCAGCCCATATGCCCGGTTGGGATTGGGGACCGGAAAGTCTGCTGAACTATGTCGCGGATTTCTTCGATCACGAGCGGGTACTGGGCCAACCGGAAGAACGGCATATCGAATACGACAGCTCACGATCGCTGCGCAGCCAGTTGTCGAACCCTGAAATTGCTTCTGCCGTTGCCGATACGTTCATCAAGTATCGGAAGGAGGGTGGCGCTGAGACGGCGATGCAGTGTTTCTCGGTACGCCAGTACCCAAAGTATTACCGGCTGGGAAACATGGGCTCTCTGATTGGGGATTACTACCAGATGGCACTGGCGATTCCGTGTCCCTTTCTCATCACCATGGGGGCCATCCTCCTGGATTACGAATCGGCCAGGAGCAAAGCGTTGATCAAGGCGGCACGGGCGACACAGGCCGCCGGTTCCTACATGTCGCACTTCCAGCCAGATCTTCAGGATCGCAAGCGTGACTGGGACATGGTCCTTCGCGCCTTCGACAACGGTCGCAACGTTGTCCAGATGTATCACCAGATCGTGCTCTTGTCGCGGATCGAGGACGTTTCCCGCACTGAACATGCCGTCCGTGCCGTCTGGCGTGCCAGAGGATTTGATCTTGCCAAGGATGTCTATCTGCAGCACCAGGCGTTTGTGGCCTCCATGCCCTGCACACTGAGCCCGGCCCTGCAAAAGGATCTGCAATTGTTTGGCCGGGCGGGAACGAAGACAGCGGACAACGCCGTCATGACCTCACCGCTGATCGCCGAATGGAAGGGCACGGCCACACCCGTCATGACCTTGTTCGGTCGCCGTGGTCAGATCATGACCTTCGATCTCTTCGACAATACGGGCGGCAACTACAACTTTGCCGTCGCGGCACTCTCCGGATCCGGCAAGTCAGTTTTCGTGAACGAAATGGCTTTCCGTTATCTCGGTACCGGTACCAAGGTGTGGATCATCGATGTGGGGCGCTCCTACCGAAACCTGTCTGAGTTGCTGGACGGCGAGTTCATTGAGTTTTCCGATGAGCGTACCAACACGATTTGTCTGAATCCGTTCTCCATGGTCGTGGATATCAACAACGACATGGAAATGCTGCTTCCCCTGGTCGCGCAAATGGCCAGTCCCCGTGGGCCACTCGATAACTACGCCTACTCGGCGCTGTCAGCAGCCATCAAGCGCGTCTGGGACCAGAAGGAAAAGGCAGCAACGATTACCGATGTCTATGAGCTGCTGCGTACCGGACGCTTGAGTGATGAGGGAGAGATGGAGCGGGACCTTTCCCGATTGGCTACATCTCTGGAGCCTTATACGAAGTACGGGATCTATGCGAGCTACTTCGAAGGCGAGGCCAACATCGAATTTCGCAAGAATCTGGTCGTGCTGGAACTGGAAGAGCTCAAGGCCAAGAAGGATCTGCAGGCCGTGGTGATGCAGTTGATGATGTATCGCATCACTCAGGAAATGTACCTCGATCGATCCAAACGCAAGCTGGTCATCATCGATGAGGCCTGGGATCTCATGGGCAGCGGGTCGAGTGCAAACTTTATCGAGGCTGGCTATCGGCGTGCCCGGAAGTATGGCGGTGCGTTCGGGACCATCACGCAGTCGGTCGACGACTATTACAAAAACGACGCGACACGGGCGGCCATCACCAATGCCGACTGGTTGTTCCTCCTCAGGCAAAAGCCGGAAAGCATCGATCGGCTTGGAAAAGAGGGGAAGCTTCATGTCGACGAGTGGATGAAGCGGCAACTGTCATCGGTCAGCACCGAGCATGGCCATTACTCGGAGATCTATGTTCATGGCCCGATGGGCTCTGGGGTAGGGCGGCTGATTCTCGATCCGTTCTCGATGTTGCTGTATTCCACCCGTGCGGAGGATTACCAGGCAATCAAGACGTTGACCGATCAGGGGATACCCGTCACCGAAGCCATTGAGACCATCATTGAACGCAGGGGTACCGCATGAACGTGAGGCGCCTTCTGGCGATGTGCTTCTTATCGGTCTTTGCCTCGTGCGCCATTGGTTACTCCTGGCTTCGCGCACATCCATCACCGCGCCTGGTACGTGTCGATGTCGGCAGTCTGTTCGAGGAGCAGAAAAAGATACTGGCTGCGCGACTAAAGCCCGGCATGACTGAAGAGGAGCAAAAGGCCATCTTTCTGGTGGCCGCCGATTATGGAAAGCAGGTTGATGAGGCCTTGAACACCATCGCCAACGAATGCCGTTGTGGCGTCCTGAACACGGCTGCACTGGTTCGCATGCCCGAGGCTGCGGATACAGGGATCCCCGATGCCACGGACCGGGTTCGTCAGTTACTGGCGCAGAAGTAGGGCTGGCCGATGCTCAAGCGTTGGCCGCTCCTGCTTTCCGGGTGCCTATTGATGAGTTCGACATGCGCATCGGTCAGTACTGGGGGAATGGACTATCCATCGGTCTGGAGTTGTGACGACGCCAAGTTCCACTGGTACTGCGACAACGAGCCTGATGACTCCACTGATCCGGAAAAGCTGCCGGCAAAGAACAAGAGCAAGGAAGAGGCTGCGCTGGAGGAACTGGAACGGATGCGCAAATCGCTGGAGGCGAAACGGGCCTTGGCTTTGATGCAGCCTTCGCCAGAAAACCTCAAAGCCTACATCACGGCGCAGGAAGCCTTGATGGATCGGGCGTCGGTGTTTTCAGACGTCTGGCGGCGCGTCATCTGGGCCAATCCGGAAATCAATTACCAGTTGCGCAACCCGGTCAATAACGCTGCGATCCAGGTGCGTGACAGCGAGCGTACCCAGAAGGAACGAAGCTCACTCAAGGAAATTGCCAAGGAGTGGGGCGTGTTCTTCATATTCCGGTCGGATTGTTCCTACTGCCATCGCATGGCGCCAGCGCTCAAGCTGCTGTCGGATACCTACGGCATCACGATATTTCCGGTCAGTCTGGATGGAGGTGCTTTGCCTGACTTCCCCAAACCAGCGATGGATAACGGCATGGCCAAGGTGCTTGATGTCAAACAGGTTCCCTATGTGGCACTGGGGAATATCAAGGATCGCCGTCTGATTCCGCTGGGTTCGGGCGTCCTGTCGGTACAGGACATTGTTGAGCGCATCTACATCCTGACCCAGACACAGCCCGGGGATTTGTACTGAGGGACTTCATGCTCAAGAAACGTCTAATTGCCAGTCTACTGGCGCTGATCATTCCCTTGTCGTCACAGGCCAACGTGCAAACCAGCATGCAAAGCTGGTTCAACGACATCGGCGCCTATGGCAACGTCACCGGCCCTGCTGCCTATCAGGGGCAGACCATGAATCTGTACTCGGGAGGCAGTCTGTACATGCGTACCCCCGTCAAGAATTACCAGTTGGCCACGATCTCACCCCCTGGTTTCAAGGCGGGTTGCGGCGGTATCGATCTATTTGCTGGATCGTTTTCCTTCATCAACAAAGAGCAACTCACCGCCTTGTTGCGGAACATCGCCAATAACGCGATCGGCTACGCCTTCATGATGGCGGTCAAATCCATTTCCCCGGATCTGGCGGATCTGATGCAGTACCTCCAGGATCAAATCTCCAAGATCAACAACCTCAACATCAATTCCTGTCAGGCCGCCGAGGGAATGGTCGCCGCCATTGGCAGTACACTGACTGACAAAACTCAGGAAAAGGAAGGCAAGGTCGCGGGCGCTTCCCTTAACCTTTACGCCGACGTGTTCGAGTCGTGGGATGCGTGGAAGGATCGCGCTAAAGCCAAGCAGACCCGGGATGCAGCAATCACTGCCGATGCGCGAAACAAAGACACCTTCGATCCTGGCAACGTGGTGTGGCGGGCTTTGCTCAGGGTCAACGGTGTTGATAACGAGACCCGCCAACTCATGATGAGCATGACGGGCACCATCATCATCGTTCCGCCAGGCGAGGACGAGTCGGGTTCCAGCACTGACCAGAAGGCAAAGTGGCTCTACAAGCCGGGTGCAAAGATCACCTTCCGACAGTTTGTGGGTGATGGTTCCTCGGCAACCGCCACGCTTTCTGGGTTGATCTGCGATGAGTACGCCGATTGCAAGAACCCAACCTATACCGAGAATGGCATCACGTCAGGGTCGTTCGCCAAGTACGTTCGCGACAAGATCGTCACCATGAAGCAGAAGGTGGAGAGCCGCAATGCAGGCGGGCAGGGGACGATGGATGTCTCGCTGATCAGCGCATCGAGCTTGCCGGTCTGGAAGATGTTGTCGCTCGCCGCCAATATGCCAGGGGGTGATTTCGTCGTGGAAAACCATACCCAGCTCGTCGCCGTTGATGTCGCCCACTCGTATTTCACGAACCTCGCTAAAACACTCCGTGAGGCCGTCCAGAATGAAATGGGCAAAGGCAATGCCGATGTGGCCGAAGCCGCCAAGTCGATCTTGAGCCGCGTGACAGAACTCGAACAGGAAGGCCGGGAAATGCTTGTGGCCGAATATCAGAAGGGCGTTCAGGTGGCCCAGATGCAACGCAGCATCCAATGGCTCGATCAGTCCCTCAAAGCCGGTCTGCCCACCAATGTGTTCCAGTCGATGATGGCTTTCAATCGCTAGGGCAGGGTTTGAGCTGCAATGAACTTTGAGGTCTATGCCTACTGGAATATCGAGGAACTTGCGGCCACCTTCAATGCCGTGGCGGCCCTCATGGGCAGCGGCGATTATCTTGGACTGCTGCGCACGCTGGCGCTTGTCGGCATTCTTTCACTGGCGCTGGTGGTCCTGGCTGGCAAAGGACGGATGGAGGAATTCTGGAAGTGGGTGATCATGCTGGCCGTTTTCAACGGCATGCTGCTGGTACCGAAGACGAACGTTATTGTTGTCGACAGGACTGGATCAGCACCTTCCCAAGTCGTCGCAAACGTGCCCATTGGCCTCGCGGCGTTTGCACACTCCACCAGCAAGATCGGGGATTGGCTGACCGGTGCCTTTGAGACCGTCTTCGCGCTGCCCAATGATTTGCAGTTTCGAACCAGTGGCTCACTCTTCGGGCATCGCGTCTTGCAAGAACGCCTGGCCATCAAAAGTGGCCAGCCGATCCTGACCAGCAATTTCTATGAGTTTTACCGCGAGTGCATCACGCCCGAGTTAGCTTCGGGTTACATCCGCATGAATGACCTGATGAAGACCAACGACATCTGGGGTGCCTTGAGTGGCATGACCAATCCGTCGCGCCTCGTCTCGATTCGGGATACCACCGATCCAAGCCTCATTCAAACCATGGGCTGCAATGACGGCTACACAGCGATCACCACGCAGTTGAATGCCGAGACAGTCATTCAACTGGGTCTTCTGGGTAATCGCATGTACCCAGGAATGTCTTCTGCCCTGGCCAATACCGCGATAGCGGGGTCTCTGGCGACCAGTACCAGTTACTTGCTGGAGCTATCCGCGAATGCAACCGATACGATCAAGCAGTCGATTGTCTCGAATGCTGTGATTGATGCCCAGTACACCATCCCTTCCCAGATCGGTGATGCGGCGAGTGCCGCAACCAACCTGGCGCAAGCGCAGGCAGTTCGCCAGACCAGCGACTCCTACAAGGCGATGGCCAAGCTCGCGGAAGGGACCATGCCGAAAGTGCGCAATGCCATTGAACTGGTTCAGTACGCGGTATTCCCGATCATCCTGATCCTGACATTGATTGCCGGCCACCATGGGGGCACGGTCCTGAAAATGTATGCGGGCAGCTTGATCTGGATCCAGCTCTGGCCACCGCTCTACGCCATCATGAACTTCCTCATGAATGTTCAGGCTCAGAAGGCCCTGACCAGTGCCACCAATGGTGGCGGGATGTCGCTTGAAGCCTACGGCTATCTCAACAACTCGGTGGTCAGTGACCAGGCTATCGCGGGGATGCTGGTCCTGTCGATTCCTGCCATTGCCGCTGCCTTGATCAAGTGGGGTGATGCAGGTCTGCGATCGGTTGGATCGTCTTTTGCCCCACGGGATGCCGAAAAGGCAGCGGCGTCACTCGCTCAGGGCAACATGAACATGGGAAATGCTTCACTGGGCAATGTGCAGCAGGGAAATTACTCGGCACTGCAACACTCGACACAGCCCTCCCTATCGACAGGAGTTGCCAAGATGGTCATGGCGGATACCGCTGGCTCGATCGAGCGAACGGGGGATGCCATGACCGTCAAGAGCGGCAATATGAGCATGACGGGATTCGACTCGAACCGGGATGGCCGCTTTACAATCGACGAAGTAACGAATGTCTCCGCAGCAGGATCGTCGCTGATGGGCGCCATCGCACAATCCGGGTTAGGACGCTCAGCGTCGGATGTCCAATACTCAGGTGAGGGTACGCAAGCCTCTACGGGCAAAGCCAGCACATTGGGGGGTTCGAAAACCGCGAAACTCACCCAGGATCAAAGTGCCGTGTTTCAACGGCAGTTATCGAAGGCATTGAATTCGGAGATTGGTGGAGACACCAGTGCTGGAGTGACTTCAGGGGCCGGCAACGCGGTTTCCATGGGGCGAGACTTCTCTGCAAAGAAAGGACTGACCAATCACGAAGGCGCGTCCATGGATTCCGTCCTGACCGCAGGAGGTAGTGGTGCACAAAGCAAGTCTGGAGAGGGACAGGCTTCAAAAGATCCTGGACGAGCGGGGCAGTTGGCCATGGCACTTGCAGAAAAGGCTTCCGGTGTATCGGCGCGTGTGGCAGGGGGTGTCAAAACCGGGCAGCGCTATGACGAGTCGGCCGATCAAACGCTCAGGACTGCAACGCAGGACGAGTTAAGGCAGGCCGCCGAGGTGGCCAAGCGCGGCCTGCTTCGTGTTGCGGGATCAACCTCTGACCAAGGGGTAAAGCAAGCGGCAGAGCGGGCAGCAGCTACCCTCGACAAAGCCAAGACCTACGACAGCAAGGAACTCGCCTCACTGACCGAGCAGCAGGAGGCAGGCAGTCGTCGCCAGGCGGGGAATGAGAACCGCTCCAATGTTTCAGTGGATGAATCCCTGGTCATGGCGAAGTCTGGCTATGAAATGCTCTTCGGGAAAGGCTCTGAAGTCACGCCGGAGCGCCTGGCCGCGTTTCAGCGCGAGTGGAATTCGAATCAGGGCTTTCGCGAAGATGTTGCCTTGGAGACCAGGGACCGTCTTGCCAAGTCTCGTCTGGCTGCGGAAGGGGTTGAGCCACCCAAATTCCAGGACGCTGTTCGAGGCGAAGGCCAAACGGCACTCGCTGCACTGGATAGCAAAGGAAACGATGCGGTTGCATCACAGGGGCTGGCAAACAGCAGGCACGTAGAACGACAGCAATATCAGAATCCACGATCCATGCCGGATCTGTCACCAGCGGCGAAGACATACGCCGAATCGTTTAACGCTGCGTCTGACCACGTCAAGCGGAAGGAATCGCAGGTGTCGCTTGAAAGTGGGATCACGGTCATGGCGAATCAGTTGTATCAGGAGCGCCAACGAGGAACGGGAACCGTGCTCCTGAATACCTACGGATTTGGTGCCGGGTCAGCCAGTGTTCAGGATTACGCGGGCAAGTTGAGAGAAGCTGCGCAAAAGGACCCTGAACTAGCCCAGGGCTTAGCGACCATAGGCAGCAATAATCGCGCAGGCGTAGAACCCTCGCATGCTGACATGGCATGGCTGGAAGGAAAGGCTAAACAGTCTGTACGCCAGGCGGAAGGAAGTGCTTCTGAGGGAGCAGGCTGGGTTGTCGATCAAGCAGGAAAAGCACTGGATCTCTTTTCGCCGAATAGCTCACCATCCCCAAGAAAATGATTGCAAAGGGGCAAGAAGAAATCAGTCGTCGTCGAGGGGGTCATGAGCAATACGGACGCCACCTGCGTACATCCCAAATCCCTGGAAGCCTGGGCCTACGCCCGAAAAGTTCATCGAGTTCGGATCCTGATCATTCTGTGCGTCAGCGAAGCGTGATCCCCGCTTGGTTTCTGCTTCACCACGACGCAGCACAAAGCGAATAAATGCAGCCGCCAGGAAGATCCATGAAAGCAGGGCGACCACAAGTATGGTCTTTTCGTTGCCGAACTTTCCGACCAAGCATGCGGCGACTAGGGTTGTTCCAAGCAGCCCTAGGGACTCAACGATCTTCCCGCTATGGAACAACCTCAATGCGGCAACCACCATCCGGTAGCTCAGATAGAGCAGCACGATTACCGGAACGGCAAACAGAACTGTACCCAACACAATTCGATCCATGGGAAACTCAAGATAGCTCAACATATCGGTTCAATAATACGCGCAAAGCGCGTATAGTCATAGTATGCTTATCCAGCCTCATTAAGATGCCAGCTTCCGGCCATCCCCTTCCATTGGAAATCTTTGAAGCGCGTAAGCGACTCGGAATTACTCAATCAGAAGCTGGAAAGATGTTGCATACCACCTGTCGTGTGTGGCAGCAATGGGAGGCCGGTGATCGCAAAATGCACCCAGCTTTCTGGGAGCTGTTTCAAATAAAAGCTATGTTCAATGCGCGTAATTAATCGTAGTTTCAGAGACTAAATTATCTGTGCCAATGCCGAGGATTTGCAGGCGATGTCCATGATGTTTGCTGCATTGCTCAAGTAATGATCGGTGGTAAGATCAATTTTTTCTAAACCTGATCCGGGAGATCTCATGAATAAGTCCGAACTCATCGAAATTATTGCCAAAGATACTGACCTGTCCAAGGCATCTGCCGGTGGCGCACTGGACGCAACGATTGCTGCGATCGTCAAAGCAGTTTCCAAGGGCGACAACGTCACATTGATTGGTTTCGGAACGTTCAAGTCATCGAAACGTGCTGCTCGCATTGGGCGCAATCCTCAGACTGGCAAGGAACTTAAGATTGCAGCTACCACCGTTCCGCGTTTCACTGCCGGCACTGGTTTCAAGACCGCCGTGGCTGGAAAGAAAGCTGCGAAGAAAAAATAGATTTAGTTGGCTTCGCGTACTTAAATGGCACCAGTGCTCTTCGTCCTGGTGCCATTTGATTTCAGACAGAAGTACTCAAGAGCGCTCGCAGTTGC
>JFJP01042247.1_pt1 | contig 10562 bp, 9 predicted proteins | sample 431651 | NCBI WGS metagenome assembly JFJP01 (sample SAMN02602958, study PRJNA72255) | Microbial mat metagenome, whole genome shotgun sequencing project. | biome: fresh water; feature: sink hole; material: water; isolation source: purple microbial (photo- and chemosynthetic) mats found in...
CGTTTGAAAATATCGTTTTTGTTGATACACTTGATAATCTGGGTTTTGGCTATGCAGGAAAACAGGGTCATTTTGAAGGATTTGGTTTAAGCATAGAAAATTCAAAAAGAATAAAATATCAAAATGATAAAAAAATATCGGTAGTGATAGGAAATCCACCGTATAATGCGAATCAACAGAATGAAAACGATAATAACAAAAATAGAGCTTACAAAGAAATAGATAAACGAATAAAAGAAACATACATTCATCACAGTAATGCCCAGAAGTCAAAAGTTTACGATATGTATGCTCGTTTTTATCGTTGGGCAACCGACAGAATAAACGGCAACGGTATTGTGGCGTTCATTACGAACCGCTCATTTATTGACAGCCGTACTTTCGATGGATTCAGAAAAAGTATTTCACAAGAATTTGATTATGCTTATATTGTGGACTTGCACGGAGATATTCGTGCAAACAGTGAACAAGCAAAAGCAAATGTTTTTAATATAATGACAGGTGTTGCCATTGCTTTTTTCATACGAAAAGAAAAAGCAGATACAAAATTGATAAAATATTACTCTGTCGATTTTGAAACGGCAAAAGAAAAATTGGAATTTTTACAAGACAATCCATTACGTACAATTCCATTTGAAAATATTCAAGCCGATAAAAATAACAATTGGATAAATATTGCTGATAATGATTTTCAAAAACATAATTTATTAATAGATAAACAAAATAAACTTGCAAAAGTTATAAAAAATAAGGAAGTTTTATTTTATAAATATTCAAACGGTATTAATACGGCAAGAGATGAGTGGACTTATGATTTTGACAAAGAAAATCTAAAACAAAAAATAAAATATTTTTACGATGAATATAATTATGTTGTAAAAGATTGGAAGAGCCATATCAAAGGAATTAAGAGTTTTGCAAACATGAAACCAGATGAAAAAATAAAGCTAGCTTCTGATTTCGTATTTTCAAAAGAATTCACAATTAAATGGAGTGGACGGCTTTTTAGAGATAAACTACTTAAATTAAGAATCGGTAAATTCAAATCTGAATTTATACGTTTTGCTCATTATCGTCCTTTTACTAAAAAATTTTTGTATTCTGATTATATTCCGTTAGATATACAAGGACAATTATTTGATTTCATGCCAAGTAATGGTCAAAATAAAATAATATCAATAAATCAATCAAAAAAAGAATTCAATGTTTTAGCATCTGATACATTAATTGATTTACATTTTAACGGTGATAGTGTTTGTATTCCATTATTTCGCTATGACAAGGGTAATCGCATTGATAATTTAACAGATTGGGGTTTAAAACAATTTACAGAGCATTACAAAGATGAAACGATAACCAAAGAAGCTGTATTTTATTATACTTATGCAGTTTTCCACAATACTGAATATACAAAAAAATACGAATTAAATTTAAAACGAGAATTTCCAAGAATACCTTTTTACCTTGATTTTTGGAAATGGAGCAAGTGGGGCAAAGAATTAATGGATTTACACATTGGTTATGAAAACGTAGAGAATTATGAATTAAAAATTACGAATTACGATATAAAGGAAAAGCCAAAATGCAAATTGAAGGCATTGCCTGAAAACGGTGAAATTATTTTAGACGAAAACACAAGTATTTCAGGTATTCCCGATATGGCTTGGGAATATAAATTTGGTAATCGCAGCGCATTGCATTGGATAGTTGACCAATACAAAGAAAAAACAATTGATGATAAAACTATTGCCGAAAAGTTTAATACTTACAAATTTGCCGATTACAAAGAAACAGTGATTGATTTGATAAAGCGATTAACAACCGTTTCGGTGCGAACAATGGAAATTTTAAGTCAAATGGAACTAACAAAAAAATAACCATGACACCTAAGTTTTGCAACTTATTTTTCTGATAATGTTTTGATTGATTTGCTTGTAAATGCGATTGTAAATAGAAAATGTATAACGTTTTTTTCTACAAAACGTAATCAATTCGATACTTACAAAGGAGTTCCATATATAGAGCGAGGCGAAATAATGTTTAAATTTTCGCTTCCGCTAATAGAAAATTATATGCAGTGGAATTTACTGTTGGAGGTTAAATCGGGTGATAAAAACCAACCCCATTTTTCATTAATCAAAAATAAAGATAAAAACTTCAATTTAGAAATCGTAAAAAAATGCTTTGAAAAAAATAAAATTAGCAATGATCTGGCAGAAATAGTAGCGGGTTTGGCAAACCAAAATAAAAAAGCAACATTTTATTTAGCCGACACTTATTATAATGTGCAAAAAATTGAAGCAAAAGTATATTCGACTTTGTTATACAAACATCCGGTCGTATTGTTTCACCCATTAAAAGTAGGCAATGTTGTAGTAGATTTTTATTATCACCCAAAACCTTCTAATGTTTTTATAAGCAATAACCAAAAAATAGTTCAAATAAATATAAATGAAATATTCGTTTTTAAAACAAATAGTTTTAGCGACCAAGAATGTAATATTCAAAATTCTAAAAGAAAAAATGCTATAAATAATTATATTCAAGAAACTTTTAATAATTATTAGCTTGGCAGTATAAATTTGGTAATCGCAGCGCATTGCATTGGATAGTTGACCAATACAAAGAAAAAACGATTGAAGATAAAACAATCGCTGAAAAGTTTAATAATTATAAATTTGCCGATTACAAAGAAACTGTAATTGATTTAATAAAAAGAATAACAACCGTTTCGGTGAAAACAGTAGAAATAATAAATGAAATGAAAAAAACAACAACATAATTGTTTAGCTACTTGTTGTTTTGGTTTTTTGGCGGGGAAAGCTTATCTTTGCTTGAAATTTCTTTTAAAAAAAAATAACCAGCAGTGGTGTTCAATAATATATAGAAGTTAAAATGAATAACAAGATTTATATTGGGTCAATAAATATAAAAGATTATACCTCTTTTAAAGGAATGTATGATTTTGATTTACGCGATGAAAATGGTTTTATTTATCAATGGACTGTAATATTAGGTAATAACAATACCGGAAAAACTAATTTTTTGAAAGCGGTTGCTGGATTAGAACCAGTGGTTGCAAAGAATGAAGAAAATCAAAATTATTGTATCCCTATTGAGATTGAAAAATCATTTATTACTGACAAAAATGAATATTCAATTGAAAGTGAACTTTATTTTTCAAATAATGTACAGTCATATCAAGCATTTTCTGAAAAAATGAGCGTTTATAAAGATACACCTTATAAGTTTTCACCCGAAAAGATAATGTATATTTGGGGCTATAATAAAAGTATTGCAATAAAAGGCGATTATGAATTTTTAAAAGATATTAAAATCTATGGTTATGGAGTTTCTCGTAAGTTTGGCGAAAGTAGTTTGTCTCAAAAAGAAACTACTTCAAATTCAGAGACTTTATTTTATAACAATAAAACGCTTTTAAATATCGAAGAATGGTTATTGCAATTAGATTATGCAACAAAAAACAATGATAAGATTGCAAATGGTCAATTAATTAAACTAAAAGAATTAATAAATAGTGAAATATTTCCTGAAATAGAAGGTGTAAGGTTTATTTCAGAAAATGCAAAAAATCATGTCGAATTTTTAACAAAAGAAGGTTGGCGAAAATTGTCGCAACTCGGTTATGGTTACCAAACTACTTTGTCGTGGATTTTCGATTTTAGTAAAAAAATGTTTGAGAGATACCCTAATTCAGAAAATCCTTTAAAAGAGCCGGCAGTTGTTTTGATTGATGAATTAGATTTGCATTTACACCCACAGTGGCAAAGGCAAATAATTAATTTTTTAACAACTATTTTTTCGCAAACTCAATTTATTGTAACAACACATAGTCCCTTCATTATCCAATCTATAGAGAAAATCAACTTGTTTATTTTAGATAGAACAAGTGAAGGGATTAATGTACATCGTCCTAAATTTAAAACTTTTAAAGGTTGGGCAATTGAAGAAATACTAGACGAAATTCATGGTCTTGGTGAAAAAACTAAATCCGATAACTATTTAATGTTGATAAAACAATTTGATAAGGCATTGGACAGTAATGATTACGAAGCAGCTAACAGAGCATACACTCAACTTTGCGATATTTTACACCCAACAAGCCCTGAAAGAAAGTTATTAAAAGTTCAATTATCTCAAATTGTGCCCAATGATTAAGCTTTGTTTACCCGATAAACCTGCATTACTTACAAGTGATGTTCAAAAAGAATTAACTGAAAATTTCATGCGTGAGGGTTCTGATGTATGGAATAAACCATTTATACGTGAAGCTGTTGCAAATATTTCTTATGGCAAATGTTGTTATTCTGAATGTATGCTTAATGAAGAAAGTAAATATTTAGAAATTGACCATTTTTATCCGAAAAAATATTTTCCAGAGAAAGTTGTTGAGTGGGGAAACCTACTACCAACATGTAAAAAATGTAACACAACCAAAGGCGAACACAATCCCGATATTGAACCCATTATAAATCCTTGTATAGATAATCCGCAAGAACATTTGTACATAGAAAATTTCCGATTTTATGGAAAAACAGATAAGGGAAAAACGACAATTGATGTAGTTGCATTGAATGATAGGAAACATTTTGTGGATAAAAGATATAAAATAGGAATAAAAATAATTGAAAATTTAGAAGATATTAAGCAAAGTATTGAATTAAATACTACTGAATTAAAAAATAATATTCGATTTAAAAATCGCTATTTGCAACGCATTAAGAATTTGTTAAATGAAGGAACAAAAGAAAATGAATATGCCGCAACCATTTCGACTGTAATTTTGCAAAATGATGATTTCAATCAATTGGTTTTAATTCTAAAACAAAATTTATTGTGGGATAATGAGTTCGATGATTTAATAAATGCTTTAAAATATTGTGCATTGATAAAGAAATCGACATAGCATCGCACTCAGCATTCAGTAGATGGTTTTGTTAAGTTTTAATTTGACTCTGGCGTTTCATAAGAGTATTTTGACATAAACTATTTTGCAGCCAATAAATTTTGTTGGTATTACTTTTAACTAAAACAACTAAATGCGTAAGCTTAAAAACGAAGAACTAAATCGAATTTCGGTTGAAGAGTTTAAACAAACAAACAAAACTCCTCTGGTGGTAGTGCTCGATAATATACGAAGTCTCAACAATATAGGCTCAGTTTTTCGCACCGCCGATGCTTTTTTGATTGAGAAAATTTATTTGTGCGGAATTACCGCCCAGCCCCCTCACAACGAGATACGCAAAACCGCGCTTGGAGCTACCGAATCGGTAGAGTGGGAGTATGTTAAAGAAACCCAAGAAGCTATTGAAAAACTAAAATCGCAAAACTATGTTTGCATCGCACTCGAACAGGTCGAAAATAGCATCATGCTCAACGACTTTCAGCCACAAGCCGCACAAAAATATGCAGTCGTTTTTGGCAACGAAGTAAAAGGAGTGCAACAGAAAATAGTAGATTTGTGCAATTTTACAGTCGAAATACCACAACTTGGCACAAAACACTCTTTAAATATAGCCGTAAGTGCCGGAATTGTTTTGTGGGATTTATTTTCTAAATATAGTAAATTGCAATAAACAATATTCTACTTAAATCGAATAGATTAGCGTTTTTTGAGCCAATAAAATTTATTACAAAAGATATTTTTTTTGGTAAAAGCAAATACTATATTATAAAAAAAAACGTTTTTCTTTTGAATATTCTAAATTTAAAATTAATTTTGTAGCTTTACATCGAATACTCATTTTTTAAAACTAATTCAGTTTTATGAAGCTTAAAAGTAAGTATCATTTTAATCCTGAATCGCTTAACTTTGTAAAGGTTGAATTCAGCTACGAGGATTTAATCCGTCGATTGTTTACTTATTCTTTTGTAAGTGTGTTGATTGGAATAGGATTGTTCCTTTTAGCCTTTTATTTGATTGACTCCCCGCATGTAAAAAACTTGAATGCTAAAAATCAAGAAATTAAATTCAAATACCAGCTTCTGAACAACAGAATCAGTTCTCTTTCTGAAAAATTAGTTCAGATTCAAAACAACGACAACAGTGTTTACCGACCTTTTTTTGAAGCAGCACCCATTCCTGTTTCTATTAGAACTGCCGGATATGGTGGAGTAAAAGATTATGCCGAATTTGAAGAATACGAAAATAAAGAGGTTATTATTTCGAGCTATCAAAGGCTCAATATTATAACCAAGCAACTTTATGTACAATCCAAATCCTACGACGAAGTAACCAAGCTCATTAAAGATAAAAATAGAATGCTTTCGAGTATTCCCGCTATACAACCTATTAAGAAAAAAGACCTTACCGCTTTTGGTCCTTTTGGAATGCGAATGCACCCCATTTTGAAAATTTACCGATTACACGCAGGCGTTGATTTGTGCGCTCCTATGAATACTCCTATTTATGCAGCCGGCGACGGCATAGTAACCGATGCAAAATACGGGCGAGGTGGCTTGGGTTACTATGTACGAATTAACCATTCGTATGGTTTTGAGACTGTTTACGGGCATTTAAACAAAATTTTGGTTACCTACGGACAGCGAGTAAAACGCGGAGACCTAATTGCACTCATGGGAAGTACAGGTATCTCGCAAGTTTCGCATCTGCACTACGAAGTTCACAAAAACGGGTCGCCAGTAAACCCTGTAAATTATTATTTTGAAGATCTTTCTGATGAAGATTATGAGCGTATGATTCAAATTTCGACCAACGAACTCAATTCTGCGTTCGACTAACTTTTATGCTAAAACCAGCAACTAGCCTTCTTTTTTAGGATTCTACGCTTACATTGATGCGTGCCGATAAACCTTTTTCGAGTATTTTAACAATTGTAGAAAGTCGTACATTGCTTGCGTCTTTTTCAATTCGCGAAATGTAGGCACGCTTTGTACCAACTCTTTGAGCAAGTTCGTCTTGTGTAATGTCGTTTTTCTTTCGTATTTCTTTTATTATTTTACCAATATCTAAAATGCTACATTTTTCGAGTAGCTCATAGTAATTCTCTGAATTTAAATCATTGCAAACTGCTTTATTACTTGCCATAGTTATATATTCTTTTTAAAAATGAGTAGCCATTATTTAGTGTGAATACGAAAGTAGCTCAAAAAAGTTACAATCTTTTTAGCTAATTACTTTTTTTTAGCACAACTTTTCTAAAAAAAACACCTTAATTTTTATTAAATTTTAAGTAAAGTATTTTTTATCATTATCTTTGCACTCAATTTTTAACTATTTTAATGTCTAAATAATGGAAAAAACTACTGCAACTAATTCAAGCAAAGGTCTGTATATACTTATTGCTATTCTTTTTCTAATCATTGCATTTTTGGTTTGGGATAGATTTAATTTAAGTACAACACGAAGCGAAATTACTCAAGAGCTAATACAAACAAGTATTGCACGCGACTCTGTGAAAAATGAATTTAATGATTTACTCAAAACTTACGAATCGCTCGAAACCATAAACGATACGCTTAATGCTCAACTTTCGGAAGAGAAAACAAAAATTAAAGAAATCTTAGCCGAAATGGAAAAAAATAAAGCTTACAACAACAACGAAATTAAAAAATATAAAAAAGAACTCGAAACCTTGCGCGGTATTATGCGCGGCTATGTTGTTCAAGTTGATTCGTTGAATACATTAAATCAGGAGCTTATTGCCGAAAATAGAAAAGTAACTTCTGATTACAACAAAATTAAAAATCAAAGCGAAGAAATTACCGCACTCAACCAACAACTCGAAAATAAAGTTGGAAAAGCCTCGGAGCTTAGAGCTCGCGAAATTAGAGCCGTAGCCCTTAACGACAAAAATAATGCTACCGACAGATTGGCTAAATTCATCAAACTAAAAGTGTGCTTTATTGTTGATGCCAACACAGTAATTGAACCTGGTATGAAAACCCTTTACATTCGTGTTGCCGACCCAAGTGGTGCTATTTTGTATGAATATGAATCGAATGTGTTTACATTCAATGGCAAAGAATTGGTTTACTCGTCGAAGAAACGTGTAGAATACGACAATAAAGACTTAAATGCTTGTATTTATTGGGATTATAAATATGAGTTAAAAGCTGGAAAATACTCAGTCGATGTTTTCATGGATTCTCAAAGCCTAGGCTCTTCGAGCTTTGTGCTTAAATAAATTAAAAGCTAATTGATACGATGACTTTAAGTCATCGTATTAATTATATGAATGGCTTGTAACAAATAATAATTTAACAATTTCGTTTTTTTTGTGATAAGAAAAATAATAACATTTTTATTTATATTTTTAGTACTTTTACTAGCTGCGTTTGTGGTGTTTATTTATTTTATACCCACCGAAAAGTATATAAAGCGCAACCATACCGCTAAATGGGAAATGCGAGCCGTTTGGGTTTCTACCTTTATGAATGTAGATTGGCCCCGAAGCACTAAAATATCGCAAGAAGAACAAAAACAAAACCTCATAGAACAACTTGATATTCATGCTCAAAACAACATGAATACCATTATTTTTCAAGTACGACCTTCGGCTGATGCTTTTTACAATTCTTCTTTTGAACCTTGGTCGCAGTGGCTAACCGGTAAGCAAGGGCAAGCACCTACGCCTTTTTATGACCCACTGCAGTTTGCCATCGAACAAGTACACAAGCGCAATATGGAATTTCATGCGTGGTTCAATCCGTACCGCGCCATGGCTGACACAGCTTGGAAAGCCGAACTCGACAGCAATAATATTATTTTGAAAAAACCAGAATGGTTTGTTGCTTACGGCAGAGGATTGTATTTCAACCCTGGAATACCTGAAGTACAACAATATATAATCAAAATTGTGCTCGATGTGGTGCGCCGATATGATATTGACGCTGTGCACTTCGACGATTATTTTTATCCCTACAAAATTCCAGATTTAGAGTTTGAAGATGCCGAAACATTTAAAAAATATGGTGCAAACATTGCACAAACCGATATAAGCCAATGGCGACGCGAAAATGTAAACAGCTTAATCAAAACTCTTGCCGATAGCATTAAAGCGGTGAAACCTTATGTTAAATTTGGAATTTCGCCCTTTGGTGTGTGGCGCAATAGCGATGTGGACAAAGAAGGCACGCTTACACAAGCCGGACAGCCTAGCTACGATGCTACTTATGCCGACACGCGCAAATGGGTAAAAGAAGGCTGGGTTGATTATATTACTCCCCAGATTTACTGGCACATTGGGCACGAAAGGGCTGACTTTGACGAAATTACCAATTGGTGGCGCAAGAACCACTACAATAGGCATTTGTACATAGGACATGGTATTTACAAACTAAGCAAAGATGCCAGCGAAAAGCAATGGCGTTCGGCACAGCAAATAATAACACAGGTAGAAAAAACCAGAACTTCACCCGAAATCAAAGGAAGTATGTTTTTTAGTTCCTTTGTTTTTACTCAAAATCCAAAAAAAATAAACACTGTTTTTCAGCAGCAGCTCTACAAATATCCGGCTTTGGTGCCTAAAATGGAATGGATTGATTCGATTGCGCCACAAACACCTATCAATTTCAATAGCACCGAAAACACGAGCGGAATTGTACTTACTTGGCAAAACAAAAAACCTGCTGGCGCAATGAACGAACCTTATTATTATATTCTGTACCAATTTAGAGGAAAAGATTCCGATTTTTCGCTAAATAATGGAAATATTTATGCTATCACTCGCCAAAATAAATTTTATTTGTTGCAAGAATCTTCTTTCTTTAGTTTTTTGTACAAAGAATATACCTTTGTAGTTACTGCAGTGGATAGACAAAACAATGAAAGTAAGCCAAGTTTGCCCATTGTGCTAAAACTAAAAACTAGAAATTCTATATCTTTAATGATGAACAATTAATGTTCTTTTTATTGATATACACTATTTTATAAAAAATATAAATGCCTTTTATTTTCAACATAAACTAAAAAAAAGCTAATTATTTTCTATTTATTGAATGAACCATGCAACAGTATCAAGAACTATTAAAACATATACTCAGCAAAGGTGTAAAAAAAGAAGACCGCACCGGAACCGGCACGTTGAGCGTTTTTGGTTATCAAATGCGCTTCGACTTGGCGGAAGGTTTTCCTCTGATTACTACAAAGAAATTGCATTTAAAATCCATTATTCACGAGTTGCTTTGGTTTTTGAAAGGAAGCACCAACCTACACTATTTGCTCGAAAACAACGTGCGCATTTGGAACGAATGGGCTGACGAAAATGGCGAATTAGGTCCTATTTACGGTTACCAATGGCGTTCGTGGCAAGCGGCTGATGGCTCCACAATAGACCAAATAAGCCAAGTGATAGAAAGCTTAAAACACAATCCCGACTCGCGTCGGCACATAGTAAGTGCTTGGAATGTAGCGCAAATAGACCAAATGGCGTTGCCTCCTTGCCACATTTTGTTTCAGTTTTATGTAGCCAACGGCAAACTCTCGTGTCAGCTTTATCAGCGCAGTGCCGATACATTTTTGGGTGTGCCTTTCAATATTGCTTCGTATGCTCTTTTAACGCTTATGGTGGCGCAAGTTA